>Ga0131853_10004646_pt1 | contig 24612 bp, 19 predicted proteins | sample TergutLab28metaG_FD_92764 | JGI IMG/M metagenome (GOLD analysis project Ga0131853, IMG submission 92764) | Labiotermes labralis P1 segment gut microbial communities from Petit-Saut dam, French Guiana - Lab288 P1 (version 2) (version 2) | ecosystem: Host-associated > Arthropoda: Insects >...
CACTATGCGCACGTTGACTGTCCAGGTCACGCGGATTATGTTAAGAACATGATCACTGGTGCTGCTCAAATGGACGGTGGGATTTTAGTAGTATCTGCTACTGATGGACCAATGCCACAAACGCGCGAGCATATCTTATTATCTCGTCAGGTAGGTGTGCCTAAGCTTGTTGTATTCATGAACAAGTGTGACATGGTAGACGACGAAGAATTATTAGAGTTAGTTGAAATGGAAATCCGTGACTTATTATCTGAGTACGACTTCCCAGGAGACGACATTCCAGTAATCGCTGGTTCTGCTTTAGGTGGATTAAACGGTGAGCCTCAGTGGGAAGAGAAAATCAACGAACTAATGGCTGCAGTTGATGAGTATATCCCGACACCTGTACGTGACACTGAATTACCATTCATGATGCCAGTTGAGGATGTGTTCTCAATCACTGGACGTGGAACGGTTGCAACTGGTAAAGTTGATCGTGGACAAGTACGTGTTGGTGACGTTGTAGAAATCATCGGTTTCGAAGATACTACTTCAACGACTGTAACAGGTGTTGAGATGTTCCGTAAGCTACTCGACTATGCAGAAGCAGGAGATAACATCGGTGCATTATTACGTGGTGTTGCGCGTGAAGACATTCAGCGTGGACAAGTACTTGCTAAGCCAGGTTCAGTTCAGCCACACAAAAAGTTTACTTCTGAAGTATACGTATTATCAAAAGAAGAAGGTGGACGTCATACGCCATTCTTCGCTAACTACCGCCCTCAGTTCTACTTCCGTACGACTGACGTAACTGGAATCATTGAATTACCAGCTGGTGTTGAAATGGTTATGCCTGGAGATAACGTAGCAATGACAATCGACCTAATCGCTCCAATCGCAATCGAGCAGGGAACTCGTTTCTCTATTCGTGAAGGTGGACGTACTGTAGGTTATGGTACAGTTGCTGATATCGTTGAATAAACAAGCTACCATGAATCTTTGATTCATTTGGTAGATTGTCCGCAACAGGAACTTCGGCTGCTTGCAGTCGATATAGTTCCAACTGCGCTAGACAACTTTAAAGTCGGTTCTTAAGAGCCGGCTTTTTTTGTGCTCAGGAAAGTCACGGAATTAGCGAAAACAGAATTCCCGTGACTTTTAGCGGCAGAAATCGGCTCAGGAAAGTCATGGAATTAGCGAAATCAAAATTCCCGTGACTTTTAATGGCAGAAATCGGCTCAGAAAAGTCACGGAACTAGCGAAATCAAAATTCCCGTGACTTTTAGCGGCAGAAATCGGCTCAGGAAAGTCATGGAATTAGCGAAATCAGAATTCCTGTGACTTTTAGCGGCAGAAATCGGCTCAGAAAAGTCACGGAACTAACGAAATCAGTTCTCCTGTGACTTTTAGCGGCAGAAATCGGCTCAGGAAAGTCATGGAATTAGCGAAAACAGGATTCCCGTGACTTTTAGTAGCAGAAATCGGCTCAGGAAAGTCATGGAATTAGCGAAAACAGGATTCCCGTGACTTTTAGCGACAGAAATCGGCTTAAGAAAGTCATGGAACTAACGAAATCAGAACTCCTGTGACTTTTAAAAATTTGCACTTGACTCTATCACTGTGTCAACGTTTATAATTGCTTTATAGTGCAAAATAACTGAGCAGAAAATGCGATGTTATGCTAAAATAGAGTGAGGAAAGCAGGTGGATGGCAATGTTTAAAATTGGTGAGTTTTCAAAACTAGTGCGCGTTTCAGCTCGCATGCTAAGATACTACGATAAAAATGGTCTTTTCACACCAGCAGAGGTCGATCCGTTTACGGGCTATCGGCTTTATAGCGCGAAGCAAATTCCGTTGCTGATGAAGATCGTGGCACTGCGAGACATGGGCTTTGGCGTGGAAGAAATGGAAGAGGTATTGCTCTTCGACAACGACAAAAAAATCCAAGACTACACCGCAGAAGAAAGGCACAACCTCCTCCACGCAGACGGGATAAAAATCAGCGTCACCTACAAAGGCTCGCATATCAATTCAACTTTCGAAGGCCTCATCGTCCGCTTCATGCGTCAAAACGTCAATCGCGATAAAGAACTATCCGAAAAAGCTGCGCAAAAATTAAATGCCTTCACGACCACCGATACCTGTCCTTCTTGCCTTGGCGCAAGGTTCAACGAGCAAGTGAGAAACTCCCGAATAAACGGGCATGCCATTGCGGATTTGGCCGAGCTTCAACTAGACGAACTAATCAGCACCGTAAAAGAACTTAACATACCGGAGGCGCAGCCGGTCTTGGATGGCATCACCCAACGCCTGCAGAACCTCTGTGACATCGGGTTGTCTTACATGAACTTGAACCGGGAAACGCCGTCGCTCTCGGGTGGGGAATCGCAGCGTGTTAAAATGGTCAAATACCTCTCAAGCGATCTGACGGGGCTGATGTACATTTTTGACGAACCAAGCACCGGGTTGCATCCGTGCGACGTGTACCGGCTCAACGATCTGCTCAAAAAAATCCGCGATAAAGGCAACACGGTCCTCGTCGTCGAACACGATCCAGATGTCATTCAAATTGCTGACCACATTGTCGACGTGGGGCCGCTTGCTGGGCGGGGAGGCGGGGAGATCATGTACAGCGGAACTTATAAAGGCTTGTTGGAATCGGACACACTCACCGGCAACTACCTGAACCAAACACTCGCCATCAACGCCACCCCACGCTTCGTCGCCGACTTCTTAGAAAGTAAGAAAAGCTGTCTTCACAACCTTAAAGACGTGAGCCTCCGTGTGCCAATCGGCGTCTTCACTGTCGTGACCGGGGTGGCGGGTTCGGGTAAAAGCACGCTGGTCAATCAAGTCTTCGCCAAAGATTATCCCGAGGCGATCCGTATCGATCAAAGCGCCGTCCACACAACCTCCCGCTCTAACCCGGCGACGTTCTCTGATATCATGACCCCGATTCGCAAAGTCTTCGCGCTTGCAAACAACGTCGCGGGAGGGCTATTCAGTTACAACTCCGACGGCGCTTGTGAAACGTGCAAAGGTAAGGGAATCGTTGAGCTAAACCTATCGTTTATGGATGCCGTGGAAATCACGTGCGATGACTGTCACGGCACTCGTTTCAAAGAAGAAGTGCTTCAGTATCGCTACAAAGATAAAAACATCGTCGACATCATGGAAATGACCGTTGCTGAAGCGTTGGAATTTTTTGAAAGCAAGGACATACATCGTAAACTGGCGAGTTTGGAGACGGTGGGTTTAAGCTACTTGACCCTGGGGCAACCGCTTAACACGTTATCCGGCGGGGAATGTCAGCGACTTAAGGTTGCAAAAGAACTTAACAAAAAAGGCAACGTTTATCTTTTGGATGAACCAACGACCGGGCTTCACATGGCGGACGTTAAGAACATTTTAGCGATTATTGACAAGCTAGTGGAAAAAGGTAATACGGTGGTTGTTATTGAGCACAATACGGATGTGATTAGGTCTGCGGATTGGCTCATCGACTTAGGTCCTGATGGGGGTGCTGGTGGGGGCGAGATTTTATACGAAGGGGTTCCGGCTGAGATTTTCCAGTGTGAACGATCGATTACGGCGAAGTATTTATAACCACAAAAAAACTGCGTTGCTTCCACAAGTTGGCATGCAACGCAGTTTTCATTTATCTCAATCGTTCAATGATTCTAGAAAAGATCGGTGGACGCTCTGGAAGTGGCGGTCTTTCTGGAATCGGTGGTAGGTCTGGAATCCCTGGTACTGGTAATGGTGGCAGTGGTGGGATCACTGGTCCATCCGGTCCTGGAATCGGTGGAATTGGTAGAACTGGCGGCATGATTGGTCCTGGTATTTGTGGTCTTCCGTCCGGTCCTGGCATTGGTGGGATCGGTGGAATGAAGACACCTGGCACACCTGAGTTGACTGGTAAGTAACCCGTCAAAGCACGTACTAGCTCTGGGAATGGGAACGTATTGGTACGACGATCAAAAATGGCAAATTGATCCGGTCCATTGACTTGCTGGCTTCCGAACTGACCGTTATCCCACCAGAAGATACGCATGTCTAACTCTCTAGCCAAAGAATGATAGAACGATAACCATGCTACGCGACTATCAAGGTTATCGCGGTTTAACGCACCCATCTCGCCAATGATAATCGGGTAATCAGGGAAGGTGTTGCGCGATAGATTTAGCGCCCAAGTAACCGGTCCTGGCCCGTCTTGATCGCCGGTTCCTTCTAAGCTCCACTCTCTGAATTCGTCAGTACTAGCATCTAAGGCAAAGCGCCATGGTGTATAAGCGTGTAACGAAACGATGATGTTGTTCGGTCCTGCAGGATCCGTTGGCATGCGCCATCCGTCAAACGCAGCCACCCCAACAGCCGCCGCATAAGTCGGCACCATTAAGAAACGACTACCGTTATAACCTTCACCATGTCCACGCACCGTATCGACGAACAGCTGGTTTAATAGATTTAAATTTTCACGTTCAACCGGTGTCCCACCGCCCCATTCAGCTGGGCTACCAATCGTACGAGGTTCGTTTAACCCTTCAAAAATCAAACGCTGACCGTAATTAGCAAACACGTCAGACAGTTGCGTCCAGATGGCTGTCATAAAGTCAATCGAATCTTCCACCGTTACCAACGTTGCGCGGTTCGGGTCGTGCGAGTACTGTGGCACTAAATTCCCATCAGCATCCGTTAGGCCGAGCCCAATCCAACGCTCATCGTGATGCGTGTTAATGATCACAATCATCCCTGCATCGTAAGCGTAATCGACCACTTGAACGATCCGATCCATCCAATCTTGACGGATGTTAAAGTCTTCATCAATAAACGTATAGAACGTAATCGGAATACGGATCGCGTTGAACCCAACGTCACGAATCGCTAGGATATTTTCGCGCGATGTAATCGGATTTCCCCACACCGTTTCTTGGTGATGCGGCGTCCAATCAGCCGGATCTACCGTATAGGCACCCGTGAAACCATGCGGGTGTGCATCTAACGTATTTCCAAGGTTCCAACCCGCGGTGATGTAATCCACGATTTCGTGCGCATCGGCAAACTCTGGCTCACTAGATGTTGGATTAGCCAAGGCAACAACGGGCAAAAGTAAAGCGAGTGAAGCTAAACAAGCAAATAGTTTTTTCATTTTTACAAACACTCCTTTTGTTTAAGTTATAAAAAGTATATCATAGACGTTTCATTTTTTAAAGCGATGACAAGTAAAATGGTTAAATTCGTTCGGATTGTGCCCGAACAATTGAGATTGATGCACAAAAAAAGGGCAACGCCGTTGCGAGTTAGCCCTTTGATTGACATCGTTTATTTTTCATTCTTCAGCGTAACAGCTTCAAGGTGGTGAATGAATTTTTCTTTTTTTGCTTTTTGATATTCATGCAGCGGCATCAGTTCAGGATTTTCTTCAAACACTTTTTCGTCAACGACATTGATCACGTTTGTCCCTGGATAATAGTAATTGATTTCCTCAGGGAATTCAATATAGTCCAAATAAATGGTCAGCAGCAAGAAGCGACCGTTTGTTTGTGGGTCACTAAGAACAATGTGATCGCGTGCAGCCGTTTCAATAATTCCCGTGAACACTTTTGTTTCTGAAGAACCGCCACCCGAGTTAAACGTCATGCGAACGCGCGCAAGTTTACCGCGGTTGAGGCGTAAAATATTATCAATGTATCCACCGCCACCAGTGCGCCCGGAGGTACGATTAATGAAATTATCAACAAGCATATCTTCCGTGAAATCTGCTGCGCTCTCCAAACCTGCTGGCCCGGTTGGTGTGCCTGGCCCGATCGCACTTCCCGATGGGAACGGTGGTTCAAACGCGTTGGCATATTCCTCCAGCGTCATTGGGTTTCTGAATCCGCCACACGTTGGTGGATAAGGGTAAAAAGGTGGGTAATAAGACATAATTTTTGACCTCTCTTTTTATAGTTTTTTACTAGCTAGTGTCGACACTGCCTAGGTAGTACCTAATAACAATTTTCTGATTCAAGCGGCATATAGAAGCAATGCACACCGAATCGTCCGGAATTCCATTGTCCCCAAAATTGCGGCGGGCAACTTTTCTGGAACGGGTTGTAAAACCAGAGTGCGGTTGTAGCAGGATCGTGTTGCTCACCAGCAATCGCACGTTTCGCTAAGGCGATGTCTGCGTCGCGCGCACGTTGATAAAAATAAGGAAACTGTGTGGCTTCAAAGCCACCTGGTGATTGAAACGTCATCGCTTGGATGTCATTGATTTTTTTAAAATCGTGACAATCAGCTCGGACGCGATTAACGCAGACGTTTCCAACCAGCAACATGCCCATTTGGCCATCGCCTTCTGCCTCGGCACGCATGAGCCTTGCGAGTGTTTCAATGTCTTTTTGGTTTGCTTTAATGACAGCCATGGTCATCACCTCACGCTATAAATTATATGAACACCTAAGTTAAAGTATGATAATTGTCACGTTTTAGTGCAAAATAATTATAAATTGTTTGCTTTTTTCTATTTAAAAATGAAGCAAATTAGTGTACAATAGAGGGTGCAAATAAAAGCGCAAACAAGTGAATTTTGTAACAAATATGCACTTTAAAGAAGACGGAGGAATCAAAATGGATATCATGACAGAGTTAAGAAATAATATTTTAGGCAAAGGGATTAGAATCGTCTTGCCAGAAGGAAACGATGAGCGTGTCGTTTCAGCGGCAAGTGTTCTTGGTCGTAGTAACATGGTGAAGCCCATTGTGCTTGGTAATAAAGAAGAGGTCTTAGCAACAGTGAAAAAAGCAGGAGATTTCTCGATGGAAGGCTGCGAAATCATCGATCCTGAAACTTACGAAGGCATCGAAGAAATGATTGCGGCATTTGTTGCGGTCAGAAAAGGGAAAATCGACGAAGAAGGCGCGCGCAAGTTAGTAAAAGACGTGAATTATTTCGGGACAATGCTCGTGCACATGGGACTGGCTGACGGGTTGGTTTCAGGAGCGGTTCACTCAACAGGAGACACCATTAGACCGGCTCTGCAGATCATTAAAACAAAGCCAGGCGTCACCAAAACGTTCGGTTATTTTGCGATGTTAAAAGAAGCAAAGCGTCGCTATATTTTCGCAGATTGCGCGGTTAACCCAGACCCGTCAAGCTCGGATTTAGCGGAGTTTGCGATCGGCTCAGCCGAAGCGGCAAGAATGTTTAACATCGATCCAAAAGTGGCGTTACTAAGCTTCTCGACGCACGGCTCAGCAAAAACGCCAGCAACGGAAAAAGTCGCAGAAGCAGTGAACATCTTGGACGGCATGGACAACCTCAACTTCGATTACGACGGTGAATTGCAGTTCGACGCGGCGTTGGTGGAAGGGGTTGGGAAACTGAAAGCCCCAGACTCGAAGGTAGCCGGCCAGGCTAACGTCTTTGTTTTCCCTGACTTAAACGCAGGTAACATCGGTTATAAAATTGCGCAGCGTTTAGGTGGCTATGAAGCAGTCGGTCCGATTTTAGCAGGTCTGAATAAGCCAGTAAACGATTTATCGCGCGGTTGCACAGCGGATGACGTTTATAACACGGTTGTCATCACAGCAAACCAGGCACTTGGAGCGAAATAATGCTGGACCTTGACGCGTTAATGACCGAATTCCAAAACGAGTTTAAAGTTTGCGATAAATGTAAAGGCGTTAATTTGACAACCCTCATTCCCAAGTTGCAACAGCTTGATCCGAGTGCTACCATTACACCGCCTGCTTGTATTTCTTACTGCGGTCCAGGACGAGACTATCCGTTCGTCTTTTTGAATAACAAGCCGATTAAAGGTGAGGATGAAGATGATTTGATTCAGAAAATTAAAGCGGTCTTGACCGAGCAGTAGTCGATCAGTGACTACTGCTTTTTTGAAAATAGGATGAAAATAAGTATTGAAGTAATTTGCAAAATCAGGTAAAATAATGAGTATACTGTGTTGATAAGGATGGATGCTTAAATGGCTGAGATAAATCGTAAAAAGTTTAAAATTTTTAGTTTAAGTGCAAACCGCGCGTTGGCGAAGGAAATTGCCGAATATATGAATGTACCGTTAAGCGATTGTAGCATTAGTCGTTTTGCAGATGGTGAAATTCAAATTGACATCGGTGAGACCGTTAGGGGACATCATGTGTTTGTCGTGCAACCAACGCATACGCCGGTAAACGAAAACATCATGGAATTATTAGTCATGGTAGACGCATTGAAACGTGCCTCGGCTAAGACGATTAATCTCATTGTGCCTTATTACGGTTATTCGCGTCAGGATCGTAAAGCACGTGCCCGTCAGCCGATCACAGCGAAGCTAGTGGCTAATTTGATCGAGGCCGCAGGGGCAACGCGCATGATGACAATGGATCTACATGCAAGTCAGATTCAAGGATTCTTTGATATTCCGATCGATGATTTCCGCGCCTTACCAACGATGGCGAAGTACTTCATGGAGAAAAACTTAGAAGACGTGGTGGTCGCATCACCTGATCACGGCGGTGCGACGCGTGCGCGAAAATTAGCGGAGTATTTAGATGTGCCAATTGCGATCATTGATAAACGTCGTCCGAAACCTAACGTAGCGGAAGTGATGGGCTTGATTGGCGAGGTTGAAGGAAAAACCGCTGTGATCATTGACGATATGATTGACACAGCTGGGACGCTTCAAACCGCAGCCAATGAATTGCAAAAGCGTGGGGCAAAGGCGGTTTATGCCGCTTGTACGCATCCGATTTTATCGGGGCCAGCTGTTGAACGCATTGACGATTCGGCATTGGTTGAGCTCGTTACGACGAACACGATTTGCTTGGACGACAAGAAGAAAAGCGATAAAATCAACCAACTTTCGATCGGGTATTTGCTCGCGGAAGGGATTAAACACATTTTGAACGACCAACCGGTCTCCGATTTATTTAAACCGATGGCCGGGATCGCGGAGTGGCAAGGCGATTATTAATGAGAGATAGCGCAAGAATGACGGCAAAAGCTGTCATTTTTTTGTATACTTTTTAAGGATTGAGGCATACTTTAACTAATGGATCAACCGCTTTTGGGTGACGAAACTAAAAAGATGAATCACTTGTTACAGATAAGCGTAGCAGGTGATTTTGTTTCGTGGGAGAAATGTAGTCTAAGACAGTCGAATCATGTATTTTAATGTTTACCACCACGACTTTTTATGTTATGATTAGACTATTGAAATTGGAAGTGAGGCTTTTTAAAATGGAACAAACGAACGAAACAACGTTGACGAACGAAGCAGCGCTGATGAACGAGCCAACGTTGACAAACGAAACAACATTGAAAGGGAAAATCATCTTACACGGCTTGTCGGCCTTAATCCCGATCGTGATTTTAGGAACGATGTTTGCTTTGCACGGTGTGTACCCTTTTGGCGATCGACAAATTCTGGTGACTGATTTTTGGCACCAATATTATCAGTTCATTAGTGAGTATTGGCACCGCATCAGAGACGGCGGCTCTTTACTTTGGTCGTGGACATCTGGCGGCGGTCACGATTACGTGGCACACATCGCTTATTATTTAGCTAGCCCTTTTAATTTACTAGCCGTTTTATTTCCACACGCATACTTACGCGAAGTGCTGACGGTGTTTTTATTATTTAAACTTGGTTTTGCTAGTTTTTTCATGAGTCTGTTTTTGCGCATCGCGTTAAAGAAAAGTGATATTTTATTACCTGCTTTCTCAGCTTTATACGCGCTTTGTGCCTTTGCACTCGGGTATTACTGGAACATCATGTGGATGGATACCTTTGCCATCATGCCGCTTGTCATGCTGGGCGTCTATTCGCTTGTCAAAGAAGGGAAATACAAAATATATACCATTTCGTTAGCGCTTGCGATTTTATTCAACTTTTATATCGGTATTTTCGTCTGCATTTTCGTTGCCATTATGTTTTTTGCCCAATCTTTCATCGCGAGGTTAAGTAGGCGTGAATGTTTGAAGCGGATGGTCACCATTGGGCTTTGTACCGTGTTAGCCCTTGGGATGTCGGCCGTTCTGCTGCTACCTGTTTACTCCGCGTTGCAGAACTCTTACCGAGCAGACGTCGTCTTTCCTGCCTTTAGATTTTATAACACGTTTGCGGAAGTCCTAGGAAACTTCATCGCCTTTACGCCACCAACCAGTTTAGAAGGGCTACCAAATTTGTACAGTGGGATGATCAGCATCATGTTGCTACCCGTTTTTCTGTTATCAGATAAAGTCTCACGTCGCGAAAAAGTGGCTTATGCATCCGTGCTGGTTTTTCTGATCTTAAGTGTGAACATTAACGTTTTAAACTTTATTTGGCACGGCTTTACCATTGCCAATATGTTACCGTTTCGTTATTCGTTTATTGCTTCTTTTGTTGTCATCGTCATGGCGTACCGAGCGTTCACGCTCATGGATGAGGTCACAGTGAAAGACGTTGTCGCGATGGGAGTATCCGCTACATTCTTCTTGTGGATGGCTGCCACGGGTTCTCAAGACATGAATCACATCATCAACGGCATGCGTCTGAGCATTATTTATATCGGTATTTTTGTGCTGGCGATCATTATTAAACCGATTGTTAAAATGTCAAACGTGTTTAAGTACGCGCTCTTTGTGATCATTCTAATTGAGTTATCCTTTACAGCTTATAACGGGGTAGACACGGTAAGAACAACAGAACACACTTCTTTCACACGTCATCAAGCGCAAACGCAACAACTCCTCGATGCGCGCTATTTATCAGAAGAGCCTGATTTCTTTAGAACGGAGCTTTCGCGTTGGCACACGCACAACGACCCAACGTTTTATGGGTTTGACGGCATTGCGTTCTTCTCGTCGTTTGTGAATGTGAGTGCGACTAATTTCATGGAAGACCTCGGCCTTGCGAGTTGGGATCGCGGGAATCGTTTTAACTATGCCGAGACGTCTCCGTTAACGAGTTCGTTTTTAAACCTTCGCTATTTGATCACACGCGATCACACACCAGCAGATGATCACGGTCTGCTTTGGGAATACGTGGCGTCCGCTGAGGGACATTACCTCTTTAGAAACAATTTCTACCTGCCTTTCGGCTTTACGGTGAACGAAGAAATTTTAGACTTTGTGGCAGATGAAGAAAATCCTTTTATCACACAAAATGAATGGTTCCGCCTTGCAACGGGATTGGACGAGGATTTGTTTACGATGATCGAGCTTCTGCACGTTGGCTCTGAACATTATTTTGTGGCGTTTGCAGATGGCGGTGGGTTTACGATCGAACTTAATGAAGGGGCAACCGAAGGCATGTTTAGATTTAACTATGAAGTGCCGACAGATGGCCTGATCTATGCTTATATGAGTTTCCCAGATGCATCGGGTGAACGCGTTGCTTTTGATGGCGAAAGATTGAAATCGCTCAATCTGAGACGCCCGTACATCTTTGCCGCTGGTCATTTTGAAGCAGGACAGATCGTTTCCTTTGAAGCGGATGCGTCAGCTGCTAACGTGAGAGGTGACATCTTTGTCGGCTTATTCAATCAAGAAGTTTTCGAACAAGGGTTTGACATCTTATCTGCCGAGACGCTAGAACTGACGCAATTTTCTGACACTAGGTTTGCCGGAACGGTCACCGTGTCAGAACCAAGGCTTTTATACACGTCTTTGCCTTATGCCAACAATTGGCGCGTCTTTGTCAACGGCGTGGAAGAAGAGATTGTGACCATCGGCGGTGCGATGGCAGGCGTTAGAGTTGGCACAGGCGTCAATACCGTTGAATTTAGGTATCGCAACCAGAGCGTTAATTTAGGCGCGATCATCAGTTTCATTTCTTGGGCAGTATACGGGTTGTTAATTTGGTTCCACCGCAGTAAAGGGATTGATGTGTTTGACAACCTCTTTGATCGGTTATTCGCTTCGAAAGAAAGTAAAGAAAGAACCAGCTATCTGTTTTTTGGTGGTGTGACAACCCTGATAAATTGGGTCGTGTACAGTATAGCCGTGGAAATGGTCGGCTTTTCCATTTCAGTGAGTAACGTGATCGCTTGGGTCTTTGCCGTGGCTTTTGCGTTTATGGCAAATAAAATGTGGGTCTTTGAAGATCGTGAATGGCAACCGTCGGTGGTAGTGGGGCAAGCAGGAACGTTTGTCGGAGCGCGACTTGCCACTGGCTTGATTGAATTGATCGGGGTGCCACTGCTTGTTTTTGCGGGGCTGTCTTACCCGTTATTTGGGATCGAAGGATTTGCCGCTAAACTGATCGTTAGCGTTGTCATAGTGGTTTTAAATTATCTTTTAAGTAAAAATTTTGTGTTCAAGTCTGCTAAGGCAGGCGAAAGGAGCGTTTGACGTGATGAAGGTCATATCTTTAATCATTCCATGTTACAATGAAGAGGAATCGTTTGCTCCGCTTTATGAAAAGCTCTGCAGTGTGAGTCAGCAGATGAATGAAAAGTATGGGATTGGGTTTGAGTTTTTAATGGTCAACGACGGCTCGCGTGATCAGACGCTTGAGTTGATTAGAAACACGGCTGAGGCTGATGATCGTGTCAAATATATTTCGTTTTCTCGTAACTTTGGGAAAGAGGCGGCCATCTATGCCGGGTTGCAAAATTGTACCGGGGATTATGCCGTTGTGATCGACGCCGATTTGCAACACCCGCCTGATATGCTTCCTGTGATGTATGAAAGCATTGTGAACGAAGGATACGATTGTGCCACGGCTTATCGCGAAAGTCGTGTAGGCGAGCCGAAGATACGTTCGTTTTTCGCTAGAAGTTTTTATAAGTTTATTAACCGCATCGCGAACGTTAAAATGACGGACGGTGCGACGGATTATTCGATGATGACGCGTCAGGTGGTCGAAGCGATCTTGACGATGCCGGAATACAATCGTTTTTACAAAGGGATTCATTCGTGGGTCGGCTTTGAAACGAAATGGTTGCCGTATCAAAACATTGAACGCGAGCATGGCACGACCACGTGGTCATTCTTTGGGTTGTTTCGCTATTCGATGGAAGGGATTTTGTCTTTTTCAACCGCACCGCTTGTGCTGGCCTCGCTAATGGGCATTTTGTTGTTTTTGATTTCGTTGATGATGATCGGATACGTGGTGATTCGAACGCTTTTGTTTGGTGATCCGGTAGCGGGATTCCCAACGTTAATTAGTGTGATTTTGTTGATCGGTGGTGTGCAATTTTTTTGCTTAGGGATTGTCGGGCAATATATTTCTAAAATGTACTTAGAGATCAAGAACCGCCCGGTTTATTTAGTTAAGGAAAGTAAACTAGGTGAGCGACGGGCTTCTAATGCGATAGAGCCCATGTAAGAGGGGATACCGATAAGGATAGTTACAGAAATGTAACTTTTTCTTTTTGCCTCTATTGTTGGGCGTACCGTTTGTGATTTGCCTACTATTTCGTATTGAAATGCAAAAAAAAGTCAATTGTTGAATTTTAAGCGTAAAAAAAGTCTCATTTTTATTGACGATTACGTCATGAGGTGGTATAATTTCAAGGAGTTTTATCCACTTCAAATGGATTATACGACACAAAGTAAAGGAATGAGAGAATGAATAAAGAGAGAAAAATTGTCACACTAATCAAAGCGTTCTTGTTACTAGCAGTAGTGGCAACTTTGGTTAATGTATTACCTGGTACATTTGCTGATAGCTATGAAGTTGAAGCAGAAACGGATGACTACGCAGTAGAATCAGAGTATGTTGATATTCAAGAATCTTCATGGTTTGACTCGATGTTCAATGGCGGAGAAATCGTCGTAGAAGGTGGAGAAATAGGTGAAGTTCTACCGTTACCAGCAGGTGTAGAAGGGTTTGACATGTGGCTAAACGACTGTGCAGAGATTGCAGGACTTGTCGTTCAACGTGGAAGCATCCACTTTGTCTGTGCAGAGCCGGCAGATGTGCCAGCATCGGAAGATACAGTAGTAGAAGAAGATGTCGATGCTAGCGTTGACCATATTTTAAATCCAAATGCGCCAGGTGGTATGAACAACCCACTTCGCTTAATACCAGGAACGCCTGAGTATTATGAGTTACGTGAGTACATTGGCTTAAAATGTCCGCCAGGTATTACAGATCCATATTTCGCAGTGCCAGCACACGATGGAAGATGGTTCTTCTGTGTGATTGGTGAAGCAGACGCGCCAACTGAAGCACCAACTGAGGCTCCGACTGAAGCGCCAACTGAGGCTCCGACCGAAGCACCAACAGCAGCGCCGACAGAGGCTCCGACTGAAGCACCAACAGCAGCTCCGACTGAAGCACCAACTGAGGCTCCAACGGATGCACCAACAGAAGCTGATCCTACACAACCTGAGGTTGAGGCTACACAGCCTGATCCTGCACAACCTGATGCTTTACCAGAAACAGGTGCAGTAGCTGCTCCAGTTGCGATTGCAGGATTAACTACGCTTGCAGCAGGTTTAGGAATGAGCCTTCTAGCTAAGAAAGACGAAGAATAAGATTTAATCTTATCTACATAAGGGTTGTTCCCTAAGAGAGACACGGCATGATCGGTAAAACGATGATGACCGTGTTTTTTTTGGCGTCTCAAAGCCGTTAGTAAGCATGGTAGTTATTTAAAAGGATTTTTTTCTACTTTTCTACTGCGATAGAATGAAATGTTTTTAGAAGATTAGCTACTTTCGCGGATGAATAACGGTTCAAAATATTAAATAGAGAGAAATGTCAAAAAATGAAGAAATTACTCAACAAATTAATTAATTCTACTTGACTAGAACGTTGATGGGTGCTATACTTAGCGAGAATTTAAATCCTTGTGCAAATCATTGGGAGAAGGGGGTCCATTGTAAAATGGGGCGAAGATGGGGTGCGTCAGATTGGATTCACTGACAAAAAACATAAAGGAATGATAAAAGATGAGTAAACAAAAAAGATTCGTAATGCTAAGCAAAATATTCTTACTGATGACAGTAGTAGGCGTAGCCATTAATGTTTTACCAGCTACTTTTGCTCAAAATCAATTACCAATGGCACCGTGTGACGACTATCATTTATTGAAGTGTCCAAGCCCAGGTTTCGTTATTATTGGACATAACGGTGAGGAAATGATCTGTCCACCGTTTAGAGCGAACCCAGATTTCCCATTGGTACCAGGTGCGCCAATTCGTATTTGTACGGAGGAGCCAACAGCAGCGCCGACAGCTGCACCAACGGATGCGCCAACAAATGCACCAGAACCTGTTAACTACACATTCAATTGGTTAATGGATGGTGTTGCGCATCACACTGGTCAAGTGCAACCAGGTGAGACACCAGTTGAACCTGCTTTAATCGACAACCCTGGCTATACATTTGGTGGATGGACGTTAACGCGCGCAGTTGGTCCAATCTGGGAAGATACCACTTTCTATGCGATTTGGGTACCAGTAGTAGCACCGACAGATGCACCGACAGATGCACCAACAGATGCGCCAACTGACGCACCGACAGATGCACCAACTGACGCACCGACAGATGCGCCAACGGCAGCACCAACAAGTCCAGAAGCACCAACACGTCCGGCAGCGCCAGTACGCCCGGAAGCACCAGCAGCACGCCCATCATTACCAGACACAGGTGCAGTCGTACAACCAGCTGTATTTGCAGGTGTAGCGACGATTATTATTGGTTTAGGAATGAGCCTTTTAGATAAGAAGAATGATGAGTAAAAAATTACGCGATGGAAGTCACAGTATGTGGCTTCTTTTTTTATGCAGTCTACTGCGAGAGAACGCGCGCTGTCTATTTTAATAGAATTAATAAAAAAATTATAAATTTTGCGAAAATCGTGTTGACAAAGCTTCTAGAGGAGTGGTATAATTTGTAGGAATTTCACATCTGGTGCCCATGAAAATGACAATGACAGGTTGAAATTAAGACAAAAAAGAGAGGAATGAAGTAAAAAATGAAAAAACTTAACAAGCAAGAAAGATTCAAAATATCTGCAAAGATATTTGTTTTAGTTGCAGCTCTTGGTATTGCGCTGAACGTGTTACCAGCTACATTTGCACAAGGAACTGGAACAATGGATGATCCAATCCTAATCCCTGGAAATCCAGAGTACGATGATCTATGGGATTATATCGCAATTAAGTGTCCACCAAATGCAGGAGCGAATTTCGCGGTTCCAGGACACGATGGTCTGTGGTATTTATGTAGACGTGGTCCAGTAACTACTCAGCCACCAACAGATGCGCCAACGGTAGCACCGACAGTGGCACCAACGGTAGCACCGACAGTGGCACCAACGGTAGCACCAACTGTAGCTCCAACAGTGGCACCAACGGTAGCTCCAACAGTGGCACCAACGGTAGCACCGACTGTAGCTCCAACAGCAGTACCGACTGAAGCGCCAACTGTAGCACCAACAGTAGCACCAACTGTGCCATGTCCAACTGTGCCATGCCCAGATGATGAGGAGTGCCCAACTGTGCCATGTCCAGAAGAGTGCCCAGATACGCCAGCGCCAACAGTGGCACCAACTAGACCAGCAACACGCCCAGCATTACCAGATGCAGGTGCAGTAGTAGGACCAGTTGTGTTCGCAGGTATCGCTTCTGTAACAGCAGGTTTAGCAATGAGCCTTTTAGCTAAGAAAGACGAAGAATAAGATCTAAGTTTTTCTAAAAAAAGTCACAGTAATCTGTGGCTTTTTTCATGCCCTTATATAGAAAAGCAAAAGCTTCTGCCTGTTAGGCAATGACGAAATTTAACCTTACCGAGAGAGAACGATGTTACCTAGATGATAGGCTCTAACGAGGAAGTGGGTAGTTTTATACCTAAATGATAGGCTATACCGAGAAAATAGGTAATCTCTGTTATGTTAGCACCCAAGTTTCGCAATTAGCTATTCTGCCTACGCAATTCAAAAGGCTTTTGCGTATGATATAGTAATCACAAAGAGGGGGTGTTATTATGTTTAACTATGGACAAGGCTTTAGTTATAGTTGTGGTGGACACACGCTAGGCAGCGGGTACGGACAGACTCAGATGGTTAGTTATCCAAGCTGTGGTAGATCATCGTGGACGTTAGTCCTTGTGCTATTTATTATTCTCGTTTTATTTGGCTTAGTACTAGGTTGCTAATCATTTTATTAAAAGTCACACAACTGGGATTTTGACGTATGATATAATGATTATAAGATTTGAGGGGGTCAACGAAATGTATACATATTCTTGTGGAACACCAGCTTATCAGCAAACAGCGTGCGCACCAGCAACAGGCGGTTTTGGAGGTGGATTTGCATTCATTTTAGTGCTGTTCATCTTGTTAGCAATCATCTGTAGCACATCGTTCATTGGTGGTCACGGCGGCTGCTGCGAAGAGCAACCGCGCTGCTTCGGTTAAGCGATAACGAACGTTTAAAATTAAATAAGGCATAACATCAGTTAGGGTATGCAAAATACCCTGTAAGTAGAGGGGGTTAAAAGTATGTACGGATATTCACCTTGTGGAGGATTTGGATTCGGTGGGGGAATCATTGGTTTGATTATTGTGATTTTCATCATCTTATGTTTGTTTGGCGCTGGCGGCTACGGGTACGGCGGCGGATGTGGAAGAAACATCGGTTGCGGTTGCTGCTAATTAATTATATTTATTTTTGTGTGATTCCTTGGTTAAAATGAATCACACACTTTTTTTATTTGCCGAAATTTGGTATACTATAACTAATACTAATTGGGATTAGTGTTAACATAGGAGTGAATAGTTATGATTACAATGGAAGATATTATCACGGACGGTCATCCGTTACTGCGAACGGTCGTGGATGAAGTGCCTTTGCCGCTCAGTGATGAAGATAAAAACGTGATGAAAGAGATGGCTGAGTTTCTCGCCAACAGTCAAGACCCAAAAATAGCCAAGAAATACGGTTTGCGCGAGGGGGTCGGACTGGCGGCACCGCAAATTGGGCTAAACAAACGCATCCTTGCCGTGCGCGCTGAGGATAGCAACGGTGAGTTATGCCACTACGCCCTAGCAAATCCAAAAATGTTAAGCCATTCAGAAGAAAAAACGTTCCTGCCAAGTGGTGAGGGTTGTTTATCGGTTGAACAAGACATCCCGGGCATTGTTCCACGCTATCGCCGTCTGAAACTAAACGGCTACGATATCGAGGGGAATCTTGTTGAGGTCAAAGCGCACGATTTCATTGCCATTGTGTTTCAACACGAACTCGATCATTTAAACGGAAAGATGTTTTACGACCACATTGATAAAGCCAATCCCTTAATGCCACCGCCAGGGATGATACCATTATAAAGATAAAGTAGAGGATTATGACAATGCTATTGGAAAACAAAGAAATACTAGACAAAGTAGATTTAGAGCTCGGCCGGTTTGGCTTAGAGCGCGAAGCGTTAAGAATCACGCCATCCGGAAAAATAGCGCAGACCGATCATCCACCCGTTTTCGGTGATCGCACGAGAAATCCTTATATCACGACTGATTTTGCTGAAGCTCAGGTTGAAATGATTACCGGTGTTCACGACACAGTCGAAGAGATGCATAAGGAGCTCACGTTGATCAACCAAACGGTGTTGCGTTCGATTGGGGATGAGCTGTTATGGCCTTATTCGATGCCACCTGTGGTAGATTGGAACGACGTAAGAATTGCAGAATTTCCAGATTGTCACACGGGAAGCGATGCCCGACAATACCGTGAATATTTAGCAGAGAAATATGGGAATGGGGTGCAGCTGGTTTCCGGCATTCACTACAATTTTTCGTACAGCGAGAGTCTCCTTCAGAAGTTGTATGGTGTGAATGGCAAGGGGCGATCATTCCGTGAGTTTAAGAACGATCTTTACATGAGGGTTGCAAAAAATTATTTAAACTATCATTGGTTACTGGTGTTCATGCTTGGAAAGGCGCCTATTGCGGAAGGGATTGGGGAACCGGAGGCGTTGTCGCTTAGAAACAGTAGGTACGGGTATCAGAATAAAGAGGATTTGCAGTTATCGTATGATTCGTTGTGCGACCACATTGCGTCGGTGCGGGCGGCGATGGAGGCGGGGAAGATCATTGACGAGCGTGAAATTTATGCGCCGGTGCGGATCAAGCGTCGTAATCAGACGAAGTTATTGATGGATTGTTTGGAAGAAAATGGGATTGAGTATTTAGAGATTCGCTCGATTGATTTGAATCCGTGCGCGTTTGCGGGGATTACGCTTCAGGATTTGAAGTTTTTGCATGTGTTTATGTTGACGTTGCTTGCGTTGCCGACCGAGGTTTCGTTTGATGCGAAAGCGTTGGCAGATGAGGTGGCTTTATATGGAAAAGAGCCGAGTGCTGAGGTGTTAGCGCTGAAGGCGGATTTCTTTGAGAAAATGGGTGAGTTGTGCGAGGCGTTTGGGCTTGAGGGGATGATGACGGCTGCGACGAATTTACCTGATGTGACGGTTGCTGATTTCTTGACGTTGGCAAAGCGTCAGAAAGAGGAGGCGCTGGCGAGTCCTTATCAGTCTGTTGGATTTGAGGACATGGAGATGTCGACGCAGTTGCTGATTGCGGAGTCGGTTCGTCGTGGTGTGAAGGTAAAAGTGATTGATCGCCGGGCTAATTTTTTGAAGTTGGAAGGGCAGGGTAAGGTCGAGTATGTGAAACAAGCGACGAAAACTTCGCTTGATACGTACGTTTCTTTTTTAGCGATGGAGAATAAGGAAGTGACTAAAATTATCTTGGAGGATGCCGGTTTTCCGGTTCCTGCCGGTCGCACTTTCTTTAGTGTGGACGATGCGATGCGAGCCTTTGGTGATTTTGTTGGTCGTGAAGTGGTGGTTAAGCCAAAAACGACTAATTTTGGTTGGGGCATTGTGATGTTTCGTCCCCTTGCTGGTGCGGCGGAGTTTCGGGATGCTTTGGAGATTGCGTTTGGTTTTGATGATGAAGTGATCGTGGAGCAGTTTTTGCACGGGCAGGAGTACCGTTTTTTGGTCGTTGGGGACGCGTGTTTGGCGGTGCTGAAGCGGGTTGGGGCGAATGTGATTGGGAATGGGGTGTCGACGGTGGCCGAGTTGGTGGCTACGAAGAATGCGCATCCGTGGCGCGGTGTTGATCACTTGGCGCCGCTGGAGAAAATTGTGCTCGGCGAGATTGAGTTGCATAATTTGAAGCAGGCAGGGCTTTCTGTGGATAGTATATTGGCTGCGGGAGAGCAAGTGTTTTTGCGAGATAATTCGAACATTTCGACCGGTGGGGATAGTGTGGATGTGACCGGCGATGCACATGCGAATTTTAAGGCTGAGGCCGTTCGTGCTGCGCACGCGATTGGTGCTAGGTTGTGTGGCGTTGATATTGTGATTAACGGTGACTTGAGTGATGGGGATGCGGAGTACGGCTTTATTGAATTGAATTTTAATCCAGCGATTCACATGCATGCTTTTACTTATGAGGGCGAAGGTGTGAATGCGGCACCTTATGTGTTGGCGGAGCTGGGGTTGATTTGATGTTGGAGATTGCGTTTCACGGTTGGTGTGGTGCAGTCAAGAGATTAGGGGCATTTCGCAAGAGAAAGGTACGTTCAGTGATGAGCGTGCCTTTTTTAGACGATTGCGAAATTTAATGTTGCAGAGGTCGTTTTGACCTAGCTGCCACGATATAGGTAAGAAGTAGGGAATCTCTTGCGTTTCGCAATTTACCTAAGTGCCTTTTTTGCTTGGAGGTGAGACAGGGAACGAAGTAAGTCCCCTTTATTTTTGTTTTTTTAAAATACCGGGGACTTTTCGGCTTCAATCGAAGTAAAAAAACTTTAATTTTTCCACAAAATATAATTAACGACCAAATAAATCCCGACAACCTCATATTAACATTAACTTAATGTCAAAAAGTCCCCTATTTTATTGAAAAATCGATTTTAGGGGGATTTTTGGTTGTTTTACAGCTGATGTGAAGCGTGATTTTTTGGTGATTCGAAAACAAATAAAAACCAATCATGAGGTCATCCTCATCATTGGCTTTCAAATAATTCGTCGCATGTGACTTTGAAGAAGTTTGCGATGGCCTTTACTTCGATGTCGATCACAAATCGTTGGCCGCTTTCTATGCGTTGAACGGCGTTTTTATCGATGTCTATGCCTTCACGTTGCAGCATTTCAGCAAGTGCTTTTTGCGAAACTTTGTCTTTTAAGTTCTTGCGCAGTCGTCGGACGTTTTCACCGATGATGTTATTTCTACCGTCTGCTCGGTTTTTGTACATGTTTCCTCACCTCTTTCCCTCTTTGACATTAAGTATAAGTCAAATTGGCGAGAAAAAGACATCTAGTGAATGTCAAGTGTGGAAAAAAGTAAATTTTTTTGATGTCTTTCAAATAAAAAGGGGTGAATGTTGGTTGAATGATCAGAAAATGCGTAACTTTAGTGCGATGCTGATCATTTTTTTCTTCGAAGTGTAATAATGGGTGGTGAGATTATCAGAGATACGCAACGAGTAAGGTCTTTTTGTCGTCTATATAAGTGAAGCAATTGCGCAAAGTAAGAACTATCACGTATTAATTGATTTTCACAAAACAGGTGATATTCTGAAGGCCAAAATGATGCAAAACTATCACGTATTGGCTTGCTTTTACGAAACACGTGATATTCCGCATTTACTGGATAGCTTTTCGCATTCGCAATTGCCTAATAATTTTATTTAAGACAGAAGGAGTGAACGAATCATGTTTAAAAAGTTTTTATGCTTAAGTAGTTTGTTAATGGTGCTACTAGTAACAGCTTGTTCAAATGATGTAACTGGCAGTGAAGACAACGTACAAAGTCCAGCACTAAGGGTGGACGAGGATTTAATAAATGTTGAATTTACTGCTTTGAATGATCTTGAAATGGATGCAAGTGTGATCGCATTGCGCTTATTCAACGGGACGGACGAGACCATTATTTATGGTGAACCTTTCACACTTGAGAGGTTTGACGAAGGGGCATGGCAAGTGGTACCCGCTCAGGATGAGATTTTCTTTGTTGATGTTGGCTACTCCCTACCACCCAATGAATCTGCCTACTTTGATCGTCACGTAGCAATCATACTTCCGAATGGCTTTACGCAACCAGGCCGATATCGTTTAAGAATGCACGTGTTCAACGATGCTAATGTTCCAATACGAGATGAGCACTTACACGACGTTGTAGCAGAGTTTTATGTCCATTAACCTAAAAAAAAATTGCATCATCGTTGTTCACGAGTGACGCAATTTTTATTTGTTTGTAATTCCAAATCGTTATTAATCTTGATTAAATATTTATGAATCAAATTGTAATCGTCCTTGTTGATCGATTGCGATTCCATCAATTTGATCAATGTGATTTCTAAGTCTCTCGCATCTTGTATCGTGCTCAACTTGCATCCCCTCCTAATTTTGCTCGCTTCGTTTAGCAGAGCATAAATTAGTATATGCCGTTTGTAGCATTTTATTCACTACTATTTGCCTTTTTATTCTTTAACAGGTTTCATCGAAAATAGTTTAGCAGCGATCAACGTCGTGAAAGGAACGGTCAAGACGATGCCGATACTACCGGCGATGCTTTGAATGATTTCGACGCCAATGTCGCTGTGGTTAATAAATTGGAAAAAGGTGACTTCTGAAGCGAAAATGATCAATAACAAGGCAAAGCTACTCCCAACGAAAGCAAGGATTAACGTGTTGGACATTGTTCCCATCGCATCGCGTCCGACGTTCAGGCCTGATTTAAATAATTCTTTGGCTGAGATGAGCGGATTTGCTCGCTTAACTTCCTCCATGCTTGAGGCGATGGTCACCGACGTATCCATAATCGCTCCCAATGCAGAAATAATCACACCACTAACAAAAATACCGGAAACTCTAATGTCTGCCAGGTTGATCAAACCACGCGCATCAGTGGCAGCTGCCGCATGATAACCAGTAATAAAACTCCAATTTCCAACGATAAACGCAAGCAACGCAGCACTTGCGACCCCAAAGATACACCCAGCAATCGCTGAAAGTGACTTTGCATTAACCCCTGCCAGCAAGGTGATGCCGACAAGTGTAATGAGAACAGCGACGATAAAAGCAATCAGGATAGACGAGTAACCCTGCAGTGTCAACGGGACAAGTATCCACGTGATAGACAGCAAAGCAAAGATCAAACCAAAAACGGATAAAACACCGCGTTTCCCACCTATGATGCAAAGTAGGGCTAAGAATAACACAACAAAGCCAATTAGAATGACACTTCGATTAGGGCCGTCAGCCATGAGCAGATCGGTGGCATGGTGGAGTGTGACGACAATCGGGTCGCCAACTTCATAGTGCGGAAACAGTGGGCTTGGCATCGCATGGAAAATTTCTGCGTGCACACCGGCTAAATCCCCGCTAAGGATTTCCACGATTAATTCTTGTGAATACCAATTCGAGTGGTCGCTTGGAGGAATTAATTCATAATCAATGACGCGCCCAGCTACGTGGTCAACGGGACGTTCCATCCCCTCCGGGAAAACAGAAGCGTTTTCTCCCCTGCTAGCTACTAGAAATAACGCCGCAAATATGGCGAGAGAAACCCCGATAACGATGCGTTTAATTTTGTTTTCATTTTTACCAAACATGACAAAAAGCCTCCTATTTTGATACTATGATTACTATTATAGACTTGTGTGGCGGTGATTTCAAGCTATGACGGACGCTTACTTTTTTTAAAAGGGTGAATTACTTGAAAAACTTTCAATTAAAGGTTGCATTTTCAGGTAGATTCGTGTAAAATTGTTCTGTTACATTTTCGTTATTACTTTTAAGAGTATGGGCTCCCACTCTATACTCGCAAAAACCTATAATAATGAATAATAAGAGGAGTTGTATTTATGCGTACGACATTTATGCAAAAAAGTCATGAAGTAGAGCGCAAGTGGTATGTGATCGATGCTGCTGGTCAAACTTTAGGACGTTTATCAACGGAGGCTGCTACTTTGTTAAGAGGTAAGCACAAGCCAACATTTACACCACACGTTGACGGTGGCGATTATGTTATCATCATTAATGCTGACAAAATTGTACTAACTGGAAACAAATTAAACGATAAGATGTATTATCGTCATTCTGGCTATCAAGGTGGATTATCTGTGAAGTCTGCTGGCCAAATGCGAGAGGAGCAACCAGAGCGTATGCTTGAACTTGCGATTCGCGGAATGGTACCAACAGGACGTCTTGGACGTGCGACTGGTAAAAAATTATTTGTATACGCAGGACCAGAGCATCCTCATGCTGCTCAAAAGCCTGAAGTTTACGAGTTGAAAGGATAAGGAGGAGACGAAAGTTATGGCTAACATTACACAATACTTAGGAACTGGTCGTCGTAAAAGTTCAGTTGCACGCGTTAGATTATTACCTGGAACTGGTAAAGTCATCGTAAATAAGCGTGAATTTGAAGATTACTTCCCTTCAGCTGCAACCCGATTAGACATTATGCAACCATTAGAAATGACTGAAACTACTAACCAATACGATGTATTCGTAAACGTTAACGGTGGTGGATTAACTGGACAAGCTGGTGCGATGCGTCACGGCATCTCTCGTGCACTACTTGAGGTAGATTCTGACGAGTACCGCCCAACTTTAAAGCCAGCAGGTATGCTAACACGTGACTCTCGCGCGAAAGAGCGTAAGAAGTACGGTCTTAAAAAAGCACGTCGTGCA
>Ga0131853_10004647_pt1 | contig 24610 bp, 9 predicted proteins | sample TergutLab28metaG_FD_92764 | JGI IMG/M metagenome (GOLD analysis project Ga0131853, IMG submission 92764) | Labiotermes labralis P1 segment gut microbial communities from Petit-Saut dam, French Guiana - Lab288 P1 (version 2) (version 2) | ecosystem: Host-associated > Arthropoda: Insects >...
ATGGATAGTGGTTAGTGGTACTCTTGATAAGTATAGCGGTTCCGGCATGAGCGGTGTTGTCCGGGTGATTTGCGTGATAAAATTTGTAACCTGGTATATTGAGGAAGGATTTATCAGTGAAGTTCCCCACTTTTGAATTGAGAAAACCACTCAATTTTTCCCATGGCATTGTTACTAAAAGCTGTTCTGGGGCTTCACATGTTTACAAAACTGTTGTTTCAAGTTGAAGTAAAACTTCGTGCAATTGTTGTTTCTTTATTTTATTAAGCCATTAGAATGTTGTGTATTAAACTTAACATGCTCAGCAATAAACACCTGTCAAGAATCAGGGCAGAGATTGTGCCTGCAAAACTTCTTAGACTAACTCAGAAGGTAGTGATACTATGACCCATAGTGGCAGAAAGCTGTACTACTTGTCATTCTTGGTCCTAGTAGTAGGTTCTGGAAAATTGCAAACGCCCCTTTTTGGCCCAGGTTGTACTACTTATTGAGTATTAAATCCTTTTTTTCGTGAACCAAATTTTGTCTACATATCATGAATGTCATGTAATATATTAGAATTCTTTTTTGTTTTCAGCGCCAGCAGGTCCGTGTAGTTCCCATAACATCAGTCCACTATGAATGGAAGGGATGTGATGGTGAATTTTGGCTTTGTGGCTATGAGAACAAGGTTTATGCACCAGACTATCCACAGACCTGTTGCTGCTGCTGCTCCTGTACTCTGAGCTAGAGGAGTGTAAACTGCGGCTTGGCATAAGATTCTCAATTGTTTACCCTGTTAGTGTCTCTTAATCACCAAATGGGTATGAAGTTAATGCGTAATTAGATTAAGAAGTTCCTAAGATTAATATGTCATAATATAGGCCTATAATATTTTTCATGCATAAAGAAATAGTAGCTAGTAATTGCATGTTATGATGTATAGATCTGTTTTTTACCACTCATACTGTGCATATTCTTACAATCAATATAGCCATCAACGAATGCACTTCATAAAACACAATTCATAACAAGTATTAAAACTTCTACATGTTTTGGCACCGGGTTGCCATTCTCAGAGAGTTATAAAACACAGTAATATCAGCCCAGCACACTAATCTAGGTATTACACTGTCCATATTGAAGTGTTTAAAATTTTAATCTAAAAGATACAAAAAATTGATTCATATAAAAATTGCAATATTGTGATATTAAAATTATGCAATAGTGAGCAGTTTCAAGTATAAGTGTATAGTTTTTGAAGTTATGACAGGAGTATGTGTACAAAAGTCTGCCTTGTTCTTTTGTAATCCAGAGGGATCTCATCCAGGTACAGCATGTATTGTGTGTCATATTGAGTGGTGTATTGTACACTATACTTGTACTTGCACTTTAACTCCCTGAGGATGGCAGCCATTTGCTGAAACATGTAGGAGCTTAATACTTGTTATGTATTGTCCTTAATTAAGTGCATTTTTTGGTGGATATATTGACTATAGTTCTGTTGTTTGTGTATATTAGAGTTGACATTTGTAGATATGTTTCAAGGCATAGTTGTTGACCCTTTTTGGTTTTCCACACCTGGCTAAAGTGAAGTCAGGGGTCTGAAGTCCAGTAGTGTTCATGTCTGACCAAGTATGCTTCTAATGAAGACATTATAAAGTATCAACAGTGTACACACCATCTGTCAAATCAACAACCATTTGTTGTTACTCAAAATGTTTCAACCCACTTTACATGGTCATCATATTGTTATTTGATTACATGATATGAAGCAATACTCCCTGAAGGTGCCCATGTAAAGTGGAAAGAAACATGCTGGGGTAATAATAAGTGATTTTTTTTTAAGAAATGATGTTTATGATGTTCTTTGTGACCCATTCAGGAATATATAGTGTAATCCCTCAATCTTGTCATTAGTCATGTGTGTGTGTGTGTGTGTGTGGACAGTTTTTCATGTTTTCATCATTTGTAGGGTATGTTGTTACCTCAGCTTTGTTATTCAGTAAACCTTTCCTTGTAATATCTGACATTTCCATTCCCATATTAGTACCATTAAGTGCTTGAATTGAACTTGCCAGACTTCCTTCATATATCTCATATTCAAAGATTCTATGGTCTTCTACTGTGTTTCCTTGAAGCTTCCTGTCCTGTTAGCCATTTCGTTTTCCTGTGAACTTCTGGCCTGGTCATATGGTGTTTCTTCTGGATCTTAAGCCGAAGTATTTGTTGTTTAAGCCGAATGCAAGTTCAGAACTGATTCATTCCGGTATTGCTGGAAGTAACAGGTTGTTGTGTTCAATACCCCTGCACTGGTCAGAGGTTGGTTTTTGGGTACTTCTCTATGAATTTTCTGCACAGCTAGTCTCTATATGCTATAAAATCAATTTCTGATTTTGTATGTATATAATATGCATACATTATAAATATGTATTTCATCTCTTCATTTCATATATCTGCACTGCCCGTGTGCTAAGGTGTTCTCAGGCAAGAGTGGATCGCCTGCCTGAGAAGCAGTAGATATAGGTGGAAATGTCTTTCTACAATGACCAGTATGTTAGGTTGTAGCATTTTTGGGCTGAGACCTTACCGTGGCATGCTGGTTCAGCTGATGGTCACCACTGGCTGGCATACCGTCACTTACAAGGGTTTCTGAATGTTCCTCGGGTGATTCTGTTCGATAGAGTTGAATGGGTACAGAAACTGGGTCTGTGAGATCATCACGCCCCTTGTTCCAAAGATTACCCCTAGAGGTTTGTTGTGGGACACTCATTTGGCTCTTCTGGTAAGACCTGTCTGGTTTGGGTGATCCTGCCGGTAGCTATGCTACCACTGGCATAGCCCTCAGCTTTATTGGAGCATACAATCTTACCCACCCAGTTTAACCTAAACCTTCAAAAAGGCTTTGCCCACTGGGGAGGTTATCATCGTCATAATCACCACCACCACCACCACCACCATCATCATCATCTTCTGTATGCAATGTCTACAATATATACCTGAAACAAATCATGTTTCTAGGGTATATAGTGTTGTAGCTGTTTTGTATTTACAATTTGTGCTACACGTAATGTTATTTCACACATGAAATATATTTTGTACTTGTATGTTAATACTTTCTATAGAATGTGTGCACTGCCCACTATGGCTTTTTTTTTGGCAGTTCTTTAATTTCGTGCTTTCCCAGTATGTTGTTCAGGTACTGTCTGAGTGATTTTGAGATGGTTCCAGTCACTCCTGTTATTACTGGTATCACTTCTTCTTTCACATTACACATGCATGGAATTTCTTTTGTAATATCTTTATATTTTAGAATCTTTCCAGCTTCTTTCTTAGTCACATTTCTGTCTCCAGAAATTGCAACATCTATTAACATTTGTGTTCTTTTTTCGTTATGACGGATTATGATGACCAGTTTATTGTTAGGAATGGTTCTTTTGGTTTGCACTTGTTTATTCAACAACAACAATAATCATCATCATTGTCGTCATCATGATCATCATCATCATCATCATCTCGTGTTTAACATGGTAGTGTCATACCACCACATGTGTTTAATAACAAAGGTGAAAGTAAGTACATATATTACCTATTGCTGCATTGTGGTCATCTAGTAACTTCCTACATTGCATGTATTTAAGATTACAGATCTTTGTTTGGTCACATAGAGCAAATCCGTAAGCTTTGTTGTTTGAGGAAATCATGTAGTGCATGTGGAATGACGTCTGTTGCATATGTAATGACAGGTAAGGTGTAAACTGCTTCTACCTGCAACTGTTATTTCACTTCAATGCTTAATTGTGTGTATTTTCTCTTTTTTTTTTTGTTATAAGCAGTTTGCACATTACTTGAATTAGGTATGCTCATGTCATTAAATAAAATATGTTTTTTCTCAAAGAGTCAGAGCGGTTATGGGAGACAGTTTTATAAGTATCCATTGTCCCAGTATAAACATTCCAGATTACTCTCTAAGACTTTTGATGGACAGTACTTATAGTAGGGGTTACTTTCATTCAGTAGAGAGTAAACAATTTCACGTGCAATATTTTTGCAACATTATCATATCTGGCTTTGTAGTCCAGTTGTGCTAATGTTTGGCATTCAAATATAACATGTTGGATGTTTACTACAGCTGAGTTGCATCGTCTGCATGAATCATCAATGGTGCTATCCTTTATAATGATTTTCTCTACTTTTAGTGTTAAACACATGGTCCTGGATTTCTCGTTTAAAACCCTCCGTTGCAGGGAAAAGCCCATCCCAGATCAACCAAGCATTCAATGTGATAATGGTCGACATGTGGTTGGGTTAAGGCATGTGCATGCTTGCCATGGAGTGCTTTTTGGATCAATGCTATCCACTTTTCCCTGTCAGGTGTCACCACAAATGTGCCTTCTCCAGATAAATTAAGTGGTGAGTAATTTTTATCTGCATTTACTATTGCACGATGTAATAAAAATATATCTTGTCTTTTGATAAAGCACTCTTTAAGTATAGTTTTTTGTTTATTTAGCAAATTATTGATATCAATTAACCCCCTGCCCCTGTAAGTTCTCGGGAGAGTAAGCATTTGAAATGCTGCCTTTGGATGATGAAATATGGTGCTGGTAAGTAACTTGATTGTTTTTCTTTGTATTCCTGTTATGTCCCTCTCTGTCCAATGTATGATATGAAATGAGTATGTAAGTAAAGGGACAACATAGGTATTTATTGCTTTTACCTATGTTTCCCATATAATTTAGTGTTCTTGAGACATTTAATTCTGTTAACTGAAGAATAAGAACCAACTAGATGCTACTTATTGTTTTATTATACTTATGATAGGCTCAACATGTTTCAGGCACTTTTATGCCCATCATCAGGAGCTCATGACTATAGTGCTGATTACCACATTGGCCATCCCATTCTGTAAAGAAGGATGAGGTTGTGTTCAGGTAAATTATGGTCTTTGTGGTGTATGTTAGGTGTGAAGTTTTTGCAGTTTTTTGTCGCATGGTCATAGTTAATAATGTGTTTATGTTCTGGAACAATACCCAGGCGAACTAAACCTGCTATTTCAGATGGCCATTCACTCCCCACCCCCCACACACCTCATGAAAGGACCAGTTGTGCTATAGCCTGCCTCCCCGACACTTATCCAGCCTGCCTGCACCTAACTTCCAACCAACAGTAACCCAAGGTATGTACATTTCTGATTCACAACACTAATTAACACACTAACAATACATCGATTCACAAATCCACTACCCTCAAAGAAACTCACCATACACAAGTGCACCCACCTGCATTATGGCCACTACACACAAAAGATCACAGTTATTAAAATAATATAAACATGTTATTAACTATGACCATATAACAAAAAACTGCAAACACTTTGCACCTAACATAAAACCACAAAGACCATAATTTACATCAACGCCACTACGTCCATCTTTACAGAACGGGACAGCCAATGTGGTAATCAGCACTATAGTCGTGAGCTCCTGATGATGGGCATAACAGTGCCCAAAACATGTTGAGCCTGTCGTAAGTATAATAAAACGGTAAGTAGCATCTAGTTGTTTCTTATTCTTCAGTTATCACAACGATGCACGGTCCAATACACATCAAATTGAATTCTGTCTAGGTATTTTGTCATTAGTCTGGTATTTTGTCATTAGTCCTCCTTTTGTTCTTTTTCTTCTATTAGTCGAGCTGGCTTTATGCCCAAGTACCTGTAGGTATCTTTTTCCTGCATTCCTATTATTATTTCCCCATATTCCATTTTGTATTTGGATATTGCCATTTTTCCTCCCTGGATACTTTGTGTTTTGCATTTTTCCAACCCTAATTTCATGTTGATATCCTTGCTAAGCATTTCCACAAGCTTTAAACTTAATTTTAGTTGTTGGGTAGTGCTGCTGTATGTTTTAACATCATCCCTGAAGAGTAGATGTACAGTTGATGCATGGTATTTTGCAGCTTTGTTATTGTGTATCCTCATTTTTATTGTTCAGAAAAGTTGAGAGAGAATTGAGTGCCAGACAAAACCACAGCAGAATTAGAGAGTCCCTTTGGAATACTCCTCTGGTTATTCATATAGGGTTGATGAAATTGCTTTTGTTTTTCACTTGTGATTTCAATGTAACCTGCCAATGAGGAATGATCTCTTTCAGGAAGTCAACAATTTTGGGGCTAATTTTATATATGTTCAGTACTTCTAACAACCAGCTGTGGTGTACAGAATCATGCACCTTATGATAATTAATATAAGCTGTGTAAATATTATAGCTCATCTTACAGTGTTGTTTAATTTCTACCAAATTCACCACAAGTTGTTCCTCACAGCTCTGCGAGTTTTTCTTGGGCCATTTTGTTGTTATGTTAGGATATTATAGCGTTCACAATGGTTGTATGTCTTGTCACTTATATGTGCAGTTAAAACTTTGTAGGTTGTAAAGAGACACATTACTATCTGTAGTTTGCTGTATTTACAGTGTCCCCATTTTTAGGTCATAGGTAAGTTAGTCCCTGTGTAAGAAACTTTGGCATGGTTTCTGGTTTCTTTATGAACATTTGTAGGTATTGTAATAATTTACTATGAGTGTTGGGAAATTCTTTGGCCAGTAATTGTGTATCTGATCGTTACGAGATATTTTTCAGTTATGCGGTTTATTTACAACTGAGGTCAGCCGCTCTCTTGTTAAATGTGGCTATTACATGTGTTCATTATGCTGAGTTCTGCTTTTTTCTTCAGCTATCCAACTTGCTGTTTGATTTTGAGTTACCTCGTTTGACCAGATATCTAGCCAGTACTGTTGGATGTCTTAGTCTTGACAGTACATGTATTGACAAGATTAATAAATTTTTTGTGGTTAACGACAACTCTTATGTCAATTTTAATATGATATACCACAACGGGATGAATTATACAAACATTTTTACAGCTAGTCAAACTTGTGTCATTAACAAATACAAGAATTTAAAACACTAATTAATAAAATGTAATGCCAATATGTATTTGAAAAAGCAATGTTTTAAATTTGAATAATTCCAAAATTTTCAAATATCAAAATTAAAAACACCTATCCTGGGTTCAAATACGCACAACAGAAAGCACATATTGACAAGATTAATAAAATTTGTTGTAGTTGATGACAACACTTATGTCAATTTTCTATCTATCTGTCTGGTTTTTTAGCAGCTGTCACTGTCTTCTGGAAACCAAACACCATTCCTGTCTGGTTCTCCATTGTTCTGGTTCTAAATTTCTTGTTGTCATGGCTGCTTGTACTCTTTCCATCCACGTTTTTCTTGGACGGCCTCTTTTCCTTCCCTCCCTTGGTATCCATTCCATAATTAATTTTGGTATTCTCTCCTCTGGCATCCTTTTGACGTGGCCATACCATTGTAGTCTTTTCTTCTCTTTGATGTCTATGATGTCCGGCTTCCCTTTTGCTCCCATTATTTCCTTTATATGTTCATTTTTTATTCTTTCCATTCTTGATTTTTGTGCTAACCTCCTTAGTACATCCATTTCTGTAGATAAAATTTTATTTATTTCTCTGGTAGAGATTGTCCATACTTCTGCACCATATACCAAAATGCTCTGGATTATAGTTTGATAAATATATATTTTTCTGTTTTTAGTAATATTTTTGTGCCACCAAATAGAATTTAAAGCATTTGTAGCTTTTCTTGTTTGACTAATTCTGTGGTTTATTTCTGCTGTATTATCTCCCAACTGGTCTGTAGTGTTAAGGAAAAATTTATTTATAATTGTGTGTTTAACTCTTGCACTGCTTTTAGTTTTATGCACATGTTTCTGAAGATAGTGCTTTATATTACTTTCTGCTGCATGGGAGGTGGACATTTGCATGAACACAAAATACGCTTTGTATTAAGATCTACCTGCCTTAGTCACTTATCTTTTTCTCCTGTTTTTTTTTATATGAACACAGTCATTTAACTTTTTTTTGCATCACTTGCCTATGATTCTGTAATAAACAACACACTTTCATTATTGCGGTATAAAACTGATACAAGAACTAGAAAATAACACTGAATAATCACTGTTATGTGCACAGCACAAAGAAACATGATGAGTTAGCATTGCATTTTGTTGGACATGAGATAAAGGACAAAGTCCAGGCATCTAGTAATTGTATGAATTGAGAGTTTGTGTAATTCCAGTTACATTCTTATGTTTTACTATAATCAAGGACAGTATTGTTTTTGTTCCATAGTATAAGTAGCGTGTAAAGTAGAGAAATGGAGCACTACATTAAGAGAACTTCTTCTGGTCACAGTTATTTTTAGATACAAATACTTTAACTGGTAACAGAAAGTCTTCCCAAGATCCCCAATATTATTTCTAATGCTATCACTTCTGTGAATTCAAGGCTTACTGGTGTTTTATTTACATAGTTATGTGGTATAGTATGTTTTTAATGTAGCTGTATGAAAACAGTGTTATTGATTTTTGTAGACATTTCATGGCAGGTTCTAACAGGGTAAACAGGTGAGAATTCTCTAAAAGTAGTCTTAGATGTCTGTTTGCTGTAATGTGACAATGCTGTAAAGAGCCATAAAAAACGTTTGCTTAATATAGAATACAGTAGAAAATGGCAGCTTGAATAATGTACTAAAAGTGGTTCCTGTTTGGATGCTTAACTGTCGGATGTTGTGTTCAGTAAGCAAGCGTATGAAATTTCAGAAGACCTATTTCTAACATAACCTTCATTTATACATATTTTAAATATCAAGTGTTCTGTTACAGTTTTAGGAAATAAATTGATGTATTAACATCAATCGCATTTTCAGTGTGACCTTTTAGTTCAGTCCTATGCCGTAAGTTTATTCAGGTTATAAATCCTGGCTTCAGAATTCAATGCATCATAGAATATTTTGTTTCTTTCTGAAAAAAAAAATGCTTGTGCCCATTTTTAGCCTACTTTCCTTAAAAAGGTGCTGGTACTGCTTGCAATTATATACCACCTGTAGCAGAACACTGTGTAGATGGAATGTGTGTGTGTGTGTGTATATATACATTCAATTTGCTGCTTGACTCCTGTATGTAAGAAAGCAATAGCATATTTTTTCACAAAATTCCAGACTACAAGAAAGATGAAGGTATAGTGCATTTATGACCATATGATAATCATTTCAGAAATTGGCAATTGTGTATTCATTAATAAAGAACATAGCTACTCAATTATTACACCAACCACTGCACATATATAAAATTTTATATATGTGCTGTGGTTGGTGTAATAATTGAGTAACTCGACAACATGCACGGTGTAACAATGAAAATAAAAAAAGAACATAGCATTTGCTTTAGTAGTGGAGTGCATAAAATACCACAATTATGTTTTCAAGAATTGTCATTAAAAGTCTTCCAAATATTCATTCAGTCACTTGTGACATTTTGTCACAATGTGAGGTGGTTTTAACGAACAATAACTTCAATAAATTGTCACAAAACTATTCTGCTGTGGGCAGGTGCAATTATTGTGTGGGCATTTGCTGGCTTGCTTCTGTTATCAGGTGTCCATTATACATAGATCATGATGCTGGAGTGAGCTAGTTTCTTACACTTTGTGACAGTGGTACAGAATTGTCATGAGAGTATCTTCTTTTGGACAATGAAACGTGGTGCCAAGAGAAGAGGGGGCTCTGCTGCAGTACTACAGGGGTGCTGGTAAGTCCTTAGCCTGACCAGGAAGGAAACAAACTAATGTTTCTGTCATAATGGTTTGAATTTTCTTCAGCACCTTGCCTTGCAGGAAAAACAACTTAATGACAGCTCGTGTCTCAATGTTGTTGAAATCGTGTGCGTCCCTGACGTGCTTCTGAGCTTGTTTTCTTCCTGGTCAAGCTAAGAACTTACAGCACCCTGGAACATGTTAAGGACTAGGTTTATAGTCATGTAATGGGAATTGTTTCCTGTACCTGAAGATATCATATATCTTTTTGATCCAGCTAGATGACAGTGCCAAAAGAAAATGTGGTTTTTGTTTTAACTTTATATGTACATGTGAGCGGACATGTTAGAGTGAATACACTACATTTCAGCATACAGTACAGTGTGTGATGTTCACTGGATTTTATTAATACCCAAAATATGCATTTAATGTCATTTTCAAAACTTATACATACATACTTCTATACAATTTTATTTATTTATCTCTAGACATGGCTTCAGGTGTACAGTAATCTCTCAGTATATTAGTGGCCTGTTTGTGCAAGATTTTCCTTATGTAAGATGCACAAATTAATATCTGTTTTTCAATTTGTGAACCTGTTTTTGCTTGTATGATCTCCTTCTTCTCCCAAACTGACTATTCTTGGTTCCTGTTATCAGTAGTTGTTGATTCCTAATCTTCTCAAATATGCACAATGTCATGGCATCCCCGAGCAGTCTGCACAGAAGCAGCACTATTGCATCGTGTGTCAATGTTCTTGGAGATTTGCTGTAAAATTTGCTTTCCTCAGTCATAATAATTTCAATCAATTAAACCTGAAGGCATATTTATGTATAATGGTGCCTAAATGTACTGGTGTTGCTAATCGCTGCTGGACATTAGATATGGTGTGTGTGTCAGAGTTCTGCTGTTTGGCATTCCTGATCTTGGTGACAAACCACTCCTAACATTAAAGAATTTACTTTTTTTAATGTAAAATAAACTTTGTGTTACATTTATGTTTATAATAAGAATGGTTACTTATTTTGATGCATTTTTCTTGCAGATGTAATGTTGTAGTTTGTTTTTGTGTGTGGGCTAAGATTATGATTCAAATACTTCACTTGATCATTCTTTATCATTCTGTATTGTATTAAGATGAATAGAGAGACTTTTTTACTTGTGGAACCTATTAAAATTTATAACATAGGAAGTAATTAGAAATTAATTGTTGTTTTATGAGTTTTAACCTCAAGAACAGTAGTTAAGAATTAATTAACTTGTAGACTGAGTGATTACTGTCTTGAAGTCAATGTTATATTTTGTCTGGGTGGTTTAGATCCATTTATTAAATACTAGGATCAGTTATTTGCCACATGAGATAATTCCTATCTCCCATGAATTAGAGAAAGTGAAGTATCAAGTTATTGTAACAGAAAAATACTCATGATTGTCAGTATCATCTCCATAAGCCAGTAGGTTAGTTCCCTACCAGCATTCCAAAAATGATATCTGTGTTTTATAGGTGTCTTAACGTCCTTGTGCCTTCAAATAACATATGCAACAGCATTCCTTTACTTTGGATGCACTCCAGAAATCCTGACTTTGTCAGTGGGACAATGTGTTGTATAAGTAAGTGGTTTATAGCAATGCTTTCTGAAGGAAAACCTATAAACTTATACTGGGGCTATGATAATTGAGAAAAGCTAAGTCTCCTTGTGTTATAATGAAAATAACTGATAAATGCACATTTTCTGATGGCTAAGTGCAAAGTAAGAAAAACTTACCTCTAAGAAATTAGGTCAGTATAGGTACTATTTGATAATCTGGTACCTCCCCTTTCCCATCAGTGCTGGATTAAAGGGATGCTACTATACAGTGTTCTTTAAGCTGTTTGTGTGGGATTTGTTCTCACCTCTGTTTGTATTGACTGTTCTGATATACAGTAATCCTTTCATAATCATGATGCAAATATTTGCACCTTTAGTGGGCTGTCTTGGCAAGTCATGGTGCAGTTATTTGTTGTGTGCTGTTTTAAAATCTCCTGCATACCTGCTAGGCGTTTTGGCAATATGCAATATAAATCCTACGTCAGTGCCATCCCTTGACTGTGCCTTAGAATTATTGTGATGAAGTACCACCCATTTCATTCAGAAGACTTGCCATGATTTTTTTTAAATACCCAATTTGACAAGGTTTTTGTACCACTTAAATACTAAGCTGTGAAAGGATTAAAGCATGTAAGAATATTGTTTTTAAATGTTCCAACAATTAATATGTAAATTTAAAATATGTTTTTGGGTAGTATTATGATGTGAACTGGAAGAAATTAATGTGGATTTGTTGTCTGGTCTAGAATGTGAATTTTGATGTAATTGTGGAAGCGGTTGTTGCCGTATGTATTTCATATCTTCATCTACTAGATACTAGGTTTGAAAAATGAACTAATTTATTATGTACTGCCAGCTTTTCCTTAGTTTTAATGTGCTCCAAAATTAATATTGAGTAATGAATGTTTATTATTGTATTGTTGATGGCTTTGGTTCAGGGTGCCAGCTTTATTTTGAGACAACGCTTTCAGTATAATGAGTAGAATACAAACTGGATGACTGGGTCATCTAGGGCCTGAATTCCTCAAGACTGGCACTGGGGCCCAACCAGGCTCTTGTCTGCTGGGTACTGGACACTGGGTGCTCTTTCCCTGGCTATGAAGTGGTCAGATCACGAAGCAGACCACCACCACCCGGGGCTGAGGTTGCGATTATGTGCAGCTGTACCTCCTATGTCTCATATGCCTTGCTGATGTGGTGCCTAATTAAAGGACAGGGACGACTTCACTGTTGTGTTTATGAAATTAAACATCTTTGATTGTCTCTGTTATGTGTGCTATATTTATTGTAATTTTTTCCAAAAAAGCAGTAGCTAAGGGTACATAATTAGATCTTTTTGATTAAACCTGTGTGAATCATGTTAAACCAAAGTCTTATTGTCAGTTTTGTGGTCTGATAGTTCATTATAATTGATTTATAACTTTGTTGGTTTCCACTGTAAAACTGAACACAACAATCACCCATGTCCATGCATAGACTCAGTGCAGGTATTTTAATAATAACCCGAATGCTAATTGGACAGTACCTAGTAGTTATGGTGTGTATCATGTAAGAAATGAGAGAGATAATTAGGTTGAATAGGATGCATTAACATCACATGTAAATTTTAACTATAATCCATACATTTGATGTGCACAAACAGTGGAAGATGGTCTTATCACTCAAAGTTTTAGCACTATAAGTGTAAACTCCATGATGATGGCAGTTAAGTGAAACATGTAGGAGCTAATTAGGAGTGGAATACAGAATAGTTGAACTGTGCATTTGTTGGTACTGAAAGAGTTTGTTAATGTGCCATTGGCTTTTGTTTTTCCTTCAAAATTTTTTGACTTTAGAAATGTTGGGTCATAGACTGAGATGCCTGTGCACTGTAGTGAAGCCTTTTGTTTGGCAGTGAGCTGTAGCTGCCACTTGGATTCTGGAGAAGTAAAAGTCCGAAAATGAGAAACTCATGTAAGTCGGATAGTGACATGAATGTCATTCATATGCCATGGCATCACATTTCTAGTACTGAGTAAATAATTGTACCTTTACTGTTTTATTTTATTGTGTTTCATTATTTGAAAATAGTATATTTATTTTATGTGGAGTGTATGTATTATATAAATTGTGATGCATTTAACCACTTTTTGTAGTAGACAATGTACCCTTTGTATAGCCTCATGGCAGAAGCGAATCCTGATCTGGTGATCAGGTGGAATGGAAGGGTACAGAATGCCTGCTTTCAACCCTCCTCCCCTCCCTCCCCCAAGAAACCAAGAGAGACCAAGATTTAATTGTCCAGCATTGTCCAAGAGAATAACAACAACAATAACAAATGGAAATGTAAAGTGAGGCAAAAAAAATCAAATCTAAAGTTTGTACCTAATATCTTTTTTGGTCAGTTTGAAATGAAATTGCCCTCCTCTGTTGACTGTTGTAAATTTTTAATAACCACATTGTAAACACTGGGGGGTTTCTTTAGCTATGCAACTGAGATTTTCTGTGTTGACAGAAGTGAGAGTTGACTATGTCTGTCTTGACTATCAGTGGAATGAAGGTAGGTCTTGATTCTCATGAGGGCAGAAAAACTTTGTTCAACAGAGGCTGTTGTAGTCGGGATGGTGGAAATTAGATTTGGTAATTTGCATGTTTGTTCCAATGTGGTGGCCATGTTGGTGGGCAAATTGTAGCCATGTGACAAATGTAGAACTTTGTAAGGGATTTCCCTCTTAAATCTTATGAACCATAAAGGACCATTAATTCATTCTTCAGCAAAGCACTATTGAAGTCGCCCTCAGTTTGCATACAAGGTGATCAGCAAAATTAGACTCTTAAGTTTGCATACGTCACATTTATCACAATTCATGAGGCCAAAAAATTCCATTTCATTCATTTTGAGAAATGCACTGTCTGATGATTGACTAGTTTAATAACCCCATAAAAGAGTATTCATTACATTTTTTTTCCACTGAAACTTCTATGTTCAAATATTATGTTACCTTTTATCATTTGAATCTTTCATAGAAAATTAATTGCACATCAACAAAACAGAAGAATTAGGAGATAAATTAATCATAAATAAATACTGTATATTCTTAAAAATATAAAAACAGTGGTCTGGGGTTTTCATCACATGATTGTTGAGGAATTGGGTCTTTTGGGTTTTTTGTCGCGTGCTTGGGTAATTTGTTACTCGGAGTTATGAGTCAGTTCACGGACTCGGCCTTGAAAATGAAGACGGTAGTTCCCTTCTAAACGTCGAAAAGCAGTTACCCAACCATATGGCCACAAGACCTGCTTCCGCTATTTGAAAACAGGCTTTCAACTAATAAAATCTTTCAACGCTTGATTATTTCCGGTGGGAAACGCGGCAACCTTCTCACTCACTGGCCGTATCTTTCACTCCAACTTTTTTTCTCACTCGCTTTTTACACAAGCCACAAGGTGAGCTGTTGATATTTGCACTCTTCTAGGTTTTTACGCAACGTATAGCGGTAAATACCGACGTTTCGGGACAATCTACCGGTGCCACCAATAGGTTGTCCCGAAACGTCGGTAGGATCCGCTACACGTTGCGTAACAACCGAGAATAGCACCGATCTTACCTACACCGCAGCGGAAGCCTGAAATCACGCATAGGTCAGCTGTTAGTATTGGCGCTATGCTTACATTTATTAGACGGTAGGGCATATTCACGATGAGTTCACTCTTCGTCGCGATGATCTGCGTTCACGACCGCGGTGCGCGCATGCGCATCGAGGGGGAAAGTGGGCAGCGAAAGCCATTGCAGTAGCCTTGTACAAGATTAGCTGTGCTGATTGAATGTAACACAAAGTGGTAATTTTCGTAAAACAGATGTACAGGTTTTCTGTATTTTTTAGTAGAGAAAGGCAATTATTTCCTTCCCTTCATTGGTACAGTGACGCAATACTATACCGGAGGATTCACCAATGTCTGATACAGACATCTCAGCAGTGTAAGAATTACACAAGTACATCTAGAAATTTTCAAACATCTTTTCAAGTTATTAACACGAAGGTATACTTTATTTGCACTAAAATAGTAAAATGGTTATGTATTAAGTGCAACAGAATTTGGCAAGTCTACAGATGTCATCAGATGGGAATTTTGTTACAGACCCAGTGTAACTGTACAATTTCTATGAACCATGTATGTATGTTACATTGACATACATGTAATATTATAAGCAGTGGTCACAGCCGAGCTGCAGATCTGTTTGTTTTTCACGTGTCTTCCATGAAACAATCTTCCACAGTCACAAAGACATTGATATGCATTTTTTTCAGCTCTGACATAGTAGTAATCAGCACACACTCACCTGTCTGCTATTCAGTTTGGCTGATGTTACTCAAGGAGCTGGCTGCATCTGTCCTGAGCCATCTTGCTTTGACACAATGACTACAGATTTTTCTATTTGTAGGAGTTATCATATTTAGATTATGAAAAACAAGAGGGTTATGTTTTATGTCCAAAAGTATGGGAAAGATTCCTTCAAACTTGCATGTATAATTTGAAGCATGTGTGAATACTTAAGCAGTTTCTGCTTAATGTTCTAGTTTCAACAATATATATATATACTGTATGTATATTTCTCTCCAATAGTGTATCTGATGATGGAAGGAGATCACTTATGGGACTAGTGTATACATGTAAGGTAATGTTAGAAACAGTCTTAAGAGATTGGAGTTGATGATGTGGAATAGATTTGTGTGGCTCAGGATACAGACAGATGTGAAAGTCTGTTAACATGTTGAGTGCAGATGTTTAGTGCAAAGCCTGAAGTTGCTTGACTGTTTGCTTCCCAGGAGACTGAACTACATAAGATAACTTTCTTGCTGTTTATGAATGATTTGTGTAGTTAAGGTTGTCACTGACCTGTTAGTTTGTCAGTTAAATATTTAAGTACCTACATTCCTGCCAGTAGAACTGTCCGCATATTAATGAGTGACATGTAATTTACTTGCTTTCAAACTCTGCATCCTTATATGGTACGTTTCTTTCTTTCAATTTTCATCCCTTATTGTGATATTATTTAAGTTTACACTTTCAGTTTGTTGTTGTTGTGACATTCTTGCTAGAGTTGTTGTACTTGCCATATTCTGTATTGTTGTGCTATTGCAGTGCCCAGTGCATATGTAGAAACTAATTCTAGTGGTTTGGTAAGTGTTCTACATGTCCACCAGTGAAGCACAACTTTTATTGTCTTTACCAAGTACTGATAATACAAGTGTTTAAATATTTTATGCAGGATGTTTGGAAATTTGTGTCAGTGTACACCTACTACATGCTTTTTCTTGACTAACTTGGACATGAAAATGTCGTTAAAGAAATGATTGAATTTTGTAGAAAGCTTGGTAGATATTAATGTTATGTGGTAACATGATATGTATTTTAGTGTCCGTGGTCTCCATCACAGAACGTTGAGATGAAAATGTCCTTTTTAAATTAACTTGAATTTAATACTAGCTAAATAAGCAATAAAATTTTTATTATTTTATTGCAACACTGTGTGGGCTGCCTATAATCACATTTTCCCTGAAAATTATGCATCAGTTTTAAGTCTTATTTTAATGTTCTTCAAGGAATCATGTGGTGGAGTCTAGGTACAAATATCTGGACATTAAATGTGTAACACACAGCACTAGTATGATCTGTTGTGACAAGACAGTAGTTCTGGTGCCTTTGTTTCTACTTAAGAAGTGAACTTGAAATAATACAGACATGTTAGTCTTTATTTTAATAGTTGAATGCATTTTATATTTGATGAATTGAATGAAGTGCATTTACACATTGTTAATTAAGTCTTGTACACCTTAGATGATGGGGCATGTATCCCGTGACTTGTGTGATAGTTGTGGCCTGAGGGTGGTTACACAAATCAGCACTTTTGCTACTCCATTGATTCTACTGCCTTTGATTTTCAATGAAACATATGTCATTCACTTCACTGATATATTTAATTTAGCCATTTACAGATCCAAAATTTGTATTTTCTTAGACATATAATTGAATTATCTTTGTAGTATTCACTGAAAAGGAACTAAGAAAGTCATGTGAATTTGTGTTGGCACGTAATTCACATAAGCCAGAATTACATAAGTCTGGGGATAACTGCACACTAGTATACAAGTTTGTCACATGTTCTTTGATCACCTGTTGAACTTGCTGCATGGGAAATGGAGTGTGCCTGTTGTTTGCCTGACCTGATGGGTTGAATGCTTGAGTTTTTCATGTGTTCAGTTGACTAAGAATGGGACAGACAACACAAATTCGAGTTATCATGTGGATTTATCAGATATAAGATAATGAATGGTTTCTAACATTTACAAAACAGTGAACACTTGATCAAGTACCAATTTGATCATTCAGTACTCATGCACATTGATTTATTGTCTTATCTAATGAGTGACATTTTTATATAATTTTATTTCATGTGTCTTCATTCAAATATCAATATAAAGTAAGGAATTTATCATAATACACTTTGAAATAAAATATCTTAACAGTCCAGTATAATAATTCAAAATCCTCAGCAAGTATGTGAATTGTCAGCAGTTGAATCTAGCAGCAATACTATTGACATGTTGCTGTACTAAGAGCAGAATGATCCAAAATATAGTTTATCATTTTTTGCAACAGTTTCTTGCTCATGCTGTAGCAAAGACATGTTGGTAGTGGTTTCTTATTAATGATTTATCAGTTTAAATCCTGGATGATTTCATATGACACTTGTGGGGGATAAAGTGGCATGCGAGTTGGCTTTTCTCTGAGCTACTTCATTTTTACTGGACTTGATATCACCCTATCATTGCTCCATACTCATTTACCATAATCCCCTGTGTTGTGTAATAGCCTTGACCAGACAGAACATTGTCACATGCACAGTCTTTAAATTGGAGGCTTCATGGCTTTGACCTAGTATGTGGCTCAGTGCATAGCAAGGAACATAAATGCAACAACCCCCAGAATTATTTTCTATCACTGTAGCATTTGTTGTCTGACATTGAAACACTCTTTTAATGTTCTTCAGTCTTTAAGCCTACAGTAAATCGGAAGGTTGTTAGAACTGTTGTCACTGTGGTGCAGTTCAAATATTTTGGAATGACACAATTTAAAATTCCATCATTGAATAAATGATTAAAGCATATTAAATTGGCAAATGCTTGCGGCTGTTCCTTTCAGAATCTTCCCTCTTACTGGCTGCTGTCTCAAAAAGTAAAAAGTATGTAAATATGTGTAACTATAATTTTGCCTGTGGTTTATGGGCATGAAACTTGGTCATTCACTTTAAGAAAGACCATAGACTGGGGGCATTCAAGAAGAAAGTTCTGAGGAGAACATTTGGACTTAATAAAGGGGAAGTAACAGGCACTGGAGAAAAGTGCATAATGAGGACTTGAATTATCCAAATGTGTTTAGCAGGCAAAAATCATGAAGGTTGAGATGGGTGAGACATTTAACACACATGGAAGAGAACTGCATACAAGATTTTGGTGGGAAAACTTGAAGAAAGTAGATGACTTTGGGGCCTTGTCCTGGGTGGGGGTGGTAGTCAAACAGATCTTAGAGGACAGTAGTGTGTGGCCTGGTTTCATTGATAGTACCAGTGGTAGTCTGTTGTGAAAATGATAATGGGCCAGTGCAGGAACATGTTGACTACCTTAGCAGCTTTCAGCTTATCAAGCTAATCCAAAGAATGAATGGCTTATTTCTTGTTTTTAAGCAACAACACAAATTTGGCAAGGCATGGAGATAGGTACGTTGAATTTGAAGTCATGACTTTCCTTCAATTTATACTCATTGCATGATTAAACCATAATTGTCTCAATTTGTCATCGTTCAGATGCATAATGGAAGTTTATAATGTAAAGTGTAGCTGATCCAAACTGCACACACTGTCTAACTGAAATTATGTTGACAGTTGAGATAGTGTGTGAGATGTGAAGTTCTCACTGCCTTCCGGGGTGAGACAACATGGTTTCACAGCAAACTGTAATCTTTAATTAAGCTGCTACTTCCAGTCTTGTGTTCTGACTTCAGAGTACTTTCCAAACCAGTACCCACATCTCAGATTCGTTTTTTGAAGAAAATTTTGGCATGTGGCCTGTTATATAAGCTCAGACAGTCACGTATGAGTTTAGGTTTCAATGTCAGGGGTTACTGTCACCTGGGATATGACGCCAAGTAGTCTGGCAGACATTCATTGATATTTCAATGGAACCTGCTGCCTCCTTCATCAGGGTTGATGATAGGTAGCTGGTTTCTCTGAAACGCAGGCAAATATGTACCTGATTAAATGGTGTTGTCAGAGGCATGGCTAGGTTTTATGCAACCGGGGGAAATTGCTGCATCTGACAGAAATTATGAACTTCTTAAAAAAAATCACAATTATTTATTCAGTTTCCTTATATTTGGCTCAGTAATTCAAAATATGTTAAGCACAGAAATTCAGTTTTTTTAGTTTAAAATATTAATTTTGCCACCCATTTTACCACCTCTTCGACTCTGATGCCTGGAGTGGCTGTACAATTCCCCCCCAGCTACACCCCTGGGTGTCACATCCAAAAAAATAATCAGATTAGCAGGCATATACACCCATGCACCCACACACTCACATATATATATATATACACACACACACACACACACATCTTTGCAGGAAATAAGACATGGTTTTTAAAGGTCTTTCAATAACCTTAATATATGCAGTTATCTTCACATCACTGATGATAAACTGATGGTGCTTTGTGCAGCTGAACCATTACTATGTCTTCCTTGGATTCCATTTTACTGTTCTTCCTCGTTGGTGGATCAGTTCTTCCGCTAGAGTAGACCTCCAGTTTCCTGTAGAAACAATATAATGCTATCGTGTACATGCATACTCGATAGCTTAATAATACAGCTAGTGTGCAATATAAGAAGCAGGAAATCTTGCAGAAAATCAGGTATTAATTTCTAAAAATGTACTTCATTAAGCATGACAGTTGTCTAATAATAGCTGCCTGTGTTCTGACATCAAATTAAGCTTTTGGATAGCTAAAAGCCAGTTTCACTAAATGTTACATGAAATACATTTCACCTAACTGGCCATTGATTGTAAAATGCAATATATGCTGAATTTCTTGATTGAATGCATGTTTAACATACATTATCATTGTATAAATATACAAGTTGAAAGTGTGTAATGTCACACTTTCAAACAAAATATAGTATTTGCATCTTGGCTAATGATATGGACTTTTTAAAAGCAGAAGTTTGAACTAGACAGTGAGTTATCACAAGTAAACTTATGACCTCTGCACTGTATTTTACCTCTTTTTTGTTATTTATGGACACTGTGCCAAGTATGAAGTGAGAAGATGTGCAAGGGAACAGTAGTGGCCTGTGTTAATGCATGGCCCTCATTAACTTTGAGGACTGAGCAAACTTTAAACTCTGAAGTCAGAATTTTTTAACTTTAAGGTTTTAATGGCAGTGAATAAGATCACGGTCTTTTGAGATGTGAGTTTGCTTCTGTGGATATGTACCTAATATGTAAACTGTAGTGAAATAATTTGTGTGCTTTATGGGTTAGCACTTTTCACATACAAGATTAAAATCAGGGACCTGTCACACACAGATCACAGGTACTAATCACTACACAATAACATTTAAGTTCATAGCTTTCATATGCTGGTAGATTGCATATTATGTTGATTAATGTTCCTTTTCTCAGGCTGTAATTTGGATTAAAAAATATGTTAATTTTTTCACTTGATTCAGGACAGTTAATTGTTCTTAATTTTAGAATGAATGAATATGCACGTGGATTTTAAAGTATTTTTGATGGGCCTGTAGGAGTGGGCAGCCACTACTCATAGTTCCATCACTTCTGCATGTAGTGTGTCAAGTGTTGCTGTTGCATGGACTATCTTAAGGGGCTGAACTGATGGTTATAAATTCAGAGGAAGTGAACAACAAACACTTATGATGCATCAGGTGTAAGTAATGAATATTCTTGCTTTACTGTTCATGTTTGTTCTCAGTTAGGTTAGGGCAGATTATATAACTTGCTGTGAACAGGGTACTCTGTTATTCTCAGTTTATGTGATGTTTTGGCTGATATTATATAGCATTTGATTATGTTTGAGTGAATGAGAATCGGGAATTTGTAGACTGGTACTGATGGGAAAACTGAAGTACATGGAGAATACATGGAGAAAAACTTGTCCCAGGGCCTCTTCATCCACTACAAATCTCACTTGGATTGGCCTGGGATTGAACCCCTTTATCTGTGGCAAAACACTGATGAATAGCTGCTGGAGGCTTGGCATGGCTGTGGTTGTGTTGATGCACTTAATATCACCAATTACAATAAATGGGGATCACTGGGTTGGTGTAATGAATATAGTGACTTTGCTATAGGTCCAATTACTGAGGAATCATTCAATTTCCAACAAGGCAGGAGACTTTCCTCTTTTTGAAATATCTATGTTAGCCCATAGGCCCACTGAGTCTTTTATTGAATGGGAACCAGAAGCTGTTCTCCCAGGGGTAGAGTGGCTGGGACATGAAGCAGACCACTGATATTCAAATCGTACTGTGATTATAAAGGCATGGAGCTATTCCTCCACTCTTCCATACACTTTCATGATGTGTATAGGGAGAACTCCTTTTAATTCAGTTTATTGTGTTGCTTCCTCCTCCATTTCTTTTCAGGGCAAAAAAAAAAACATTTGAACTTCACATTGGAAATACATAGTTGTTGGCAATAAAATACTTATGTACAAGTTGGTAACATTCTTGGAGTTGCATGATAGTAAATGGCCAGGGTAGCAGAAGGAGGTGGAATAGAGGGAGAGTGGCCCCATTCCTGCACTTTTTAAAAATTTAATTCTTAGTTAAAAATAAAAAATTATATGTAGAACTATAATTTTGTCTGTTGTTTTGTGTGGACTTGAAACTTACCTCTCACACTGACGGAGAAACACTGGCTGAAGGTGTTTGAGAGTAGGGTGCTGAGGAAGATATTTGGGCCTAAGGGGGGTGAGGTAACAGGAAAGCGGAGAAGACTACATGGCAAGCAGCTTTATTATCTGCACTCCTCAACAAATATTATTTGTGTGATCAAATAAAGAAGGTGATAGGTAGGCCATATGGCACTCATGGGGGAGAAGAGATGTTCATACAGAGTTTCGGTTGGGAAACCTGAGGGAAAGAGAACACTTGGAAGACCTATGCATAAATGGGAGGATAATATTAAAATGCATCTTTAAGAAGTGGAATGATGGGCGTGGACTGGGTTGGTCTGTCTCAAGATAGGAACAGGTGGTGGACTTTTGTGATTGCCGTAATGAACCTGTGGGTTCTGTGATGTGCACAAATTTCTTTACTATATGAGGAACCATTAGCTTCTCAAGAAGGACTTTGTTCTATGGAGTTAGTTATAATTCCTGGTTTTACAACATGTGTTACACAGAAATTATATCTGAATGAGTGTGGATGGAAGAGTTACAGTTTATTCTGATGTTCAGACTGTTACGCTGTTTCTTATTATTTGTGCTTTTTTTTTTCAAATAAGCCTATCTGCCTCCTCTGCTATCCTATAGAATTCGGAGAATGCCAGCCCCTTTGTGATCTGTGTGCATTATGGAGTTAGAATATTGGGTACTTGTATCATTAGGTGGCAATTTATACACATTTAAACAAGAAGGAATTAATTTTTATTTTTATTTGTTATTAAATGGTTGTTTTCTTCAGTTTAATTCCACAGTTTCATTTTGCTTACATTACTTCACAGGAGAACATTAACCTTCTGAACTTAGCTTTTTGCACGTTTCATATTAATGAATGTTTACCATATGCATCCAAGCAGTTGAAAAGCACATCACAAGATTCCAAGAATTCCCCTTGTAGAGCTAATTTTTGCTTTCAGTGATGATAGTTTTATCTTGCCCATAGGGATTTCAAAATGCCATGCATCATTCATATCTAGTACTCAAATTACAACAAAATAAAGACTTTTGGTGTTTCAAGATTGTAAAGTAACCTGTTGAACTCTTTCAGATATGAACCTGAGCAGTTTACTGTTAAGGTTAATTTTATGTTCAAATTATTACAGTGAAACTGAAAATTTTGAACGTTGGGAAAGGGAAGGTTTGTGTTTCTTAACTTGTCAGTAATTTTACGTTATATTCCCTCTCTGCTCGAATATTATTTATTCATTTTTTATAGTCTTGTGTCTTCATGGCCTATCAATTTTTCACCTTGAATTATTACTTCATCATACGGTACAACCCACTTTTCATGTTCCTCCTTGCTGATCAATTTAACATTTGCAGAAGCCTTGGAAGTTTGGGGTGTAGAACCATTAGCTTTCTCTTCTTTCACTTCCTGTAGCTGTGAATTCCTTCCTTCCATAGCAATGCATTCCTCATCAGTAGCTAGATGTTGTCCAGAACTGTGACTTGGTAACTGAAAAACATTGAACATAGTAGTCAAAGATGTTCTTTATTACACTGAATTTCATATGGTATTTGATGATAATATTTCTATTAATGAAGTTATTTGAAATTTACTCATATTTGTGTTTGTGAAAGTGTATGGTGAGGCTTATCCTTGAATTGTACCAGGATGTACAGGAGACCCAAAAAGTAGGAACTCATCCAGATGCACACACATATATTAAAATTCCACCACTTAGAATATGCAGTTTTATGCAGTTGCCTCATGGAACTAAATTCTGTTCAAAGGCCTTCTATGACTGTAGAAAGAATGTTAGATATATGCTGTGAATATAGAAATTTCTGTCAAGTTTCTTGAAACTAGCCCTTGAACATAACACATAAAAGATAAATTTTTCGTTCATGAACATTGTAGTGGAATCAATTTAAGTGTTAATATAAATCTTCAAATGAAATCTGAGTCTTCATTGGTACTTGAAGTCCACATTTATAAAACTCTCATTATTATTTTAACTTAGAAGTTTCCTAAGATGTCTTGTGTATTACACAGAAACGTAAAGAACACAGTTTGGAGAGGAGTGACAACATCCTTGTGTTTTAAGTTACTAATGTAAAACTATCATTTTCAAAAACCTATTTTCTTGTTAATTGGATAATGGAACACAATTTTCTAAATTTTGCCGTGAAGAAGGCACCGACTCTTGTTAATATGTGTGGGCATTTCTGTAACTTGAGTGAATCTTCAGCTCTGTATTTTTATTACTTCAGTTCTTTAATTGTAGTAATTCTCAAGTCCACAGATTATTCTGGACCTGGGGGGGGGGGGGGGGGGGGGGTGGGGGATAAGGGGGAAAGCCTGTTTTATGGTTATTTTTTGTGGGAAAGTATGACTGACAAAAAAAAAAAT
>Ga0131853_10004648_pt1 | contig 24609 bp, 22 predicted proteins | sample TergutLab28metaG_FD_92764 | JGI IMG/M metagenome (GOLD analysis project Ga0131853, IMG submission 92764) | Labiotermes labralis P1 segment gut microbial communities from Petit-Saut dam, French Guiana - Lab288 P1 (version 2) (version 2) | ecosystem: Host-associated > Arthropoda: Insects >...
TAGCTGGCTTGAGCATTATCGCAGACTTTAGAAAAACTGCGAATGAAATCTAGACAATACTGTTCAAATCACCGTCTTGCCTTTTGTTTCCTTGCTTTTGCGCAGATGGTAAACAGGTTCTTACAAATCTCTGATAGTGCTTTCAAGTGAAAGTTTGCCTTCTTCTATAAGCTTCATGATGCCGATAGCAACGAAAGTCTTGCTACCAGATGCCACCTCGAATATCGTGTCTGTATTGACTGGTCTTTTGTTAGGCAAGTCGGCGTAGCCATACGCTTCTTTGAAAAGAGAGTCCCCATTTTTGCTAACGGAAACAACGCCGTTAAAATCGCTTCCTATCAATTCTTCTATTTTTTTCATCGCAATCATCCCCTTAGAACCTGTCTAATATCTTTTTGCTATCGTCTTTGCGGTCGGTTTTCCGCCCTTCGTTGTCACCTCCTCCGCCTACGCTGGCGCTTCGGATGCTAAACGTGTGCCACCGGCACACAGCATCCTAGCGTACCACAAGGGTTCGCGTCGTTGTCGGTTCCTATAATGGCGAAAAACCACCTCACAAATCCGACAGCAAAAAAATATTAGACAGGTTTTTATGTCGTAGTTTAGTATTTTGTCTTTACGCTCTCGACAGATATGTCACCTCTGACATCTTTTATCTCTGTGCCGACTCACAAGACATCGACAAAATATTAGGAGCGACCTGATAATTATACCACAAACAGAGGATGAAGCCACAAACGATTTTTCGGATTATTTCAAATTGGGTCAATGATTAAAAAATTCTTGACAAAACGCACAGACTAAATTTCCAAATTTATCCTAGTAATGTGCGGCTCGCACCTAGCGCCACTTGATATCAAGGAGGCCCGACAACTTACATCCTATGACGACATAGAGCTTGGCACTATCGGAGACCGCAAGACCGCTCTGTTCATTATAGTCAGCGATACCGGCGGCGGCTTTAATGTACGCTGTAAAGGGTGGAAATAGCGCCGCCGAATTTATAGCGCAGCGGTCGGCTCATATTCAGGGTTTGACGGAATAGGTAGCGCCGATATTCCCGTTAAGATTATACATTGCATCTCGGATTATATGGTGTTGTATGTCGGGGCCGGGATAATTGCGCACAGGAATCTCATAAGCAATCCCAATGTGATGCTTGTGCCGCGTTATTACCACTAATCGTAGCAGTCATAACGATCATCTAGCTTTGTAGACTTTTTGATCTGAAATTATGAATACGTATCTAATATCTAAAATTAGGCGGGGTAAGCACGACCTCGGAAGTCTCTGCGTTCCAGTGTACCGTAAAGCCCAGGGCTTCGGCAAGAGAGCGCACGGGCACAAACAAACGATTGTTGGAAGGATCAACATAAGCGGCATACGAGAACGCGCCGTCACCAGCTCCAGACATTATCTTGCGCTCCTGATTCCCAACGTACATGACTTGTCCTCCTACCTGTATACTGATGTTGTGCCCTTGCGGATCAATTGCAAAGGTACGTATGTCAGTATACCATCTAAACAAATCGGGGTCATAAGGGTCTGCCCCAAACAGTACGGAAAGCGCGGCACGTGCCGGAAGAACAGCGACTCCGTCCTCGTTTACGTGAAAACTGCCCAAGTCCGCCGGCAGATATACCGGAACGCCTCCCGATACCATCTCCCCGCTTCTCCTAAGAGTTATGACCTGATTTACCACGGCGGCGCCGCTTGGAGCGGGATAAGGTGGTACGGGCTGTACCGCCACTCCGGGCGGAGGCGCTTGAACCGGTAGCGGAGGCTCAGGAGTCGGCTGGGCGATCTGTCTCCACCTGGCGTTGAGAGTCGTATCAGAATTAATTATTGTGTTTTCTGTGAAAGCGTTGTTGGTATTGCCGATTGTCCAGCCTTCAAAGACATAACCCTGCCTGGCAACACTTGGTATAAAGCCTGCCAAAGTGCTGTTATAGGCAGAGCGGATACTCTGACCGTTATTAATATTTCTGGTGATATTGAACGTCGATCCGTCGTGCCACACTCCGCTCTGCGGGTTAAATGTGAGAGTATGCTGATAGTTTCCGCTTACCCACAAAGCTTTAACCGTCATGGAACCGTGAACCACGGTGTTTGCGTTAAACACCTGACCGTTTTGCTGTTGCCATCCGTTAAACGTAAAGCCCTGTCTGGTTGGGTTTTGCGGGAGATAGACGTTTGGAGTGGAGTTGATGCTCTGCCCTTGAGTCACCGTTACGACAGGGTTTGTTGAGCTATGACCAATTGTCCCGCCGTTTAAATTGAATGTGACGTTGTTGTTGGAGGTACTCCACTGGGCTGTTATTACCAAGTTGTTATTTACTGTAATGTTTGAGTTAAATTGACTTCCCCATTGGGTTTGCCATCCCATAAACGTCGCTCCCGAACGGCTTGGGTTTTGAGGGAAATAAGCTCCGGGCGTGTTGGAAATAGTCATGCCGTCTTGAATGTTGAAGCTTATGCTTCCTGTGTTTCCGCCGATATGTCCGCCGTTTAGGTTGAAGCTTACGTTGTGAATTCGCGCTACGTTATTCCATACGGCATTTACGGTCATGTTCATGACTACCGGCGTACTTGACGTAAACGTGTTTCCTCCTGAATCTACCCAACGCGCGAAACTGCCGCCGGGGTGCGCCGGGAAATCCGAACCCAGACTGAACCCTTGTATGGTAGTACGAGATATAGACGGACGTCCGTCGCCAAAGTTAAACGTTATAGTCGCCATAGCTTGTATCTCCGGAGTTGGTGTCGGCGCAGGCGTTGGTACCGGAGGCTGTGTCGGCACAGGCGTGGATACCGGAGGCTGTGTCGGGTCGGGTGTGGGTACCGGAGGCTGTGTCGGCACAGGCGTGGACACCGGAAGCGGTGACGGGTCGGGTGTGGGTACCGGAGGCTGTACTGGGACCGGAGTAGGTGTTGGGGTGCCTCCTGTTAAGTTATTTGGATCAGCTCCGCCTCCGCTTAGACCGGAAGCTGCTTCTCCCGCAAAGCTAGATACGTTAAAATCATGATTGGCAGAGACATCGACCGCACCAATATTTGTCGTTCCCGCGAACACAATCGAGACGGCTGCCACAATGGCTGCTGTCTTACTAACTACAACTTTATTCATTATGTAAGTCCCCTTTCGATAATCCCTTTTCTATAGGGTCTTGCTAATTATATCACAATTGCACAAACGATTAAAGTATTAAAGCAGTTATTAAATATTGCGATTTGGCAAGATTCTAAATATCCCTGAAATTGTCATGTTCACGTTTCGTTGTCTAAAACCACTTAGGCTGTACCAACTTTTATATTGTGAAAGCACGAATTTGGCTTCTCGTCACAGCGCTTGACTTGACGGACTTTTGTGTAGTAAACTATAGGCAGATGATTTCTTTGCGAAAGAGGTGCCCCATGGTTCAGTCGATTTTAAAATTCTTCGTCGGCAGCGTGTTCAGCATTGCCGTAATGCTTGTCACGGTCTACCTGGTGTACATGGTCAGCATCGCGGCCTTTGAATACGGGCGCGGACTTGGAGCGACATTGGTTGAAGATCGTGAGCCCATTCTGGTCGAGATAACCCTCAGCAACCCTGCCACTCTGGATGAGGTCTCGCGGATACTCTACGAGCGCGACTTGATTTCAAACGCGCTTATGTTTCGCATTGAAAACTTCCTGCAGGGCAACACCGCAGACTTCGAGCCGGGCACGTTCCTGGTGAGCTCGGAAATGACGGCTGCGCAGATCGCCGGAGCCATGCGGGCTGCCAGCTTTTTCACGGACGTACAGATCAGGATCGGGGAAGGCTTTACAAACGCGGACATCGCCTCGTACCTCGAAGACAACGACATAATGAGCGCCGAAGAGTTTCTTACCGTCGCGAGCGAGGTCGAGTTTGACTTCAGCTTCCTGCCCAACGTGCCGCAGCGAACAAACCGCCTTCAAGGCTACCTTTTTCCCGACACATACATGATCCCCGGCAACGCCAACGCAAGTCAGGTCATAGCGAGGCAGCTCCAGCGCTTTGAAGACATCTTCGACCCCGAAAGGTCGGCGCGCGCCGCTGAACTGGGCTTCACAATGGACGAAATAATAATAATGGCCTCGATTGTCGAGCGCGAAACGCGTGTGAGCGTCAATCCTTCCGACCGCAACAAGTTCGCCGCGGTTATCCAAAACCGGCTTGGTCTTGACATGCCGCTCGAGATGCCGTCGACAGTGGTGTATATACTCGATAGACCGCTGAACCTGCTGACTCCGGCCGACTTCGAGGTCGATTCTCCTCACAATACATTCATACAGACCGGGCTTCCATACGGGCCAATCTGTAACCCCAGCGCGGCCAGCATCGACGCCGTTCTGAACCCGTATCCCGCGGAATACCTGTACGCGCTGCTGGTAGATATCGAAACGGGCGAGTTCTTCTTCACGCCGTACTATGATGAGTACCAGTACGCAAGACAGGAAGAGTACTAAGCTATGTCAGTCAACAATGCCGGAATTGAAAACTTTATAGACGAAGTGCAGCCTCTATGTACAGGAGTCCTTGGCGAGATACAGGCGAATGCGATGCGCGACGGACTGCCCATTATCCCGCCCACGGTGGCGCGCTTCATCTCGACCCTGCTCTCGATCCATCGCTGCTCCAATATCTTGGAAATCGGCTGCGCGGTTGGCTTCTCGGCGGCTCTGATGAGCCGCTTCCTTACAGACGGCGGGCATATCACCACAATTGACCGCTACGGGCTAATGATCGAAAGGGCGCGTGAAAACTTCCTAAAGCTCGGCATCCAAGACATCGTGACGCTGCTGGAGGGCGACGCCCGCGACATACTACCCACCTTGACCGACCCGTTCGACTTTATCTTCATGGACGCGGCAAAGGGTCAGTACCATTTATTCTTCCCGGAGTGTGTGAGACTGCTGCGCCCGGGCGGGGTACTGCTGGCCGACAACGTGCTCCAAGGCGGACGCACCGCCGCCGGACGCTACGAAATCGCGCGGCGTCAGCGCACAACCCACACAAGGATGAGATCGCTCCTGTGCGAAGCCGGCAACACGCCGGGTCTTGAATCCTCAATAATACCTATTGGCGACGGCTTGCTTCTGACCTGCAAAACCAATGAATATGCCTCCTGCGCAATAGGCAAGTGACAGATTTACAAAGTGCCGCATATGAACGTTGAAACGTGGACAAGGTCGCAAATAGCGCTTTTTACAAGATAACAAGTGACAGAATTATTCTGTTGATTGTTATAGGGTACCCAGATATTCACTGATTGAAATATATCTTAGAAATGGGGCAGGATCGGTGAAAAGCTTCTTGCAAAAGACATCACTCCACTATTATGTAGCTACATTTGCCGTGATTATTTTTATCTATTTAATTGAAGCCCCTACATTTAGGCGCGCCGTCATATATGGCCCTAGTATGGGATGGTGGTTGGTGATTCTTGCTGTGTCATTATTTTTTGCGTTTGCAGTTGGGAGTAACAAATTCTCAAAATCAACATGGCTATACCCTGTATCCGTTGCCGTATTTGCATATCTGATTCCTCCGGCAATAGACTTAATGCGACGCAACCCCGGAAGCTTCGTTTATTACATGATGTATAATGTTTTCCTCGGATTCCCTTCTTTCCTGCTTCATTTAATCGTTGCAATGATAGGCACGGTAATCGGATTGTATGTACGGAGAAAGCAAGGTGATTAGAAATATTCTTACGAGAATAAACTCTGCAATTTCGTTAATCTAATTACCAAAATATACTAACCAAGTTTTAATACAAACGGAGAAATAAGAACATGAAAATACCGGAACTGCTGGCCCCTGCCGGCGACCTTGAAAGACTGATAACCGCCGTAAACTACGGCGCGGACGCGGTATACATCGGCGGCTTACAGTACGGCTTGCGCGCGAATGCCCGGAATTTCAGCGATTCCGATATGGAAGCCGGTATTTCCTACGCTCACAAGCGCGGCAGGAAGGTGTACGTAACCGCCAACATATTCGCCCATGATGATGATATAGACGGAATGGCCCCCTTCTTCGAGCAGCTTTACGAGATGGGCGTGGACGCCGCTATAGTTTCTGACCCGGGCGTGTTTGCGCTGGCGCGCGAAGCCGCGCCGAAGCTGCCTCTGCACATAAGTACTCAGGCAAACACCACCAATTACCGCGCGGTAAGCTTCTGGCACGGCTTGGGCGCATCGCGCGTAATTCTGGCGCGAGAGCTCTCGATAGACCAGATCGCAGGCATACGCAGGCGCGTACCGCCCGGCGCCGAGCTGGAGGTGTTCGTCCACGGCGCGATGTGCGTATCGATGTCGGGGCGCTGCCTTCTCAGCAATTACATGACCGCCAAAGATTCCACGCACACGCGGATACGAGACGCGAACAAGGGTGACTGCTCCCAGCCCTGCCGCTGGAAGTACTACCTGACCGAAGAGACGCGCCCGGGCGAGTTCATGCCGGTCTACGAAGACGGCCGCGGCACGTATATCTACAACTCGAAGGACTTGTGCCTGGCCGCGCACATTCCGGCCCTGACCGAAGCCGGCGTCGCCAGCCTGAAGATCGAGGGCCGCATGAAAACGCCTTACTACGTGGCCGTCACAGTCAAGACCTACCGCCGCGCCCTCGACGACTACGCAAGCGACCCCGCCAAGTACGCCGAGCGCGTCCCCCAATACATTGAGGAGCTTACAAAAGCCAGTCACCGCAGCTTCACCACGGGCTTCGCACTCTCCAGGCCGGACGAATGGCAGCAGGTCTACGGCAGTTCGTCATATATTCGCACGCACGAGTTCGTCGGCGTGGTGCAAGATTTCGACGAATCAACCGGCTTCGCCACAATCGAGCAGCGCGGCAAGTTTTCTGTGGGCGAATGTGTTGAAGCTTTCCCTTGTGTGGACGAATCGTTCCGGTTTACGATAGACGAAATGTTCGGCGAAGACGGCGAACCCATAACCAGCGCACCCCACGCGCAGCAGATTGTGCGCCTCAAACCGCCGCGGCCGCTTCACAAACACGACATGCTCAGAAAGGAAGTCACACAATGAAACCGCATAAATATCTTCTCGCGCTTATATTCGCGCTCAGCCTGGTACTGTCGGCCTGTTCAACCGAACCTGTAGCCGCCGCTCCCGCCGACGCACCCTCCATACTTGTCGAAGCGCCTGACATCGGCCTCGTCACCGTCACATTCATAGACGTGGGTCAAGGCGACTCCACGCTGATCCAGACCGAAAACGCCGCAATGCTGATCGACGGCGGCGTCCGGACGGCATATCCGAAAATCTCCGAGATACTGAGACGGGAAGGCATCTCCCGCCTGGACTATGTGATTGCGACCCACCCGCACGCCGACCACATCGGAGGGCTTGTGCCGCTTATCGACAGCGACAACGGCATTGGAATCGGCACGGTAATCATGCCCAACTTAGTCCACACGACCCGCACATACGAAAACTTCCTGGCCGCGCTGATCGACAATCAGATCGACGTACAGGAGCCATACCCCGGAAAGACACTGGAACTCGACAGCGCTGTGTTCACGATAATCGCCCCGAATTCATCGGGGTACGGCAATCTCAACAACTACTCGATAGTCATGATAATGGATCACGGGGACAGTTCGTTCCTGTTCGCCGCGGACGCCGAGAGCGATTCGGAGCGGGAGATTCTCGAAAACTTCGAGGACATCTCCGCCGACGTGCTGAGGGTCGGACACCACGGCAGCAGAACGAGCACCTCCGAAGAATTTCTGGACGCGATATCGCCGCGCTACGCCGTAATAAGCGCCGGAGCCGACAACCAGTACGGACACCCTCACCATGAAGTGCTCGACAGGCTTAACCGGCGGGGCGTCTACACGCTGAGAACCTGCGAAAGAGGAAATATCGAGATGGTATCCGGAGCCGACGGCATACGCATCAGTTGGGAGCGGACATATTGAATTCGCTAATTCTTGTTATAGACAGGATCGAAAGCGGAATCGCCGTGTGCGAACCGCTCGACCAAGGCGAAACGCGTGAATTTGAAATCGCCCTCCTGCCAAAAGGCGCAAAGGAGGGCGATGTACTGATATACGACGGCAAGCGGCTGATCTTCGACGAAGATTCAACCGCCGCGCGCACGAATAAAATCCAGAGTATGCTGGACGTCATATTTAAGAAAAAGTGAAACTATCTGCAGAAGTGAAGCTATCTGCGCTTGTTGCGCTTGTTGAGCCCGGCGTGGCGCTCGTTGGATACTTTCACCCATTCCTTGAGCTTCTCTTCAAAAGTGCTGCCGCCTTCCGATGCCCGCGGCTTCTCGTAGTACCCCTGCGGACTTGCGTGCGCTTCGGCCTGACCTGTTTCGCGCGCGGCCTCCTTGATCGACAGGGATATCTTCTTGGTGGTCGGGTCTATCGAGAGTATTTTCACCCTGACGATATCCCCGGTGGCTATGTAATCGTTGACGTTCTGAACATAACTGGTCGATATATGCGAAATATGGACAAGCCCCTGCGTGTTATCCGGCAACACCACGATTGCGCCAAACGGCTTCAAGTTGACTACCTTGCCCTCGACAATCGCGCCGACTTCCAACTTTTCCGCCTTATCTGTCTTTTCTGACATTGAAACACTCCTATTTTGATATTCAACGGTAGCTACTTCTTGTATTGCTTGCATTATAGCACAATGGTTTATAAATTACAACGCTAAAATGACATGGAGGAATAAAATTTGATTTGCGGACACTTTGGCCGCTGCGGCGGCTGTACATACGACATTCCATACGGCGAGGAACTGAACATTAAGGAAGGCGGCGCGCGGCGGCTGTTCGAGGAGGCCGGGCTTGACATGGGGGACTATCTTGGGGCAACCCCCGCGCCGTCTCCGCTGGAGTACCGGAACAAGATGGAATTCGCTTTCGGCGACAGCGGAAAGGACAGCGGGCTGTGCCTTGGCGTACGCAAACGCCGGAGCTTCTACGAAGTCGCGGACGCCCGCACATGTATGCTGGTAGACGCCGACTTTCGCAGGATCGCGGCTCTTGCCGCCGACTATTTCGCGGACGCCGGCGAAAAATTCTTCCACCGCCGGACGCACACGGGCGCTCTGCGCCATCTCATCGTCCGCAAGGGCTTCTTTACGGGCGAAATTCTTGTCAACGTCGTTACCGCGCCGGGTCTGGCCGCGCCGCTGCAGCCCCTCGCGGACGAAATGGCGCGGCTTGAGCTCGACGGGTCGCTTGCGGGAGTCCTGCATACAGTCAACACCTCCGTCGCCGACGCCATAGTCCCCGACAGCGTCAGGACGCTGCGCGGCGACGCCTTCTTCCACGACCGCCTGCTCGGGCTCAACTTCAAGATATCGGCGTTTTCGTTCTTCCAAACAAACTCGGCGGCGGCCGAACTGCTTTACGAAACAGCGTCCCAATTCGCGGATTGCCGCGGAGGCGTCGTGTTCGACTTGTACTGCGGGACAGGAACCATCTCCCAGATTGTCGCAAGAAACGCGTCCCGGGTCATAGGCATCGAAAGCGTGCCCGAAGCCGTGGACAGCGCCCGCGAAAACGCCGCCGCCAACGGCATAAGCAACTGCGGCTTTATATCCGGCGACGTGCTAAAGGCCATAGACGAAGTAAGCGAACGCCCCGACATCATCATCCTTGACCCGCCACGGAGCGGAGTCGTGCCCAAGGCGCTGGCCAAGATAATCGCGGCGCGCCCGCCCAGGATTGTGTACGTCTCGTGCAAGCCAAGCTCCCTTGTAAGAGACCTGCAAACCCTCACATCGCAAGGCTATTCCGTCAAGGCTACAAAGCTGGTCGACCTCTTTCCGCGCACGGCGCATATCGAAAGCGTGTGCCTGCTTGAGGCCAACTAATAGGCCAATAAAAACTTTTTTAGACCATTTTAGACCAAATGTCATATAGCCTCTTTTTATGTGCTATCATGGAAGTTATGATAAAAACATAAGGAGGCTATAATTTATGGGTTATGTAGACAATATTTTTGAAAGAGTTGAATTACGGCAAGTGTGTAGTTTCCTCCTAAACGGTTCAGAAAGCTTGGAAACCAGGAATTACAAATATGAAACCGTATTAGAAGATGGAAGCAGTTCCATTCTCAAGAGATTAAAAGACACATACCCGGATGAAAGAGAATTTGAAAAAGCTGTCGCGGACTTATCCGAAGCCTTCACCGCTTATGAGGAAGTCTATACGGAAATAGGCATGAAACTCGGGGCAAGAATAGTTTTTGAATTATTGAACGCAAATGACTGTTCGGGACATTAACGCCGGAACTTCTGGCGCATATATTGTTATGATTGCTCAAATTCGCGATAACGTGAACAAATCCAGTACTGGAGAAGGAGATATGTCATGAAATATTATGGCCATGAACCTGCAATGAACAGAGCCGGGCGCAACAATATGTACGCAAACTCGCACGCGGCTGATTCCCAAGGCGCGGGGCCGCCTAAGGATTTTGGAGGAGCCCCATTCGTTGTTGACATAGCCAAGGCTACTCTTAACAACGATACATTCCGCACCGCCCTGTGGAGCGGCTCCCATTTGCAGCTAACCGTAATGTGCATAAAGCCCGGCGAGGACATAGGCCTTGAGGTACACCCCCATGTCGATCAGTTTCTGCGCGTCGAAGACGGCTGCGGATTGGTACAGATGGGGAACAGCAGGGACAATTTGTACATTGCCCATCTTGTATTTGATGATTACGCAATCTTCATACCCGCAGGCGCATGGCATAATCTTACCAATACGGGCGACAGACCTTTGAAGCTGTATTCCATCTATGCCCCTCCCAATCATCTGTTCGGCACGGTTCATCAAACCAAGGAAATCGCGGAGGCCGGCGAGAGGCATTGAGCAAATATTTATTCTGATTTAACTTGATATGCCGGTTCTGATTTGTAAACATTATTTACAAGAATGAACTGGTGTTTTTTTGCGCATTATGTTATGATGAGCATAATTTGATTTGTGAAATATATATAGTTATAAGTACAACTCAGGGGTGGAAATATGTTTAATATTAGGTATTTTTTGGATGTTTGCGGACTGCCTATGGTTGCACAATTACAAAACAGCGCGACAGCCGTGACAATGTCCGCTATACTTGTGTTTGCGTCCTTTGCCGCGGGAGTAGAGCTTGCGCTTGCGGACTCCGGCGACCGGTCGGCCGTATATGCACCAGACGCAGCGCTTACCGACGGTAATTTAAGTTTTGAAAACGACGCTTACGAGCTTACAAGAGCGACTCTTCTTGCGCTTCGCCCAGAACCGTATCAAGCCGAGCTGGATTACGAATATTTACATTCCTATGATTATGATTATATTTATGAATACAGTTACAATTACGAATATGTATACGAGTCCGAGCACATCCCAACAGGCGGTATGCCGCAAAGAGTCATGTACCTCACGTTTGACGACGGCCCGACGCGCCACGTCACCCCGCTGATACTGGACATCCTGGCGGAGCGCGACATACAGGCCACATTCTTTGTAATCGGCAAAAATGTCCGCGAGAACCCCGACATAATGCGGCGCATAGTCAACGAAGGCCACACTGTCGGCATACACAGCGACACCCACGACTACAACCAGATATACGCCTCGCTCGAGGCGTTTATCAAGGACTTTACGATTACCCGCGACCTCATCGCCGAATTTACGGGCTATTATCCCGTTATCTATCGCTTCCCGGGCGGCTCCGTCACCCGGTTTAACGAGAGAGTTCGCGACGCGGCCATCAATTTCCTGGAAAGCAACGGATACGTTTACTTCGACTGGAACGCCAGCATCGACGACAGCATCGGCGGCAACCCCACGCCGGAACGGCTTCTTGCCCGCGGCCTCGAGACGGTAAGCGGCGACCATGTTATAATGCTGGCGCACGACACCCAGCCGGCCACCGCCAAAATGATGGGCAGGATGATCGACATTCTTGCCGAGGACTTCGTATTCGACGTAATCACAAGCGACGTCGAACCCATTCAAATGCCGAGATAAGAGCTTGTCGAAAATTTGGTGATTTATTTATACAACAAGTCTTGACAAATATCTTTCCAGTGTGTTAATATATCCTTAATAATTGTGTAATAATTGAAATCATGACTTTAATCTTTGGTTAATTATAGGACAAGCCGCACTCTGGAGGTACATATGAAATGTTTCAAAAAACTACTCCCGTTTTCGTGTAAATTCATATCGCTTACAGCTATTATATCAGCTTCTTTAACCGTCAGCGCAGCAGCCGCGGAGGCCGGTTTCGTAAATTCCGACGGCGCGGGTTTCAGGGTCGGCCCTGATATACGCGCCCCGCTCCTTGGGCACGCCGGTGAAAATCAAGCCGTAACGATACACTCAAGTCACGGCAATGCCCGCTACGGAACCTTTTACAGAGTCAACATCGACGGCGTCGCAAACGGCGTCTACATCCCTACAAGGTACATAACCCGCGGAGCCGCAAGTACGCAGCAGCACGATTCAAGCGGCGTCACAAGCACCTCAGATGAAACTCAAAACGAAACGCCGATCCAATCGCGTGGCGTAGCAAACATTCCAAGCATTAACATCCGCGCCGGAAGCTCGACCTCCTCCGCCATACTGGCCACTGCCAACGTGGGAGACACATTTACGATACTCGCCAGAGTCGGCGACTGGTACAGGATATCTCATAATTCTCAGCCCGCATACATATTCAGCGATTTCCTGACAATCACGTCAAACGACGCCGTCGCGCCGCAGGTTCCCGTATCTCAACCACCTGCTACGCCTCCATCAGAAGCAACGATGCCGTCATTGCCCGCATTTACGCAGCCTCAGCCAGCTAACGCCTCCGCCGGAGGCTTTGCCGTACCATTGTCCGCAATATGGGACGCGGTTGACGCAGCGGAAGAACCCGACGAAGTTCCCAGCGAAGCGTCGCCTCAAGTACCGCTCTTACTGCCGCTTCCCGCACCAAGCGTCCCTGACGCGAACCCTGATTTGCCCAGTTTCGCCAACTTTAACTTCAACTTGGAAAATCTGGACGTTCCCGAGCTCAGCGCCATACCGCAAGCCGACGCTTTCGCCACCGTCATCTCTCCTACGGGTCTGAATCTGCGCGAGAGCCAATCCACAGAATCCGGCGTTGTCACCACACTCTACCCTATGCAGACGCTGAACGTCTACGACGTCTTCGCGGACTGGGTCAGAGTCTCGACTCTGGACGGCTTACGCGGATACGTAAGCTACGAGTTTGTTACCGTCCGCTCCGGTCAGCGCCAAGCACCGCCTGAGCACAATCCCGATCTTGCCCGGCAAGTTATCGACTTCGCCAGACAGTTCATCGGCACGCCGTATATGTTTGGCGGCACAGACCTGTCCACTGGCGTCGACTGTTCGGGCTTCGTCTTCAGCGTAATGAATGAATTCGGCATAGACCTCGGCCGCAGTTCACGCGATATGATTAACAACGGTATCCCTGTCGACCGCGAAGACATCGCTCCCGGCGACCTGATCTTCTTTAGCGCAAACGGTACGGTGGTCACCCATGTGGCTCTGTACATGGGTTCCGGTCAGTTCATACACTCCACCGATACAAGGGGTCTGGGCGTTTCCTTTGCCAGCCTCTCGAGCGAACACAGCCTTAGAACCTACTTCGGCGCCCGCAGGGTAATCGAATAACAATAACCATCATAGTATAAACCGCCGGGGTGCTGAAACTTCGGCGGTTATTCAATTTAGAAGGAGGATCGTCAATGGAGTATTTGAAACTGGACGACTTTAGAAATTATGTGTTTCTCAACAGGCTTAAATACTCGCCGTCGGGCGGGAGTTCAGCCGTTGTCGGTAGCAAGGCCAACGACAAGAACGGCTACAGCAAAACAATTTATGTAGACAAGGGCAAGGGACATTTCCCGCTTACGTCGATAAGCGGCAGCATCGGGCCATATATATGGTTGGACGACGAGAACATTCTCTTCGCGGAAACGCGTAGCAAGAACGTGCAGGACAAGGTTGAGAAGGGCTACGAGATCACAAGCTTTCACAGAATTAATATCAACGGCGGCGAAGCTGTGCCGGAGTTTGATGTGGACGCCGTCGTCACCGACCTAGAGCTTTTGCCCGGAGGCGCGTACCTGATGACGGTACTGTTCGACAACTCCAGGCCATGCCTCAAGGACAAGAGCCCCTCCGAAGCCGACGAGCTGCTGAAAGAATTCAAGAAAGAGAAGAGCTACCAAGTTATAGACGAGCTGCCCTTCTGGTTTAACGGTCGAGGCTTCATAAACAAGAAGCGCCGCCGCCTGTTCAAGTACAGCGCCGACATCGGACCGGAACCCCTGACCGAAGCCCTTGACGATGTTGAATCCCACAAGCTTTCGCCGTGCGGCAGGTACATACTTTTCGTCGGAGACAAAGCTCCCTTTGATATTCACGACATCAAGAGCAACCTCTACCTCATTGACATCGCAAATGGGACGACAAGGGCCTTGCTTGCGGAAAAGCTGCTGATAAGCGCCTTTGACTTCGCGGGCGACAAAATACTGCTGGCCGCTACCGCCGGTGAAAAATACTCCTTTAACGAGCATGCGAATTTCTACTTGCTGGAGCTGGACGGCAGCATGAAGCTGCTGCTCGACTACGACCTGTCGATAGGCTCAAGCGCCGCCTCCGACAGCAAGTTCGGCGGCGGCTATGTCGACAAGGCGCACGACGGCGGCTTCTACTTCATATCCCTGGACGGATACTATGCCGACGTCTACAGGCTCTGCCTTGAGAGCGGCGCACTTACAAACGTAACCAAATGCGGCGGGAATATAGACTTCTTCGACATTTGCGGCTCTAGCATCATTTACGGAGCAATGAAGGGTCTGGATCTTCAGGAGGTTTATGAGCTGCATGGCGGCGTCACCACGAAGAAGAGTTCTTTTAACGACGATATAACGGCCAATCGCAGGCTATCCCAGCCCGAACACCATGTAATGACGGATCAGCACGGCGGTAAAATTGACGGATGGGCGCTAAAGCCCGTCGACTATGAACCAGGCAAGCCGTACCCCGCGATACTCAACATCCACGGCGGCCCAAAAGTCGCGTACGGCGACTTATTCTTGCACGAAATGCAGTACTGGGCAAACCATGGCTACTTCGTAATATACTGTAACCCCACAGGCTCCGACGGCAAGGGCAGCGCATTTGCCGACATACGCGGCAAGTACGGCACGGTCGATTACGACAACCTGATGCAGTTTACCGACGAGATGTGCCGGAAATACCCCGATATCGACAGCGCCAGGATCGGCGTCACAGGCGGCTCCTACGGAGGATTCATGACAAACTGGATCGTCGGCCACACCAACAGGTTTGCGGCCGCCGCAACCCAGAGAAGTATCTGCAATTGGATCTCTAAAGCTTACGCCAGCGACATCGGTTACTATTTTAACACGGAGCAAATGCAGTCCGATCCATGGAGAAACCTTGAAAAGATGTGGTGGCACTCTCCCCTGAAATATGCCCCCAACGTAACGACGCCCACATTGGTACTGCACTCCGACGAAGACTATAGATGCTGGATCGCGGAAGCCTATCAGTGGTTCACGGCTCTAAAGCTCCACGGAGTAGAAACAAAACTGCACATATTCCACGGCGAAAACCACGAGCTCTCGCGTTCTGGCAGACCTGACAACCGAGTCCGCCGCCTCACGGAGATCACCGGCTGGATGGACAAATATCTGAAATGATAGTCAATAAACAAGCCTTGAAATCTCCGACGATTTCAAGGCTTGTTTATTAGCGAATACACTTTATGCGTAAATATCCAGGAGAGAACACGATTGATGTATCCTCCTACGGCATCGACCTTGTAATAGTTGTCGCCATTCCACAAGCCTTGAACATCTTGCCGCATTCCGGGCAGGAGGCTACACGGTAAGTTACGCTTTGTGACACAACTTCGTCCCCGCTCCCCGCGCTCTTCCGCCGCGGAGCGGTCGCTGGTTATATGTTCATTCTCGTGGGCGCGCACAGCCTCAAATGACGCCTTGTTCGCGTTTCGTTGTCTAAACAATTTAAGCCGTACCAACTTTTACATTTTGGAAGTTTTAGACAACATGAAAGCACGAATTTGTTCGCGTTTCGTTGTCTAAAACCACTTAGACTGTACCAACTTTTAAATTGTGAAAGTTTTAGACAACATGAAAGCACGAATTTCGGCGATATATGCGTCGGCGTCTGGAAGGAACGCCGTCATCGATTGAAACATCCTGATAGCAGCGTGATCTGCAGGTCAGACATATACCATTGGGGTCGCCTCCACGACCAACGGTTATTTCAGCGGCTCCGGCCGATATCGCCGGCGGACGGACATGCAATTGATTAGAGTCGGCCCCATAACCAGAAAGGTTTGGATTGTACGCCGGAACCATCGCAGCGCTTGGAATTGAATACAGGTTCTAAACACTTGACGTCTCCATAACAATCGTATATGGCCCATCGTTTACAAGCCGCACCTTCATATCCGCTCCAAAAGAACCAGACCCTACTTTCTTGAACCTGCCCTTGCAGTACTCAATAAAATATTCATAAAGAGCATTAGCCATCTCCGGCGGAGCCGCGTCGGTGAAGCCCGGCCGGTTGCCCTTCCTTGTATCGGCATACAGCGTAAATTGAGAAACTATCAATATTTCACCCTCGATATCGGTTATGGATAGATTCGATTTGCCGCTTTCATCGGGAAAAACGCGAAGCTTGGCGATCTTTTCGGCCAAGGCTTCGGCCTGAGCTTCTTTGTCCGCGGCGGTCACGCCAAGCAGCACCAGGAAGCCTCTGCCAATACTCGATATTACTTGACCATCTACAACAACTTCCGCCTCCGATACCCTCTGCAATACAGTCTTTATGGCACATCCTCCTCACTACTTTTATCAACATTATTTTGTCAATCTACATGAAGTCTGATTCGGTCAGGCTGCGCCGGAAAGGCTATGTCGGGTTTGACCTCCTCTATAATTCTACTTGTCCTCCCGCATGTGTATATCATGCGACGCTTGCTTCGCAAACACAGCGGCTTCCTCAAAATCGCTGAGAAGCAAGTGCTTGCCAATTTCATCAAGCAGCGCCTTCGTATGCTTTGAGAGCGGCTTTTGTTTTAGCGTGTTCAACAAGCTTTGTACGCTCTTTTTGTTGTATGCTTCGCAAGCCTCGGAAATAGCCAGCAATTGCTTGCGCAGAAAAGCAAGGTCTTCGTCAACATTTGACGCGCCCGCTTCTTCCTGGGATGAAAGCTTACGCACAATCTCCCTTACACTCTCCAAAAAGTGCGGCGTCTGGGCTTTTACGATCTCCGCGTCCTCATTTCTGCCGGCCTGCTCCAAAACAGCCGCGACTTTGGAAAGCTCTGAACACCCAATGTTAGCCAGCGCGCTCTTCATTCCATGGACTTGTATAGTATAAATTTTGAAGGCTCTATCGTCGATTTCCCGTAGCTTAATGAGGGGCTTCAACACATTAAGTGATCTCTCCGCATCCCTGAGGAAAGCTTTTACCAGCCTTTCAGACAATACTTTCACCTCTTCTTCGGCTTCATATTGATTTGAGTATTGCGCCAAAGCGGCCTCAATTACCTCCGGCGGCTGAATATCACGGATAAAGCGCTTCAGGCACGCGTCAAGCTTGTATGGGTCGATAGGCTTGGCAATGAGTTCCGAGAAGCCGTTGTTCATGAATACTTGGGACGCGCCGGCTACAACATTGGCGGTAAGAGCAACGATTGTGTTTCGATACCCCATGCTCCGTATTATCTTTGTCGCCTCGACACCGTCTAGTTCAGGCATCATGTGATCCATAAATATAATGTCGTACACTTGGCCTTCCTTTATCCTGGCAATCGCCTCGATTCCGCTTTCCACGGTTTCCACCGTCAGCCTGTACGGGAACAGCAAGCCTTTTATAACATAAAGGTTGGAATCGACGTCGTCCACAACCAATACGCGCCCATAAGGCATGGGTTCGTGCGTCATTGACGACGCGCGCTTCAAGTATTTTGAGGTATCTTCCAGGTTTCGCAGGCTTTCCACCATTTCCATGCCTAAGATATCGCTGCCGCTGACTTTTTGCGGAATATACATTGTAAAGGTCGTACCCTTGCCCGGTTCGCTTTCTATCCTTATATTTCCATCCATCATCTTTATCAGAGAGTGCACGATAGACATACCGAGGCCGCTACCTTCGATCCCGCGGTTGTTTTCTAAGTTAAACCGTATAAATTCCGAGTTGAACAGGCTGTCAACCTGCTCCCCGGTCATGCCGTCTCCGCTGTCAGACACGCTGACGACCAGTATCGCGTTATCCGTACCGGGTGCTGTCTCCGCGGAAAGGCTCATATCCACCCTTCCTTCCGAGGTATATTTAAAAGCGTTTGAGAGAATGTTGTTTAAAATCTGCTTGATACGAAGCTCATCGCCAATAAAGTATGCCGGTAACCTGTGGTCTATATCAAGACCAAACTCAATCCTCTTGCTGCCGACATACATCAAATTGAGCTGTACCGTATCGGCAATCAAGCTGGCCGTTTCATAAAGAACAGGAACTATCTCAATTTTGCCGGCCTCTACTTTGGATAAGTCAAGAATATCGTTAATGAGGGTAAGCAGTAATCTCGATGAACTGTAGATGCGCAGGAAGGCTTCTTCGGTTTCCGGCGTATGGCCGCCTTTTTGCAACTGAATTTCCGTAATGCCCATTACCGCGTTCATAGGTGTGCGGACTTCGTGGCTCATACGAGCTAGGAAGCGGGTCTTCGCCCTGCTTTCTTCCTCGGCCGCTTCCCGGCGCTTTTCTTCCCGCAGATCGCGCAGATATACGGCAAATCCGTGTCCTTTTTGATAGTTTACCGCCACGATGGTTATTTCGCAAGGGATAGATTCCCCGTACAATGTTACGGATGAAAACTCAAACTTCTTTATGCCGACCTCTAAAACTTCAAGGCAGCACTGAGCCATCGAGTTCTCGATCGCTTTCTTGTTCCGGTCGTAATCCGGGAACGTGTATCGATAGTTGTCAATAAGGAAGCGGCGAAGATGGCAGTCCTTGCGGCCGCAGCGTTGATATTGCTTGCAGTTCTCGTCATAAAGGCAATGTTCCAGGTTTTCCCAGCCGGGATATGTAGTTACGATTTGCTTATAAGGCTCTTTGACAAACAGGTCAATCGCGGCCTGATTGCAATCAATTGCCCGGCGGTTTTCGTCAAGCAGGAAGCATACGACCGGAGAAGTGTCAATCAAGATTTGTGATCTTTCTTCCGCCTCTCGCTCTTTTGCCGCCGCCGCTTTAACTTCGCTCAGATCGTGGCTGTATACCAGAACTATATACTTGTCTTGGCGGCTAAGGCGCACAAAATTAGATTCAACGGGAAGCAGTCTGCCGTCAGGCATTAAGTGCACCCATTCAGAGCGGGAGAAACCCTCTTTAAACGCCTTTTCAATAAGGGCGTCGGACTTTTCCATCGAAGGCGTGCCGCAAGGCTGGAACTTTGGCGAAAGCTCCGGGAAGCGCCGCGCGTATTCCCCCTTGCCGGATATCTCAAACAGATTCAACACCTGCCGGTTACAGTCGATCATGTTCAAGTCTTCGTCCCAGATTTCGATGAGTATCGGCGAAACTTCAAAAAACATCTGCGCCCACAAATATGCCTGGCTCTCTTTTTCCATCGCCGAATAGATTGGGCGCAGATCGTTGCAATATGCCAGAATCATGTTCTTGTCCCGGTTCGTAAAGCGAACAAGCACAATTTCATAGGGCAAAAGTTCGCCGTCTATAGTGCAATGCATCCATTCGAAGCGCGCGTATCCTTGCTCATACGCCATTTTTAAGTTTTCGGGAATCTTTTGGGCCGAGGCAGTTCCGCAAGGCTGAAACTCGGGCGAAAGCTCGTAAAACCGGTCAATATACTGCTGCTTATCATCAAGTCCAAATATATTTGCCGCTTGGTGACTTACATCTACCAAATTGAATTTATCATCCCACATATTTATTATAAACGGCGCGGAATCGATGATTATTTTATTCATTTTACTGGCTTCTCGCTCCCTCTCCATCGCCGACTTTATTTCTCGCAAATCCCGTTGATAACAGGCCAGAACCTGTTCGCCTCTATAATTTACGCTTACCAGGGTAATTTCACATGGTATAAGCATGCCGTCCAGACGTCGGTGGATAAACTCGAAGCGGTGGAAGCCTTTCTCTATGGCTGCCGACGCGTCATCAAAAACTATGTCTACGACCGATACATCCTCTGACGACTTGGGAAAGAGATCATAGAACCGCGCAATAGCTTCAGCCTTGGTATCAAATCCGAACAAATCAAGCGCCGCCTGATTGCAGTCAATAGCCTCAAAGCCCACCGTACCGTTTTCCGCGGCAATCCGCCTGGTCATAAAGCACGAGAGGGGCGTCGCGTCAAGCATAAGCATAGCGCGTTCATCCGCTTCCCTCTCTTTTTTCATGGCTTCTTTTATGGGTCGTAAATCTACGATATATCCCACAAGCATATACTTTTCCTGACGCTTGATACGTATCAGCGTTACCTCGGTCGGCAGCAGCTCGCCGTCCGCGGTAAAGTGAGTAAACTCGAAACGGTCGCTTCCTTTCTCCAAGGCTCCTCGTATGTGCCCAAGGGCCTTTTGATCCGAAAGCGTGCCGCAAGGCTGATATACTGGGGAAAGCTCGAAGAAACGCTCGAGGTACTCCTCCTTGCTGGAAAGGCCGAATAATTCCAATGTTTGCCGATTACAATCAACATGATTAAGATTTTCGTCCCAGAGGTCGATAGCGAACGGCGACGCGCCCAGAAATATTTCATTCATTTCAGTGGCTTCGCGCTCTCTATTCATGGTCTGCTTATTCTTACGCAGTACTACCCACGTGCCCACCAGCGCTATCATCGCAAAGAAAACCGTTGCAGTTATGCTGAGCAGAGTCGCGAAAACATTTCCCATAATGTACGAAGTAGGTATGCGGGTAATCACATGCCATCCGGTGGCGGAAAGCACCGAACCTACATAGACGGCGCCACCGCCGACATAGAAGCCCTCGTCCGCTATTGCCTCAAACATTTGGCTATATCTGCCGCTATCTACTATATGTATGTTTTGGAAAGCTAGGTCGGTCAGAGGGGCAAAGTCAGGGTCAGGATGAAACAAAATGCTGCCGGAGTGGCTGACAATAAATGAAAAGCTGTATGCAAAATCATTGTCGAGCGCGATGTGTTCCGCCATAGTGTCTAAAGGCACATTAAGAGCAACCACACCCAGACTGGGATCGTAGCTGCTGATTGTACGCGCGCTTGCAAATGCCAGCTGGCCCAGTAATATATCCGTATAAGGAGGGATAAACACCACTTCGCCGGGATTTTGCGAGGCTGCAACGTACCAGGGACGCACGGGAGAGTACCAACCCTGGGGAACATCCCATTGACCTCCAAAAATGAGGCTTCCATCGGGAAACCCCGCGTATACGGCGGCTATATCGTCCATGGTCTGCATTTGCGCTGTAAAGTATGCGGCCACCATATCTCTGCTTACATCCGGATCTCGCAGCAGCATGGCATTGTTTTCCACCACGGTTCCTTTTACGTCAATCCAGCCTTCAAGCCGGTTAACAAGAGCCCTGTTTTGCTGGCGCATAGTATTTATGCTTTCGTTATAAACGGCTGTATACGATGTTATCCCCGAGATAACGGCAAGAATCACAAGGCTTATTCCAATTATGATTAGAATAGGCGCAACAATATCGCGTTGTTGTTTAAGCATACATAGCACGCTCCTCTGCACTTCCTTCATGTAGTATGTACTATTATAACAAAGAATCCCAAAGATTGAAAGTATCAATATTCTATATTTTTTTGATGGAACCGTTACGCGCTCACCAAATTCTTTATTGCTAAGCAAAGCATCCGTGATAAATTCCACCGGCCCAAGCAGGCGAATATACAGGCTCTAACATACAGCCTCTCTAATCTCGATCAAAAATTCACGATGATTGTTGACAAGCCTCTATAGTATAATGTATAATGTTGACATTAAATTCGGGAGATGTTAGGCATGAAGAAGCTGAAAGCTTTTCTGACCGCGCTGTGTCTGGTGTTGGCGATACTTATTATTAACACGCCGAATATAAATTACGGATATGGCCCAGGAAATGTTTCGCCAGATTATGACTCCGCCGAATATGACGGCAGCTACGAATACGACGATTACAATGACGAGGCACACGGCAGCGATAGCGAGCACAGTTCTGAATGAGTTGTTGCAGTTGTAAGCTGCTTTTGTTATACGCGCAAATAAGGAGAGGGTTGATCTTGCCGGTACTGTTTCTTGTATTTTGGATAATACTGAATTCCCGCGTTACGTTAGAGGTAGTGGCGATTGGCGTTTTTATAAGCGCGCTTATGTCCCTGTTCCTCTATCGTTTGGTGGGGATTAGTTTTGATGCGGAAAAGAAGGTGTGGTCGAAGGCGTGGCCTATAACCTTGTACATGGCGCTGCTGATGATCGAGATTATCAAGGCTAACGTACAGATGATTAAGATTATATTGTCGCCCAAGCTGGAGATTCACCCGCAGATTGTTTATTTTACGTCTCCCGTAAAATCGGACTTCGCAAAGGTTATGCTCACCTATTCAATCATGCTGACCCCCGGAACCGTCATATTCGACCTCGAAGGGGACAGGTTCGGCATACACGCCATAGACCCCGCAATGACAGAAAGCATTGACGATTCTATTTTCGTACACAAACTCAAAAATATCGAAGGGGGGCATTAGCCGTGTTTGACTACGCCGGCGCCGTCAATTTTATATTGCAATTCGGCACGATGTTTCTCGCGGTAACAATGTGTCTGTGCCTTTTCCGCGCGGTGAAAGGCCCCAAGCTGGCCGACCGGATTATCGCCGTTAACATGATATGCGTTAAAACGATTCTGCTCATAGTTATCGTAGGCGTAAGCCGAAACGAAGTGTTTTTGATGGATATAGCGCTTGTCTACGCGCTGTTAAGCTTTCTGGCCATTGTTGTGCTTACCAGATTCATGCTTAACGTAAAGCTGAACAGGTCGAAGCAGTCCGGCGATACCAGCGGCAAGAAGGATGCGTGAAAGATATGGAGATTATCAGGTTTGCCATAGCCGCCCTGTTTTTATTAAGCGGCCTGTTCGTACTCGGTGTGGCTACGTTCGGCTTGTTCCGCCTGGACAATGCGCTAAACCGCCTGCACGCGGCCGCAAAATGCGATACCTTGGGTTCCCTGCTGGTATTGGTCGGCCTAGCGATAATCGTGGGGCCAAACTTCACAACGCTTAAAATACTAATACTGGTTGTATTTTTTTGGCTGACAAACCCAGTGGCCGTATACATGATAGGCCGCGCGGAAGTTCAGACGAACCCCCATGTCGAGAATGAATGTGAAGTGATGGAATTATGATAATGTTTGATATGATAATATTCGAGTATATGCTGCTGATCTTCCTGATTGTGTGCGCGCTTGCCGTTTCATTCACCAGGAAGGTTATTTCGGCGGTTATTATCTTTATGTCGTACAGTATTGTTATGTCGATTGTCTGGGTGCTTCTTGAAGCACCCGATTTAGCGTTAACAGAAGCCGCGATAGGCGCAGGCATCACAAGCGTCCTCTTTTTCCTGGCAATCAAGCGCATTAATTCCATGGGGAAAGGGGAGTAAGCGCATGGCTGACAGCAACAATAACGGTCAGGACGACAGGGTTAAAAAATTTTTAAATTGGGTAAACGCTGACGAAGACCTTCCCAGCTTGGAGGAATTGGGCTACAGCCAGGACGAAGAAGATATTTCCGACCATGACGAGGAAGACAGCGAAAACCAACAACTCGAAGCTTCCAGGCCGGCAGTTCAGGAAGAAATGACGGAAGACTACGAAGACGACGACGAGTTCACATACCCGGACGAGGTCGCCGATACGTCCGCAAACGATGCCGGCGAAGAAGACGAGCATCTCCCCGAGGAAGAGTGTATAACAGGAGACGACGACGCATTTATAGTTCACCACGAAGCCGTACACATGACCAAGCATCAAAAGCTGCAAATGAAGAGATTTCGAATCTTCTACCTGATATTGTCCGCCGTGGTAGCCCTCAACGTAATCGTAATATTGCTTATAACGGTGAACTACCTGCCCGAGTTCGGATCCGAAGCGAATCCGGCCGTAAACGAGGTATACCTTCGTTACGTGGAGATGGGCCTGGAGGAAACAGGAGCGCTCAACATGGTGGCGGCGGTGCTGTTCAGCTATCGCTCCTTCGATACTTTGGGCGAAGCGTTCGTACTGTTTACCGCGGTAATCGGCGTCATAATACTAATGCGCAAGCCTGATAAAAACACATACTAGACCTCTTGCGTAACTGGCAAACGCCATCTTTGCGGTCAATTTTCCGCCATGCTGCGTCATCTCGTCCTAGGGTGTGTCGTCAATAGATTTTTCAGAATCTTTTTGGTCGATATTTCCGCCACTCTGCGTCAGTTCCTCCTTGCGTGCCTATGGGCACGCGGCGTCGTCACTTCCTTGATTGGCGAAAAA
>Ga0131853_10004649_pt1 | contig 24608 bp, 13 predicted proteins | sample TergutLab28metaG_FD_92764 | JGI IMG/M metagenome (GOLD analysis project Ga0131853, IMG submission 92764) | Labiotermes labralis P1 segment gut microbial communities from Petit-Saut dam, French Guiana - Lab288 P1 (version 2) (version 2) | ecosystem: Host-associated > Arthropoda: Insects >...
GCTGACGGTCTGTCAAGCTGCTGACGGTCTGTCAAGAAATTCCCTTCATTTTGTGGAACACGAAGTTTCCTTGCCGTGTTTGTAAGATTCCTCCACGTGTCCGTATACGAAGCCAGATGAATCCATCCCGTGCCATGCCATCCTGTTTCCTGGAGATACATTTTAATATTATGGTCACATGTACGCCTGTGTCCTCAAATTGGTTTGTTTCTTAAAGTTTTCTCACCAAAACCCTGTATGTGTTTTCTCCCCATGCGTGCTAAATACCCAGCCTGTGTTATTTTCCTTGCTTTGTTTACCCTAATGTTTGGTGAGTACAACTCATTAAGCTCATCATTATCAATCTTGCCGAACGCCTTCACCCCACTACATTACATTACATTACAGTACTGTAACTCATATAATTTTTCCATTGCCTCGTTAAAAGAATAAACATTTTTAAATAACGAAAACTATCGGAGTCAGAATTGTTTTAATGTGGTGTAAAGGAAACGTCAGTGAGTTCGGTGCTGTTGTGTTGTGTTTGTGTGTTGGGTGGGAGTGTTATTTGTGACTTCTATCAAAAGTCCTTCCAAAGTAGACTACAGTTTTTTTCGGAAACAAGTTTCGAAATGAAAACTGCACTCTTCTAGGTTATTACGCTGCATAAAAACCCAGAAGAACGCAGTTCTCATCGGCGGAATCCTGAAATCACGCAGGTTTCGAAATGGGTGTGCCTCCCCCCTAATTGTGTACCTCGTGTTGGCAATAACAATGTTATTCGGATGGAAATGTGAAATGCAGGGCAGCAGCGTGGCAACCACATGCTGACGTGTCCTACAGTATTTATTAATTACTGTTACTGGCACAGTAATTTAATATCATAACGGCTTATCGAAATCTTTATGTGATTTATTTAAACAGGGTGTGAAAATACAGTGTCTGTCTGTCTAAATTCACCTTTTCATTGCCTTTATATTTACGTACAAACGTTACGCACAGAAGGGCTATAAATAAATATGGCATAGAATACTTTTTGCATATTGTAGAATTGTCTTCTTAATGGAAGCTTATAATATTGTCAAAGAAGAGAGCCGTTTTACTGCCAGTTGTGAATTATATTGAATGACTGCGGGCTGGGTATCTCCATACGTTCTGTTGGCGTTGAAAACATTACACGACTGAACTTCGAATAAAGCTTCTTGCTTTGTGTTCCTGCTTCCAGAAACGAAGCCTTCAGCGTCAACTTGGGAGTGTTTTAATTTTTTAGAAGTCAGGCATAAAAGGTCTTGGCGTCTGTCACTTGTCAGTCTGTTCCGTTTTAAATGTTCAGAATAATCCAATAATTAATCTGCAGTCTAGATTGCTAATTAAACTTGGATTTGCTGTGCTCGTAACATATAAAAAGCAATCGAAGTATCGATTTAACGGATTGTCTACAAGTCAGATTTTCCATTCCATCAGAAGATTTAATCAAGTCGTTGTTCGCAGTAACAAACCGGAACATCTGTAACTGTCATTTAGATGAGACGGCAAGAAGCGGGTGAGACGCTGGAGGAGGGAGGGGGGCGGCGGCGGCTCATATCCGGATTACAATTTCAGAAACATCGAGCGAATTGCTCACACACACACACACACACACACACACACACACAAACTGACGTTACGGAAAACAGCAGCCGCTTGCAATATGTAGTCATCACGAGGCGTTCTTTACGAAGTAAAAAAAAAAACAAGACCCTCTTAACGTGGAGACTAATTCCGTCCTTCTGTCACCTGCTGGTATCAGCGACTAACCTGTTTGTCGGGTTTTAATTAAATGCAGTTTACTGAAGTCTCCCAGCAACCCGAGTATCATGACCAGCGGGTAAATCGTACTGCAGTGTAGTGAGGGGCGCAGTTCAGTTCCTACCCATAGTGCCCTGTTTCTTGACTCATAATATGGGGATCTCCACGTGATGGCTGTCCAGCAAGTGAGGCTCAGGGCAGTCGTGCTTTACCTAAGGGCGTCACTAAACTTTTCTGTGTTTGTCGTCCCATTTTGATGAAATTCGGTACTGGAAAGGCAGTGCTTTGCGTGTGAGCGTACAGGGAATTACATATTAGCGTGTACCGTGAAAACGGACGATATTCTGAAGGTAAAGAACTGCTTTGTAAAATGTATGTGCTGCACTGTTTAGTGCACCATTTACAGTGTTGTTGTGTTACATTAATTTTCCGGTGTAACGCTAATGTCCGGTGTTTTTGGTTCTTACATGATGAGCCTGCGGTTAGCATTCCGGAATGTGAAAGTGATTGGCTGGTTCTTCGCTGAGTCATTGCTGTCTGATGTGCCCTGTGCTGCTGTTTCATTTGCCTGGACAGCTGAACACATAACACGACAGTCGGGCACAGCTGTATTTGGACAGTTTGTACTGTCCAATGTGCAACATTTTTCGGCTTGACTTATCAGCCGTCATCGGGCACGGATAAAATTTGTGTGAACAGAACACTTGTCTGTAACCCTCCCAAGACATTGGAATAATACCTGAAATATCCCTCTCCTTATCCTTCCAGGGCACTCACTGGTCTATGTAGGGATGCACGCTGACTGTCTGGTGTTCGAAAAGGCTGTGCTTTGAATCTGCATGTTTTGTAACCTTGACTCAGTCCGGGATATCACGTGACAGTATGCTACAGTGGCTTTTGTCTGCTGCTGTACGTATCTCCTAGAATCTGGATTAAATACCTTCATTGTTAAAATATTGTGTAGCAATCACCGAAGTATAAAGAATGAAACACCCTCCTATGTACAGCTGTCCAATTTTTAAACTAGCGATTCCTGACGAAAACGAGACTGCTTCGACTGTTTAACTGCGGTGCCTAGTCACAGGCTGTAACAATACGTCATCAGTCGGATAGAGTGTAGGTTACTGCACACTGAGACTAGCAGGACAGAGGACTTTAATGAAAATTCCTAAAAATATTAACACGAATCTTATATAAAAGAAACGGAAGTGTAAGAAAATTAGGGAAACTTTGAAACTACATTGGCTAAAAATTGATTAGGAAATCAAAGCACAGAATTCGAGTGTTCTATTTTGGTATATAGCCTGACTTGCAATAGAATGCGAAATACCAATCAGTATTCTAAACGTATTAGGATTATACCGAAACAGAAAAGAAAATCCATTTGTAACCACTGTCAGTGGACAGCATTCACCAAGAAGAGAAGTAAATAAGTAAATTTTAATAGCTTTGAATGGTATTAAAATGTACTTGTATATTTTAACTTTTTCGACGCACCGTAAGAAATCTGCTGTAAACGCTATTTGAGTTCTTTTGCTGTATACATGTAAATTGAAGCCTTCTGGAATGATTATCAATCGATAGGGCATGTCATCCTAAAGGACGCGAATTTTCAAAGTTTTAATGATGTCTCGTTCGTTGTACGTACACAGAGATGGCACAGCCTTGCAGAAGCATGTAGGATGCTAAAGGCAGTCGTTAATAAATGTTGCTGTATTTGTATGGTTTACTAATATTGCGATATACCGTGCCAAGGCTACGGAATGAAGTTAACCTGAACTGTAGTGAAACACCCAGTCCGTACCGCGCAGTAAACACACTCCGTCTCGATTACAAAAACCAGTCAGTCAATGCTGTATGGGGAAATAATGGCTGTTTGTTCTGAGATCCACACAAAACACATAAATACAGTGTGTGGGCAGAACGGAGAATTTTGTAATGTTTAACCCGGTGGTGTGTAAAGTATTAAGTTATTAATATCCGTTTGTCTAATTAACTGTCTGATGAGGCTCAAAGAATCAACCATACATCAGAAACTGTAACAACGAACTTCTGGCAATAGGAAACGTCTTTGGACTGGAGTTGTTTTGCTCTGCCGCTGTTACTTCTGCTGTACTCTACAATATGTGCACATCGTACGCCAAGATACGCAACTGCTTGGTCCTCCCTCTTGCTTCGTTTCTCTAGCATTCACCTACCGTCAACAGCAATATATTGCTAAACAGGCTGGGGGCCTCATCCTACTGCTGCATGCGCACACGGCAAGTTATTAGCTAGCGGTTCCAGACGTCCAGATTAATTCTCGTGATTAAATTTCATAGAGCACCGAGTAGTAGGCAACCAGTCAAGCGGGCTGGCTGAGGTACGGTTTGTACAGTCTTTGACAACCACAGATAATTTTCGGTAAAGTTGTTGGTTTGCGTGCCGGTACGACTTCTTTTGGTTGTAGAAGTTTCAGTATGGATATTGCGTCAGCGGAGAGGATCGAGCGAGTCGCTGGGAGCTTTGAGAAGTCATGTTTTGGGGGCAGCGTTTTGCAGTAAAGCGGACCAGCCTTGGTAAATGTGTATATTTTATATTCTAATACGTGTATGGACGTTTATTGTAGTGGTGCTTATCCTGTAGTCATGTTGGACATTGTCCAGCGTTTCAGGTATGTTGGACACACCGCGTTTCGATCAGTGAAGAATGAAGTATAGTACTTGGTTTTAAATAGCGTATGGGTCAAGGAGAGGTGCGTACAGGGTTTTGATGGGGAAATTTGAGGGAAAGAAACTACTTGGAAGACATAGACATTGATTGCTTATACTAAACTGTATCTTAAAGAAACAGGATGGGGGCGTGGATTGGACTAATGTGGCTCAGGAAACGGACAGTTGGCCGGCTGATGTAAACGCTGCGAACAGCAGTTTCTTGAATTGCTGAGAAATATTCGGTTGTCACGAACGACTCTTCTTCGTGGATTTGGAAATGTAAATAATTATAGGCCCTTGGCGCGTCGGTTCAGAACCCCAAAAACGAGAGCGAGACAAATGGATCATGAAGATTTATCTGTAGCTCATAGGAATGTCAATTTAGTTTGAAGGTAGGTTAAACTGACATTGCAACTTTGGAGTTGAATATGCGCGTTTATTCAGAAGAACAGGCGAAACTACGAACATTTTGAAGAATGAAATTCGGCTTGCAGTCTTGTGGGTCTGACAGCGTATAGTTACTTAAGACAAAGAGACGTTTCGGAGGTGTACGTGCCACGCATTAAGTTTTGCATTCAAACCCACGCTTCAGCTTCACTACTGGCGTTTCGGCATAGCATGCTTTTTCCGTTATCCGGTTTAAAGGAATGGAATCCCAGGCGATGAATAATGTGAACGCAAAGTGCAACGAGCGCCACGGTCCTGTTTTCGCAGGTGGCATTTGGATTGGTGTATAGTATAGTTCGTGTTTGTAGTTCGGCAGCTGGTACAATAAATGGTGTGCACTTGTATAAGAAATGCACGGAATGGACAACTTTAAAATATTGGCAAGAATTTGTTTCTGACAGAACTTCTGCGTGGTTTCAGCAGAACCTGATCAGGCCTTCTATAAACAGTGCGGAAGGACAGACACGGCGTTGTCGAGCGGTTTCTAGAGGTTGTGTACTGGTCACTCTGCAGTAATCACTGTCTAGCGCTCACTTCTAGAGGTTGTGTACTGGTCACTCTGCAGTAATCACTGTCTAGCGCTCACTTCTATCCACAGAGGCTGCCCTGTCCATTATACCTAGACACTGCAAGACATTCCATAGAGCGGAATAAAACCATTTCGTTGTCGGATTGAAGGTTTCATGTTATGACCTTCCAGAATTTTTGCAAAAGGACAGTGATATGATTCGAACAGCAGCTGAGTAGCCTGTGGGCGGTTGAGCAGAAAGCAGCGCCGTATCTTGGAACGGTTTGAGGATGTGGCCTGCGTAGCAAAGTGTACTGGACACACACACACACGCGCGCGCGCACGCACACATTTTTTCATTATTTCAGCGTTGTACTTGCGTTATATTGGGTGAAACGCAGCTCATTAACTAACAGCTTTTGTACAGCTGCAGTAATGTTTACTGTAATAATGCAGACTGTGGCATATTGAGAAGTTTCGTAATGATCTCGCAATTACACACTGTAACAGGTCAGCTGACTTTAAGAGTTTTTAATGTAATACTTACGTAATTTCTAATTTGTCCCTTTTACGTTCTTGTCCATGGTAGCTCAGCCTTGCTGCAATAAGAGGGATCAGTATTAAATTCCAATTTGTTTTCCATAACATAAGCCTTCTGTGTTCGCCTCGCACCGAATTATTAATACAGTACAGTCACTGATGCGTCACTACAAGGTCGCATTAAAGTGTTGACATCTGCAGATGTTTACCGCACAATTTATACGTCCAAAACTGGCGTGCGTTGAGTGAGTGTTAATCGATGTCCTGTAATTATGCCGTCGTAAAAAAGCGAATGTTACGATGGTAAACAGTTTTCGGTGAAATCGCTAACAGTTTTGCTGAAAATATACGTGTGCGAGAAATTGTATTAGTTGAATATATATATATAAAAGAGGCCGGGGGGGGGGAGGCTTGCAACGAAACGGTCCTGGATGGTTTGACATCTCAATTAGGACAGGCGTTCTTCGACAAATTTCAAACCGTCCCTGCCAAATGCCAGTTACACACAATGCCAATAAGCCAATACCTTAGCGTTGTCGAAACGTCGATTACAGCTAGGTAGAATTAATAATACCGGTTTAATTGGTCGTCGTTTGTCATCCACGTTATCTGTGCCTGAGGAATACTTCGCCGATATGGTACTGTAGCTGAATGTCACAAGACGACATCCGGTGCACATTCCTTGAAATTATATCTATTAATAGCCATGCCTTTGGTAGGTGTGCGCGGCTTCCTAAGGCGATCTGTGGGCATTTCAATAAGTGACGCGTCTGTGGAGAGGATCGCTATGCGGTATTGAAAATACATGCCACACCGACATAATACGTACACATTTAGGTATGTCAAGATGTTCTCATTTTAATCTCTTTAAGGCCAGGTGGTTATTATATTTACCGTCGGGTTTAAGTAACGAAATCCATGTAATAGAAATCGGCTTCAGAAGCTACTCAAGAAATTTCCCGTATTCTATGGAGCTGGGAGGTTGATAACAGCCCACCAATTGCCGACATCTGAGCCCTATTCCTATAAAAGCCATTTTAATTTAAACCTTCCATATGTGTCTAGGTTTTCCAAGTGGTCTCTCTCCTGCAGGTTTCCCCACCATGCCCTGTATGCATCTTCGTTATCTCCCAAACCTGCTACATGCTCAACCTATATGATCCTCTACCTTCTGATCCTAACAGTATACTGTGAGTGGTACACTTACAGCTTAACATTATAAGGTTATAAGTTCTGCTTAGAATGTATTCGTTTTATTTTTTATTGATCTCAGAACAAACAGCGATTATTTCCCTACAAAACATCAAGTAAATGGTTTTTGTAACCGAGGCGGGATGTGTTTACTGCGCGGTACGGACTGAATCTTTAAGTATGTCAGGTTTATTTCAATCTTTAAATTGCTGTTACTTATGGGCCGCTAAAACAATTGTAATGCTGTAATATTTCATGCTAAATAAGTATTTTATATTCATGTATGATTTATAGTGAGTAACGTTTTAGTGCAATACGATATCAAAATACTTTTATCACAGTGTGGTGGTATTTAGTACGTGGTTCTGTATATTTGTAAATCTAAACGTATATTAGGTTGCACCGGGTAACCAAACGTGCGGTATGTCGGTGTCAAACTACCCTCGTATTTGCTCGTCGTCGTCGTCAATAAATTTGAAGCCCTCCAACTTAACGCGTTATCAGCTGCTGCGGCTGCACTTGCCTGTCCTCCCACATACAGATATCAACCGTGCATGTGTCAGTATCAGCGCAAGTGCACGGTAGCCACCTTCTTCTCGAATAAGTCCTTTTTACGTGCAGAAGGCCGTTCTGTACGAGAAGTTCACGGAGTCTATTTTTTACTTCTTTCAATAACAAATAAATGTTCTGCGACTGGCTGAATATGTAGAAAGCCATACCATGACGATTTTAATTTTTCGGTGCCAGAGAATAACTTGTCGAATCAAGCTGCTTCTCCCACCCTCCCCCTCCTCCACCTCTTTCTTGTACGTCGATGCCATGCAGCGCACCGCGACGCGACACGAGGCATATCTGTCTCTCAGACAAACTTTTCACAGAGCTACGGCGGAAGGAGGGCGAAGGGAAGAATGAGCCTCTGTGTAGTTTTTTTTATCTCTTACTCTCGAGGTAAAATATTAATGAACGCAATCTGTACCCGTTTCAGGTCAAATGCGGCTTCTTCAAATTCATCTTCTAGTACGATTTCTACACCACCGCCTTCATCGTCATCATCATCATCATCATCTTCTTCTTCTTCTGATTTCCCCTCTCCCACTGCCAGTGCGGCTGGACCCACGACGCTGTATCTGAAGAAACGGAAGTCGGAAGTTGCTATTCCAGAAACGAGCTTTAAGGTTGGAGGTGGCAAAGGAAAACTGCAACAGCCTCACCAACCCAAAAAGAATTTCCAAGCGCAACAAAAGAAACAAGAAGAAGGGATGCTGGAAGCTGCTGCTGGCGGAGGAGATAGGGAAGGAGACGATGATGGTGTGGGAACAACAGCCAAGAGGCGGAGGAAAACATTGCGTTTTGGCGGTGACGGTACAGACGAGGGAGATACAAAAGCTGCAGAGGCAGACGCGAGTAGTTCTAAAAAACCACCTGTAGTTCTGCCCCAGAAGAAGCGCGCGTTACCATCGAGTAGCAGTGGAAATGCGGGAACTTCGCCTGTTCGCAGCCCTGCGAGAAAATCTGCTAAGGCAGTTGCTTCTTCCGCGACGACGAACAACACTGCAGCAGCAGACGAGGCGGTGGACGACGAAACGCTGATACGAGAAACCGAAGCAGCTTTGAAAAGTCTCTCCGGAAGTTGGCCCGGACCGCGCAGTTCCTTTTACAATCGTGGTATAACCGAACACGAAGATCGCTTCGAGTCACCAACTTTCGAGAACCTTTTTGAAGAGAAGAAAGTGAATAATAAAATGTCACCGTCCTCATCTTCATCTTCGTCTTCCGGGTGTAGTGAGTCCTCGTCGTGTTCTCTCAAAGATGTTATAACACTTCGTGGTCAGCAACCAGACAGTAAAAGTACTCGAACAACGACAGATGGTAAAACACCCGGAGGAATGGAGGCTAACACAACGGGATCAACCAATCAACCGACCAAACTTCAGTCTGATGGCAGCGGTAAGGCGTCTTCTACACCCACAGTGAAGTTGAGCTGCAAAACGAAACTCCAAGACAGAGATGTTTCTCAACAAAAACTTGCTTATCAAGAAGGAAACGAACTGGAGAATCTGCTGAAGATTGAAAATGAATGTGCTACAATTCAGTCCCAAGTAGGAAGCAGTGGAGCTAACTCGCAGCTGCATGACACGAGAAGAAATAATGAAACTAAAGGAGTGAAAGATAAGGTTCCGATATCCGCAGTAAATCCTTCAACAGAAGCAACTCCTTCCTCCAGTAGAAGTATAGAATATGCTGCTGGCTCAAGGTATGAACCCGATTTCAACGAACTTGTTGATGATTCTTCTAACGAACTTGAGATTGATATGTCTGACCCATCCGGAGACAAAGAGGATGAAGATGATTCTGACCTTAGTAACAAGACAGAAGATAGACATAAACGGAAGGAGCATAACACAAATCTAAAAGATGGAGTTGCCATCTCTAGTAATGACCAACAGGCGTCGTCGTCTTTCCAAGATCGCCATAACTTGTTCGGAGCTGCTGCTCAGGAGCAGCGACAGTTTCAGCCGAACAAACCTACGTCTGGAAGTGCCACAGTTACCGGCACGATGTTATCTTCTGCTGCTACACCATCACCTTCCCCGTCAGCATCCGTATCCTTCTCCGCGAGTTCCGCATTCCGTGCTGTCGGTACCAGCCAGTCAACGAAAGACACTTCAGTATCACCTCGAATGTCCACAGCACCGTCTTCTAGTATTGATCTGCAAGGTTCAGTCGGAGGGGCGATACCTCCAATAGGTCCTTTCCCTGCTTCTGCAACATTCGTCGGATATCCGGAATCAATCGGTCTACAGGGTCATTGTAGTGAAAATGGGGGAGGTCACCAGCACTCCGTGACATCCTTGGACGAGAAACACACCGCAGCTGCCGTTTGTCTTCTGCAGCTGAAGACAAACACAAAGGAAGAAGATTGTGATAAGAGACAAGAAGTAGCTGGAAACGAAACAGCCTCCAGTGCTGGAACAAAGACAGCTTCAATGTCGGTGGCGTCTCCGGATGCCACCTCCAAGCAGTATACAATCCTTCAGCCTGCTGGGGCTGGATCGCGAGCAGCCACAGCGATACAAGACGTGGCGCGCGACGGTGTTTTGAGCGTGTCAGCAGTCAGCAGTGGCGGCGTATCTGCTCACCACCAGCAGTCGGTTGGCGTCACGGCGCCGAACGGCGCTGACCCTATTGGCACATCCAAGATGCCGCCTGAGAGGAACTGCTCGTCTGAACTTAACCGCGCCGCTGGGCCACTCTCTCCTTCAGGCCTTAACAGGGGTGAGTACGAAACTGCATGCTTGTCACTCACGGTTTACTCGTGAAGGCACACGACTTTAGGGGCTGATACAGCTATGACCTGTAGCGACTGTACACAAGTGGGTGTTATGTGTTGTCAGGTAGAGGTCTCTGAGACGGTCCGATCGCTCGCCCGGAGAGCCCTACCGACTGTGGTGTGTCTGAATGTGTTCGTGAAGGCGGCCCTGACCCATTAGGGGCTGTTGCATTGTGGACAACAATTCAGTATTTATTAATTAATTGCTTGTGTGTAATTATGCTGCTTGCGGTGTGTTCCTACACACAGCGGGCTGCAGTTTCATTGGCACTGTTGTTCCCGGAACCTTTACACGTGTTTATTTTTTTGCAAAATCAGAAGTGCCGCTTATTTGTAAGCGATGTTCGTCGTGACGTCGTCGACTGAATCGTTTATCGGATGTTGATTAAATTTAGTGCAAGTGTTTCTAGTAGAGGGCTGCCCAACAAGCATAATTCTAATCACCACCGGCGGAGTGACACGTGTACTTTCCACACCGTCCTACATTAATTTCTACCGGTATTTTCCATATTTCCTGACCTGTTTGGATGGCGTTCATAATAGAAGATCAGCATTTAGGGTCATTCAGCAAGCGCGAGGTTCTTCAAGATGTGTTCAGTGACACCAAACTTTTCGTATAGACAGGCGTACTGGAACGATTTTCTGTTCTTAATACACTTTTTATGCGCAGTGGATTCAGTCGGTACAGATAGTGTCCACAAAAATGTGTGGCGTCTTTGAGAGTTTCGTTAAAATGGACGCAGTGAAAGTCATACTTTACGGAAGAACGGGCGTCAATTTTTTTCTGTACTCTTTCTGTTTAGTTGCCCAATTTTGGTGAAAGTATGTTTATTACAATAAGCTTACAAAGCGCGTATTCAGGTTTTATATGTAACTGCTTTCGGCTTTGCTAACAAGGAATCATCACACATTTCCCTCTATCAAGACCGTCCAGTGACACTTCACTTTGCTTGTAACATTGAGATCTCATTTTAATAACCATTCGAATAAAACACAGTGGCGATTAATCACCCTAAAAAGTCAGTATAATGAATCCGCACAAATTTTGTTGTGCATCTGCGAGTGTCGTGAAGATCGGCGCAGAGAAGTCCCTCCTGTCGGCGTCACCGTAAGTGAAGTGCCCTTACGCGCGTACAATGAAACCTCACTGCAGTTGGAAGGTGAAGATCGCCTCGATAAAGTCACTGAGTGTATCTGCACTCTTTGTGTTTCCATTTAAAGATAGTTGCGTAACATAAATGCTTTTGCAGTTGGTGTCGAAAAGCAATTTGTTATTTCTGCTTATGAAGATTTTCGCGATATTTGTGTATGAAGTCTTCGTGCCTGCGCCATGTTATGTACCGAAGGTTATTCCTGCCTCTCAGCAGTGAGACTGGAGCAGCCCTCTCAAAGTCAATATTAACCGATGTTTTACGCAGCGCCCGTCAAACATTTGCTGTGATAACAGACGGCACTGCGGGGAGGAACTGCCTCACCAGCTGTACTGGATGCAGCCTTAAGTTTTATGTCACATCATACTGTAAGAACACTTCCGATCTTCTGCAACTTGTCATTATCTGCTAGTGACTGAAGTGTCTTAAGAAACGCTCTAATTATACTTCTAATTGCTGTAAAATAAAACTTTATTCCCTTGTGTGTTTCCGTACTGGATAAGGAATTATCGTAAGTGAAGATAAAAGATACTTCTGTTCCGTCTGTGTCTTGGTCTGGTAAGACCAACTCCGATATTGCAAAGAGGATAGGCGTAATGCTGTGGCAATGTGAGGTCACTGTATTCACACAGGCGGGCTTCCGTGTGAGGCGTTTTTGCTGTCTCTTGCAGCTATTCCTTCATGTGATACGTACACAGATAGTGGTGAGTATCGTAATGCAGTGTGTCAGTGTCTGAAGAAGTCTAAACTAAGACACACATTGCGTCTGCGTGCGTTTTGTGATTTAATTCTTGCATTTCTTCTCGGTTACTGCGATACCTTCAGAGGAATCGTGGCAGTGCGTGCCAGTAATGGTAATTATAGACACCATGGTGTCATCGTTATTAGTCAAACAGTTCCTTCTTAAACAAACACAAAGTGAATAACTTAAAGGAAAAGGGGGGGGGGGACTTACTGCTGTTCTTGCACACGACAGTTCTGACTGCTCCTCACTTTTTTGTTCCATTCCCGGCAGGCACAAGAACTTTCTGTGTTACCGACTCCCCTCACTGGGTGTCAGTGGCTCTTTTCCTTAGAATAGAGCGACATAGGCTCGAATCTGATAACGTACATCATCTGTTGCCGGGGTTAAGTGTATGTGGCGCCATACCTCCACTTCCACGTGTGTCGAGCACAGGGCCATTACCTTGTTACTTTTACCCACACACAGAACAAAGTAACTAATAGGCAGCAAAACAGTAAATAGGTTTACTGTCAGCTGACAGGGCACAATAAATGGCGACCTGAACATTTACGTACCTGTTATTGCCGATATACAAGGGTGTCGGAAGTTGTGCGGTACCAAGAAGTACGTAAATACAGCACTGCAAATGCTGTAATCCGTGAGACAGTACATAAATTTCACCAAGACTTTTTTACTCTAAAAGTGTCATACATTTTCACGGTACGCACGTGTGTAATTTCATTGTTGCCCACGACAAAAGTACAGGCTTCTCTGGTTCGATTTTCGTAAAAACTACAAGTGATTGGCAGTGTGAAGTGCAGATCACTTACACCGATTCTGTACCCAACTCGGACAATAAATGTGGGAAGTGCAGATATAAATTAATTTACACCTTAAAGTAAAGTGTGGCTGTCACTGCCCAGTTCGCCCTGAATCCTCTGCGGACGCACTAAGTCTTGACGTACGTCTCGCGTGCCAAATTCTACCCTCATGACACGAAAGCGTAGAAAATTTTGGAAGCATTTCATTTACGCCGGTAGGTAAAGCGTGTGTCTTTCACTGCCCAGATGTTCGTGAAGCTCGAAACTGATCGGAAAGTTACCTGCAGGTCGTGTGTAGCCCATTACACCGAAATCAGCCAATCGATGCCGAGATTACTTCACTGCCTTGTTGGAGGTGTTACTGACAAATTCTTCGTAAGAATTTCCATACCGAATTTCATGAAAATCGTTAAATGGTTTAGACAGACGGAAAGACAACTGCTAACCGTTGGACTGACGTAGTCTCCACACAAGGCATTGCTTTGCACTGTATTAAAACCCACAGATATAGTGGAGTTTTCTAGATGTGTTTCTTCTAATTTTAACAGTTTGTTTCCCACATAACCTAATGATGTGTAAATAAGTATAGTTGGCTAAATGCTGCTTGTTTGGTTACAAGAGAAGAACGTGGCTGGTTTGTGCTGTAAATTCAAATTGATTTACGGCGTTATCAGTTGTCAGTGTGTCCGTCCAATCGATATAAGTAAAAAATGTGATATAGATATTCGCTGCTTAACAACCTATGAGCCAGGGTAGCAATTTAATGTAATATTACCTGTGTTTTGTTGTCACTTACCGAGCGGTAACACGTGACAAGCACGGGGGAGTTACCTCATTCTGATTTGGCCGGGACAGTTACTGCTTCCCTTTCACGGATACATTGCAAGATTGGTACTTAAACTGGCCACCGCGATTCGTCCTTGTCTCTCGATTCGACCGTACTTAATCTCCAACACTAATTCGAGCTACGATCGTATAAAACTGATAGACGTCATTTCATAAACTATGAAACAACCTTTCTTGAATCCACACGTCAAGCAGTAGGAGATAAGATAGATGTGAGGATAATACGCAGATTGCAGCACGTCACAGGGGCAAGGAAATGAGCCACACTCGCTATATTAACCGTCTGAATCCCAGTGGTTACTTTATGTTCACCAGATTTGACGTTCTAAATTTCTACGTTCTGCCCACGGAACGCATTTATGCGTTTTGTATGGATCTTAAACAGCGATTATTTACGTGCATAGAGTTAACTGATTGGTCTTTATAACCGAGAGGGAGAGTGTTTACTTCGCGGTACGCACTGAGTCTTGAAATGTAATTTACGTTAATCGTAGTCTTTTTAGGACATAAGATTACATGAAATTTTAAAACTGTCGACAATTATACATTTGAATATGTAATAAATTATGACTGTGTGCATTGTTGTACAGTAATACTGTCTGATGTGAGTTACAGGGTGACTATTTTGCATTCTTCTTAAAAGTCCGAAGAATTTATTAGGGCTTTTATTATAAATCTGTGAAGCCTCACATTTTGCTCTTTGGCTGCATACCATTAAAAGCCACGTCCATGTCTCTCTTCCTCCCACCAGTCCACCAGTTTAGAATAACAAACCGTTAAAGAACCAAAGTTCAACTTTTAAAGCGACTTTTAAGTGACTTGCTAAAAAAATACGCAACATAAGATTCGTTTACTTAGTTTACTTGTTTTATGAGTTCTTAAAATTTATCAAAGAAAGAATTTAACAAGAAGCAAGATTGCAGGGAAATGGTTGAACGATCAGTGACGTTCTGCATCTTCCCAGAACCAACGACACGCATCATTCCAGTTACTGCCTGGCAGTCAGTCGGCACAAAGTGGCTGAATGTGACATCCTAACTGTGATTAGTCCAGTAAACGGGTGTGACAAATGTGGACCTGACACCCGCGTTATTTTCACCTGCTGTCAAATAATTCGTAATTTCAACGAACATAAATATTGGCCAGTTGCAGACATAACTAACTGCATGGAGGAGTCGGCGACTCTTCAGCTGGAATGATGGTCGACTCTAGGGGTTTTACAGTGCGTTTGTTCAGGCGTGCAGGAGAAACTTACTGCTTCCATCTTGATTTGTTCAGGTTAATGCTGGAATGATGTGGTGAAAGAAAATGTGTCGGTCATATTTGGTGTTTTGTGGGAATTCAACCAATCACAGGCTTGGAAAGGGCAGAAAGAAATCAGTAGTTTTCCCTAGCCAAAGGCTGTTGAGATTTGCGGCTGAACCCTCTCTGTCAAGTTGAATATGGAGGCAGTTCCTTCTTCTCGAAACAGCAGAACATTACAGGTGTGGGTGGGTGCCAAACCTGAACAAAAACCGCATTGAAACTGATAGTTCCGCTGCTGCTCAATAATTTCCTAATTGTCTAGGAAACCGGAAATTTCAGTCAAAACGCCTTTCATATACGTCTCTTAGAACAGCGGTGTGTCCTTCTCTGTACCTTAGTATGAATGACTATGCATTTGGATTCGAACCTTCCAAGTTCTAAAAGAATTTTTTATGATACAATTCGTAGATAATTTGGAGCAGCGTCTTTCCCTTAGTGACAGACAGGAAAGCAGCAGAGGATTGATATCCGGTTACCAGGCGTCCTGCGCTTCTGTCAGTATGAAAAATCTTAATTAACCTTGATATGAAGATCGATGATTGGTCGCCGCTGAGAAGGTCTCATTTCCCAAAATTTAAGTTAAAAATTGCACGTTACAGGTTTGTAATCATACTGCGACAGTTCTACATTTTGTCATGTGGCAGCTTTCAACTTCCTAATTCCACCAATTATGACGGATTGTTACTGTCATGGCGAATCTTATCGTTAAAATGTAAAGATTCTTGCCTTTGAATTTAAAACAACTTGGAATTTCCGCTGTTTAAGTGTGAATGTATAGATTGTCATTCGATGGAATGTAGCGTGCTTAGACTGGCACAAAAGTACCTGCGGTTAGGTGGAGCTTGCTGCCTCCATGTTCAGGTCAGTACAAGGTGTCGACTGTGACTCGGCTGAAGAGGAATTCAGTCAGCTTCTCCGAAATATTTTTATTGTTTTTTTTTTCAAAATATTAAATTGGAGTTTATAAATTGAATTAGGCTGGTTGCAGTGGCTGCGCGATCCACGGTGTAGGATTGCGGCCGCTCCGCTTTTAGGATTGTGGGTTCGTTTCACGCCGGGGGCATGGATGTCTGTCTGTTGTGAGTGCTGTGCCTATTGTCAGGTAGAGGTCAATGCGAAGGGCTGATCACTCGCACAGAGGAGTCCTACCGACTTTGGTGTGGTAGATCGCGAAATATGGTGTGTCTGTAGAGAAGATCGCTGAACTCAAACGTCTGGCCACCCAAGGCCTAATGTAGAGGGAGGGGCGTGGTTGTGCACGTAACAACTTTCGGCGCCGCAGCAGACGGCGTGTCGACAGAACGTTCTGTCGCCCCGAAAGAATCCCTGTGACTATTTTAGCGTCTCAGAAGCTTCGGAAGTTTCTTCTCAAACGACAGATCGCAGGCCGTGCCGTTGGTCAGGAGGATATTTGCCGGCCTGTCACCGCGAAAGTCCGAGTTCCACTCGGCCTCATTTTGTTGACGCAACCGAGTGCGTCGTTAAATAGCCACTAAATACGGCAATTTATTTACATGATAATGAATTATCTTTTAAAAATCGGTGTTTATGATTTTGCACTTTAAATTTTAATTTCGGATTAAAGTTTTACGAATTAAATGTTGTAATTGCTTCATTTTCAATTTGCCCTCCTTTTACGAAGTTCATGAAGTGAATATTCTGCCATCCGTTTGTCAGTATTTCTGTTCGTCCGCCTAATCATTGTGCGTACTGTGAACCGGTTCACACCCACCCAACGATTTTTCGGGGAATTTATTCTGTGTGCCTGCACGAAAGTTGAGAGCGTGCTTTAATGAATCCGTAAATTTATATACAGACTTTGTCAAAAATAAGTCATACCGTACCTAACAAATTGTCTCATCACGGCATTCACTTATCACAAAGACCAGTTATACAGGGTCCTTATTTCGTCTGCCATCTAATGTTTGTCATTTGACGCCACTGTTGCCCACGCATGTGGGCGCTCAGATTAGTGGGCCACGTGCTTACGACAATCGAACCTATAGGAAGTGTTAACCGTCAGTCGTGAGCTGAAATAAGGACCCTGTATGCATAAAACCACAAGGAACCCCATTTTCAAAATGTGCTGTAATGCGGACGTACGCGTTTACCCCGCTAGCCCTTAATAGACTAGTCTGATTCCGTCCGACGTGTTTCGATAGAACCGCTGTATTCAGCACCTAGTTGTGAGAAGTGCAGAACGGCCAATGAATTGCCTCGTATGGACTGCAGTGGATCTTTCAGCGTCGCTCCGTGCGTCATCGCCTTCACTTCACAGTCACTGGATCACTTTGTAGCGCAAGAATAAAAAAACTGTTGCAACCTTAAAGAGGTCGTGGAGAAGCAAGTCACGTAGTGCGGGCTTGTATAACTTGCATCTCCGGAGTGCCGGTGGTTTGTAGCAAAGTGGCTGGGGATGCCGTCTTCGTAGTGTGTTTGGGCTGGGCTGGGGTGGGTCTGTCGCCACGGAACAGGCAAACTGCATCTCAAAACGTTTATACGCTTTTTGACTGGATTATACAGCTCAGAATACAGTTACAGTTAAATCTGTTTGTGAAGGTATCGCAGCTGCTAGACGAAAGGCTAACAAAGTATGGAAAGTGACGCCGTGTCGTTTGGATAGTAGTTCCGACGTTTCGTATTTTCATATTGCCTATGATCCCCCGCAACATCATAAATACTCGTCCGAATCAACATTGTCACATCCCATAAGATAAGAATCTTCAGTGAAGTTCTGCTACTGGCAGTTGCATATTGTTTTACTGAGAATTCATGCACCTGATATTTACTCATAAGTGATTAAAATTAATATAAAACTCGGAACACAGGAAGGCTAATAATATTATTTCCGTTCGTGACTTCAGGCTTCCTCCGCGATGTAGATAAGATTTGCGCTTCTCTGCCATGTTGTAACCGGCATTCTTGTTTGACTTCTTGATTCTTGAAGGTTGGGCCGATAGCTTGTCCTGAAACGTCGGTACGGGATTACTACTCTACGCTGTGTAATGTCCCAGAAGAGCATAGATCTCATTGCTGCTGTCATTTTGTTTGTTACACTGTGGCTGTGATTTGTGGGTGATGAGAGAACAGCAGTATTTAAATATCTTGAGAAATGTAGATTGGTTGGGTTATTAGAACGGCAGACGAAACGAGCAGAAGCATTGGAGTTGGATGGCGTAAGGCATGAGACGCACGTGAGTTATATTTTAATAGTGGAAGATCAATAACATGTGGGTCACTGAATGGGGATTAGTGGTTTGGGAAGATGAACACTTTAATTAAAAAGTTTGTAACCGGAAGACAAACAGATTTTTGCAAAGTGTGGATGTGTACTCAGTGGGGCGCGGATCGGATCTGGCCTCGGCCTGTGGGTATTCCGTCTGACATTTTCATGGTTTTCCTTGTTCTCCCCAGGCGGATGAGAGATTGTTCCCCTGAAATATTCAGCGTTAGGGTTCTGATATGTTCATTTTCACCTTCCCAGTTCTTATACTCCATATGACTTAGCGCGTGGAAAGGCGTCATTCAACAGCATAAGAAGCTTGTAGGCTACAGCGGAGAGATACGAGAGATGGGGTCAGTAGTCTGCTTAAGGAGGACAGACGGTTTACTGTAATACGTTCTGCCTCGCACGTTTCGAGGGATATGTCGAAACGCGTAAGGCTGGGCGCTGTGTGCTGCAGCACTGTGTGACGGGAACCAATGTTTAAAAATGTTTCGGATAGGCTGAAAAGGTGTGACGTGGAGCTCGGATACACTTTGATGACTGAATGTGGTGTAGTGTTACTGGGTGAGCTGACTAAACATGTATCACAGATGGCAGCAACTTGCAGTAATTCCTTCCGCACGCATTCAGCAAGATTTGTATGTGTGTGTATGTGTGTGTGTGCGCGCGCGCCTGTGCTCACGCTTTTTGTAAAAGCGTATGTAATTGTTATTAAAAATTACTCACCTCCTTCTGAAACTCCACCGCCATAAAAATTAAAAACAAGCGGAGAAAGTTTAATGGTATATGACTATGGGTGCCTTACCATTGGCCCTCTGGAATCAGTTGCAGAAACCCCGGTTTCCGGTGCTGTTATTGTAGGGGTTTATATGTGGAAGTCCATTCAATCTGCGCCGGAAAAAAAACCGAGTCCGGACTAACTCCGGAATTCGTCCAGCTAGACCGGATCTTTCTTTTTTCCCTTTTCGCAATTGTTATTATGTGTACTCCCTCCCCCTCAGTGTGTTGGCGCGTAAAAAGGAAGGAATGAGGGAGACCATGCAAAAATGAAGAGCGAGAAAAATAACAAAAAATAATCATAAGAGAGGAGGAAGGAGCAGAGCGCTAAGGGCTGCAGGGAAGAGTAAGGCAACCCTTAACAATTATTTTTAATGAGTGTCAGGAGGGCTGGACTGTAGGTTTAAATGCTGGAACTTGGTTCTCGGTAATTCTTTTTATTTTATTATAGGCTGGTCACGTCGCTGTCTCTGTCTAGTGCCCGTGCCCATTCCGACAAAAGCAGATCATGTGATATCACAACCCTCATACCGGCTGACTTGATGGAACTTCCAACTTTCTCGCACACCCGTCAAGACATTCCTGCAATTCTGCTCGTTTAGTACACACTCACTTTGCTAAAATTATTAGTGAGCTGCCTGTGTCTTTCCATCCGTGCACCCACCTGCATCACCTGTAAACGTCAGTATTACAACTAACAGAAATCTCACCAACTCGGTATAAACAATGTGTCGTCTGATAACTGTGGTTGGCGCTGTAGCAAACATTCTTGTTTGTTTACCGTGTAGTCTGGTAGGTGATTGTCGAAGATTCTAAGGATACTAGGGTTTTCATATTTAAAGATGGAGGCAGCAGGTTCTTCTGAAACATCGATAAGCACCCAACCGTTATCTGGAGTGGCATAAGCTGGCACGTGGCAAACAGGCAGGAAGAAGTAACACGACAGCAGTTAATTTGATCCGCAGTTTGAATGGCGAAATATTTGAGTCGTATTAAAATTTTTCATGCGAGCAGAAAATAACGGTACGATGTCTGGGCAAATTATTATGTTAGCCGCTGGTAATATAACTTGCAGTCTGAAATGGTGCAGAGATATCTGTCAGTAGCCTCTGTGCTGGCTGTCTCACGGCAGCCCCAGGTTCACCTTGCCAGCAGCAAGTGATTGTAGCGTCTAATAATGTCAGATGCATTTCTGTCAAATGCGTGTTGTACTTCTGACTGTCCGCAGACTGCTGTTTCAATCGCTGATACAAAACTGTGTTCTTCTACGGAAAATTCCATTTTGACTGTTGGTGTAGAGCACCGGTTGCACCCCACGGCCCACCAGGTTCTGTTACACTGCCCGCAGCCACGTGTACAGTTATACCCTACTTTCCGTAAATATTTTACTGCAGGTTAGGAAGTTAGGTGTACGTTATCGTAATTGTGCACGTGCTTCCAGCATTAACGGCTGTGGCTTGTTGCCAAAGAAGGCTGGATACCCCTGGTTTAAAGTCTAGTAAACGATAGTGACAGCGCTTTGCGGTTCTCACAGTGTGTTGTTGAGGATGTAGAGTCGCTCTTCATTGACTGTTTGGCCACTGAAGAAGAAGACAGTACGTTGCTTCGGAAATCACTCGCCTAATGACAACGTCACGTTCCAAGAAGACTTTAATCGTCACCCCATTTAAATAAAGAAGTTTAAAATCGGTCGCGATCTCTTCCTTTCAAATTATTTGGCATCCGTAATAGTCATACCCTCTCCAGGTTGTGTAATTTCTAAAACGTTGCTAAATCATTCGAATGCGCACTGCGTGTTTTACTCACAAGATGAAGTACGCGCTCTTATTTTAACTGAAATATCCTTTTTAATCCACAGAATGGAACATATTCAGCACAGTGTCACTGACAGCACGTTTAGACGCGGTGTTGCTTCTCCCTGCCTAATTTATAGCTATTTCCCGTACCCACCTTGTGTAGTGCCATTGGTGGCGGTGATTGAACGAGGCATGCTCTGGTTGTCGTGGCAGCCATTGTTGCTGGGTGAGGTGTTCGCTGTGGGGCATGGATTGAGGCTGCAGAAACAGCTGAGCACCGGCACGTAGTACAAAATGGCTCAACCTGATGGTCGATGGGTGAAATTGACGTTTCGGTTAGTGTAAGAATGAAGACATAAGTACAGAAAAAGGATATGGTGGCGTGCGTGAATCATGCGACAGCCCGTCATACTGAGCGTCGGTCATGCGATCAGTCATGTGTGATGTGTAACAGTCCGTGTTAGTGTAATGATTTTGTCATTAAAAATGTAAGCTTCACATTTAAACCCTGATAGTATCGACTACCTTGACTGATTTTCTAGTGTGTTTCTCAGTCACTCCCGATGTGTGCTGGCACAGTAACTCAGTTCAGTGCCATCCATTTGTTTCCTAATCTGTAAGTTACCCCTGAAACCTGCCATCCTGAATGAAGTGCTTAGTGCTTCTTGCTTGCTGTCAGCAGATGCTGCAGTCGTTATCAGCGAAATGTGTCACTCCAGCCTCCTTATTGCTAAACACCCTTACTGGTTCATTTGCTTGTGAAGCCGTGAAGTCAGTCGCCTTTCCGTTTGACCATGTGCACTTGTCTCACCAACACTTCACTCTCAGAAACCTGTGAACTTCGTACAGTGTATAGGAAGGGTTCATAATGCACCATCCTCAGTGTTTGGACAGCAGTCAATAAAATAGCATTACTGTACACAAGGGGTAATTTATATGGTTTGTGGGTCAACATATTTCAGCCTCTGAAACGCCATCTTCATGGAAAATAGGAGGGGGTGCTGATAAGTCCTTAGCCCGACCAGGAAGGAAACAAGCTACAGCGACCAAACTCGGGATTTATTCAACATACTCCCCACGAAGCTCACTACACTTCTTAGCCTGTTGCTCTTAACTTTTGCAATACACTCAGAGAAATTCTGAAGGTTGTCCGTCCAACCAGGTCTCTGCGGCAGCAATGACCTCCTCGTCGGACGAAAAATGGTGACCTTTCAATTGCTTTTCAAGTCTAGGGAACAGGTGGTAGTCCGACGGGCCAGATCCGGGAAATAGGGTGGGTGATAAAGATATTGGAAGCCCAGGTAGGCCACTTTCTTCTGGGTTACACGTGCCCCGTGAGCCGGGGCATTGTCGTGCAAGAACAAGACCCCTTTGGTGACCTTACCCCGCGTTTTTCAAAGTGTCCTTCAATTGCACCAGCATAGATGAGTAATACTTCTCGTTGATAGTTTGGCCCTTTGAAAGGTAATCAGTGAGGAGGATGCCGTCTTGATCCCAAAAATTCGAGGCGAGGGCTTTTCCAGCGGATTTTTACACTCGGAATTTTTTTGGGGCGGGGTGACTCGCTATGCCGCCACTCCATTGATTGCTGATTTGTCTCCGGATCATAGTGATATAACCAGGATTCGTCCGTGGTCACCAATCACGACAGGAAATCATTTGGATCGCGCCGAAAAAAATTCCAAAAGTTGCTTAGACGACTGGCACCGTTGACGTTTTTGATCCGCGTTCAGGCATTTCGGGACCGACTTGATTTAGCCGAAATCCGGTGAACTTTCAAGATTAGCTCGTGAATTTGATCAATAATCTCCGGGGTGGTCACTGTTGTGGGTCGTCCAGGACGAGTCGCATCACAGGTGGAAAAATTTATATTTATTTATTCACTGCAATTGGGTTGTTACCCGGTGGCAGTGGTTATTTTACATGTAAAGAAAACATTAAATTGGTTACTACTAGATTTAAGTCGGGAGGGCTACATGAGAAGCATGTAGTGGCAACTTGGAATGTTGGGAACCATCTCAGCATTTGCTTATAGACACAAGGAAACCAAGAAAGATCACCATGTTTAAAGTGGGCCACCTAGTTTTTGACAGTGGCATACGATGGTGCATGTTCCCCTAATGTTTCTATCAGAATGGCATGTATTTCCTTCGGCGCCTTGCCTTGCAGGGGAAAAAAAACTTGACAGCTCGCATCTCCGTGTTGTTGAAATCGCGCGCGTCGCCTGACATGCTTCCTTTCATCCTCTGTAACAAGAAAAGACTTGCAGTACGGCACATGAACAGACCCCTCTTTCTAACGGCACTATCAATTCCGTCCTACGACACCGGGAAGTAGGTCGGGCTGAGGAATTATCAGCACCCCCTCGTAATTCTTCGTTATGTTAATGTACAGGTGTACATATCTCAATAGAAGATATGCAGTGCACATTATGGCGTGTTGGCGTTACCATTTTGTAGTGAAAACACAACAATGCATTTTGTGTGTGTTGTTGAACTACACGTCACTGTCAGCTACATACCTAACAACAATGAATGTTGCACAACAATACATTTATGGCAAATTTATGTCTGTTACAAGAACAACACGTACGTAGGTCTTAATGTAAAGTGTCCGACGCTGCACTGAGAAGCAAAAAGTAGCCAATTAAATATTAAATTTGTATGTCTGTACTCTTGCCTTAGTTATCGAGCATGCAAATCGCATCTATCCTGTGGCCTGACCCACACTACCACATTATTCCACATTATCTCATAAGTGGCACAATTTTCAGATACGGAGTTATTCAACATGAAACGCATCTTTTCAGTTTCTCTGCATCTTTCATCTGCAGCGTTGTTAGGCGCGTTAAAAATATTGCAAAAAGCGAACTGCCTGCTTCGTCATTTCTGTCTGTCCGTCAATATGCAACAACTCGACTCCCACTGAACATGAAATTTGATACTTCCAGGATTTTTCGAAAACTTGCCAAGCAGATTCAAATTTCATTAAAATCCGACACGAATAACGGGTACTTTATGTGAAGACCGATGTACATTTTTGATCATATCTCTCTCGGTTCGTCTTAGAATGAGAAATGTATTAGACATAAGTTGTAGAGAAAACAGTACACACATTTTGTGTTCAGGAACGTTTCTTCGAAAATGGTGTATGTTTATGAGATAATGTGGCAAAATATTATAGAGCGGGACAGGCCACAGATAACAATATGGCGCATGCGCATTGCATGCTGGATACCAAAGGACACACACTCACACCTACACACACACACACACACCCACATACACTCGTACCCCACACACACACACACACACCCACACTCACACACACCACACACACACATACACTCACACAAACCACACACACACTCACACACACACCACACACACACACCCACACTCACACACAACACCCACACACACACACACACCACACACACACACACACCACCCACACACACACACACACACACACACACACACACC
>Ga0131853_10004650_pt1 | contig 24607 bp, 16 predicted proteins | sample TergutLab28metaG_FD_92764 | JGI IMG/M metagenome (GOLD analysis project Ga0131853, IMG submission 92764) | Labiotermes labralis P1 segment gut microbial communities from Petit-Saut dam, French Guiana - Lab288 P1 (version 2) (version 2) | ecosystem: Host-associated > Arthropoda: Insects >...
CTCCTCCATTCCCCTGTTACCTCGTCCCTCCTAGGTCCAAATATTCTCCTCAACACCATATTCTCAAACACCCTCAGCTTCCTTTCCTCCCGCAATGTCAGCGACCAAGCTTCACACCCATACCTTCGAAAAGTCGGAGAAAATGACCCATCGACACTGCGTCACATCCCATAACACTGACCCATCGACATTGCGTCACATCACAGAACACCGACCCATCGACACTGCATCACATCCTAGAACACTGACCCATAGTCACTGCGTCACATCCCAGAACACTGACCCATCGACACTGCGTCACATCCCAGAACACTAACCTATCGATACTGCGCCACATCCCAGAACACAGACCCATCTACACTGCGTCATCCCAGAACACTAACCCATCGACACTGCATCACATCCCATAACAATTATCCATCAATGCAGCGTCACATCCCAGAACACTGACCCATCGACACTGCGTCACATCCAGGAGACCGGAATCCGAAACACATATCGCAAGTATATTCTTGTTCAATGTCGTATTCCCTTGTTGACAAGATTCGATGTGTCATCACCATAATCAAGGGAAACGTAGAAGATAACGAACGTTTGTTCAGCCACAGTAGAGTTCGCAGCGTGGCAGAATGTCCAGGCTTCAGTCCCATCCTCTATAAGCTATAGTCGCATGCTTCTTGGTATTTCTCTCGATCCTCGTTTAAACTATAGTACACTGTCATCTGTGTTTGTAGTATATGAAGCAAAGAATGAAAATTGACCTACAAAATATACAAATCCCATAGAATATATAACTTGAAGTATGCAAACGCTGCTACATTCATTTTTACTTTCATTTCTGGAAGGGAGTGTGGAGATGGACAGTTCAATGTAATAAACGTAACACGAGCCAACAATGAACGCAGGAAATTGCATTTCCTGCTTTGAAATACATTTTTACTCTACAGCAAGAAAGAATCACCAAGCTCCTCCCTCTTATTATTTGTCATCAGTTTGATGACGTGTTTCCTGTTTTCCAGACTTCTTTATTAGCTTTTCCTGTTTGCGTGCAATGCTGCAGCTCACAGTATGTAGTTAGCAATGTACAGTCTATTGCTTTTGTCGGAATATTTCCAGGTAGGCATCTCAGCCTAGTAATAACGAATAACTTGTAAATACAGTCCTCGAACTGAAACTAAAATTGAACTCGGACCTTATGCTGGGAATGCAGCAGGCAACGCATTCTGCTGCTAACGACTATTCCGGGAGTCATTTGTATGGAAATAAGAGTTGTCTATTCACAGTCTACATTATTATAGGAGGCGGTATGTAAAATATATTCTCAGAAGGCGGGGATGTAAGAAGCATGTTCGGATCCTGTCCTACTCCCCTCCTCTCAGAGGTGCGTATTCTGAGACTTCATTGTCGGAGATAGAGTTGAGGCTGAGCAGTGACTCCCAAACAAATCAGTTGCAAAATTTTAAAATGTTTACCCACTGCACTTGATGCAATATAGGCATTACATTGCGTCGTTCGAAACGAACTATAACTTTCAGTGATGTACCAACTCCATGGAGCAGATTGTTAGTTGTGAAGATAACATTTGTCCAGCTAATCAGTAACTTTCACTGCGTTTTATGGAAACCGAAGTTTCATCACGTCGCGCGCGAAAGTATGCCACAGACCCTATATCGGACCACAAGAATCTCGTTCACATCGCTCCCTGTTTCTATGAGATTCTTCTTAATAACATCGTACCATGGGTGCCGGGATAGCGTAGTCTGTTTAGCGACTCACTACGAGATGGGCGGTCAGGAGTTCGGAACCAGGTGGGGGCAAAATATTTCCTTTTCTTCGTACCTGCCCTAGGACCAAACCAGTCTCTTCTGCAATAGGTACTGGGTTCTTTCTCAGAGGTGAAGACGCAGGGCCGTGAAATTAACCACTTACCTCATCTAGCGCGGAAGTTAAGAATGAGCAGAACTGTACCTCTGCTCCCTATGACGTGTTATGCAGAGGCCTGTACTGTTATATTCTGCCACGTATGACTAGCTTGCCTAAGTGGGTTGACACCTCTCAAGGGAAAATGTGTTTTATGCACATCTAATCTTTACGTTGCATGCTACATTACCAGTCGATTATACAAGACAGAAGACCTATATTATTCTGTTTTGACCAGGCGCCCGTCTGTTGAAAGAGCCTGAGCCCACCAATAAGCGGGAATCAGCTAATGTAAATGTTCTTTGTCACAAGGCTTAATGGCAATGTTTTCTCGACAGTGATTATGAAGATACTGTCTTCTGTATATGACACCGTGTAGTCTTGTAGTCACACTGGAGGTAGTAAGGGCCTCCGAAATGTCTGTAAATTTATACCAGATTACACGGAATCCTATTGCACAAGACAGTAATATTTTGTAGCTATATTGGCTGAATTAATAACACAAGTTTTGATTTGAACCTGACTTTAAAAGGGTGATTATGGAGGTCTTTTAGGCAAAGGAGATGCAGCCCGGTAAAGGTTCGGTGACGATGAGACTCTTTGTGCGTGTAAAATTTAAAGTTACAAATAAGACATTAGTAATTGCAAACCATGAGAACTGGAGCAGCGTATTCCAAAAATATTTTGGTCTGTAATTAGCAGAGATTTTCGAAATGAATATTGTAGGGCCGAGTGATTGTTCATAGTTTGACATTTTCATCTCTCTTCGTGTGGAAGGTTGGGACATGCGCGTTTGTAATAGGGTCTGTAACTTGCAGGCGCTTTCGAAAAATTTCGAAAAGCGACTATGATGTTATCTCGCTGAATTATTTTTAGAATGAGAAATACGTTAGACAAAATTTGTAGAGAAAACCAAAGCACACAATGCATGTTGAAGAACTTTTTCCTAAAATCGTGCTGTTTAAAAGATAATGTGGACAAATATGATACAGACGGACAGGCCGCAGATGACAGTATAGTACTGTGCTTGCGTGCTGGGTAACTACGGCTACAAACACACACTCAGAATATGTAATGCTTATTGGCTTTTCCAGGACAACCGTGGTTACGCGAACGCACCTCGATATTAACGTTATGCTTACATTGTCTCTCTTCGCTTTAAGTTTGTGATGAGGATTGAACTAATATTCAGACGGTGCATGTTCCCGGCTGTCCTGATCTTCAGAGACTGATGAAGTATGTTTCTGGGATATTACCTTAAAATACACCACGGCCGCTTAGTTTGACTGTTTTCCATACCTTGACGGTGTATGACTTATTCATTTGAGATGCAGTAGAATCGTAAATAAACTTGGGAAATAAATAGTTAATACGTGTGTGTGTGTGTGTGTGTGTGTGTGTGTGTGTGTGTGTATGTGTGTGTGTGTGTGTGTGTGTGTGTATGACTTCCGAGTCCGACATAACAGAAGTAGAATTATTTATTCTATCCAGTTCTGCTTGTTCTTTGATGGAGGCTATCTCTTCAGTGAATGTAATTAAAGGCTGTCTGCATTGTCTGAGAAGTTCTTGTTTGCTCCGTCAGAACAACTGTATGTATAATCTTCCGTTTCTCAGCGGGTGAACATCACTGACGTATAAGCATGTAACTTCTTGCAATGCTGCACAAACGATTGGCGTTCAGGCAGTTTGACTTCAAGTTCCGTTTTACTTTCATTTGTCTCTGGGTAAGAGTGACATCTGGGTAAATGTGACATCTGGGTAACTGTGACATCTGGGTAATTGTGACATCTAGGTAACTGTGCCATCTGGATACCTGTGACATCTGGGTAACTGTGGCATCTGTGTACCTGTGACATCTGGATACCTGTTACATCTGGCTAAATGTGACATCTGGGTAACTGTGACATCTGGGTAATTGTGACATCTGGGTAACTGTGAAATCTGGATACCTGTGACATCTGGGTAACTGTGACATCTGGGTACCTGTGACATTTGGGTAACTGTGACATCTGGGTACCTGTGACATCTGGGTAACTGTGACATCCCATCGGCTTGTTGTGGAACCAGTCTTTACAAAATCATTATGTTCCTTCAGACAGTACCACGTGCAGTCATGGGAACTGAACTGTATAAATTCTTAACATGATTCACTTTTTATGTTTTAGCTGTTCCTCTTTTTAGCTTATGAAAGAAAACTTTTTCCACAGTATTGGTTATGTTGAGTTGATAAGGTAGAATATTATTAAAAAAACCCATTGTGAAGAATATGGCTGGAAGCAGTCGTGGTACTGCTCGTGTGTGCGTGGAGGTTCTGAGGAAAAACGCGGATATCTAATGCACCATTTATTATCATGTACATAGATGTTTATGTCAGGCCAACCGGCCTGAGGGGCGAGAATCATATTCCGGGCCTCTTAACTTGACAATAGAATTTGGTAGGCAGCAGTTTCTGCTGTCGGCTTGTTGTTTGTATCTACACACTACTCACAGTGGCCGATATTAGGGTGATCTGCTTATAAGCCAACTGACTCTCATGGCATATTTTAAGGCCTACGGACATTTGACTGGACGAACTGAAAAACAGCACAAAAAGCCCGGAATTCCTCTCCTCTGGACCGAGAGTTGAATCCCGGATCTCGAAATTACTAAACAAATGAGATAAATACTCATCAGCGAGTTATGGGTTCCTGTCGATCTCAGTCGTAACTGAGGGAAGGTTAATTTAATTTGATTTTTAAGGTTGCCTTTGTTCGATACGGAATTCATCATGCATGTAACATATACTGCAGTAGCTACCGGTAAGCAATGCTACTACTTGCTTGGGTTGGAAAGTGGTTGCACTTTTTTCGTATATATCGCTTGTCACCGCTGTAGGATCAATAGTATCGCCTTCTGTTGATTCGTGAAGAGGTGGCCAGAACCAAGCAGCAATAATTGTGTAGGTCTGTATTACTCCATATTTACAGTACATTTTTGTTTATTTTTAGAGTACATTGACATGTTCTCAAACATAAGGATCGTACATCTAAACCATTCCCACGAATTAAATTCTCCACAGTATGGCGATATACATGGCAATTTGACTGAACATGTGGCAGCATTGGAAGGAAATAATTTGTTAAAAGCTGCAGGGTGTCTAAATAAGGGCTGTTGAGTATTAAAATAATTTCCTTCCCTTAAGGAATGTAATAAATAATAAGGTACCACTTTATAGATCAGTTCACAGTAGTGTTTTACTTAAGACCTACACGTATAGAAGTTAACTTCACACATAGTGTATATTGCAGTTACGTGTTAGGGTTTCTGAATTTTAGAACTGAAACCGTAAAGCGTGGTCACCTTTCTAATGCTTGATACGCTTAAATTGCACGTCGCTCTAAGTGTCGCGAGATAGGAAGCAATCAGTTCGCGTTTGCACTTTATAAAATCCGTAATTTTACATTGTATTTTGATGTTTATGTGTTTGTATATTTTATCCCTCTAAGTCCATGCGTGTGTGGTTGAGCTTTTGGTCTTGAAAGTCCGTTCAGTATTGACATCCTTCAGTACTTTGTTACGTTTCTGATTTGGACTTCCATTGGTAAGAGTGGATCCATTGTCATACTTCCTCGCTTTCAACATTTCTTGCAACGGAACATAAACTTTAAGTTAACGTTAGGAGGGAACGCGTATCGAATCGGAATGCACAGTGAGGCCTTTAGTGCCATCAGCATCATAGAAATTCCCTAAAATCCCTTCTGTCTAATCAGTTTAGTACGCTAGTGTTGGGAAGTGTCGTTACGTTAAGTATACGGTGAACCACCAGCAGCTGGCTTCCTGCTGTGCTACTCGTGACGGTTTGTTTGTACCGAACGTGAATCTTGTCGGCACGTTTGAACTCTCTCCCAGATAATGGACAATTCCGATGGACACAGTCGTAAAGTATTTCACTGAGGTTGGCTGAGTGGCCGGGTCTGGGTACAAAACACTCTGAGAGGGTAGGTCACACAGTTGACGTGGCTGCTGACAGACGTTCAGAGCTTCATGAAGTTATTACAGCGGGAACACATAAAACGTTGAGAGCATAATTTGAGTAAGACTAGCCGAGCACATACATTAATGGGAGAAATGACGGTTGCTGAGGTTCAGTCCAATATGCTGAAGCGAATATGTAATATTAGTTATTTGCTGCACAAGTGGAGTGGCAATGGCGACGAATACTCACTGATCGAGAAAGAAAGAACCGAATCGATTCGTCTCTCGTCTGTTTCGTGCGACTCTGGAGCTTCGTCTACCCTTCTCCATAAATGCCAGCTCATGAGAAGAGTTTTCCAGTAAATAATTCCTTGGCTTATACCTCCTGACCCATCACGACTAAGGAAGTACACGATATGGAAGCATTCTTCATCACGTGATGCTTCTTCTAACGGGGGGAAAAAAGGTTACCTTTCCGGTTGGCAGTACATTTATTTGTAATTTAAACTGCTTTGTTGTTCATGCTTTTAGTACGTGACAACATGAACGGTTTGTATCATAGCGTTTAATGTAGCATAGACATTATTGGCAATCACTTGAATTTTTCAAAGACTAGATTAGAGCAGTTGTTTACAAAGCTCTTCTCGGATACCAAGATATCCGCTAAGGGCTTGAGGAAGATCCTCTTATACCATCTGTAATGACGAATATTAATTTTACAGAATTTATATGTATATATTGTTGTATGCTTAAAGGAATTAGTAAGTTTGTTTAAACTGCGATACATTGAATTGACACGTCCGTTGTAAGCTGTATTTACCAAACCGGCTGCAGAGTAATTCAAAAGAGAAAACACAAAGAAACTGATGAAATTACTTTTCCCAAATTGATCAAATCACAGGAGTTTACTTCAGTCCAACGAATACATTTTGAGAACGCTATGTTTAATTCTATTCCATTAAATGTGGTTTTCGTTTTACATTAATATAAAATTATAAACCTCATTAGTTTTTAATATATACATTTTAATGATGTGTGGATACGTCAATCAATCAGATCAATGAGCCGAAATGAGGAGGAAGCCTTTCTTTATAATTCATATGTTACACTTTTTAACAACTTGCCATAACGAACAAAAATTCGGGTTTGAAATTACTTATTACAAACTGAATAACTAACTAGTTGCTACCTGTCATTAGTTATCGGTGAGCAGGTGATTAGTGGCATTGGTCGTGCGTCTAAAATATTTACCGTGATTTATCAGTTGTATTTTTAGCACCAGAAAGTTAAATCTTGGTAATACCGCAGCAGAGTGAGCGGTCTATACTTACTCAGTCGTTTTTGGCCTAATGAACTGACAACTAATTACAGGCAAATTATGTGATCTGATTGGTATCGGGATTCGCTTTTAAATAGCTTAATAGACAGAAATGAAGATTTGCGGGTCGATTGTTTGCTTTCTTTTTTCAGCCACGTTTTATAAACCGACTATTTGCTCGTATATAGCTTCCGTTAATATCGAGTGTGAGGACGAGTATAAATAATGAACTGGGGAAGACACAGAAGGACGGGGTGGTGGCCTGCAGGAATTTGGATTTTTAGCGGTTTCCTTCAGCTCTCTGAACACAGAGTAAATTTTGAGTACTTAACGGTATACTTTATTGGTTGTGCATATTTATTGGAAATATTAGTTGAACAGAGTATAAGGTGTGTAGCCCTTGACCCAACCTACATAAACTTAATGAATTACTACAATTCTACATTTCTTATTTTTCATAGGCCTTTTTGTTCATCGCTATGTAAACGTATTTGGACAGATGTGGAACAGAACGTAATACACAGCTTAGTTACAAATTCTGTTATGGTGGAGCTCAATAGTAAACATATTACACTATACAGCAACGTAAGTTAGGCCCTACTATTTCTTTCCCTATGTTAAAAAGGCTACACAACACAAGTTCTTAAAATAAAAGTTGTGTTTTTATGATTGCCCTAGGTACATGTTATGTTGTGTGCCCATTTTTGTTCAGTGGACTAGTAAAAATCTGATAGATTTTAGAAGAACTGCGCGCGAGTTAGAAATTATTAGTGGCCAGACATAAAACGAATTACGTGGCTTTACTACTTTTCTGTTTAGACTCCTGTATCAATTTTCTTCGTAATATTAATCAGTGTTTGATATTTGAAGTGTTCGTGCTGGTAGTTTTAGCATATGTTTCAGAGAACGCGTTATAAAAGTTTAAGGGGTCATTCCTTCCAGTATGACAGCAGTTCTTACATGACACGGAAGTCTGAGTGTATATCCGAAAGCTTCACATCAGAGTGGTTTTGAAACATTCTATACATCGATCCTGAAAGATTCCATAAGAAACGATATTGTTTGGTTCAGTGCATTTTTCTTCTCGGTGTTTTCAACGGAAAGCCCTTGAAAGGAAATGGAAACTACGAGTAATATAAAGAATGGAACAGGATTTGCTTCTGCAGCGTTGTGAACTGTGCTATCGTTCTGTGTTGCAGCCGCAAAAATTTAGTTCTACACACATTTGGTTGTTCAATCGAGATGTGGTAGTGGTGGTGGTGGTGGTAGTGATTGTGGTGGTGGTTGTGGCGGCGGCGGCGGCGGTGGTGGTGATGGCGGCTGTGGTGTTGGAGGTGGGGGCAGCGGCGGCGGCAGTTACATTAGTAGTAGCAGCAGCAGCAACAGCAATGGCAAAGACCTTGTGACTAATATCCTTGCAATTTTACGCCGTACCAAGTCCAGTTGCACCAGCCGCCATCAAAGGTCTGCATTGTGAAAGAATTTGGGAATATTTCTTGAAGTTGACAAAGGAACATTTGTAAGAAATGTGTAACGTAGTAACAGTAGGCTTTTAAGCAGTTCAAAATAAACGACTGTTTTGAGTATTGAGTGAAAGAGCTGAAATCAAAAGGCGGGGAGGACCGCAGTGCGTGGATCCAAATACGATTGTGTAGTAGGTTAAATGAGGCTTACTGACTGTGCCATATAAACAGTTCTTACTGCAGCGGAACTGTGATTAGTATCATACTGTGGCGAGAGAATACCTGCTTAAAGTGAGCAGCGGCCGTTTAATGCCACAACATTCAGTAACCAATAAGCTGCACAAATGACTGTGTGAGACCTGAGATTCTTACGGCGATGACTATGAAGAATGTTATCCTCAGAGCTGTGACGCCGTGTAGGGTGACAGATATTCGTCAACAAGAGAAGATTATTTTGCCCTGACGATGGAGGTAGTAGGTTCCTCCTAAATCTTTGTGAATTTCTACCAGACTGCAAGACGTCACATTTCAGACAACAGTATTCTTCTCGTGAGTGGCGGCTTAGCACACAGTTCGTTTACACTAGTGAGAATGTGATGGGAGCCAGGAGATACGAGTCGGTCGACATACGCGCAGATACCTTTCACAGATCGCTGTCAAACCTCACAGGACTCTCGTTGATATATCAAAAGTGTTGGGAAAGAAATCAACGAAAAAAACATTAAAGTTTGAAAGTTGTGGTGTAAGATTGCCTACTTGTAAGGCCGGGTCGGGTACTGTACAGCGGTACACCGCATTGGTTGTCGTCCTCAGCGCCTCTAGACAAGCGTATAGTGTTATAAGAAGGCGAAAAACACTACCTTGCTTACCCTTCTTAGTTTATATGCCTGTACCTCCCTCCCCCCCCCCCCACCTTTTAAACATATAGAAAGTAGCATATTTCCTGTATAAACAGCATATGTAACTTTAAAATTCGATAACACAGAAGCAGAATTGCTATAGGTCTGCATTATTATTATACTTCGTTGCTGGTCGAAGTATCTTTAAATAATGGTGTATGACATTAAACCAGCGAGATATTAGTGATGATGACAGGAAATCAATAAAGAAAGCCAGATATCGGGAGATAGCTTCAGAGACGCCTGACTCTGGTTGTTGGCCAGCAACACCCCTGCCGGCCGACACGCAACATAACACCATTAGTTTCACACACAAATATAAATCAATACAATTGACGCTGCAGTATGTGGTTTGCGGTTCAGTGTTCTATTATGTGTAACGAATCGTTGCCATAAAATTAAATCCAAAACGTATAAATGATGCTACCTGCGCACAATATTTCATCGTCTTGTTGTCGTTTGCAGCTACGTGATGACTGTACAGACAACTCCATATTCGTAAGGAACGAAATCTTAACCACGCCGAAATTCTGTATTTTTTGGCTGTCGCACAAGAACTTCCCGAGTGCTTAGCTGCCGACAGACAGACTGTTTACTTCCAGGCACTGAACTAATTTAACCTTTTAAAGCCTACTGATTACGTGAGGCACCAACAGGTTTAACAATCAAGAATTTTATATTCTGCCACACTGTATTTATGTGTTTTTTATTTACCTCAGAACAAAGAGCGACTTGTGACCCATATAACATAAACTGATGGAATATTATAACCAAGATGAAAAATGTTTACTGCGCGGTACGAACTGGATCTTTAAATAAAGCAGTCTCAGCTTCGTCTTTAAAGAATTAATCTAGCATTTTACGATGTAAGTTACAACATTAAGTCCTCGGCATGTCGTATTGTGCGAAATTTGAACATTAAGCAAAATAAAAATTACAGAAATGACTGTTAATATTTGTCTCGTTTTTCACTCTTAATTTAATCGAAAGACTTCTTTGAATCTCATTTATCTTTCATGAATGAATGTTTCATTACAGAAAAACGTACCTTATTTCTAATCTTGGAAGTAATTAAAGCTGCATTAATCAGTTAATTAGCATAAAAATACTTTCACCTAGGAACAATAAACGCTACCTTAATCCTGTAGAATAGTAAGGATAATAGATTGCTCGGCAAATCGCTGGTTTAATAAAACAATATATTCTCTAAAATTTCGTAAATTTTTATCAACATGAACATAATCGTCATGAATGTGATTACTATTGACACTACTATTAGCTGTTGTTGTTATTACTCCAATCATTATCACCGTATAAACCAAGATAATAAAATCAGTATGCTCGTCTCATACCGTGTGACGACACTTTACTGTTCAGTAATGTATGAATGTATTATTCTTCGCCACAGACAATACTACAACTGTCAGCAAGAACGACAATCTGAAATCGAATTGGAAACCAGACCTGCGATATGAAATTTTTGCGGCGATGAATATTTATCACACGTAACCAGACGGCGGGAGGAGGGGGGGGGGGGTTGGGGAGGGGAATTGAATATAACTGCTGGTGCGAGAGGACGGATACAAGCGAAATAGGATTCCGGCTTTACGGAAACTATATATGTAAGGATTTATACACCATATCGGAGCAGCATTGTTGCGATGAAATGTAGTGTGCTTAACATGATGGCTGTTGAAAGAAATGGAACATATTCCTATAAATGTAATGTTGCTGAGTTGGAGTGTGAAGAGCTACCCCTGAATGCGACAGCATCCATTACCGTTGTGTGTTGTAAAGTATGCTTGTGCTGGTGTTTGCGCCCATTACAAGACATTGAATTCACTATTCCCATAGTTTCTTACAATGTTCCAGTTTCTTTGTACAAGGTTCCGGCTTAGTGTGTTTAGGAGCGTGGGCAAAATTACGAAAAGCGACTATTAGCTTCGTTATGTCTGCCCATCCGTCCGTCCGTCCGCATGGAACAACTAGGGTCCCACTGGATGGATTTTCATGTAATTTTATGTTTAGGTATGTTTCGAAAAACTGTCTAGGAAATTCGAGTTAAATTAAAATCGGACAAGAATAACAGATACTTGACATAAAAACCACTATTCATTTTTTGATCATACCTCTGTCAGTTCTTCTTAGAATGAGAAATGTTTCACACAAAAATTGTAGATAAAATCAAAAACCACATTTTCTGTTCTGTAACATTTATTTGAAATATGCCGTTTATGAGATAATGTGGAAAAATATTGTAGAACGCGGCCCGCCACAGATGACAATATGGCGCATGCGCATTGCATGCTGGATAATTAAAGCTACACACATATTCATGTTTAGTAATACTTATTGCTTTTACACTGCAACAATGGTTGCAGGAACGCGTCTCAATGCTACGTTGTTACGTTGTTACATTGTCGTTCTTGTTCTGTTTTAATTCGCTAAACTGTGCACTGTGTAGAGGCTGTTTTTCGACTAGTCGAAAATCAGCCTCTACACAGTGCGCACGACCTGCCTCCCGGCGTCCCAAGACTCCTGCCAGCACTTTAAGTGCTGAAAACCATATGCAGTAGTGTACAGCCTTCCACTCCTGAAGATGGGCACAATGGTGCCCGAAACATGTTGAGTCATTGGTTTATCAAGAAATCATAATTGTTGCATCAAGTTGGTCTAGAAAATCATTTCATATTAAGGACGCACGGTCACACGAACATCAAAAAGCTTAAACTTACTTTTCGCATCTTTCTAGGAGCGTGAGTACTTTTATGTTGATTGTCACGTTGTCTTTTAAATTCATATTACTTGATGTAATAGTGATATTGTTCTCTTTTGTGTTAAAACAATATTGTATTAATTATAAATGAATGTGAGCTCAAGAGACAACTGATATTGTATCTTTCTGCAGAGTCTGAGTTAATCGCTGGCTGAACATTCTGAGTGAGCAGTTCCCCCATGACTGACGAAAATATTACAGCGTTTCACAGGTTCACTCTCCTTCTACACGAATTTTCTCAGTTATTGTAAAACTGTGTTCTTTCATTTTCAAACTAAACTGTAATTAGACAAGAGAGACAGTGTACGTATAAACGTAACATTGAGGTGCTTTCGCGTAACCATTCTTGCAGTGGAAAAGCAATGAGTACTACATATTACGTGTGTGTGTCTGTAGCCTTGCCTTAGTCATCCAGCACGCAAAGCGCATGTGCCATCTCAAATTGTCATCTGTGGCCTGTCTGGCTTTACTGTAGTTTTCCACATTATCTCACAAACGGAACGATTTTTAGAAACATTTTGTCGAACGTAGTATGTTGCTTTGATTATTTCTACAAAAATATATCTGAAACATTTCTCATTCTAAGAAGAACTTTCACTATAAATGTACATAGGTCTTCATGTTATTCTTGTCAGAATTTAGTGAAACTTGAATTTTTTCTACTGATTTTCGAAAAACACTCAATATAAATTTAATCCAAATCCACTCATTGGGTGCCGAGTTCCATGCGGACGGACAGACAGGCAGGCAGACTAACGTGATGTAGCTAATTCTTTCTTTTCACAGTTTTGTGAACGCACCTAAAAGGGAAGAACTGAGGCATTGATTAATTGATTGGCGATTTTGTAACGCTAACCCGTAATGATTGTCAACTGCATTTTCGAAGCCTTTATTTTCCTCAAATAACGTATCAATGTTTGTCAAACCTGTGATATTAAGCCTAGATATTTTAACCTGTTACCATGCTTTAATATATCAGTATACAAAAAATGGTTGTAAATAAAAATTTGGTTTCCCGGAAGGCAGTTATTTCCTTTAGTAGTTGAGTGACCATCAGATTCTCAGGAAAGACTGTGATCTGCATAGTTAATTGTATATTTGCTACGGCATTACAATTTGTCCTTTACTCAAATCTGTGTATTCATGTAACAAATAATTTAACTATTTCATTCTTATAGTGCATATAGACCCATAATTGTATAAAGTTTATTGTACATTTGTTAGCTGAAGCTAATTGGGTCTCCGGTTTTTGGTGAGACAGAACGCTGCGCTTTCTGAATGTTGCAGGCCCTTCTCTTCTTTCTTGGAATCTGACCATGTATCCCACGTTAGTTCGAGCCAGTGAACATTCGTTCTTAGAAGAGCGGATTCATCCGCACATATGATAAGATGACAATGCGTGGTGATTATTTTTAAAAGAGTAAATCTGGGAGGAAATGTAGAAAAGATTGTCATAAAATATTTCCTGAAGTATAGTGCTTTCCGTTGCAACGTTTGCAGAACTGTCGTGAAGCTTCATACAAATGGGTCAATAACAGAAACAACTGGAAGACGACACAGGCATGTACTAACGCGAAAAAGAAAATAGACAAATTTGGTGCTCGATTAAAAGAAAGCCTACCGAAATATATCGACTCTTCAGTGTGGAATGTCAAGAAGAAAAGTCCCCGCGACAACTGACCGGTTGCACTTACGACGACACAAAACGGCTTCAGGCTGTGAAGTAAGAATTCTGTATACTGCGTGTGGTTTCAGGAATCCGTGTTTGATGTTTATCTTGACCGAGAACTTGCGTTTTGTTCTGATGAAGCGGAATTTATATGTGCTAGGTATGTAAACAATCAGAATGAAATATGCTGGTACATAGACAGCTCTCGTGCAATTCTTGAAGGACCCCCCCTTATACGGTTTCAGAGTGAGGGAGTGGTGCGCCGCTGGTACTTGCAATGTAACGGAATAATTTCCTGTACGAAAGGTTAAAGTCCGAATTTTGTATAAGATTAATTTTGATGCCTTGTCTTTGAAAAGTGACAGACGACGAAAAAAAGTACGTGAATTTTATGCACGACAGTTAATGGCCGACGCTGCAATTAATTGTGTGGATGCCTGAGCTGCAGTTTTGCTGAAGGAGTGATACAAGTAAAGGATTGTGGCCTGCCCGATCTACCGACTCAAATCCTTGTGACTTGTTTATGGGAGACATTATATGGTGGAAATATAAGGTGCACGCTAATAGTCCTAATTCAGAGCGAGAAATTAAAGGAAATATTCGGCAGGAAGTTGAAGTTTTTCCGACACATCATTTTCGCCATGTGTCTGGGAACACATTTTTTTTTTAATTGAGGCGTGCATAAAATCAGAAGGTCGCCACTTCTAGACTCTAGTTTGGATAAAGCTAGGCCATACTGTAGGTCGAAAACAGGGCGCGAATAACCAGCTGCTGTTTGTCTAAGCTAACTCTAACACCCCACAGTACCCAGCCTCACGATTAGCTAGCTGGTCTGTACTAAGCACAGAATATCATGCACATATAATATTAAACTTTTCCCTTTATTCCGGCGCAAAAATAAAAAATAAAGTTTTTTTCTCGTGTATTGTTACACAAAGTAATTTGCTGTCTGAATAAAATTCACGTAGCTGGATTCACTTAGACACGAAATTATATTCAACTTGTTTCTCAAAACCTTTCTACAAATACATTCAGCATACATGATAGGAGTGACTAGCAAAGAACTTTTTCAACATGGCCGTCCCAATTACAATCATGACATGCAGATGAATAGCCGGCAGGTGGTTAGGATGTCGAGATCTGGACATAATAGGTCCTAGAGACCGCCTTCTGCGGAAAAGAGTAGAACTGTCGCCTGCATTTGAAGAAACGTATTTATGTGTCCGCACCATATGGTGTAGGAACTGGGTGTAGCGTTCAGTTATTGTTGCAATTGCTAGGATACCCTATTCCTGTTACCACATTTACTTAGGAATTTCTAAACGTAATGTTCATTTTCTGTTGCTACGGTTCATTCATGTACCGAAGAAATGTAATTATCTGACATGTCACATCGCTCTGTGCTCAGATCATTTCGCTTGACAGCGTACAGAAGAGCGATCGCCGCTATTTGAATTTGCCTAAGTTGGGATTTACGCCTTTTAGTTCAGCGTACTGCAGTCACTTTTAGGGTTTTATTCACCATGTTTAAGGAAGGTGCTGGAACTGTACATGATTTCAGGATTCCGCCGCGGTAAAAATGGGATATGCGCTTTTTGGGATTTTACACAGGGTATAACGGTACTTTCTTACCGTCGTTTCGGAACACCCTATCGGTCCCATCTTTAAGGGTCCAGCAGTCCTTCCTGTCCCGAAACGTCGCAAAGAAACTACCGATCTGCGCCACGTAAAATCCCTGAAGAGCGCAGGTCTGAAGGTATTGGAAATGTTGTCTTTCGGTTCGTAGACACGTGTTACGTGTCGCGCGTTTTTCATTAAACGTTAAAGGCATGCTGGTGAGATTGCATGTGCTACACCTTAATGCCTCCCCCCCCCCCGTACTATCTTTAGTGCGACCATTAGTGCTACGCACTTTGTCCTACAACATTCTTCAAAAGTCAGAAAACGTGTTCGGATATGGCATCTTACTGAACCACCGTAACCACTCTGCAAATAGTGCAGCTTGCAATGTGCACGGTTGCACTGTCTTGCTGAAAAACGGAATAAGTCACCTCGTAATCGGTACAGGCCTTCAAAAGATGTTGTCAGAATGCGTGTTACATATCGATCCGAATTTGTGGTCTCAGGAAATAAAAAAGGGACGCAATAATCAATCCTAGTTACCCTGAAACACACCACAGACCAACCTAACATCATGTAGTGGAACGTCTCGGAGTTACATGAGAAACCTGTTATTCGCATGTCCACTGGTTTCAAACCAGACTGCACCGCCAAACAGACAGACTGAGACCTTAGTTTCTCCAGCATCTACCCCCGCATAGATGCGTGTTCACAAAAGAGAGTTTTGCTGCACTATCTGTGTCGTACAGTTTCTGAACTACAGCATTTGTCTTACATAGGTGCAGTCAGTACGTGTAATCCTCATGTTTCATACTTCCTGTTGTGTTAGAAAAATGTACACGTCAATTGTCCGAACCCACACGACGTTTCCTTCTGCAATTTTATTCAGTATATATCATACTAAATGAGCATAGCGGCTAGCAGAAGACTCATACACTTACCCTGAGAAGCAGTGTGGGAGCGAGCCGGTGAATGTGTCTGTGCTTTTCAAAAGCGAGTCGACGGGTAGTGACTAGCGATTGTCGACGTATGAAATTATTACCCGGCATTAGGGCCTGCATATTGCTGCACAGCTTACAGTATAGAATATCTTCCTGTTCTAGTACTACGTGTGTAAGTAAGAGGGTGTGGCTAATTGAGAATATTATCGTTTGTCTTTATCACCTAGTACGCTTGTGATGCAGAACGTATTCGGTGACTCACTTTTGAAAGGTTATTTTTGTGAAGCCCAGCTGTTCATCTAAATGGGACAATCATCCCCCAAGGAACAACAATTAAATACCTGGGAATTAACCTGGATCGTCGGCTGACATGGAAACCACATATACAAAATAAACGCAAGCAATTGGGTCTACTGTTGCAACGGATGTATTGGATTATAGGACGTAAATCCAAGTTCTCCCTGTCCAACAAATTACTTATATACAACATCATACTAAAACCCATGTGGACTTACGGTGCACCATTATGGGGAACAGCATCCCAATCAAACATCGAAGTATTACAACGACTACAGAACAAAATTCTTAGGATGGCGACCGACGCACCGTGGTACATACCCAACCATATGCTACACACTGATCTTCAAATACCAACTATAAGGTAAGAAATCACACGGCTTAGTACCAACTATAAAGCCAAAATAGAGGTGCACCCAAATAAATTCACGACCTATCTCCTCGAGAAGCAAGGCCCAGGCAGACTACGCCGTTACTCACCGTTTGATCTGCCTCACAGATTCATAACTTAAAAGTTCCTCTTAACTGAGGGTATTCACTGGAATACCCCTCACCATGACTCTGTACCTGACTGTTGTGCTAATTTCTCCACACATGTACTAAAAGTCTACTACGGACCGAGAGTATAAATAAAGGGGTTATAAAAAAAAATTTTTGTGAAGGTTTAATTGGAGCAGTACACTTGGGATATGTCCTTTCACTGCCATCCTCTTTCAAGAATGGGTTAAAAAAAACAGTGGCTGTTGGTGTATCAGGACTATTTATTGCTGATTTTAACAACTTCATGCCTTAGAAGTTTATCTAAAAATAGGGACAACTACTTCAGCGAAAAAGAAACGATCATTTGTTCGCTGGGAAAGTGCAAGCAGTATTTCTGCTCGTGTTTACAGAAAACATTAATTATGTTGAGTGCAGTCTTTGAGATTATAATAATAATTCTTTCCATGAAGAGTTAAAATGTCTGGTACAGTCTGCATAAATTAGGCTGGTAAGAATTACAGAAGATAATTTGTTTCGAGCGCTAAACTACACGTGGACGAGATACTGGATGGAGAGCGGAACCCGCAAGATGGTGGCGCATTTGATTTTAAGTTGAAAGGTACATTTGAATGAAAGTGCCCGTAGGTAATTGTGAAATTCTGATCCCGGTGGCCGTGCGATCCAAGGAGTGACTCTGCGGCCGCTTGGTTGCTGGGGTCGCGCGTTCGAATCCTGCGGACGTCATGGTTGTTTGTGTCTTGTGTTTGTCATGTGTTGTGTAGGTAGCAGCCTTTGCAACGAGCTGATCCCTCGTTGAGAGGATTCTTACCGGGAGTGTGTGTGTGCGTGCGTGTGTGTGTGTGTGTGTGTAGGTGGGTGGGTGTGTCTAATGTGTATGATGTTGAAACCCCAAAACGAGGCGGCCTAAGCCCGATTTGGGCTGCAGTGCGACAAAAACAATATATATATATATTTATTTATTTATTTATTTATTTGTATATAAAATTCCTAACCTGACGTTGACGCGACATTTAATGAGTCATGTAAAGAGAGGTGCTGTTCGTATAGCAATAAGGAATGAGCTGCTTTGTATTCTGAAATAGAACTGAAAGGATAATATCTACAATTTGCTGAAGTTTACCAATTGAAGACTCATTAAATAAATATAAATAAATAAATATATATATATATCCAAATATAGTTTATCGCTGCTAACATATGAGTTCATCTACTTCTTTAACAAACTGTTATCATGTAGGCAGTCCTCCTGCACGAAGAATTAAAAAATTAAATGTCTTCATCACAGCGTCAGAAAATTTACTTCGAAGATTGAAAATATCCGAATAAATTCCAGGAGGAAATTTAAAATAATTTTATTTCGTGGTCAAGATTTTATGGTCACGTGTCACATTATTTAGTACACATTCATGAAAGTCCATTTTTTTAAAACATAAAGTCTGAGAAGTGAAACTAGATATTAGTAGGCATAAATTCCTTCCTTTTTTTGCGAAAACACATTGACCACTTGTTTCTAAACTGCACTTCTTATTAATTTCAATTATTTAATTCTTGGAATCACATTTCTTAACTCTGCAACATTTTAAATCTGAAGGGACCATAAGCATGAAGCATTGCTGTTACGATATTAAAGTGTCGCACATCTGGAGGAGCGTTCATGCAGAAAATCTTGACAATGCGGTGCGGTGCGGTGCGGTGCGGTGCGGTGCGGGAGTGGCACGGCCCGGCATGAAGTGTCCGCTTACAGTTCGGCAGCGACCATAATTTCAGCATAACTAGTTAAGTGATGCCAGCATTGCGGCCGACTCTGGCAGCAGCACACAATTTCCTAACGTAATGTAATCATATTATGAAGTCTATGAGTTTACCTTTGTTGCCTGTTTGTGTGCAAAGTGTGTTTCGTCCACAAGTTGTTACGCCAATAAACCGAACAAGTGGCAGTAACTATGGTCCCCTTACCTCTTACACTAAATGCATTTGGCTCGAATTTCGGACGGACTACCTGAGTCCTGGGAGGCACGCGGTACCACAGTTGGTTGAAGCACTGCGCTACAAGCTGGCAGGTAGCGGGTTCGATTCCCGAAGGTGTCAGGGGAATTTTTCGTTGACACAATTCTTCCGGCCGCACTATGGCCCTGGAGATGGCTCAGCCTCTAAGAGAAATAAGTACCAGAAATATATCCTGGGCGTAAAGGCGGCCGATTGTCTTGAAATCTGGGAGCCTCAACTTCCTCAAAAATCCTCAGGGCCTGTCCAGGCCTGTAATAAGATTGTTTTAACTTTACCTGAGTCCTGACTCAGAGTTTTTTCTTTTGGTTTTATGGTCCTGTTACAGTAAATGTAAATTACAGATATATTAATACACCTCTTAAAAGTAATAAATTCAATGAAGAAATAATATTAATAAAATTCACGAACTTCAGCCAGTAAACTGGAATAAATTCCAGTAAAACATGTAGACTCGTAGCTGTCATGTTGTCTATAAGAGTTATAATATGTACCTCTCTGGAGCCAAATGTATTAGTTTATCCTAACACAGTTGGTAAGGATTCGTTAAATAATACTTTCCGTGGCGCAACAATGGGCCAGGGTTCAAGATCTCACTCCGTTCGACACACCGCACTCGGTAGGATTCCTCCGGACGAGCGATCAGCCCGACGCAGAGAACTGTGCCTGACAACACACAACACTTACAAGAGCCAGGCATCCATGCCCCTGGTGGGATTCGAACTCGCAATCCCAGCAAGCGATCGCCTGCGGACCCACAACTTAGACCGCGCGGCCACTAGTGCTGGTGTTAAATAATATTCGTAACACTGAGTTATTAAAATCGGAAGTCGTTTAAAGTAATACGGTATATTAAAGTAGGTCCCGTTAGCTATTGTTCTCTTTTGTGTGAAATAAATATGTGTATGTGATAAAATGCAGAATAATACAATGATGCAATGTAGATCAAACGTGCCCATTTCAAGAAATACATGTTTTCGTGAAACATAAAATATATTCTCAGAATGAGATTTTGTTTTGCTATTTAAGTTTACCAGAACTTTTCAGTGGGGTTCAGAATCGCCTAAAATTTTATTCGCCTGAAAGTCACTAGTTGATGACAGTTCCTGGGGTCTCATTCTGGGCCAAAGTAACACATCTTTTATTCTGACAGCCGTTTTTTAGACCAGACAGTTACGATGATGGCGATGATCATAGAAGTGTCTAATTTTTATGTTTTCTTGGTTGGAGTGTGTGTAGGATGTAGTCAAAGAAGATAAGACTATTCGAAGGAACAGTAACTTGGAAATTGTGAATTGATAATTAGGTAGTTCCTTTAATAGAGGTCCTGTTGCAGCTTCCAACACCTCACATGTTTCTGGACTTCGTGCTGTGATCCAGCAGCTTTTATGGTGCAAAATATTGTGGCTAAGAATAGGCTAGATTTTTTTTTGGTAGAGGACATCCCGTTGTGTAACAGTGCAATATTAAAATGGAAAAAAATATATACTCCGTCTGACACAACTTTCTTTTTATTCTATTAATTCAAATGTTGGCTACTAGTTTCGGTCTGAATAGGCCATCACATTCATATGAATAAGAATGGGATCCCATGATATTGAGGAATTATATGCACCAGCATTTTTATGTTTTTGTAAATATTTGGCCTGATGATGACCTATTCAGGTCGAAAATATTAGTCAACATTTGAAATAATAAAACAAAAGAAAGTTGTGTCAGACGGAGTACATATTGTATTTCATTTTAATAAAGCTAGATTTTGATTTCAGTTTGGTCGTTATTCAGTTTTCTACAAGTAAAAGAAGAACGCTGTATGTGGAGACCGCGTCCTTCCGTCCGTCCGATCTAGTATCAGCAACTAAACAATTGGTCGAATTTTCATGCAAATTGTTACAAAAGTTCTTAACAAAATGTCAGGCAAGGAAGAGTTTATTGAGAAGCGGCTCAGTGACAGTCTTGGTTTGCTTAAGGGTGTAAGTGAATGTCTGTACCTTACATAATTCGTGGCCGATCTGTATAAATTCGGTACAGAATATGTGCATGTACGCGTACTGTTTTTGAGAATTTGACAGTTTGTGAAAATCTGTACAGGAAAGGCTGTACTTTTCTTTTGGACTTAAGTGCATTATATTTACGCATCTACCGCGAAATCGTATGGCATTTGAGAATAACGTACGAGTTTTTGGAGTGTGTACTGCACCGCTTGGTACACGATTTAACGGCTTGTTGTACGTAGTTTGCAGAGATCATGTAATGCGGTCCTCGCACCGCAGTTATTTATGTACGTTTATTTAGGCCGTTGTTCTTGTGGGATGTTCGGCAGCGTATGTTCGAAGTGGTTCACCGACATAGTCCAAGACTGTTTGACCCTTATAGATTGGACCGATAGGCAGATTACATGCTTGTGTCCGAATATGTTAACGGATATCATAATCATCATCATCATCATCATCACCATCATAATCATCATCATCATCATCACCATCATCATCTAATCTTCATAATCGACTCTAAGACGAGGGTGAGGGTGAGAAGGGGGGAGTTATAGTTGCAGTTATTTCGCTGGACGTAATTATCAGAATTTTTATCGACTGTGACAGTCTTAGTAGTGGGACCTTCGAGATTATCGCAACTGATTAGCGTCGTAATATTAGCACGTAAGGATGTTAAACACTCCTTTTACCGGACTCCACCCGTCCAGGGTACTGAAACCCAGCTTGTCAGTGCCTGCTGTAGCAGATCGGGCAGTTCTACAGTTGCAGACAGACACGTAGGTTATAGGATCATTTTCTCCCTCCTGTCGATGTTAGTGTTGCTCGGTGCTTAATCATTAGACTACACAATGAAGGCGGTACCAGTTTAAGGCCTCTTTTTATTAAAATCGCTCCGAACACAGCAACAAGTGGTAACGCTTTAATATCGGGGAACTTCTCCATTTGAATGTCTCCATTTGAATGTTTGCCTAGACTCGACAATGGAGGTTTTCCGTGGTTTTTCTGAATGTACCAACCATTATTCCGGGATGACACCTTAATTTAGGCCACGAGCATTTCTCTCCACACTGTTCTGAATTCATTATTTACGATCATCCAGTCACTGGAGGCTATATGATGTCGTTGAGTAAACTGAAGGTAAATAAACAACAGGACATTCAGCCCTGTAAGTATCTGCATCTCTTAATAGACTCTGATTTAAATATTTCCTATGAAACATCGGAAACAATGCAATAAATAACATATATTTCTGGGTAGAAGCAGGGCAGAATCTTAGCGGCAACTGTGTGGAGTAAGTGGAAGATTCACCAATCGCCAGCGAGTCTGTTAGTCACGGCTGCAGCTGAGCTTCTGGAGGTTTATGTGATATGAGAGCATAAACATTCCTGACGAGTCTGCTCTAAAGTACTTCGCATCCACGACTGCAAACTTAAAAATCCTCTTGCGATTTACACTTCTGAAAGCAAGTTATTATAACCAACTTGGTTTGTTATTTTGATACGATTTTGATACGAAATAGTTCAACCAGACTGCTTTCTTTTGAGACCGACTTTTACGTTGTGTCCGTCCTTGTGTGTTTTAAGCAATCTTGGTCTGGAACATTACCCTTCATCCAGTACATCATTATTAAATTTATAATTTTTTTCTTTTGTGTAGGCGTACAGCGACAGATCTGGCATCAGTGTTTAATACTGTTGGTTCATGTACGTAGAAGCTACATGAGCTATGTCTGCATAACATATCCTTTTTCACCCTCAGTTACGACGGTTGTAGTGGGAAAAATCTGAGGCGTATATGGAAGTACTACACTTTATACAGGTGTGATTATGTGGACAGGAATCATGTAGCTCGGGCGAAGGTCCAGTGGTGGGCTTTTGTGTCAGTGCGCCATAGAAGACGGTTAGGTTTTCCACCATCCAGCTGTGTTATCGCTTACTTCTCAAAACGGACCCTGTCCAATGTTTTTACTGAAATTGTATAGTATTAATTGTTTAGAAAGAATAAATTAGCTTTAATAGATATCAAAGAAAATACTTAAATATGGAAACTTCTTCGCTTTTCTTACGTCTGATTCCCTATTGTGAACAAAAAGTTGTGTGAAACTTCTAAGACCTTATCAAAATAGCAGCTTTTATGTCGGATTTTGAAGTTTTGTTGTTGGTAGACGTTTTAGAAGACATTCACCGTTGCGAAGTCTGATTTGTGTACAGTTTAAAATAATAACTTTACGTAAAAGTAAAGTTCTAATGCATGCCATGAAGGCATATGAGGGGAGAGAATGCATAACGCCACTCGTTGTTAATCTCGACTTCACCTTTCAGCTGCTTTATCCCGGTGCCTGTTGAATAGCAGGCTGTGTGGGCACCAGGTTTGGTCTGGTGGCTTCTGGAGAAGAGAAATTATTTTGCTCCTGCCGGGAATCAGAACACGATCCCTCCGTTACCAACCCACTGTACCGACTGAGCTATCCAGATTACCAGTTGACCTAAAAAATCCATATTAACTTTTTAATTTCGGGGCTGTGTTAACAGGTGTTCAGTTACAGATATTCAGGAGAATTTTCTTTTTTGACGTGTTTTGCGTTTGTGGGCCTATATAGGACAACCAATGTACGGATTTGTTTTATGGTGGGATAGGAATGGCGGTGATGGCATGGCTCTTCGAGGGTTTTGGGCTTTATTCAGGCGCTGACTTGTACGTTATTAGCATAGACGAAAATAGGCAAAGTTACCCCACTGGCCAACAATTCACCAGCATCATCAGTTTCTTCAAAGCTACAGCTCTAGGAAACAGCATACATTACGCAGCGAGGTCTTCCAGTGGTGAGTCTGGAACCTTGCAGGTCACAGCTGCTCTGTTTTCCTCAAAACTCTGGCACTCTTTTCTAAAGTGAGTAGCGTGGTTTGTGACCCTTTATATTTCAGGGAGCTATTCTTTAAAAATTTTCCGTTAGTTCATGCATATAGTAATTCTACCAACAATTTACGTGAAGGAAAAGTTGAAGCTTCTGTACTGTTTTCTACCGTTACAAACTTTCGTAAACCATGCCTGAGTGACGTGATCAGCCGGGGCATCTTTGCTTCAAATTTGGGTACAGTCGCCCTATTGATAGATTGGTAAAGATGTCCCACAAAACAAACAAACAAACTCCGTGGCCTTAGTCCGCACGCGAACTATACCGACAGAGCGGCCGCCGCCGGTCGGCGAAGTTAGTGCCAACTTTTGCGGATAGAGGGGTGTCACGTGGTCAG
>Ga0131853_10004652_pt1 | contig 24601 bp, 12 predicted proteins | sample TergutLab28metaG_FD_92764 | JGI IMG/M metagenome (GOLD analysis project Ga0131853, IMG submission 92764) | Labiotermes labralis P1 segment gut microbial communities from Petit-Saut dam, French Guiana - Lab288 P1 (version 2) (version 2) | ecosystem: Host-associated > Arthropoda: Insects >...
AAAAAGGTGTTTGTGTAATAAAGCGAAGGTTTCCAGGGTGGGTAATGTAGGGGGTTGTGGGGGGGGGGGGGGGGTTTCAACAAATTCATTTGAGGACAGAGGACAGAGAGAACGGGGATCTGGGGGCGGTAGCCCCCTAGTCACGGGTTCTGGAGCAAGCTGTAATTTGGTACAAGAAATTTCATTTCATATAGTAAAATTTCCTTAATTTTTGGTACTTTATAAGACTATTTATGATGACAACCAATTTATTTTTCAATGCTAATGTAAAACAATTGCGAACCGGCGGTAGTTTTAGAATGTTACTGCCTTTTTTCCGAACATCTTGAGGTGCTAGCGTCCTAAATTCAGCAATTTTTAACAGTTTTCACAGTCGGGTTGAGTTTGGCACGATTTTGGAGGGCCTTCGGAATTTCGGGGGGAGGAGGGTTTTGAACACCACCCCCCCTGGTACGCCACTGATTTCATTTATCCGGTTCCGTTAGTAATTTGTGTCCTCTTTAAGCCCGTAGCATGGTCCTGATATGCAGTAATGTTTCCAGAAATTTCTAACGGTGATAAACTGTTCAGAAATTGACAGCATGACCGATCACGAATCCGTGTTATGTCGCCACTAATTTAGTTTACATTAATCGCATTATCGAGATATACCACTGTTATTAACAGCACACAAAAATTCTTCCAACGTCCTCCTGTCAAGTTAATTCCATTTGAACAAAATATGATTGAGAAATATTAAGTGTGGATCTGGATGTAAGAGATCAGCTAATGGTCACACATTCTGCATTTGTCAAATACGTGAGGAAAAGTGGGAATGCAACGGGGCAGTCCAACGGCTATTTATAGAGTTCAAGGCAACGCACGACTCTGTTAAGAAAAACGTTCTGTATAATATTCTAACAGAGATTGGTACCCCAACAATTTTACTTAGGTATTAAAAATAAATTTTAACCACATCTGCAGGAAAGTCCGGATACGCAAACAACTGTCTGATACATTTCCCATTAACAATGGTCTGAAACACAGTGGAGGTTTGTCACCGCTGCTTTTAACTATGAATTAGAATACGCCATTAGAAGGATTCATGCAAACCAACAAGGCTTGAAATTAAATCGTACATATCAGCTTCTCGTACATGTCGATGATGTTAACTGAATGGGTGAAAGCATGCATACTACAAGAAGACAGCAGTTTTATTGGGCGCTAGTCCAGGGACAGGTCTACAAGCAAATCCTGAGAAAACAAAGTATAAATTCATGCCACATTAACAAAATGCAGGACAAAATCACAACATAAAAACAGGTGATAAATCCTTTGAGGTACGGCGAAGTTCAAATATTTGGGAACCCTAGCTAATCAAACTGCATTCATAAAGAAATTAAGAGTAGATTGAACCACGGAAATGACTGTTACCATTCGATCCAGAATCGTCTGTCTTCCCGTTTCATTTTAAAAAAAAATCTTACGTTCAAAATATACACAACTATAATTATGACTGTTGTTTCGTATGGGTGTGAAACTTGGTCTCTCACATTGAGGGAGGAATATTGGCTGTGGTTGTTCAAGAACAGGTTGCGGCCTAAATGGGACGACGTAAACAGGGGACTGCAGGAAAATGCAAAATGCAGAGCTTCTTGGTTTGTTTTACGCACCAAATATTATTCGGATGGTCAAAACAAGAAGAATGAAATGGGCAGAGCACGAGGCATACATGGAAGAGAGAAGAAGCGTAAATCCGGTTCCACTTTGGAAATCTGACGGACAGAAACCACTGCGAACCCCTAGACCGTAGAGTGGAGGATAATACTAAATCGGACCTTAAGGAAATCGGGTGTGAGGGCGTGGGCTGGATCGATGTGGCTCAGGATATGGAAGAGTGACACGTTTTAGTGAAGAAGGCAATGAATCATCGGGATTCATAAAACGTAGGGAAATTTTAGACTAACCGAAGCAGCTTTCCAAGAAGGAATCCGCTCCATGGCGTTAGCTGGTTGGTTGGTTGGTTTGTTAGTTGATTTGTTGGTTGGTCGGTCGGTCAGTAAGTCAGTCAGTCAGTCAGTCAGTCAGTCAGCCAGTCAGCCAGTCAGTTCGTTAGCTAGTTAGTTAAGTTAATCACAGAATGAAAAAAATACAAATACTCTGAACAGAATCTGTTGTGTTCATAACACTTAGCCATAAAACTGTCACATGACGAGTTACAATATGGAGCGGACAGATGTCACTATATTTGCTAGGCTAAGGACTGGTCGAACTTCTCGGTTTAATTCAAAGCATGGGAGATTTTTCTCTTCGTCGCCATATCGAAGCAGCCCCAGGGGCCCACCGGTCTTCCCGTCCAAGGGGCAACGAGTGGAGTATGCCTAACCACACAGCTCTACATAGATCTAGTGTTGAAGGTTCAAAAAGACTGGAATTTCGCTTCCACCACCCGCCTATATGCAACTGTTGTCACTGAAATGTTACGCTGAAAGTACCTTGAACTTTACACTGATCCATAAAACACTCTGGCCCGGTCAAACGTTTTCCTTAAAAAGTACACTGGCGTAACATACATTTCTTTAAACATACAGCGCCGCACATAACTACACTATACTGCTCGACTCTACTCTTGTTCACAATGCACTGACGCTGTGAATAACAGAATTAACAGTACTAACGCTGCAAAGATTTGAGGCTCTCACAGCGGTGTTCCTGGGACGTTGCGCCTAGATGACTGGCAAACAGTTCCCGACGTTTAGAAGGAGCTCAACGGCTTCATTACAAACTCGACGGCCGCACAAAATGTGGTAAGACACTAAGTTCTTGGAATGCTTGACCCTGAACATGAATCATTATGCTCCTTTTAGGCACCGGTAACTACCACTGGACACGGCGTTACATCCCGGAAGACTTCAATCTTCAACAACAACGATGCTTCAACTGCAAAAGTTTTTGAAGCAAACCTTTGTACAAAAGAAGATGATGATCTTGAATGACCAGATGGAATTCGTAACAATTAGCTGTAGCTATTTCAAGATCCAAGAGCAATAAGTCGTTTTCACAATACTCAGAAGAACCACAAAACATTAGTCAGGATATCTGCAACGTGACCACGATTCGAACAGGACATCACACTAAACAGCACTGTAGAGCACGAGGCACTGCAACAGCCTGCTATGATGAATTGCCATGATAGTGTGGCTTCAAGCTACGTGTACACGTACGAGGGCAGGGGTCAAACACGAGGCACGGTCCGCCAGCGATCACTTTATAGGGCCCTCTCACTCATCTGGTTGCAATTAAAGACAGCTGTCCGGCTAAGTGTTGAAGAATTTTTGCATTTAAAATGTTCTTATCACTGGCCGGAAGGCTCAAAATGGTTTGCTATCCATGGACGGTAACGTAAACACACGTCAGGAGAGAGAGAGAGAAAGAAGCAATGAAATAACACTAATTCAATAATTAAAGCTTTTGATTTTGTTATTCAAAATATGGATTACTTTTCATGGTGTGTTTCATTTTAATAGAAATACCTACTTTACATCATAAATTGATGCCCGGCCGCTTGGCCGGTTTATGATTTGAATGTCAAGACACCTGCTTTAGGGCAAATCTTCAAATTTCGGGGCATGCCCTATTTCATGATACGACAGTAGAGTTCTTTAGAAAATAAGACAGGCCCTATGTATTCCTAGTTATGAAACGCGCTACACGTAATTAATTTCATGGCAGGTTCAAGTCGTGCAACGAAATTCCTTACACAATACTGACGCCTGTAACTGTCAGGTCGCAAAGCACTGGAAGAGAAGTGCCATCTTGCTCGGAACCTAAAAATTTAGAAAACATACACACTGCATATCAATTCTGTCACTGACTCTACCGATTCACTCCTTCAATAAACACTGTTTTAGCTACCGTATGAACGGCGATGTAAGTCGAAAGGTTTTACAGTTTTGTTGAACTATCTCTAAAACGGCATGACTTGAACAGCACAAGCGTATTCAACCCAAAGTGTCTGCCTCGTTTTCTTCTACAAATTCTACTCTAAACATTTAGTCAGTAACGCTTGACACGAGTGCAGAAAGAAACTTAAATCTTCTCGCGCAGTGTCCGATTTTAATTAAAACTGTAAGACGGCAACAAAATTAAGCAAAATAGGCCTTCAACTTTCAGCAGGTCTCAAGTTGCTGAGGACAGGCACAACAAGGACGTGAATAGGCGCCCCCCCCCCCAAAAACAGATAATTTGCATGAAATTAGCAATGTCGTTTGACGGTGTGCACTGGCCAGACGCAGGTTGCTGGGCTGCAACCACACCCATACGGAAAGGCAGCCATTCTAGAGCGGCGACGCATATTACGGTTCCTCAGTTACTTTTGTACCGAAATGTCATGCACATGCACCGGAACAGTAACGGGTTAATACCGTGTCCGCAGCTCAGGTGTCGCGACGAAGAGGTGATGTCACCAGTAAAACTGGAGTCATATTTTCTAAAACTCTACATATAGTCGAAAGTCCTCCCCCCCCCCCTTCCCCATCGCTCCTGGCTGCGAGAACAATTAACATGCCGTGGTCTATCGCTCATCGTCCGTCCTGCAACAATGAACCTTTGGCGCGTGGAAGGCGGGTCAAGGAATCAAAACCCGGTTGACACAAGCACACATTTCTTGTTTCCCTCCAGCTTGTCTGCTTCTCAACATAGAACGTCCCCCTACCAAAGCCGTTTTTCATCCTCTCACTCTTACATAGTCTAAAATAACTACCTGCATTGCAACAACCAGTATCTATTTCGTTACACCATTACTGACATTTTCCTAATCGCTCCAAACTGACCAATTGACTACGAATATCGCCGTCTTGTCACGAAACGCCGTACAGTCTGGCAGACGCGTACCGACGTTTCTGAGCATCCTGTTTCTTACATGATCAGGGTAAATAAACTTCATACGTCACGAATTTGTTACCGCACTAAGAAGTAAAATATAGGTAAGAATTCTTGGAATATGTTTCTGATTCTTCTTTGCACCAAGTACGGCCCCTTGGCAAAGAGTGACGTGGATGACGTCACAAAAGTAACCTCATTCTCCCCCTCTCTCCTCTGAAATTAAAGTCTTTTTATCTGCAGGCTGAAAAGGCGTTACCCCAGTTCACCGATATTGATTCAGGAATGTACTCGTATGTTATACGGGACCGCCGATACTGCAGATTCGCAGAACAATGAAAAACACTGCATGAAATACGTATGTTTACGAGACAACAGGATAAATATGCATCAATAATGACCACGCATTTACAATGATTAAATTAACAAACCAGAATTTACGTGACTCACTCTTACCTAACCGTACTGTACTCCCGGCGGTCGCTTGGAATCACGTAAAAGGTTCAGGATACAGGGCCGGCGGTTAAGCAGCAAATCACGTAATGTCCGAAAGAGAAGGCGGAAATCTGAGTGCTCAGACCACTAATTCGCTTCCATATTTACACAGATTGTACCAATTTCCATGACATCATTCTCTACACAACAGGAAGCTTCATCAGCACCGACGTGGTAACAACTGCTTCATTGTACCTACATCACAGTGGGCACTGTCATGAGATATTCAACAATGGGCCAGACGACGTTCCGGGCGTTGGCTCTGCTCCAGAATTTAGGGTACTAGCTGTCATGATACTGAATATATCTGTTATTAGCCCAGTGTAACTTCCTTAAAAGAAAAAAGCAGGCTTTTGAGACCGCTTTACTATGTGTACCTCCATTTCAGTTTTCGAAACAGGTGACTGACTTTCACCAAACTTGCTATGACGACATGCCAACTGGAGAACACTCTAATTCCACACTTTAGCACTTCCTATAATGAGGAACAACAACAAACACAACAACAAAGTAGACGGGCGAATTTGTGAGATGGGAGCGACAATATTGCCACCTATGTAACTTACGATACAGAAATTGTGCATAGCAACAGCCTGCAAAATGGGTAGGATGTCAAAAGATAACTTGGATCCGTGTGATTTTTTTATTTAGCGTTACAATTTGGCAGCGGTTAACTAACGAACTACTGGAGCTAGGCACATAAAGTCGATACGCAGATATAACAAATGTTGGAAGAAAGACAATTTGAAACACGGCAGCGACGCCAAAACGTGAGGTTATACGGGCCAAGTTTAATGAAATCCTTTTGCATAGTATCTGTATTTAGGCTGCGCTAAAGTGGAATGAAAAGTATGTATGTATGTATGTATGTATGTATGTATGTATGTATGTGTATGCATGTATGTATGTATGTATGTATGTGTATGTATGTATGTATGTATGTATGTATGTATGTGTATGTATGTATGTATGTATGTATGTATGTGTGTGTGTGTATGTATGTATGCATGCTTGCATGTATGTATGTGTGTGTGTGTGTGTGTGTATGTATGTATGTATATAACATACACCAATACATACAGACACAGAGACGGGCAAAGTGAGACGTAGAGAGTAACGACAATTATGCCATGGCCGATTCCTTGCTGGCAAGTCCATTTCATTATTCGCCAATCACATAACACTGCACGCAACACCACGTGAGCTGCTGAATCGTTAAGTAATAAATAAATAAATAAAAAATAACAAATGGGAAAACCAATTAAAAGGGGGTTTTTGAGTCAAAACACAACTATCTTATGTTGTTACCTTTATTTAAGCTTACGACATGTTTCGGCCTTTGCACTGGGCCATCTTCAGGTCACAAAATATATAAATGAGGAGACTCTACAGTGTGAATCATAAATAAAATAATGTGAATCATAAAATAGGATATATACGTATGCATCTAAAATTCAACAAGATATCGATGTCGTTCAATTTCCCAATAATATACATTAATAGTCTGTATATCTTGTGACCTGAAGATGGCCCAGTGCAAAGGCCGAAACATATCGTCAACTTAAATAAAGATAAGAAAATAAGATAGTCGTGTTTTGAGTTAAAAGAACCCCTTTTAATTGTAAATAAAACACAGCGGGGATGATGCATCTAAAGATTGGGAAAATCAATTTATTTATTGACACAGCGAACGCAACTTTTAGAACACTATGCATTCAATCGTTTGCTACATGTTTCGGCCGTTTTGGCCACCATCGGGCAGACTTTACAACATGCACGAAAAAAATACCACGGCGGTGGCCTCCCATGCAAATTCAAAAAATGGAAAAACGTTACCCAAACCAGCACCGTACGAATGCTCTCAATCAGTGACTTCAAGTCGCAATACTGCCCTAAATTTGGAAAAGGTCGAATAAGAAGTTTCTGAACAATAAATCAGATTCCTTAGATCACGTCACTGACGAGACATAAGGTGCTTCATAATTAAGTACATATTTTCAAAAATTGGTTGCGACTGAAGGAAAAATAATAGCACACTGAATTTAAAAAAAAAAATCGGTTAACTCTTCGAAGTTGTGGGTTTGCTTACAGAAATTCAATATGACTTCGTGCAGGACACATGCCAATGGACTTCCAGATCTGACAAGTTCGCCATTCTGGCACTTATCCTTGCGAAATGCACTTCACTTGGCACAAAATCTTGACACAGTCAAAAAAACTCTTTAAATATATATACTTAATTTTGATACTACGCACTCTACACTCCCAAGTAGCCACAGCGGCGTGTATTTCTATTTCAGCAGACCACAAGCCACCGCTCTCGCCCCCACTTGTTTAACCAGCATTCAAACCTTAACCCTTCTCACCAGGCACATACTCGTACATCTCCCTCCTGAATAAAGCAAGTACAAAACACATTACGTAGGGTAAAGAAAAAAAAAAGAAATTTAACTTCTAGCTTCACAAGTCCCTTTCGGTGCTAGTGGACACAGAAGTAAGTCGCATGGGTGTGGGAATAGAGCCTTCGAGGCTCTCATCTTTCTGTCTGATGTTGTATTCCCCTCCATTGCCTTCTGGCCTTCACAAGCCGGCAAAGACGCTTGCCGCGAGCGGAAATTATCGTGTGGCCATCGCAGGCAATATTCTCGTGAAATGAACCGCTTGACGATACTCGAGGACAAGGAAGTGTGAAGGGCAGCGATCCCCGGCACTTCGTCAGTGGCCTCAGTATAAGCGGGACATGACCGATATCAAAAGCTTAGCCACTTACTTCATACGAAAGATATTCTATCAGTAAGGTTCCCTAGGTCGCAAAATTCAAATATGTTGTGATTACAACATTGTATACATTTAGCTCACTTATTCCACTAAGTAATAATTTTTTAACACAATCTCCGACCACACTAAAGCATGCCCCATTTTGGCGGAGCTTAAAAATTCCACTGCGGTACAAATCAAGCTCTTGAGCCCTCGCAACTACTCATGAACAGCCAACTGCACTTCCTCATTACTGTATAATCCACAATCTCCCAAGTGCTTCTTGAGCGGCCCGTACAAACGATATGTCGCGAGGTGTGTCCCCTCAGCATGACAATGCTCCCGGACACACCGCACGGTGGACAGGAACTGCCGCAGTCGTTTCACTGGAAACTTCTCAACCATCCACCATGTTGTCTGTGTCGCTGAAGAGACAATTGGTGGTCGTCGATGCTATGGTCATGAGGAACTTTAAGTGGCTGTTCGTGAACAGATAAAAATGCAAAAATCGGGAATCAATATGCTTGAAGAGAGGCTAAAAATAATGACCAGTGGAGTAAGGAAGCAAAGCTACATTTATTATTGCTCATTGTTGTTGTCATTTAATGTCTTGTCTTAACGAAGGATTGCTTATTTACTCATTCTTACGTTACTTAGCTGTGTCACACGAACGTCACAATTTAGTTCTCCACCTACTTCAGAATTTGCCCGATATAACTTTCACGGAATTTATGTAAACTATGGAAAGGTGGGACATTTAGCATCAGTGACGCCGTAGTGCAGACATACCTTGAAGCAGGGCTGGTCAATATGCGGCCCTCGAGGGAAGTATATGCACCCCTGAATAGTTTCAGTAGGACAATTTAACAAACATAATATAATAAGTCTACAGAACATAATGTGGCAACTTTATTAGCACAGACCATATTTACAAGCTATAGCTGATCACTTTTAAGACAGCACACAGTAAATCAAATGTTCTATCGAGTTAATAAGTCCCACTGCCTTGTCCAACTGTGCATTTAGCGCAACTTACTGTTAGTAAATAACGGTGTTCTGGTGAATTCAATCCCCGCTCCCCGCTTAGGATATATGTATACACACGTGCGACCGTCGAGCGAGCCCTTAACGAATTACGTGACCCTCCTGAGGGTTGAAGTTGGCCAGACGTGTCATAAAGTAAAAGTGCATCTGTCTCCGGGTTTACTTACGCACCTACTCATGAAGACATGTGGGAAGTGGACGTAAGGCTCCGTGGATTCTTATCCTTTGACTACTAATGTTTACACTTATATATAGTCTTTCATTATTTCACCAGGAGAGATCATTCAAGAGACTTCTAGACGTGTGAGAACGGAACGGGTCAACAAGTGGCCCAACTACGAATTACCTATATTATTATTATTATTATTATTATTATTATTATACGATATGGACGTCTCTTGTCACAGGCCTTTTCTTCCTGGTACTTCTCTTGAACCAGCGGTGATCCCCACGCTCAGGCTTCAAGCTTCACACTGCAGTACTTTCCGTGTTGCGTGTTATGTTCCAAATATAGCTGTTTTTGTAGTGAATCTATTGAATGTTTTCCTGGTACAGTTTCCAAATTTTTCCTTAAGCTTGTAGTTACTATTGCAATGGCTCCAATTATTACTGGTGTAACCGTACTTTCAGGTTCCACATTCGCTGTATCTCTATACATAAACTCTTGTATATTAACTTCCTTTCCGCTTCCTTTTGCACAACATTTATGTCTGCAGGTATTACCACATCTATCAGTGCGCATATTTCTCTTCTTTGTTTTTAATTATTATATCTGGCCTATCTGCTGTAACTTCTCTGTCTGTATGTACTGCTTGATTCCACAACACTGTAACATCTCCCTCCTCACACACTGGCTTGGGCATATGTGTGTGTACCATTTGTCTGTGCTTTCAATGCCTAAGGCTTTGCATATTGAGTAATGCATATGTGTACAAACTTTATTGTGTCTCATTTCATATTCGTACTTCGCCAAAATCGGGCACCCCGAGATTAGGCGTTCAGAGGTTTCTTCATGTTGTTTACATAACAGGCATTTACTCTCAATTTCTTCCTTCAAAATTTTGTTCTTAAAATAGTTTGTACAAACTGCTTAGCCTTGAGCTGCCACTATTGTACTTTCTGTTTCTCCAATGATGTCGCCAGATTTTACCCAGCGATATGACTGTTCAATATCCACCAGCTTTTCATCTAAGTTACGTGCCAACTGTACATGCACCCTCTTCCCGTGCCATCTTTCTTTTGTTTTCTCCGCTATGCTATCCCTCATTTTTCTTGTTTCTCTCTGCACTTCTGTCTTGAGGCATCTAGCTGTTTGTAACACTGCTGAGTCGGTGTTGTGTTGGTGTGTTCTGATAACCTGTATTAGTGGGTCTTCCTTCCTGTCTACATATTCCACCAGTTTTGTAATTTCTACTGCATAGGCTGCTTCTAACTGCATCAAGCCCCTTCCTCCCTGTTTTCTGGGAACATACAAGCGATCTACATCTGCTTTTGGGTGATACTGTCCATGAATGGTTAGTAATCCGGTCCAGTTTTTGCAGTTCTTTTTGGCACCAGTTAACAATTCCAAAACTGTATCTCAGTACTGGTACAGCCACTGATCCAACTGCTTGAATTATATTCTTTGCACATAATTCTGTACCCAAAACTAGTCTCCATACCCTCAAGTATTCCTTCTTCAACTTTTTCTTCTCATTCGTACGCTGTATGTCAAAGATCTATTCTATGCCTAAATACTTATGTATTTTCCTCGGGTCCGTTTCTTGAATGTCATTCTCAAATGTGCTTCCTACATTACGAGCACTATTATTATTATTATTATTATTATTATTATTTACTTCGTAAACGATGTCGTGCCATCAAAATCTCCACGGCGACTTAGCTACTTAATTACAGTAAAATGGCTTTTGTTTTTCTTAACTGTAACGTCAATGTTTCAGACCAAGCCACCTCTCTCTGGGACATACTTGCATAACAGCGCCATATACCTGACAAATCCGGAAACATAACCGGATAGTATTGTCAAATAAAACGGAGAGATAAAAACGAATGAAAATTTATACGGATCATGCAGGAGTCGGCCATGGCACTTTTAGTACAGGGTACTTATTTCATGTGACAACTACCGCTTGTCAATTCCCGCCGCCATTGAGCCGCCGCGTGGGCGGATGGATTTACGTTAATGAGACAAACAACAGACATGCATGACAACCGTTAGTTTTCGGATAATACAGTGGCCCTGTACAATACCCCATATTCGTTTCGACGGAGTGACGGGCATGACAAAACACTGTCATTTTAGGGGTGTGCCTAAATAATCTTCTACACTAGACATAAAGCGTTGCAAACACTTCAACGTGTTCGGTGACAAGGGATTCGACCTCGGAACTTCCTGTGTCAACTACTACCGTAGACGTACAATGTTTTAATTTACGCTCCACCATTCGTCGACAAACATCACAGGTTACGCGGACGCGCTGATATTTAACAGGTCTCCAAACATTTAAAAAGAGTTTCACATTTTTTCAGAGACTTGTCCCAATATCAGTCTATTTATATGGTACTAATGTCACCCACACCCCACCGTTTGCCACTATACTGTTGGTAACAGTCACTGACAGCGTTCCGTATTTCTGCTTTCACTGATTAAAGGCCACGACACCTAACACTGCATGTGTTCGCAAAGGTAAAGGTAAAGCAGTCCCGTTACAGGCCTGAAGTGGCCCAGAGGGTTCCAGGAAGTTAAGGTTCCCAGATTTCGTGACAACGGCACAGGATGGTGGTAGGTTGTCAGCCTTACGCACCGGCCACCTTTACCCCCAGGAAATACCCCTGGTACTCATTTCTGTTAGAGGATGAGTCGACCCCAGGGCCTTAGTGCGATCAGAAGGATTTATGTCAATGACACCAACTGGGATCGAACCAGCGTCCTTCCAACTTGTAGCACAGCACCTTAACCACTGTGCTACCGCGGTCCCCGGTGTTCACGTTACTCTTATTTCTTTTACCAGTGTACTGTGTTACTTCTAACGATTTCACAAAACCCATTAGTACGTAATGAATAAATACTGCTGAACATCCACCTTTAAAATTCGTGTAAACCTCAGGCAGCTCTGAATCAACAGATGACGCTTAAAATTGTTGCTAATTCGATTCTCCATACGTAAAAAAAAAAAAAAGTTCGTCACTAGCAGGAAGATGATAACACAAAAGCTGCGGTAATTGACAAATTTTCTCATTTTTGAATGCAAAGCCAAAATTTAAGAGTTCCATACCAGTCCATCAGTACGTCTTTACGAACACAGCAAAGATGAAACTTAACAGCATTGCAATGCAGCTTTAATTCATGTAATATCGCAACATAATTTACAAAATACGGAAGCCTATATTACGCATGCTGAGTCAGGTAGCTAGTTGCTAGGCTATGTACGACCAGAGAACTGAGGGTTAGAGGCTCTGCGGTGTATTGAGCTTTTCTCTTCGGCAATGTCTCTACAGGGGTTCTGGGGTCCACACATGCCGTCCAGTGTGCACCGGGGTCCTTTCCTTGGGTTAAAGAGGTCGGGAGGTGCAGTTAAGCACTCCCATCTAATTCCGAAGGTAAACTGTCACCATATCTCCATTATACGTCATTCCTGCAGCGGTGATTAATGAAAGCACACGGCAACATAGCCTTCGTTATGTTGCTAATGGTATAGCCATTAATGAAACAACGGCAAAGTTAAGAATTGGTGGCAGCGCTGAACACTGGGATCCCAAGCACAGAACTAATGCACAGGGTTATTCAAAATGATTGTCGGGGTTTTAACAACTTGTAATACACAATACACTTGAGATAGGAGTATGTGTATTTTTTTATTTAATTTTTGTTACATACCTTACAGGTGCTCCATACATGCACCCTTTGTGATTCTACAAACATCAACACGATAATCGATAATCACCGCTGACATGGTACAAACAGTTTGGAACGAACTCGATTATCGTGTTGATGTTTGTAGAATCACAAAGGATGCATATAAAGAGCACCTGTAAGGTATGTAACAAAAACTTGGAAGTGTTGTTCTATTAAATACATATACTCCTATCTCAAGTGTATTGTGTATGACAAGTTATTAAAACCACGACAATCATTTTGAATAACCCTGTAAATACGACTGTGTTATCAAGCCTAACTGCAAACCACGCAGTGTTTTATCGGTATACTAAAGAACTGGTACATGAACGACTTCCGAATACGAACAAACCCAGTACCATCACGAGAGCTGAAGGAAGGTTTCAACAGAGAATTAATATCCTGAATACGGCTAGGAAAGCTGGAATTATAGCCTGCCTGTCATAAACAGTCGTCGTGTATCGTGACTTGAGTTTCTCATGGCGGTGTAGATAAGCTTCTAGAATGCTAGGCCGTAATGTCTGGTTGCTCCTGAAGATGGGGGCACTACACGTCTCCGAAACTTCCGTAGATTTTCCAGTCGACAAAGCGTCACATCCCATAAGACTTGATCTTCAATCCGTAAAGAATCCAGTCGAATAATAAAAACTGTAATCGTAAAGGCAAAGTTCACTCATGAAGATTCAGATGGGGAGTAGAACTATAGCTCTACTCTTTCCTTAACCTTGACGCTAGATGAGGGTGGGTGGTCGGCGACTGAGCCCGGCTGCTTTACTCCAAGGAAAGAGACCCGGTACCCATTTTACAGGAGACTGGGTGAACCCCAGGGCCGGTCGGGACGGGTGCGGAAAATCTCGCCCCCACCAGGGTTTGAACCCCGGAACGTCCAGGACGTGCAAGTCGAATAAGAAATGGGCAGCAAAATATTTTGGGATTACCGCGGGGGGGGGATATATGGGATAATGTATGTTAAATAATGAAGCAGGGGAGCTGGAGAGGTAGAGTTGATAAATTACGTTTGTGACATGGGAAGGAGATGGACATTGAGGGTTTCGGAAGGGAGTCAAAGGCGTATAGCTTTCACATACACATGTGGATAGTAAATCAGTTACAAAAGCGTGAAAAGCGCAATTCTTTGCCTCCTTCTGCTGAACAGAAACAAAATCTGTCATCTGAGGAGGTTTTCAGTTTTCTGATCGCTTCTCTGTTCCTCACTTACGAGTATATCGGCCTGGGACAGAAACCCGACATTCTCACTCAATTTGGTGCTTCACTGTTGCACAGAACTTACATCTGAGCAGAATATGGATGAGTATCGGAGATTTCCGTTTCTTTGAGGTCAGGAAACTGAGCAGGAGCTTAACAGCATGTTCACTCTACACCGCTCGAAGGCAGATAACTTTCAGCGATAATTAATTAGTTTGAAACAACGCCAGAGGAGTTTCGGTTGTACTAAAACAGGAGGGGGGGGGGGGCGATAGAAGAAATTCATCGCAAATGAGGTTGAACTAACCAACTGCTAACGATACGCAAGTTCGACATGCTTGGTCTGGAAGGTGACGTCTTACACTGACGTTTCCCGAGTCTATCCATACATAACGCCTGAAGTGTCAAATTCGGTTTTTACGCCACAGAAAACACAGTGTCTAAGCTACAAAGACCCTACGGGTAAGACCGTTTAGTGAAATAATCCCTGTTTACTGCGAGAATCACTTGAACACATAAATAAACTGTGTATGTTAAATGTAAACTTTTTAATGGGTTGAGACAAATCGCGGATTCACAAAAAGTAACCACTGTGCCTTAGGGAGTAATGAACACTTTACTTTAGCCCACGGCTCCTTTCACCCAGACATTTTCCAATCCATCATCCACGTCTTCCTATGACTATGCAATTTCAAACACGAAACTGAGAAACCGTTATTAAACAAATTAGGGCCGTCTATCTCGTTCTTCTAAAGCAATTCCTCTTACCGTATAATGAAATGGGAATGCGCCATTATGCAAACTCAAACCCAGATGTGAACATTCACCAAAATGAGACCATCTCAGACTCTCCCGACATCCGAATGGGTCTTCGTTTGGTTTCACCATCAGTATTAGACATTTAGCACAATTTAACATGGGCAGCAGTCATATAAATGGAACACCGCAAGAACAAGAAATCATTATCACCACTATCCCAATCATGTTACGAAAGGTACACACGTCGTAACTAGACCTTTACAGCACAGTGGTAACTATACGCACCACGTCTCCAATATCACAGAACTACACACCTTCACCACAGTGACTACATACGATTCGCTGAATACAAAGAGGTCTCTCCCCAAACAGCACCTATCGTTTAGTCTCTGAGGTGGAGACACATTATGCTCCCTGTGAGGCATAAATGTATGTTTACTGCAATAGTGGACATTTTAAAGCCTAGCGTTTACTTTATGTACCACCAATTTTGACATTCAAAAATTCTACGTGGTACTCACATTGTGTTGTGTGTTGCGTAAGGACCGCAGAACAAAGAGCGACTTTTACCTCATACAGCGTCAACAGACTGGTTTTGTATAGCCGAGTTGGAGAGTGTTTATTGCGCGGTATGGACTGAGTCCTTATATAACAGACACGTTTCGTCTTTAAAGGGTTCATCATTCAAATATCATTGTTGTCAAACTATTAAATACCTAAGGAAACAACATACATACACAACAACATTAGCAAAGTATTCCTGTAAACGTTCGAATCCCTTCGGGTATATTAAAAAACCCACAAAGCACAATTTTGGAACGACTTCCATTAATTCTAAAATTATGAGAAGTTTGTGATACAGACTAGCTCCAATCTCTCTCTCCTCAACTACAGTGTATTCACATAAAAGAAGGTCCCACATCCAGTACCCGGACCACCGGCTTGTAAAACACAGTAACAAAGATTCTTTCACAGCATCATTAATGGAGTTCTGACGGATGACCACCAAATACACAAACAAACGTCAAGCAGAATCCAGCTACTTACTTAGAGCTCGTACAAAACACACGACTCATCCCAAAAGGCCACGTGGTCTGTATAATTTTTAGACCTGATCATCCACACAAATTGATGAACATAAACTAGTGCACTGATATCGCCAACCGACGCAATGTGGAAATTCGTTTACGTTCACCGAAAAAAAAAACCACACTCAACACCGCGAAGTTAGACGATGTATAGGAAGAGGTCGGTCAGTGGGATAATGATATTGAAACTCTGAAGAAAACCATGCCGTCTAAGGTATTCTAGTACGTTCTTCATTACATGTCGGAATGAACTGCTTTTGTGTCATGCTTCATTCTGCTGCAACGCAATCTCTTCCCGAAATGAACAACACAATACATTTGCCTGGTGCTTGTCGAAGGATATAAACTGCATGAACAATATCAGGTTCGAGATATCGTAATCAAAACGTAACCTTTTAAAGCCTACTGGTCACGTGATGCACCAACAGTTTAACATTCAACAACAGTACGCTCTGCCCACACTGTATTTATGTGTTTTGTATTTATCTTAGAACAAACAGCGACTTGTGCCACTTACAGCGTAAACTGATTGGTTTTTATAACCGAGATGAAAAGTGTTTACAGCGCGGTACGGACTGGGTCTTTAAATAGAGCGGTCTGCGCTTCGTCTGTAAAGGGTTCAAATATCTTCCGTATATATCATAGTATTCTTTATTTGACTCGCCAGATTTATATCACAAGATCTGATCTTCTTGACTTGTGGATCCCTAATTGGGTGTTGTTGCGGCAGTCTCTTTTGTATAGTTACCACATCATGTATGTTCCGGTATGCTGGTTCAAGTTTCACGGCCAACAAGTGCGCATGAACATCTGATGTGTTCTGAGGAAACTGCAGTTTGATTGAAGCTCCCTGAAAATAACCTAAACGCGTAGGAGCAACAACTAACATTTGAGTGACGAACACAGTGTAGTGCAAAACACTTGGTAAATAAAGGGATAGTGTAGAACATAGTGCACGGTATGTAGGTAGGTTTCACTCTTTTTATAGGCCACGAGGCCCTTAAGGTGAGTACAGGTATAGCTCTACTCTTTCTAGGACCTCGGCACTAGATGGTGATCGGAGGTCGGCCCCACGCCCCGGCCGCCTCTACCCCTGGGAAAGACCCGGTACCCATTTTACAGGAGGCTGGGTGGGCTCCAGGGCCGGCCTGGACGGGCGGAAAATCTCGTCCCCTTCGGGATTCGATCCCGGACCGTCCAGCCCGTAGTCAGTCGCTATACCGACTGAGCTACCCGGCCCACAGTGCACGGTACGTACGATATTAAAATCCTAACAAACCATGCCAGCAAAGATTCTTCTCCCGCGAACATCACTAAAACTTTATAATTCACTTCGTGTTTCTGCATTCCAACACCGTACAATAACAAGATTTAACAACCGCAGCAAAATAAGCACAGATGGCTGTAACAATCACAACGCTCCACGACAAATTATTAATCTCGTTCTACTTCATGTTTCTTATGTGCAAATATATATTCCCCACTCCAACTGCAACCGTTGCTCAATCCGGAGTATCTTAAGGAACGCCGAAAAAGGATGCATTAATTCTAGGAAATGCATTACACTCCAAAAATGCATACAGTCTGTCAGCACGTTTTCAAGGTGGGCCAAAGTCCTAGACAATTTCACATGTGGAGAAGAGCGGCAGGCACGTGGGCTGCGATAAAGCTTAAAATGGCGGGCATACAGATATACATAGCTGCCCCACTTAGTGCATAGGTGGACCTCATTACCAGCCTAGAAGCTCTCAAAAACCTCTCACAATGGTCAATGTACATGCAATTAAACTCGTTGCTAACTTTTCCAAGTGAAACCAGCTGACAGAGTACTGAGTGTTCGTTCAACCAGGAAGTCAAATGTGATCGGAGAGAGGTGAACTATGAGTAATACATGCCTGTATAATAATATTCAATCCTTTCAATTATTAATATCCAATAATATTATAGCCGATCCCGGTGACCGCGCGGTCTAAGGTGTGGGTCTGCAACTTCTCGCTTGCTGGAAATGTGGGTTCGAATCCTGCCGTGGGCATGGACGTCTGTGTCTTGTTAGTGTTGCGTGTTGTCAGGTAGTTCTCTGGGTCGGGCTGATCACTTGTCCAGAGTTCTACCGACTGTGGCGTGTCTGAGTGCGATCGTGAATCCTCAAATGATGAGGGCCTGGCCCACTGGGGGCTGTTGCGCCACGGAAATACAATATTATAACTAAGTTGCTTCATGCATGATATTTACCGTTTAACAGCGATGACGATATATTGTAACATCCACACTTCCTTTGCAAAATGCCCTCCCTCGGGATGGGCACTCTCAATAGTCAAAACATTTCGGAGTAACCAATTCGCAACAATCAACCAACAAAATACACCATATAGTTCCTTGGGTATATATCCTATAATATCACACTAAATATAGGTAGGTTTTCGCCCTTTTTATAGGCCACGCAGGCCCTTAGGGTGAGTAGAGGTATAGCTCTACTCTTTCTAGGACCTTCGGCACTAGATGGGGGTGAGGGGGTCAGCCCCACGCCCCGGCCGCCTCTACCGCTGGGAAAGACCCGGTACCCATTGTACAGGAGGCTGCGATATCACACTAAATATACATACATAAATATCTAAGAACTATATTGTGCATTTTGTTGGTTAGTGTAGTGAAATAGTTACCGACATTGTACGAACAAACAATATAAAACATCGCAGTGCCAATCCTGTATATTTCGACAGGTACCATTTGTTGGCAATAGGCATGACACAGTGTGTCTGTCTCTGTGCTTAACTAAGCACCACGCCATACAGACATATGGGGGAAAGATGGCATAGCTCCAAGCATTCTTATCGTTGGTACAACACTGACGTCAGTGGTCAGCTTCATGCCCCGGCTGCTATATTTCCAGTGAAAAAGCCGTAGGTACCCACCGTATTGGAGGCTGGCTAGGTCCCACAGACTGTTAAAACACGTTGGAAAAGAATGAAACTCCTTTACTCCGCCTGAAAAACAAACCCCGATTCCTCGGTCGTCCACGTGTAGCTTAGAAGCCTGACTGTGAGCCTAGTGTAAGGATCAAAAGACCGTCGCTGCAGCCCACCATGAGTTTTACCCTTTTTGTGGAGGTGCAGCTCCGACTATCTTCATTAACCACAGATTTCATGTGGGCGTGAAAAAAAGCCGCAGGCCCTGGCCGCTTTACCTCCGCAAGAAGAACCTATGGTATCCACCTGAAAGAATGCTGGGTAGAAACCAAAGCCCGTTGAGACTTAGCAGAAAGAGAAAATTTGTACCCAGCGTTGCGGGAACTAAAATAATGCAGAAGTTACCAAATGCTTCACGAACACGTTACACGCTGTTACTTTAATTTCAGTCACGTCTCCAGAGTATGACAGTACGTTTTAAAATTAGGCATCCCGTTGTGTTCAGTTATAAAGAAAGAAATAAACAAACGACCACAGACACACAACTTTTTATAAATATCAATACACGTACATGTTTCGACCTCGCGAGGTCATCATTAGACTTACTCATACTTACTTACTCCATGGTGCAGAGTCCTTCTTGAGAAGCTAACTGGTTTGCAGCTTGTCAAGAAATTCCCCGCATTTCACGGAACCCGAAGGTTCATTACCGCACTCACAAGCGTCCGCTGCCTGCTGCGCGATGCTTCCCCTGGAAACACTCCCCCCTCGGAGATCCGAGTGGGGGAGTAGTTTACCTCCGGATTGTTTTGTCTCCAGAGCAAGCATCCCACCTACGAATGTTTCTTAACATAAGTGTTTTACACGGAAGGGTTGTTAGCACCTCGCCCAACCCCCAAGCTGGAGGACCACCCCTCGTCGGCTGTCCGCGACTGCTTATTCAATTTATTCGCTGCTACCCTCCTTATCGGAGGCCGTTCCTCTATCCGCAACCTGAGGACGCGCCATGCCGTGGTGACAGGGACCCACTACATGGGTCATCATTAGACTAGCTTCACAAAATATATAGGCAAAATATAGTCACACACGACTTGTATAATTTTTTTTATTAATAAGATGTTCTTACATAGCTTCTCTCAAAGACATGTTTCGGCCCTTCCACGGGTCATCTTCAGGTTGATCACTATTTTCTTTGCAAACCATACAACTACGACGAGATCTTGTGTAACATATATAAAATTGCATTAAAAATTGATCCCACTGTGTAACAGTATTGAAATAATTTAGTGGAAACCAAAATGTTATTACATGTATAATATAAAAGTGCACGATATCACGTCACGGAGGGTCGTTGGAGTACCAAAATTAGGAAAATCATTTTCTATTTAGCTATGTTGTGGTTACTTTATAACATTGTAAAAGAAATATACAAATTGCGGTACTGGAAATGAATCTCATATCCTACACAGTTATGTTCAAAATTTATGTCTTACGCCTTAAAGCCGCGGTGTGAATAAGATGCACGCCGCTCAAGTGGCCTAAAAACTTCCTCACCATACTGCACCATCCGAGTGTGAAAAAATCACCCTGTACCCAGCACAATGTAGAATAAGGTAACATGTAAAGCAGTCCCGTTACAGGCCCGGAGGGGCCCAGAGGGTTCCAGGAAGTTAAGGTTCCCAGATTTCGTGACAACGGCACAGGATGATGGTAAGGTTGTCAGCCTTACGTAACGGCCGTCTTTACCCCCAGGAAATGTTCCTGGTACTTTTTTCTGTTAGAGGCTGAGTCGACCCCGGGGCCATAGTGCGATCGGAAGGATTTTATATCAATGAAAAATCCAATTACGCCAGCAGGGATCGAACCAGCGACCTTCCGATTTGTAAATGTAGGATAAGACATGGCACAAAACTCGCCTAACCCATAGACCTCGCTGACATCTGCCACCTCCAACTTTTAACAGTTTTATACAACTCATCTTTTCGTCTTTTTTACACATTAAAAGTTGGACTGTTCTAAAAAGAAATAAAATGTGAACATAGTATTTATGAAATGAGATCTCATTGCGAATTTGATGAGGATTTCGCGAGGTCGAAACAAGCAGCTATACTGATATTCATTAAAGAGTTGTTGTGTTTGAAGGTCATTTTTCACAATACAATTGTTATCAATGGACCAGAAGCCCGAAACTCCCCCAAATAACACTTACACTGCAGTTGCTACTTCGCATGAAACATTGTGCCTCTCTATCACAAACACTGATCGGTTAATAACATTTAGGCAAGAGATCCCTGTTTATTGTGGGAATCAAATATAATTCAGAAATAAGTCTGTGGGCACAATGCGGGACATGCTTAACGTTAATACAGGTGAAACACACAGTAACCACCATTTCACTTGGGTGAAACAAGCCGACTGGAACAAACATGGATTACAATAGTGGTGCTTCGCACAGCGGTGTGCCATGAATAACACCACAACGTCTCCCAATAACCATCAACCGCATGTACGACGTACGGCCTCCACGCCACTTGTAGCAGACGCTGCAGATTCAGGAAAACGAAATCTTTATAGGCTGGAGCACGGGTGCAGCGAATCGGTACACGGCAAAGACCGTCTCTGAGCCTCGAGGATGGCAACACTTCTACACAGGAATGTCTCATAAACCGCCTAGCAACTGGAAGGACAAGTTCCAACATTTTACGGGGGTGGGGGGTATTATGAACGCAAACAATGTAGAAGAGTTCTCTTATACAAGAATGCAGCATAACAAACATGCAATACATGCCTCGGATTCTGTGCACAAAGACATGGTTCTAAAATATCTGAAGTCATTACGTACAAGAAAAGAGCCTGTTCCTTGCTAGTGAACACAACAATTCCTGGAACAACTTATCTTTATTTTTACAGCTTTCATCCGTACAGAGATGCTGCAAACGCTACAAGTTAAAACTGCTTCATTGTAGCATGCATTATCCATGTCTACGTTAGCGAGCCACTGACACAAACTTACACTTCTACTGTCTGGTTAAGGTATATCTGTCCCTATGATTAAGCACCACGATATAAAGACGTGCGTGTGAGTGCAGATACAGGCCTAACATCACGCGTTCTTAACCTGGCTACATATGACGGTGAGTGCCAATCTAACGGCCCGGTCGCTTTTCCCCCGAAAGAAAGAAGCCGGATTTACATCTATCAAAAGCCTGGGCAGACCCCATGGCCAGTCTGCAATCTCTGGAGACCAGAGAAATCTCTCTGCTCACTGGAACTTGGGAGCATTAAACATTAAGAGTTTCACCCAACAGCCATAATTGTGAACTTGAACACACACAAACGTCATATTCACAAATATCAGCACACAAAATCGTACGTATACAAATGAGTTTCAAGAATGCCTTTACCTCTGTTTTCTTGTAATCACAGATGACATATTTTTTCAGTACCTGGCAAATTACGTCAATCGTCCAAAGGAATGACGCACCATCGACTATAACTAACACACCCTCACATCTAGAGTTTAAAATACAACACCTATGTGCCTGTCCATGTGTGTGCACTAAATACAGCTTCACGGCCGCCACCATTAAACACGAAAAAAAAAACAGACACCCAATAAATTCTTCGCAATGTTGGCAAGGTCAAAAATTTAGGAACCAAAGTAACAAAACCAAATACTCAGAATCTCTTCTTTCCATCCTGCACATAAAAACTCACTTATACGGCCCGGAACTTTGGTTCCTCACATCACGAGAAGACAGCAGACAGGGGGCATTTGGTAACACGGTTGCAAGAGAAGAGTATCTGAAACCAAAACGAGGAAAGCCAGAGAGGGGTGAAGAACAAAACTTTACTTCATAAAATAGCATCAGAATGATGAAATGAAGGCGAATACGACTGACGGAGCAAGTAGCACACGTAGGAGAAAAGAAAAATGCATTCAAAGTTTTGATCGGCAAGCGTGAACGGGAGAGACATCTGAGACCTGGACGTAGATCGGAAGATAGACATGTGAAAACAGGCTACGAGAGTGTGAATGGGTTCATTTGGCGCGGGGCAGAGTAGAGTGATGGGCTCTTGTGAAGGGGATAATGCATCTTCGGTTTCCGTAAATTCGTCGACTATCTGACCAGCTACAACTTCCCTTGAGTGGCTCTACTCCATGGGGTTAGGTCTAGGTATCTTCTAAATCTTTTTCTTCCGTCCCCCACCACCAACACATAAAGCTCCCCTGTTTCCTTCTCCCACACATTACGCGAAAACCCATCAATTACAATGAGCTATTCCTGTACAGCCCGGACAGACCGTTAGGGTCCAAGATGTTGAGTTTCCCAGAATTGCTTTACAATCGGCACATTAAGGTGGTAATGTTTGTCAGCCCTACGCACCGGCCGCTTTAACCCTAGTAGTCAAAAGTAACAGTTGCCTAGGAATATTTTTGTTTCCAGATTCAGAACTGTGAACAAAACACAAAGTCTTACTTGCACATAAAAGTATCTCACTTGATTCTACGTCTCCAAATTACTGACAAAACACTACTGCATAACAACACTATATCTCTGATACTATCTGTGGTCGTAAGACTATAACGTGCATTTAGAGCAATGTTTCTCCTGGTAAATCCCAAAAGAGCATATGTGGACCTCGTTACTTCCTATTCTTACATCCGTGTGTCTTATTTCTTCCCAAATGGTCTCATTCTCAATCCCTCAAAGCACATTTGAACTCCTTTAAAAAATTATTTTGCCCTCGCCAGCAATAAATCTATCTATAATGTTTCAAGATTCAGTGCTTACCTTAAAAAAACACACCGTGCCTCGTGCGAGATTGGACGTTTTCAAAGCTGAGCTGATAAGGATTCAAGTCTTACATTATATTGCGCCGTGGCGATTGGTAAATCGTAATCGACGTTTCGAAGGATCCTGCCTCCTTCAACAATGTCTATGCATTCCGGTTTTGTTGGAATTCTAACTTATTTAACAAAAGAAACGGCGCCATATCGCAAAAGATGCGAATAGTCACGTCGTGTTTCAAATTTACATACAGAACTGTCACACCTAATACCACTTAGGGAAATAATCGCTGTTTATTTTGGGCAGCATTCTGTCGTGAAGGCAGAGAAACAGGCAGTCGGACAACGGACAGATCTTAGAAGTATGAACGTCAACATTTCATTTCAGGCCCTAAAAGGCAGCAAAGTATGGCACAACACATACGATAAAATAATAGGCAAAGAAGATAACAAGCTAGGAAGTGAATTATAACGTAACATTAGTGGGCGTTCGAATCCCCGCATCCCGGACCCTTCTCATATGATCAAACCACTGATCCTCCGTGGTCACATTTTCCGATGTTCACAGTTTGCACGTTACGTATTATAGACAGTTATTACTATCATTAGGTTGTGCTGTGACAATTCGTAGGAAAAGTAACTATGTGGTACGATGATGTTGTTTTTGTTAAATATATCTTCTTCTTCTTCTTCTTCTTCTTCTTCTTCTTCTATTGGCACTACAGCCCACTGTGGGCTTTGGCCTGTCGAACAATGTCCTTCCATTTTTTCCTATCTGCCACCAACTCTCTCCATCTTC
>Ga0131853_10004653_pt1 | contig 24593 bp, 10 predicted proteins | sample TergutLab28metaG_FD_92764 | JGI IMG/M metagenome (GOLD analysis project Ga0131853, IMG submission 92764) | Labiotermes labralis P1 segment gut microbial communities from Petit-Saut dam, French Guiana - Lab288 P1 (version 2) (version 2) | ecosystem: Host-associated > Arthropoda: Insects >...
AACGGTCATAACTCCGTAACCGTCCAAAATCGGACACATGTTTATATGAACTTTTTTGGTCACAAAGACCTAGGAAATCACCTCCTGCAGTTATGCCCTAAAGTCGTGAAACACCCTGTATATTTTTTTTTTTTGTAAAATGAACAATTCAGCTGACGGTGTCAAACATTATTTTATTTTGCCGCAATTGCCTGTGCATTCCTTTAGGTTGGCACGTGGTGATTGGAGGTTGTAGCATACCAATATGTGTCACGTGGCATATGAAAGCTGTATGAGATGTGAAGATTTCATGGTGATAAGGACATTTTACTGCTTGTGGTTTGTGATTCTGTGTGGCTTCAACACTGAAGGTGGTGGCAGGCAATTTCTCCAGAACTTTGCTTACCTTCTGTTAAAGTGGACATTGCCCATCATATCAGCATAGACTAACCATGTATACAAGAGTAGCTAATAATAATGAAACTTATGCCCCTATCTTCACTTCAGCATGTTTGATCCTCATTAGGCCATTATCAAGGCATTCTGTGAGTACACAAGTAGGACAACCTGGTTTTACAGGCTTGCATATTGATAAATGTGCAAATTACATATATAATCTCTACAGGAATTATAAAATTGAATGTGTGAAATCCATTGTGAAATTTAAATATAACATAAACTAGGATAGAGTTTGTATGTTGTGGTCATTATAATAGTTATGTGAATAATATGTGTGCCCATTGTTTCTGCAACTTGTGTATTAAAATTTCTCTTTTCATTTTTAAAGTCATATGTATTTAAAAAAAAGACATGGTATTGAGTTGCATTTAACTTCCATAGAATCATAAAAACCTTTTACTTCCTAAAGGATGGTCATGAGATATTACAAAGATGGAGTGGAGTTTGATGACACCTGTGTTAGGATACTTTACGACATAATTTTCAAGCCCATTTGTAGATGGTTTGGCACAAATGTGGTGTATTGTATTGTAAAGAGTTACGACTAAATTTCAAGTATCAAATTGTACCAAATAACTGGTGATACATATAGTGCTTGGTAGAGTGATTTGCAATGATGACCTGGCATGTTTGATATGTCCACCTTATTTTTAGACGAGGTGAATTCATATGTGAAACAGAAAGAGCTGTATGTGGTTCCATACATACTTTTGTGTCATAGTTTCACATAAGTCTTCTTACTTGCTCTTGAGCCCTTAACCGTGGACATCGATAAGATAGGTAGGCACTTAAAGGTGCTGACCAGCTGTTGTTTAAAATACAAGGCACATCTTACCAGATGGAGGGTCCATTGTCTTGTGTGATACTGTTTGTTGCTTGGAATAAAACTGCTACTATTTTTGGATGCTGGAAGTAATTATGAAATCTTAATTGCATGTACAAAAATATAGATAACATGAAAACAGTCATGACAGAACTTTATGTTGTTAATTCCATGCATTATTGGTGACTAATTTATGGCACTAACCCAAATAATGCACAAACTTGTCCCTTAGATATTTATATTAAATTTACACTGAATATTCTGCATGTTCCAGTTTGCATGGGACTGTCACAAGGGAACTGAAGTGAAGTAGCACATCATAAAACCAAATTATTCACTCTTGTACACAACTGATGTAGATATTAATGAGTCAGATGGTTAAAATGTAGATATTTGTAGAGTACCTGTATAACATCGGCTGTGTACAGAAATGAATAATTTGGTTTTGGTGATGTATTACTTTGGTTTAGTTCCCTGATGATGATCCCATCCAGATTGCAACATGTAGGAATATTCAGCATGATGTTCTAAAATAAATATCTGTGGAACAAATTTGTGCATTTTGTTGGTATACCATTCTGAATTAGTCATGTGACAGAAGTAATTAAAATACATTACAGAACTTTTCCACCATAGAACTGGTGAAAGGAATGAGTTTCTCAATTTATGTCCTTTGACTACCTTGTATCACTGTAGAAAACTTTCTGAAACCAGTTAATTTCTGCTGTACTCAAATAAGGTGAGCTGTGTGCTTGTCCACCTGTTGAGTAATATATTGTGTGCCACCTAAGGGCATGATGTGCCATGCCACATGAGAGTCTGGAACATTATTTTAATTTTTACACAGCAGTGGAATTTAGGATAGATCATATATGAGCCATGGCAAAGAATGTGTATGTTAGTTCTAATGTCATTTGCAAGGTGTGGTTTGTACTGTAATAACTTCAGACCTTCTGATGTGTGTGTAAAATCATACCCCAATGGAAGTATGCCTGGTATTGGGTGATGGTAGAGAAGCCAACGTAACACAGTCTATGCACATGTGTGGTTAAGACTTTCACATAGAATATAAAAATTGCCACCTGCCTGTGCTTATGTTTAGCTGTAGTGCTTTTTTTTTAAGGCAGATACGCAAACTCTCTCTAACAAATTTATTTTTTAACCTTGTGAAAATATAGAAAATTTCATAGTGTTTTCTAAAGGTTTGTACATTTTGCCATTTGTGGGAGTATACATTCAGAAAGCTAATAGTGGTTGATTGGAAATTATGTAACATGTTCTTTATAATATAATTCAAGTGCCCTCCAGTTTGATGACATTCTTGGCATGTAAGTCTGAAAATTTACTGTTTTCAGGGGGGCTTCCATAATTGTGTAGTATCAAATCTTTATAGTCAGTCAGCTCTGAAGAAGATGTTTTATGTTTATTTGACTAAATTTGTAATTTAGTTATGTGTCATGTTAAGTGAAGGTTGCCTCCCTTTTTCTTCATTCAGTGTTCAGCACAGCCTTCTCCAACTGTGTTTTGTAAGTTGAGTCTGACTTTATTCTCCAATTGTAGTATCATATAGGAATGCCAGTAGTGTGTGCAATCTTTCCTTTATTTTCACTTTCACATTTCAATTCCAGGCTGTGGTGTAAACCATTCAGTTTGGGTGCTGTGTTCACAATATTAATTTGAGGGTGCTGGCTTAATGGGGCTGAAACACAGAATATGAAAAAAAAAAAGAATAATTGGAAGTTTTATTGTTATTTGCACCTCTTGTGTTAATTGGAAGTTTTATTGTTATTTGCACCTCTTGTGTGCATGGTTGGTTTTTGCTGATGTGTATGTTATTAGACTTTAAACATGAAACATTTTAAGGTTCACTGGCATAACGCAGAAGTTGGCAGACTTAATCATCGTGGTTTGTTGTTACATATTGACTCCTGCTCATTTGAATCTTGTTTAGTCTTTATGTGAAATGTTTCATTATTCCTTGTTTGTGGAAAGTGATATTTTTGTGAGACAACAGTATCTGCCTGGTGTTCATGAATACTGAAATCATCTCTCATGTTATCCCATATGGAGTGGTACCTAGTTATTGACATTTTGGAGGAACAGTACTAGACCACTTCATGGCTTTGAAGATGAAGGCATTATGATCTTCCAGAACATTGGTAACTGTATCAGTCAGCATGGATTAACATCCCTGAAGACTTGAATTGTCAGTGTTCTGTTGGCTGTGTGAGACATTTGCCCAATCTTAGTAATGAAATTCCTGTGGGGTGTATGAGGCGTGTACTTTGGTACTGCAGAGTTATTACTTCATTGTGCTGTGTAGGGAAGCTAAGTTATAACCTTTTCCAACTGAACATCTATACCATGAAGATTGTATCGCATACAGCTGCAGTGTTTTATTAGAATGTTTTTCTTTTATTCATTTTTCTTAATATATGAAATTTGTCCCACATTTTTACTGCAGTGCTTGTGTGTGTCTGTTGTGACTGTGAGTTATAAATTCTTGAGAATTGTGACATTGGCTGTTGTCGTGAGGTTACGTCTTTTCCACTGATGTGATGTGTATGGATTATATTTTCTGCCAGCAGAGCGAAGAAAAAGTTTTCACAAGTGAGTTGCCATATTTATTAACATTAGAAGATTGGGGGTGTTAACATTTTCTTCACATTGATGCTATCATTGCATCACTTGAATCTTTTATGTGCCCCGAAGAAAGGACTGCTTTACTTGTCTTTTGCTCATAATTGCCTGTGATTTCAAGAATTTGCACACAGGTTATAAAGATGATAGTTTTTGGGGTTAATGTTCCGTATTAACACTGATGTGCATTATTTATAATATTATATTTTACCTGACTTTTTTTTTCTGGTGTATGTTTTTGAGATTCAGTTTTATTTTGGTTTGGTTTATGGTGTATGGTGTATCATGTAAAATTGACGTCTTCATGTAAAGTAACATTTGTGCTTCTGTAATATGATAGGTTAGAGTTCTTCCAACTGACGTGCCACATAAGGAAGCAGTGTTGTATAAATTTATGAATTACGCCATCTAAGAGTAATGCATTGGAGTGACTGTTCATGCTTGCTGTCCTTAATTCATGTTCTGCATTTGTGTACATTTGAGATGAAAACGTGCAATATTTTCAGCAGAATGTATCGTGATTTAAAGTACTTTTTTGTAACATTTTACACAGGTTATCATCTCATGTGTGCACAGTGTTTTGTTGTTGTTCACCATGAAGCAGAACTTTGCAAGACTACACTATTTGCAACAATATATTTATCATTTCAGATATATTTATGTTTTTATGTTTACAGAGGTTTAGTCTTGACAAGTTCTGTTGATTTGTCATTGCACTGACTATAAATACATATATAAGCTAGGGGTGTAGGCAGGCGTCGAGTTAAGGTGTGCGTTGTCGAGGGCTGTTCTCTGTATGTTGCCGACAATCAGTAATGTTCCCTGGCAGGTGGTGGAGGGTGTTTATTGTTTTCAAAGTGTTTTCTTGTGAGGGAAAGAAATGTGTAAGCTCCAGTATGTGGTACTGGTGAAGGGGAACTGCTTGCAGGGAACTTTACCAAGTCCCACCGCCCATCACAAAGTGGTTTAGATTTTATCTTATAAATGGAGGTTGGTTGGTCCACATTTCAATTTTGTTGCACTGAGTAAGCTGAATAGTGTTTAATATTATGGTCTCATGTAACAGTAAGTTAATAGAAATGGGTGTAATGTTGCAATTAAATGGGTGTGGTTTTCCAAAAAGGTATTGTGAAATTTATTTTCTTTGGCATACACATTCTTCGTAGTTTTGTGTAAATATTGAACTGTTTATGAATTTTGTAATGGTGCTTAAGTGTACACCATTTTTGTCATTATCTTGAAGTGTTGGCATAAAATGCACAGAATTATCTACAGAAATCAGTAACATGTTATGTATTATGGTTCAGAAATTTCTTACTTTCTTGGAAACCAGTTAATTATTCCAAGACTTTCAAACCACAATTCCACATTAAATTGCGGGTGCCCCCCCCCCCCAAACTAAATGTTGGCAGTTATCAGGGTATACTGTAGATGAATTAGAACTTGAATTTTGGGTGGTACACGTCAGTAAATGTCTTCACTGATAATGACAGTAATTATGCATGTAGAAGTGCATATTTCATTAAACTTTGGCTTACTGATCATAGCAACTTTGATAATTTACTTCTCAAGTGGGTGTGATGAAGTGTGTTCACATAAGTTTCTTTGAGGTTGTCTTGAACCAGGAGTACATTGAAGTATTTAGTAGCCAGTAAAGACATGGTGCTGAGCTGAATAATGCAGTGCATTTTACATGCAGCAGATAAAGATTTCCACTTTTCATTTGCCAGACTAAATTGGTTGTTCCTGTGACCGCAAATCCTATTTTTGTACACCACTCTTGCACATTTAGAACTGATGACAAAGTAAGGAATTTTGGCCCGTCATTCTTTTGTGAAACTAAAAGGAACAATGAAACGTTAGTTTATAAGAGTTCTGTCCACCATGCAGGTCATTCTATGGCTGCTGTTATATCCTGTTAAACAAAATGTTTTAACACTTGGGAAGCGACAATGAAACTTACTTAAAAACTGTTACAAAAATAGGTACTGAATGCCTTTCATGTCATGTCACCTAATAAGCAACTTAAAATTGTGACTGCGTGATTGTGTTTGCTGTTGATACAGTCTAGCAACATTATATGTGGTCTGAACGTTAAAGATTGTGGATGCAGTGAAGTGTGTTTCATACATCCTACACTGTAAACCCTTTAGATGAAACTGATGGTATGAGGTAAGATTTAACCTTACCTAGCAGCACACTGAGTGTAGTTAGCTACCATCACTCAGCCAAATATGTTTCCTTGTATGCTGTGTGATTTGCCAGCAGATTTATTCTTGGACACGAACTGATATCCTTGCAGATTTCTTCACACACCTACCCAAAGAACAGTAATCAAACTTCACAAACATAAAGTTGTGTTCTATTATGAGTACATGAGAGGTATTTTTTGGCCATAAAGTGGGCTTACTTACAATTTCAGTATAATTGTTCTCTAACAGAGGCATCTGTTTTGAATTTATCACAGATTGCTACTATTATCAGGATAAATTGTGTGTGTGTGTATGCTATTGTAAAGGGAATGTTCATGGTGTGTGTTTTTCTGTTCTTGTCAGAAGCATGTTCATCGATCTTTTTTTCATAACTTCTGTTTATAACATTGCAATAGAATAAGTCAAGGTACAGTTCACCCTCTAACATGCCATGATGGCACAGAGGAGGATTAGAGGTGTAGCTCTATACTTTAACCCTGCTGCTAGATGGGGGTGGGTGGTCATTGCCTAACCCCAGCCGCTCTACCCCTGGGAAAGACACGGTACCCATTGCACAGCAGGCTGGATGGGCTGCAGGATGCCTCTGGATGGGTGGGAAAAAATTTCACCTTCACCATGGTTTGAACCCTGAACCATCCAACCTGTAGCAAGTTGCTATACTGACAGTACTCTCCGGGCCTGCATTACATTACGCTATAGTACATTTAAATCTAGGTTTTTAATTTCATTTTATAATGGTTATGCTTTGTAAGTAATCCTTACTAGACAGATACTTGGGTGGCGTATAGTGGCCCATCAATTAGTGCCTGAGATGTTTCAAAGAAAACAGAGATTTGGCTTTTTAGTTTCAGTTATTGTTGGAACTTTCTGCTGATTGATTAAGAGTCTGTCATGAAGATCAACATCAATCTCTGACAGATACATTCAGTTTGTGTCTTGCACGTCCTTGCCACGTTCAGTGTGTAGTGTGTGTTCCCCCCCAATGCCACCACATGTCCTTCGGGACTTCGTGGTCCTCCCTCCTGGGCATGGCAGGAGTGTAACCGACTTCTGAGGTTGGGACGCCCATGAGGCGCGGTTACGTTGTCCCGATGATGTGAGTGGTGATAGAGGAAGATGTAGTGCTAGGAGGGCCCTTAAACCTAAATTCTACTAACCTACCCAGACCATGGTCACCGTGGGAATCCTCCCCTTCAGGGAAAATTCCCACAGTAGAGCCGGGAATCGAATCCGGTACCTCATGAGTAATAGTCAGAGACTCTGACCACTAGACCACGAGGCTGGTCTATTCCATGAATGTAAGAAACCAAACATTTACAGTGAGGGCTGAGTCATTTTCAGTCAGCATATCACTTTAAAATTTTGTGTATGGTACACCTACTTCCAAAAGTTTTAGGACTTTTTAGGCTGTTTTTATAAAAATACATGTGTTTATTCAAATATTTTGCGTCTTGATTTCTTATAAATATTTAGGGACTATTGTGACAAAAATGTGGAATTTGTATGACTTATTTCGCGGGTGTAGGTATGCATAATTACGGAATGCAAATATTCTGTGTTCTTTTGTATTGTAACGTATTAAAACTGCATCTCTTTGGCTACAAAATTTATGTCTAGGTCTTTGGTTGTGAAATACTAGTGAAACATTGTCTTGGGTTACATAGGTGTATTTGCTAAAATGTTGTATGGAAGACTTCATAGCAGCTTGTTTCAAACAATCTTAATACCTGGACTGAAACAAAAGTAATTTGTTAGTGTATGATATTCCATCATGTTATGTTTATCTGTGGCATTGCAACCCTCCATGACTTTCTGTGAATGTTTTAGATTTTTAAATCGTAGAATGCAGTATTTTTTTCAATCATTCGATTCCGATTAAAATGTTTGCTTAAGGGTTCTAAGCAGAACATTTAATTTTTTGTGTAAGGAATTTATACTCATGCATGGGATGACTGAGTCGAAACCCTGCAACAGACACATTTCTTTAATCTATAGTGTGTTGGGATGGGCTGGGATAACATATGACAGGGGGGAGTTACAGGCATTCTGTTATTCACTTTGGAACAATGTGAATTAACCTTTAGTTGACAAGTTCAAATGTTAAAGTGCCAAGTGTCTTGTAATGGTTGTAGTTTTTCTGGTTAAATTTGTGTAATGCACTGAGTTAGAAATTAATGTATAAATAACAGTTCTAATATGTAAGATCCAAATGGAAATTATTTTTTTTAAGAATGAATCTGTTCGAGTGTGTGTGTGTGTGTTTGTAGGTGTAATTATGCATTTTGTACTGGTCTTTATTAGGCTGTATCTCTTACATTTTCTTTTACGTGTTTATATTTTTCTCTTCGCCGTTTTTAATTCATTATTTTACTCCATTTTGCAATATGCCAGACACTTATTATATATGTACACTCATTTTCTTAAGATTTAGTGTGTGGATTAGATTTTACAGCCGCTTTCCACTTGCACTGTGTGTCAAGAAATGAACAATTTCACCCTTCAGAAATTCTCCTTGAAGGCTAGTCTTCGTAGTGCAGAGAAACCATTTTGTCTCTTTGCAGCTGCTTGGCACATTCATACTTGTGTTGCTGTGAGTTGCTGATCTGAACACACACACATACACACACACACACACACTTAAGAAATCATGGCTTGGTATCCAGATTGACGAAGACTGTAGAGACACTAATAATACTTGACCTGGATTCTGTCAGGTATTCATCTGACAGTGACATATATGTTCTGACTTACGATGAAGAAGAAGTTATATTGTATTATATGGTGTACATGTGGAGTTGATCAACAAGCTAGGTGGGCAGGGTGCCCAAGAATACTATGCAGATGAACATTCTTGCAGTGATGAGACTGTTCCCACATACACCTCAGCATATTTTAACATGGACACAGCTGACAGGTGCTCCAAACACCACGGTTCGTCACTGCACTGGCGCAAGCCTCACAGAATCCCAGATGTCTCACCCATAATAAATAAAGACTGAACACCCCCAGTGTTTTTATGTTGTATTTTGCAGCAGTTATTACTCATTTGGTGTAAAAGGCAATCAGTGCCATTAACAGTGCTTGGACACCTTAGACAATGGACCTTCTCCAGTGTCTGACATGACTGAATCTGAAGTGTCTCTTTTTCTGGTGATTATTACTCAAATTTTAAGTAATGTACAAAACAACCTGAAAGCGTATTGGACTGTGAATGGTTTTTATACCATTTTACAGCAGGGCAATTATGTTTGGCAGGTCCTGCACATTTTTTCACCACTTTGCAGTCACAGTGTTTGTGACAATGACCCAAACAGGGACAGGCTACGGAAAGTAAGATGCACTTCTAACAGAGTGGACAATGCTTGCTCAGAATATTACACCCCTTCCAAACATCTGACTGGCCTACCCACAGGGAGGGTAAACTTCAAACAGTAGCTACCCAAACAGCACAGAAATTGTGGTAGAAGGGTTTATAAATTATATAATTTGCATGGCTGTAGGTGTGGGATGTATGTGTTCTTGGGGAAGAATGGGTCACATGCTACTTTAGATATGAATGCAACTGTTGAACACTTGACATGAAAGGCAGAGGGACCTTGACATAAACTGTATGTTGACTTTTTTTTTTTGTTATCTTATTTGAATCCCTGACAGAGGGGAAAATCAGTTGCAGCAGAGTAAAACCTGACAGAAAGTGAATTTCAATGGACAAACTGCAGGGGCACAATCAAATGAAACAAAGTGATATTCTGTGTAGGACTAGAGAAGACTTGACAGCATTGGTCAGTAGACATGAATGAGAAGTACACATTTGGACAGGTGTGCACCACTCACCAACAGATCTTAACTTCTGTGAGGAAGATAGAAATGCTGTAAAGCCAGAAATCATTCAGTACTACAACAAACACATGGGCGATGTTGACTAACAACACAGTGTGATAAACAGTTGTTCATTACAGTGCTGGACATGGAAGTGAACAAAAACTATTCTATCACTCTGTGTACATGGCGAGACCGAACTGTGTCCTCCTCTTGACTGCTTGTTGGGACCAAAATAATTCACATAGACTTGACACTTTTCTCTTGTTCGGAACGTGAACGAAAAATCGGAGACTCCTCCAGCTCACATGAACCCCTGGACAAGCCCTTTGTTCCACAGAAAGAAGTTAACACACTGTGAAGTAAATTTCAGCAGTCATTGTCCATTTTCTTTTTCTGGGCTATTATGCAGATGTCTGCATCAGATCTTATCCCATTTTTGCATTAAGGTGATAGTGTGGTGTTTCTTTAATTCTGAATGAGATTCATGGTCTGATGATGGCCTGAATAGGTCATAAATAGTAACAATCGGAAGTCATTGATGGTGTTGTTGCGTGATGGTATAGTCAATAAATATATAGATTGACTTGCACAATGGGTATGTTTCACTTAAAAAAAGAGTTGATGGCAAGTGCAAAAATTATGATGTGGAACTGTTGCCTTGTTGATTTTTTCAAAGACTTTTATACAAAATTGAAATTGTGGTGTTACTTTGCTAACTTTAAGGATGGAATTAGGGGTTTAATATTTGGCAGTAGCAGTGTGGAGGATTTAAATGGCTTCCACACACATGTTCTGCATCTGTCAAATATAAGCTAGAAGTAAGTCATATGAGCTGTGAAAATTCGATGAAGATGAATGTAATTCCATAGCAGAAAATGTAACAACGCATGACTGACCTCTGTAGAGACTTCAGTGTAGAACTGTGGCTGCTTATTTAATGGGAGGTCTGACATAATCTGTAATCAGCTAATCAGCATTTTTTTTGTCATACCATGTATACACTTTGATATCATTAACTGTTGATGTACTACAAGTGTTGCTCATAAAATGTTCCATTTCTTGGTCACTTTACACTCTGAGAGATCTTCAGGCTTACACCGTGCATCAGTGATATAAAATGCGTTATTGTCCAACTAATGCACTCAAATATATAAAACCGTGAAATTATTAAAAACCAATTAAACTCATAAAAGCCGCTCCAACATGTTTTGGCTCACACGGGAACTATCACCAGGGAGCTACAACCAGTGCTTAGCTAAAATTACGGGTCTTGTTCAACAGTGCTTTTCGGTTCTGACGTCAGTGTTATGGCGGCATATTCTGACCGTAATAAAGGTATCCATATAAGGTATGGCTTTAAGAAAGATATTAATATATAATAAAATTACTTAATAAAGCAAAAAGGTGGACTTACCCTGGTGTGCGTGTGTGTTGTTCACTGTGCAAAGAGGTACAGTGTCATGGGATATTTATAGATCATATGGTACGTGGGCCAGCTCGAATAGTGGATTGTTGTCGGTGACCTGCTGCTCAGAAATCAATATGTTGTGCTTGTAATGCATGTGCATGAATAGGGCTTCCCAGCAATTCATTCTTGTGCCTTTGGTACATGGTTTAAATAGTTTTAAAGTTTCTTCAGCTGGGCCAAATTCGTGTCTGTTATCCAGAATGTGCATAGCATATGCTGAGGTAGGATTCTTATTTTTTATATAGTGTAGGTGTTCCCTGTGCTGTATGGTTATTGGCCTGCCAGGTTGTCCTATGTAGGCTTTGTTACATGTGTTACATTTGAGCTGGTATATTCTGCTGGGGTTGGCATTATTAGATTTTTGTGAGAGTTGCTGATATATTGTATTGGTGGGATGAAAAGCTGCCTTCAAGTTGGTTCATTTAAATAAATTGGTGACCTTACGTTCTGAGGGACTGTGGTATGCGAAAGTGACCCACTTCCTGTTGTGTTGCTCCGTGGCCTGTATTTGTGTTGTTCCATCTTTTTTAGCTAACAGTTTATTTCTCAGTCTGCGTATTATGTATTCAGGGAAACCGTTGTGAGCCATTGTTGAACAAGACTTGTAATTTTAGCTAAGCACTGGTTGCAGCTCCCTGATGATGGTTCCTGCGTGAACCGAAACATGTTGGAGCCGCATGTATACGTTTAATTGGTTTCTAACAATTTAACAGTTATATATTTGAGTGCATTAGTTGGATAATAAAGCATTTGACTCTGAGAGACAGGAGTTTTGTGTGATAGAATATGATGCACAGTCTTCACAAAAGTAAAATGGCCTGGATGCCTTCCCATTACAAGAACATGTATTACTTGTTTGAGAGCGATCAGTGACAGGCTAGAGACTAAATTGTCCAGCCAAATGTTGGAACTTTTGAAGGTGGCCGATCATGGGTGGAATGTGAATGATCTGGATTATATCCAATATGACATGGGTAAGACTCCCTACAGGTCATTATTGGAACATGGTATGTGTGTTTGTTACTCCCTACATGATTTGTGAATTATGACACATGCAGAATAGTTAGATGAGTGAAGTAGATCGTAATAGGTCATTTCCACATCTTATGGAAAACACTGTAGCTGTCATCATATCACTGACATCCACAATGCCTGTGCTCTTATTGTAACTCTCATTCCACGGGTGCACAGAGATTTGATGTATTTCCATCTTTGTCCACAAAATGACCTGATGCTGTGTGGTTGTGCATGTTGTTTGGAGGAAAATATTCCTCTTTTCTTACCACCACACAGCACTTGTGCCACCTCTCACCTTAAAAACATGTCACTTTTCTTCAATTTTAAGGTCTTTGGCCCAATGTTGTTTTGGCATACCCTGGCTGCTGTGATGAACAGTGCCCACATGTGTTTCGTTTCCAATTGTGTAGGTTAGAGGACAGTTGAGGTGATGAAAAATGATTATCCATGTATAATATGAGACATCACCTTCCACTTTCCTTGTTAGCCTCAGAACTGTAGCAGGGGTAGGCATGATACTTGAAACAACATTTAAAAGTTCCCCCCCTCCCCCCCCCCTAAACAAGCCACCATTTCATATATATCTAGGACATCCAGAAGGTAAAGATACAAATGCAATAAATTTTTTAAAAACTATTTATTAACAAAATTGAATGAAAGACTCTGACACATACGTTTAACCTTTAGCTATTTTTCAACATAATCACCACTTGTGTCATGGTGTTTGTTTAACCTGGACACATATTTTTGTGTTCTGAGGTCGTAGAACACTGCCGCCTGTGCACACAATCACATAGTGGCTTCGTTTATCACCTCTTTGTCTTCATGAAAGTTCTGGCTGGCCAGGTGTTTCTTTAAATGTAAAAACAAATGGAAATAGGAAGTATGCTAGACATGACGATTTTGCTGCCTTCACAGCAGTGATTTCCATTCCCCTCACACACGTTTTGTATCTTTAATTTCTGGATAACATTTGTATATCTGTTGCCTTCACAAAGTTTGTGTCGTTTTATTTCAAATCTTTTATGCTTTTTTAGTTTGTACTGCCAAAAAGTGAGTCACCTCAAAGTTACCCTATCCTTGAATTTCATAGTTACTTAATCCATTGCCAAATTTCCTGTGGGGTGGTACAGAGTGATATGTGCATCGTTTAGGTAGTCCAAAATTCTTGTGATTTTCCATGATCTGTCATTGTATGGGTTCACCGTGTCATGTGGACATTTTCAATACACGCTTGAAGAGGTCATATTTTGTGACTTTTGAGTAGATGTAAAAACAGTGTAGCTCATTGGTTGATCAGTAACTGTGTTAAAGTGCCCTGAGCATCATATCTCATCAGGATTATCAGGGCTAGAAAATAATGTGTTTTACCAGTGGAAATGCTTGTTGTCAAGTACTGTTGTCCTGTTCTTGAATGTGTTGTTGGTAATAATGATTGGACTCCAAAACAGTGTTCACTTGTTATTCTGTTAACATTAGTTGAAAGCATTCAAAAGATAAGGAATCGGCGCTGATGTGATGAACAGCACAGTGATTTACACCTGGCGTGGGAGGATTGAACTGATGTATTGTAGCCTTTTCTTTGTTTCTGCAATCATGCCATAACTGACCTATTGGAACATTATTGTCAGAATCTTCTGGTAAATCACCAACAGCTTCAGTATGAGTGTATGTGAAATAAATTACTCCTCAGAAACAGAATCACAGATCAACTCCTCACTCTCACTCACAGCAATCTAACACACATATTTGCCATGGCACTAGAAGCTGAAATACTGATGTTGAGATCCATGGTACTGAAGCTTATCTGTGTCACAGTGTAAGTCTTCTGTCATTAGTGCATAGCTGTAGGTGTAGGGAGTTGCACATTGCCCTAAACATGAAGAGGATTCGCTTGGTATGAGATAGACATGGAAGAATTAGGAGTAATGCCATGCAGTTAGTATACTGATGGCTTGTATTGCTTAGGTTACAACTTTGGTGGATAGTAAGTTGACCACTTACCCAGTATAGGACGTTAAATTTGTTGTTAGTAAACTAACCGCTAGCCCTTAAAGGGCTAAGTTTATGCAGTATGTTACAGAAACTAGCATATGGCATGCTAGAGCACTCACCATTACATTTTAGGAACCAACATATGGTTCCTTAGGATGAAGCGGTTAACAGTATCTCGGGGCAAATTAGAGAAACCTGAGTCAGATGGCCTTTTCTTTGCTGCAGCCAAAAGAATTACACTAAAATGCTGAAAACTGTACAGCATGTGACACACTTTTTTTTAATATCTTGATTCATCATGTTGAAAAAGTTTGTTTATTAGTCGGGTATTTGAAATACACGTTGAACATTCACAAGGTTGAAATGAAACTTGTCATTAATTCAGATCATGTGGCGGTGATTTCTGTTTATGTTTTTATGAAGAAGTGGGAGAGGGATTTGAAGTTGCCCCACCAAGTGTTTTTTGTCCCAGCTGTATGTCATGGACAGGGATAGTTTGGATTCATTCATGTGTGGTTATGAAATTTGTTAAATTTTGTTATTGTATTGGATCTGCTTTAGACACTAGATGCCATGTGTAGTGCCTCTTCAATTTTCTTTTTCCTTGAGCTGCCCAGTGGTTTGCAGAGTGCTTTGGTGCAAGTCAGGGTGTTGACAAGTGGAGGTGTTTTGCTTGGTAGCACAAACAAAAAATGTTATGAGTGATGGGTGTTTGGATGACGTTATTGCTGATGTTCTTTTGTTTGAGGGCCCTGTTAGATTTTATTCAGACAGTGGTGTGAGTGAAGGTTATATGGAGTATGTACAAAAAACAGTGATTCAGATGAAGGGGTATAACCAAGAATGCAGTGTTCCCTGCATCCAAGGATGTGTGGCATGAAATACCACACCCTAAAATAAGACTGGAACTCTTTTCTTGTATCTTATGAAAATTTCGTTTATCTATCTACAACTGTTAGGAAAGAATTCTGTTTAGTAGCACACTGTAAAATAAGCACTGTGTGTTCCAATGGCTGGACTGGCAGTTCGGCAAGTCGTGGGGTTGCTGCGTTAAAGTGGTCTGTTTTTGTAACACTCAGGTAGCAGGTTCATTTTTGCGTCATCAGGCAGGAAGCAGGTAAAATTAATTGCAGTAGAAAGGGAGTACAGGGAATTGACATCAGGCTGTTGCTGTAGCTTTAAATAAACCAGGACATGTAACTTTCATTCCTTTTAAGTACATATTTAATTTTCCAGGACTCCTGATTGATAGTAAGTTAAAGCCAAATGTGTGGGCTTCATTTATTCACCTTGTCTTTGAATAAAATATGGATAGATAACAGCAACTGGTGAGTGTGAGTCTAAACAGTATGTAATGGTGGCAGAGGCAAATGCTCCAGTTTGCCAGCAGACTTTTGAAAGTGGGGGATATTGAAGTTTATATTTCTGCATTCCACAGAATTTTCTTTTGCTCAGTCAGCTTTGTATGTACCACAATGTTCTTGGTTTAGGGTCTACCAGGCCAGGGAAATGCAGATTGAGTGTTTGACAAGCCTTAGTGTATACATCACCATGAAAAAGCAGTGTGCGTGTGTTTTTGTTGGTACTGACATTTGTGACTGTTTCTGTATGACAAAACTTCGCTCATCTTTAAAAGAAGCAGACTACTCATATTATTGGATTACCGTGTCACAGAGTTTCACACAGAATGCTAACAAAACTGTTAGTGGCCTACTGAAGCATGCTTAATCTTCCTCGACAGTTGGGCCGTCCTTGAAGGAATCAGAACTAATGTATTTTTGCATCTATGTGTTTCCACCTTTTACTCAGAACCCGAAGAACATATTGCAATCAAATGGGTGATTGGATTGTTCATAATCATTTTTAATAAAAATGAAGTGGTTTATTGTTTCTGAACGTGTCACTGTTAGATGTAGCCTAATAAGGAAAAATACCTAATACCAGTGGTAAATATTCTTGGATGAAATAAAATATATTTTTTATAATTTCTTATGAACAGAGTTTTATGCTGTGGCATTTTTCTCCTGTTGTTATTATATCGAAATGACTGGCCTTGGCCATTGGAAAGTAGATCCTTTCTGTAGTATTCCATTATTTTTTAATTTCTCACCAGTATATGATTACCAGAAGAATGTTGAGAATATGTTGTCATTACTTCCTGTTGATGTGATCTGTGTGTTTTGTTTGTCATTTATCCTGATAGAAGTTTTGGCTAGTATGTGTATGGAACAAATTATTTTCCTTCAACAAGCTGGATGGTAGTTTTTTGCTGGAAATGCAAATGAGCTGTCAAGGATTTCACTCAATTGTCATGTGTTTCCCTTAACTGTTATAAATTTAGACCTAGAAGTTTTTCACCAAAGCTGTTTATCATTTGCATTATGTGGTTCCAAACTTCTGACTGTGTGCGATTTGAATTGGTTGTTAGAGCCTTAAATTCGTTCCTGAATTTAAACTGAAATTAGGTGTTGTGCCTGTTTGTCTTTCTTTCACAGAATTTTATTTGTTGTTTGAACTGTACCATTATATAATATAACAAATGTTACTATAGAAATTGTGGTTCTCATTTTGTACAGAATTATATACGTTTTCCATCGCTTTTAGCATTTGACTGTAGTTTGTACAAGGCCCTACGGATCTTTTGCGTATGCAGAGGACTTGGTGTTCACTTTTGGTCCGCTTTCCCATTGTTAGCGTTACTGGGCACCATTACACGTTATCACTGATCATGGTCAGATTTTTTGTTTACTGTTGTCAGTAAGTTCTTAATGGTAGTGTCAGCAGTTATCTTTGTGGCATTATGTTGATCTTAATACCTTTATGATGAAATATTAGGACCATTCTCCTGGTCTTTGTCAGTCCTAGTTTTTGAATGTAAAAAGCAGTCAGATTTTAGAAATGGGTTCCATGTCTGAAATGTTGTGGTTTTTGTTAACGAAGAATTAGGATGATGGAGTCCAAGAAACTAGACTAATATTATGTTAGGCCATCATAAAATTATGTTAAACTTACCATTGATGCATATTTATAAAAACCTGACTTTTTTGTCAGAATTATACAGGATAGGAAATTGGTGTTCTCCCTAAAACTGTCTTATTCTTCTCTGTCACTATAGCCTAATCGAGGCCTTGACTGTCTTTATTTTGCTTGTACATTGGTCTTATAATTTGGCACCAAGCCAAGTAACATACAACTCCTAGGACTCCTAGAAAATATAATAATATAAATAAATGGTTTTCCTTTATCTCATTATGTTGTATTGGCTGTTCAGGTATTGTGTGCAAGAAATTGGATCGTGAGAAGATTGGAACAAAATGGCAGGTGCATGTGATCATGGAACGGTTTTCTGTTGGAAATTTTTATTTCCTCCATGGATGTAATCCCTGTGGGTGCAGGAATGTTTGCATTTGGTGCCTCATTACCTTGGTCCCATATTTTTGCAGAACCTGAGTGATACAGTCATCCCTTGGAAAACTTGTGGTCCTTGAAAATATAGAGGATTTTTAGACATCCTGAAAGATTTGGTGTTGTTATAATCTGCAAAACAATGGATATTGAGGATTCTGATAATGGGGCCTTTGGCCTTTGATACCCCAGTGGCCCCTAAATATTTTTAAATGAAATACAAGTGTAGGCGCTTAACAGCAACGAACTAGTAATGATTATGCAGTCTTTTGGGGTTCTTGCTGCTCTACATTATGGTTGCTGTAACGTTACGGGTGTCATTTATTTACATTCATTTGGCTATTTCATTTTAGCCTCATTTTAACTTAATATTGTTAATTCAGTTACTTGCTGTTACAATAGAAAATAACTTGTACATGTGTCTTAATTCTTTTCCATATTTTGATGCGTTGAAATTTATTTTGTGAAAGAATTTTGGGTGAGTAGAGAGGGAGGGTACCATGAGCATCAGGGGCTTGTGGGTAAAAGGGAAAGATAAATGTTTGGTGGCGTTGACATACTGTGACAGTCACTAGTTATAACCGGTTTAAGCATTAATGGTATCTCCCAGTATTTGTTGTTCAGAAGCTAGTGAATTGTAGAGTTACCAGTTTCACTGCTTGCATTGAACATAAATGTCAGGAGTGTGGCACATTAATTGGATTTGTAGGTAGCCAAGATCGTATCTGAAGAAGTCTCTTGTATTCCTATAGGGAACTCCCATTTCCCCATTTGAATGTATGTTAGTGTACGTGCCTCTACTTTCTCTTGCTATACAAAGTATGAATCATACTGGAGGGAGTTTTGTTAAAAGCTTGAAATTAAACTCAAAAGAAAATGTAATACATCAAGTAATCAGTTATTACTATAGGTAATAGTGATTTTGTGATTTGGGTTTTCATTTTGTACAGGGGAATGGATACTGAAATGAAAATATTCTTAGTGCAAGAACTGCAATGTGGATCATACCAAATTAGGGGCCTATAGACAATTACCTATATATCTATATATACGGTTTAGGTCTTGTTTGTAACTAACAAATTGAACATGTAGTTGGTAAATCTGTTACATCATACCAAGTTCATTTATGTTCGCATTAAGTAATACATGTATGAACATGTTGCTGCTTTGTTTTGTAAGAAGTGTAATTCACTCTTTATGGCATTTTGGTGGTGTGAGACTGCTGTGTACCATAACATTCACCACATATTATAAGGCGAACCATTGTTTAAATGATGTATATGTATGCTACATCTTCCAGGGCAATCTTAATCGAGATATTGTCTTGTGAGAAAAAAATTCAGGTGTAGAATACAGTTGTGTCTTGCTTTCCTGTGACAAGTGTTATGTTGGTTTTCATGTAGGCATGAAAGCACTTAACTGATTGAAATTTTATGTACATGCATACTCCACTAGATACGTGGCACTGATATATTAAATTGTATTTTATGTGTATATACGCAACTCACATTACAATATAATGTGATGTCAAACGGCTGAGTTTTAGTAGTGTATGTGAACACTCATTTGAAACCTGTAAAGTTGCACATCACCAGTAAAATGAGAAGAGAGAAAATTCATTCATTTCAACTGTTGTCATTAATGTGGGTAAGTAAATTCAATTTATTTCATTTTCTCTGTACGTGAGGCACTTTGGTTTTATGTATGTGTTTGTATGGTGTGTGGATATATTGGCATATTTATGTATTATTTGGTATGGTCATATTTTGTTTCTCTTACATACACTGGATTTGCAGTCATGTTTATTAACCTGTAAATTAAGTGTTTAAATTTTTTATATACATTGGAATGTTTGAAGCTATTTATTTGAAGGACTTGATTCATCAGGTATAAAGTATGGTACATATTTACAGCTAACCTTGACTTAAAAATCTGCTAGGTACACTTAAAATGGCGATGTACTGGAGTTCATATTGAACTGAAGAATTCTTGGTGTGTTTTCATGATACAATTTTGTTCGCTTATCATTTTCATGAAAATGGAATTATGGAACTTATTCAGATATGTAGATCAACACACATGCACCTTGGCTAGTTTCAGCGCACGTATGAAAAGGATTTATTGAGGTGTGTGTGTTCATATTCAGTACTGTGGCACAACGTACATCATGGAAAAAGTCACGACAGTAGTATTGTAGATAGTACTGCCTCAGGTGTGCATTGTGAATGGGCATTTTAAAGAACCATGGACGAACATTATGTTCAGTGCTGGATAGAAGCAAATATGGAAACTTTTTTTCTTCTTGGTTGACGCGTACCTTAACGTGAAATAGTAATGTAAACAAACAGAAAGCAAATATTTTTGATACAAAAGTCCCCATGCGTTTTATGAAGTTTGTTTACATGGTCTTGTAGGTAGATTTTGGTTTGTAGGAAGTGACATTCTGATGCCATTGAAGGAATCAACAGAAGAAGAGAAAATATATGATGATTGACTTCATGTGCAAGAATTGAGGGACCCGTGTTTGAAGAGAAGTCGTTAATTTCAAGTTGAGCTTCCTGTTAATGTGTGTTGAGGGATATTTTCAGAAGGTGCACAATTTGCTTTGAAATAAATGCTGGAGCTTGGCACTTAAAAACTTGTCTCTGACAGTGGACATAGGGATTAAATTGCAAAGTGATGCTTTCTTCATATATGATAACACTTCCCTGACAGCTGTGGTACTCAGGGACATGATTAAAATATGTCCTGTGTTTCATCGTGTTGTATTCTTATTAATGTTGGGTAGAGGAGTACAGAGTTTACTTTTTTTTTACTGTGTCGGTAATGTAAGTTTATTTGTGATGGAGTTGTGGCATTAGCTGTCTCTTTATGAATTTGAAGGACAGTTGGTAGAGCCACAGAAGTTGAATAATTGCTTGTATTGTTCATTTGCTGCATTTTGTATTTCCTGGTGTTGGTACTTAACACATTTGTCTCTCTGTCTGAAGTTGGTCACTTAATGGGTGCTTTTTGCACATTACCTTATCAGACCATTGACACAGCTGGTAACATGCTGCGACAAGACAAAGTTTTGCTCTTTCAGAATGAGCTTTGGACTTTTAGTTTTTTTTCTGTTACCGAATGGTGCTTGAGGCTACATTTTGCTGTTTTCATGTTAATTGCTTTACTGATAAGTGCTGTGAACTCCAATTGTAGTACTAAAATTTGCTGGGCAGGGAAGTAAGCCAGCATCAAAGATGCAGGGAGCTAAAGTGAAACAGATCTCTTATAGATTTACTGCCTCCAGATTTAAGTGATGCCCTGTCACAAGGGCTGTAAGAAGTGATATTTTAGTGATAATGAAATATGATTTATAATGTTGTATGAAAATTATCCTGATGTTAAGACGTGGAATTTTTAGAGCTGTAACTGAAAGAATTCATAATAGCTTGTTACAACACATTAGTGTGACTAGTGTGTTACTGAACAGGTGTTTCCTGCACACTGTTCAGTTTTCAGTGGTTGCTTAACTCTCAACAGAGATGAGATGAATACTTCAACACATATGAGATGCATAATTGTGTTTGTGTTTGTGGTGAAGGAAGTTATGTTGATTGCCAATTTGAGGCCGGTATGACCGCGCAGACAGACTAAGATTTTGTGGCATGTCCTTTAATTTATTTCCTGGCGTGGTTTATTATCTTGTAATGTCAGTGTTTTGTGTTCTTAGATTGTGTTCAATATGGGTGCTTTTCATTGAACCTGTAAATATGCAATGCTGATGAGCACTACTCTTTTCTGTTTGAGGAAGTGGTCCCTGTGGAATTTTGAAATTATATAAATTCTGTGCTTGTGTGTCATTATAAAGGGCATTTATATAAAAGTGCCAAACAAGTTTAATGGAATGTGCCTTCCTGAGGAGAATTTGTTTGGTGTTTCACTACAGATGGTGAGTAATGTACAGTGCCTTCCAAAATGCATTTTAGGATTTCTTAAAGTATGTTGATTAGTGTTTTGTAATGGGTTGTTCTTTTATTGATAGTTTGAGTGAATGGTATTTAACTGGTGTTTTGATAATTAGTGGCTGCGGTGTGCATTTTTGGACTGATGTATTGTGTTGCTGTGGCGGAAAATGTATCCTGACATATATTTGGTCACGAGATGAAGGTGGAACAGAATTCTATGCCACTTAGTGCTGTCACTGTATGTGGTGTGCAGAATTTAATTTCTTCCTGTCATACTTATCCTGCACATTGGCAGGGCAGACATAAGGTAATAAGAATGAATTTGAATTTGAAAGAGAAATTAGTTTGGGTACCATACAGTTTCTGTTGCTATGAATTTATTCAGATGTGGGTTGTTGTTTCCCCTGCACTGCAGGTGACATTGTCAAGAGTAAAACAGCCAACTGTGTAGTACAGATTGTGAAATCGGTTGGCAGCTGAAGTTTTTCTGTCACAGCTGGCTATCTGGGTACCATGTATATCAACTCAGTAATGGCTTATGTGATAAGTGTAGAGTTCACATTTTTATTAAAATTCCTGGCTGTGTGCACGTGTTTTGCATGCATGCACACCCTCATACAAATGTGTGGAAAGAAACCTGAGATTGAACAAAGGCTGTATACTTCCATGGTTCAGTTGGCGTGATTCACTTTGGAATTAAAATTTCAAGTGACATTTATTTTTAAAGTTCTACCTATTGATACTAGTGTTGTTACTATTACTGCTTAGTATACAGGCCTAGGTGGACACATGTTTGGGGAGTTTATTTTGTCATGTAACTGTAATTTTTCGTAAGGCATACATTTTCTTTTGTGCATGCTAACATAGGTATGGTGGGTTGGTTTAAGTGGTAGGCGTATTGCTGTCCTGAGTGTGTGAAGATACAGAATGTTTGCCAGATTCCCTGTGTTGCAGTTAATATGGTTGTAAAAGAGTGATTATGTTGTGCCATTTTTGATGTGTTGCATGTGACCCCAGACAACCACAGATGAATTTACGCTGGACTGGAAGTTTCAAACTAATAAATGTCTCTTACATATTGTTCTTAATAAACTTGAGAGCATTCAGTAAAATCTTCTGGGGCCAGCAGAATATTAAAATTGCTGTTTTTTGGTTTCGTGATGCTGCAGCTCGTTCTTTTTTTTTGGGGGGGGGGGCAGTTACTGTGTTCTGCATATGTTTCAATTAATCATACTTTTGCATATTAGATGTGACCAAGTATAGGGTGTTCAGTTGAAATAGAACCCACAGGCATGGCAAACTTAACGGTCTTGCATATGTACATATTCAAGTTAAAGAGATTTTGGATATGACCATCTTTCAGACATCCTTGATTTTGAGGAACTGAAACACCAGGAAACTGACTTACAAATTCCCCATGACACTTTCCATGACATTTCTTTTATAGGTTTCCACAGTGAGAATCCTCTGTCTTCAACTGTACTCACAACTCTACAAATCTGCAGTTACACCATGTTTCACACATTGTCACACAGCAGATTAAACTGGACTGTGTGACTACAGAGATGCAGTGTACCCTGCACCCACAACAAGGTTTGGCCATGTGAGTCATGCAGGTGCCATTCAAATTGCTGTGTGGTGTGAGTTTGTAGACATGATCTTCCAACAGTGTTCAATAGTCTGTTTCCCATGTGTTAAATTTGTCTGAAGTTGAAGGAGGTCATCTATAGGATCTTTCGACAGGCAGCAAGTTACAACTGTTTGTATATTAGGGGACATATGGCTTAGGGTTGCTGTGCCTGTGAATTCTTCTGTCATTGGTCTCCATGTACATACTTTCTTTGCCTACATACATACATTCATTCTGACAATTAGTATGTTGAATGTAGGTGTACAATATGTCCTCATTTTCCTGGACCCATCCTATTTGCTGGTAATGGGACATCATGGTTGAAATTTTTCATATAATATCAGTCTTGAGTTTTCATGCATTACACATTATTCAAACATTCATACCCCATTTTGAATACACATATGAGGCTATGTTGAAAAGTAATGTGTGGCAGTGTTTTATGTTTTATGCTGGAGTTGGTGTATGTAATGGAATAAAATCACAATCGGTAACTTCTTGAATTGGTACTGTGCACCCCCATGCATAATCACTGTTGCGGTGTACATGCTTCCACCAACATCCAGGTGCTTTCATAAGTCTGTCACGATCATATTTTACAGCTTTATGATGGAACCAGAACTTAATGGTTGTCCTCATGTTCCTTTGTTTGGGAAAGAGACAGTGCTAAATCATTGAAAACGGGTCAAATCTGAGCATATGTCACAGCAGTTTTGTGTGGCCAAGCATTGTCATTTTGAAGGAGTGGCTGCTCCATGTGAGGACACACTCTTAGAACATATCCTTTCAGTGTCCTGGTGATGTACGGTACTGTTCAGAGTAAATGGTTGTTCCAGTAGGCGTGAATTATAAATGCACAGTATCTTTTAACATTCCCCAAAAATTGAGCAGACACTGCAGAAGTGATTAGCATTGATGTCTAGACATTCCTCGCCATAAACAGCTTAAATTCACTGATGAATGTCAATTTGAGACATTTTCTGAAGCAGAAGCTCTTTGCTGTTTCGTTCACTTGGATTTGCATACCTTAAATTTCACCATGTTTTTGAGCATAGTTCAGAGCCCTGTAGCAACAGAAGTTTAAAATTGAACCTGCGTGCGCATTGAGTGGGGGGGGGGGGGGGGGGGGGGGGGGGGGGGGGGGGGGGGGGTGCGGCGTGGGGGTGTGTTTTACGTTCATTTTGTTTTTTTACGG
>Ga0131853_10004654_pt1 | contig 24592 bp, 18 predicted proteins | sample TergutLab28metaG_FD_92764 | JGI IMG/M metagenome (GOLD analysis project Ga0131853, IMG submission 92764) | Labiotermes labralis P1 segment gut microbial communities from Petit-Saut dam, French Guiana - Lab288 P1 (version 2) (version 2) | ecosystem: Host-associated > Arthropoda: Insects >...
AAGGGAGAAATATAATAAGGGGGGGGGAACCCAGGGAAAGGCAAGGTGGGGTTTGTTTTTGGGTTGTGAGGGGCGGGGGGGGGGGGGGGGGAACTGCTCTTACGGAGCTGGCAAGAAAATAATTACAAATAAAACGAAGGCACCAGTAGTGGTGACGATATTTCTGGTTTGTACATGCTCTTATACAGTGGCGCACGCGCAAGAAATTCCTTTTCCAAATCCGTTACATATACAGTTGGAAACAAAGCTGAAAACACAGGTTGTAGATACGGCAGCAGCCGCAGTGGCAGCGGCAGCAAACATGCCGCTACGCACGTACCCAGCAGCGCGGACGAGTCGCGCCACGTTGCTCAAGATGTCTGTGGCAAACAGCGAGAGCTCCTGGCAGCGAGATCCTTAAAGGCCCGAACGTTTGTGTAAATACTATTTAGATATTCCGTTCCTAAAAACAAAGAAAACAGACTGTATCTTCATTACAAAGATGAAATCCTCGTTGTTGAGGAAAATTGTCTGATTATTTTGAGAATCATAAACAAGAAGAAGGCAGATGGCAGAACTTCTGAATATCACAGCACAGCATATAGTAAACACCGAGCTTTCAAAGGGGTAAACTTTTACATTGCGAAGCCATCTGTGCCCATATGCCTAATATGAGTGACGAAGGGACATTTCAAGAAATCTTGGGGTCCCAGGCGTACTTGGAGAAGTTACTGTCTTCGTACCATTTTCATGTAATAATACACACATGCAACACGCTTATTGTCATAACTTTCATACAGTGAACAAAGCAATCATTCATGGATCGCAAATATAATATTCGACCTCTCCTACATGTTTCGGTAATTTTGAGTGTTCATTAGTGACCCCTAGCACGGACCAGGAGGCCGGAACATGTAGGACTAATTAAATAATAAATGTATTTGTGATCCAAATATGTGCACCATGTTTTTGTAAAAACATCGATACTAGACGAGGTGCTAGCGAAGCACGCCCCACGCCCACTCCTACTACCCACACCGCAGCCGACTGTTGCGTCGTTACGTTAAGACGGCACTGAGAGTCAGAACAGCCCCATTAGAACCATGCATTCAAACATAACAGCCCTTGGTAGCAATGTTGCTGATACCATTCGCTTAAAGTCAAGTTCACCCTGGAACAGGCCACGAAGGCCCAGAGGGGGAGCAGAGGTATAGCTCAACCCTTTTTTTGACCTCGGCACTAGATGGGGGCGGTTGGACAATGCCACGCCCCGGCCGCTTTACCTCCGGGAATGAGCCGGTACCCATTGTACAGGAGGCTGGGAAGGCCCCACGTCCGGTCTGGACAGGTGCGGAAATCTCGCCGCCACCGGAATTCGATCACTAGACCGCCCAGCCCGCAGTGAGTCGATATACCGACTACGCTCTCCCGGCCCACGATACCTTTCGCTTACCCGCACAAATGAATGTGTAACGGACACCGGCGGAACAAACACGACGCAAAAACACAAAAAAGACGCATAACATGATCACACCCCACGTGAAAGAGTGAAAACTTATATCGGTAAACTAGTCTGATGACTATCCTAGCATCTGCTTGGAGGTGCAGACACTCCCAACTTATACACGGCGCAAGTCGGAACTGAGTATACGCATGGTCAACCATATATGTATATTCCAGACAGTCCAGCTGTAATTCAGAACTTCTAACACACCGGAGCCTGCTCGGCCAAAGCATGACCGCACCAACACTTTAGACTAATTGTGGTTTCATTACAGCAACGAAACATTCGGCGCGCGTTTAAAAAATGTATTCTTATTTTTGTACTTTTTATAATAGTGCGTGAGTGTTAAACTGCGCGCGTTTCTGTACGAGTACTGAAGAAAACTCGAGAATCTCTATCAGCACAGCTGATACGCTGACATATTCAAAACAGGCACCTTCCAAAACGTCGCTTCAGTTAACTTATTTAACAGTTCCTCCTACGCTTAACCATCGCACCAGTTAGCCATCTAGTGAATTAAGACAATCCCCTAACAATAAAGAAAGAGGCTGTCGGCTTTACGATCTGGCCACTCCATCGTCAGGTAAAAAGGTTAAGCAGGCCCACTCTGCTGCGTGTAGGCTTGTTGGGGTATTGGGTCTGTTTGATGGAAATTGCGAAACAGAAAATCGTGACCCAAAGAGTACGGAACCCCGGTCTTCCAGGCCACAGGTACCGACACGCAGTGGACAACTGGCCACTATTTGAAATTGCATACGCCAACTCCAAACAGCAATCCATTTCTCTTAAAAACGCCGGCAGTCCACAATTTCAGAACATAAAGACCTTCAAATGACCTGACGATCGAGATTAATAGGAAGGAAACCTGTCCATCAACTATGACATCACTTCCGGTAACTGGAAACGTGAACCTTATATGGCAGTTAAATCGATCCTCTAGCGGTTTGTAGCCTCCCGTCCTTATTAACACATTTATTAATTAATCAACTCTTCCTTGAGAATCCAACAGTTGCCCGGCCAATCAAGAAACTCTACGCATTTGGAAACCGTACTACATAACCGTGAACACAAAAGCCTCTATTCGGTCTGTATCTGGAGACGGTCGTCCAGTCCAGCCAATTTTCTTGAGACCCAGTTTCACACCGGGGAAGGTACAGCGCAGTCGGTGTAACGACCAGGCTTCGGGATGGACAACCGAGGGATCGTGGCTCGAATCCCGGCAGCCAAAAATGATTTTTCTCTTCTTCGAAGCGTCCAACCGGGCTCCTCGGATCACCCAGCCCTGTATTCAATGTTACCTGCGGGTTCTTTAAGAGGGGATAAAGCGGCCGAATTGTGGAGGTGAACACTCATCTCCAACTGGTACCAAGATCAAGAATGAATGCAGCTACACATCCACTCCCACATATGCCTTCGTAGCATGCACACGGACATCTTTACCTTACCATCTTAGTATTACCCTATTATGAGGGTGTACTGATAAGTCCTTAGCACGACCTACTTCCCGATGTCGTAGGACGGAACCGATAGTGACGTTGGAAAGAGGGGTCTGTTCACGTGCCAAATTGCAAGTCTTTTCTTGATGCAGAGGCTGAAAGGAAGCATGTTAGATGACGCGCGATTTCAACAACATGTAGACGCGAGTTGTCAAGTTTTTTTTTTCCTGCAAGGCAAGGCGCCGAAGGAAATTCACCCCATTTTGACAGAAACATTAGGGGAACATGCACCATCGTATGCCACCGTAAAAAACTGGGTGACCCAGTTTAAACGTGGTGATTTTTCCACCTCTGATGCGCCTCGTCCTGGACGACCCAAAACAGTGACCACCCCGGAGATTATTGATCAAATTCACAAGCTAATCTTGGAAGACAGCCGGATTTCGGCTAAATCAATAGCTGAGCAACTGGTCATCTCACGTGAGCGGGTAGGGTCCATCATTCATGGAGATTTGGACATGCGGAAGCTCTCCGCGAAGTGGGACCCGAAATGCCTGAACGCGGATCGAAACGTCAACGGTGCCAGTCGTCTGAGCAACGTTTGGAATGTTTTCGGCCCGATCCAAATTATTTCCTGTCGCGACTGGTGACCAAGGACGAAACCTGGTTATATCACTATGACTCGGAGACAAAGCAACAATCAATGGAATGGCGGCATAGCGGCTCACCCCGCCCCAAAAAATTCCGAGTGAAAAATCCGCTGGAAAAGTTCTCGCCTCGATTTTTTGGCATCACGACGGCATCCTCTTCATTGATTATCTTCCAAAGGGCCAAATTATCAACACGGAGTATTACTCATCTCTGCTGGTTCAATTGAAGGACATTTTGAAAGAAAAACGCCGCGGGAAGGTCATCAAGGGGGTCTTGTTCTTGCACGACAATGCTCCAGCTCACCGGGCACTTGCAACCCAGAAGAAACTGGCCTACCTGGGCTTCCAAGGTCTTCATCACTCACCCTATTCTCGGATTTGGCCTCGTCGGACTACCACCCGTTCGTTGGACTGAAAAAACAATTGAAAGGTCGCTATTTTTCGTCCGACGCGGAGGTCATTGCTACCGCGGAGACCAGGTTGTACGGACAAACTTCTGATTTTTTAGGGGGAGTGGCTTGCCAAAATTAGAGCAGCGGGCTAAGAAGTGTATTGAGCTTCGTGGGGATTATATTGAATAAATCCCGAGTTTGATCGTTGTAGCGTGTTTCCTTCCTGGTCGGGCTAAGGACTTATCAACAACCGCTCGTGTGTGTATGTATATATAAATAAATAAATATATATATATATATATATATATATATACACATGCCCCTGCCCCCCAATTTATCTCTTTCTTTCATACGTTCGCATCAGAACCCTACAGACACTTCTCTCCCAGTTACAACGTGAAAATAGTAGATACTTAGGATATCAAAAGAGGGAATATCTGGAAGACAAGATTAATGAGCCTCAAACAGCCAGTAATAAAATAAACATCAGAGACTTGTATATGGAAATAAGTTGATTTACGAAACTTTACTAACGTGAAATTAACGCGGTACAAGATGGGAAGAATCTGCTTGCGTATTCTCACAGCATTTTTTTCACCTGTTTAATTTGTATATGGTTAATAATGTTAGGCAGATGGAAATGCATACAGCTGAGCCGCTATACCCTACACCTAATGCCTGTGAGGTTGACATGTCTATTGGAAAGTTTAAAATATAACTCGCCGGGCAGGGGTGCACAGATCTCCGAAGCACAGTCGCCGAGGCGACTAAATTTTGTGCGGTGGCACTTGACATTTTCAGCATAATAATTGTGGTATTTCCCTTACATACAAAAATGCGTATAGGTTCATATGCACTGAGGGTGAAGGACCAAGTAACAAGGAGGTTCACAGGTCAGTCCAGACTTGTGGGTTCGCAGTAAGGAAATTGTTTACTATCGCTCTTCTGGCACTTAGAATTTTAAGGCGGCTCCTTGATTCTTGGAAAATTTGTGAACCCATGTCACAAGGTATAGATCAGACTCCGGCGGATATGATCCAAACAGGTAAACATTACATTTTGGGATACAAAATTCACCAATTCTATTTAGAAAAATAAAGAACTGCCTTAATAGTGTAAAGGGCCTATTAAGGGATGTATTAATATGTACGTTGATAAATCTTTCTACAGTATATTTTGGGGACTATCACTGTTATCAGCTACGTGGTCAGGATTTAGTTCGTACTTCGTATGTTTAGTCTGGGGGGTAGGAGGTTGCAGTCGAACAAATATATATTCTGGTTCCCAGAATATGGGCGAATCAGTCATTTCTGGCGACATGCTGTGTCTCTGGCTGCCACTCGACGCGTGTACTCATTTGTTCTTGTTTACACACAGTTTGTCCAGCACACTCCCAATTCATACATAGACAAGGGCATATAAAATAAAAGGGACTGACTAAAACGCCTTAGCTGACCTTAACTTCTTAACAATGGGCATCATTTCTTCCGGCCCTTAGCAAAGCATATTTCTCACTTTTTAAGATTACAGGGGAACAGGGACTTATGGTAAGATTACTTTTATGTCATGCAGTAATGGGCCCACAAAAAATACATTCCAGGTGCAACTGATTGTATTTACAGCCACCTCACAACTCAATTTAAGTAAATGTAATTATACAAACATTTTAAGGGCTGTAAGGGCCCTGACATATCTTACGAAGTTTTAGTGCTTTTAATCTATACAGTGCGGGCCAAAAGTTACAGGACTGATTTTTTTTAAAAAAAGAGGACACATGAGGAAGAAACATACATTCTTTTGATTCAAAATAAGCTCCATTGGCACACACACACACACACACACACACACACACACACACGTATAGGCTTTTGCGGGGTCGTAGAGTTTCTGAAAGTTGTCGAAAATTAATCTTTTTGGACCTTCTTTAATTCATCAGTTACGGCTTCTTGGATCTCAGCAAAATCCGCAAACTGGAGTACTTTTTAACTTCATTGTCAACTTGGGGAACAGAAAATAGTCTGGCACAGATAAATCTGGGGAGTACGGGGGGTGATAAAGGGTTGTAGCACTTTTTGGGTAAAAAATTGGCAAACACTTGGAGCTTTGTGGGCGGGCGCACTATCGTTCAACAAGAAAAAATCTCGACAGCAGAACGCAGCTGAACGAACCCGCCGAATGCGCTTCAGCAGGCGGTCCATTGCCCCTCTATAAAATTCTGCATTTACTGTTTTTCCCTCTGGTACGAATTCTTTGTGCACTACGTCTTGAGAGTCGAAAAAAATTATCAACGTTGTCTTGATGCGAGAACTCTGGAATTTCAGTTTCTTCGGCCCAGACGATGTCCCACAAGCCCATTCAGAATCTGTCACTTTGTTTCGGGGGTCACAGGCAAAACACCAGGTCTCATCTCCCGTAATAATTTTGTTAAAAAAAATTTTGTCTGCATCGGCCATCACCATAATGTATTAAGTCTTCGTGACAGCCACTTGTATAAATGTTTCCATTTTATTAACTTGTAACTTATCACACATTATAAGAAACCCTCTGAGGATGATGTGTAAACATCGAAACATGTAGCAGTGCTATAAGAAACAGCTAAATGTTAACATATATTGTGCGTCTGTTGGACAAATGTAATAAAATTACCTTTGTGTGACGGTTACTGGATGTGTGAAAACAAGAAGTGTGTTAAGGGAGCTTGAAATGAGGAAGATTCCATCTATGAAGTTCAACGTTTCGCACATTATACCAAAATCTCTATATTGCATACTGTCAGACTGGAGATATAACCACTCTTTACAAGCACACCCTTTCGAATTAAATCCTCCCATTCGAATCTGATTTTGCATCTCTATATTAATACGCTTATGTGTCTGTTGTGGTTGAAAGTGTGAACCCCAGAAATTTACGACGTAATTTTCATCCAATATTCTACCAGAAACACATCTGACACACGATCAATAGAGAAAAGTAAAATGCTCGATGATCATACCCCCCCCCCCACACACACACAAAACACCCAGTACCGGAATGTAGAATATAGTGCCACTGTTGTGTGAATACTCTAACAACAATTACATACACGTGTAACAATAAACAGTTTTTAACTCATGAAATAATGTGAAATGCCAACTTAATGCAACAAGGTAATTTCATTGATGTGTTCTTAGCTCGACTTGTTTCGGGTACATACGCCCATCATCAGGAACATTAGATGTTGAGTTGAAGCATATGGTTTTCTGCACCGAGTTTTTGGATGGGTGGTGGTCTTGAGAGCCGCTGTGTAGGTCGTGTGTATGGTGGGGACGGTGCCGTGCACGGTACCATCCGCACCGTACACACGACCTACACAGCGGCTCTCAAGACCACCACCCATCCAAAAACTCGGTGCAGAAAACTATATGCTGCAACTCAACATCTAATGCTCTTGATGATATGCATATGTACCCGAAACAAGTCGAGCTAAGAACACATCAATGAAATTACCTTGTTGCATCAAGTTGTCATTTCACGTTATTTCATGAGGAAGAGGCACCGTCAAACAACCCTCAAGTATTTAACTCCACATTAGACACAAGTCCAATGTTATGTTACAAACTTTTGTGTTAGAGGCAAATGCCGACACATCTAACACACTGGACTAGGGTTGCGCGTTTGACAAGTCGCAATCGTATTCGTCGTAAATGCAAATGAAGAGAATATTTTCGACATAAAAGATTGAATGAATTATTTCTCGTGCGCTAGACATGTCAGCCTGACACTGAAAATTCTCTCCCGTCTGCAGAGAAAGGGTGATTGAAAGAAAGACAACTTCATGAGGGAATCGAACCCTGACGAACAGCCCCGTTGACACTCCACATATCAGACATCGCGAAAGTGTGTATACACGTTCGTTTATGGGACAAAGTGGGGTGAAGAACAAGCGAAGTAGAAATGTTAATAGTCTGGCCAGTAAGTCAGAGGCTCATACCGCCACCCTGCACAACTGGAGCCAAATCGGAGAGCTGTTCCTTTGTTAGTGTATAGACATGAGAACACGTGCGGTAACAGATGTATGAAAAAAGAACCAAGACCGGCTAAGCACGTATAACGTAACCCTCAGGCTCGTTCGCGTAACCACTGTTGCCGTGGAAAAGTAGTAAGTGTGTGTTTCTATCCTTGCCTGGGTCATCCGTCACGTCTGCGCCGTTTCATACTGTCAACTGTGCCCTGACAGGCTCTGCCATATTTTTTCACATCAACTCAAAAAACGGAAGGTTTTGAGAAAAAAATTTAAACATAAAATGTGTGTATTGATTTTCTCTATAAATTTTGTCTGAAGCAGTTCTCACTCTAAAAGAATTCAGCCAGATATTATCACAGATATACATAGGTCTTCATGTAAAGTACCCGTTATTCTTGTTAGATTTTAATCAAACCTGAATTTTCTCGACAAACATATTCGTTCATCACAATCAACGAAATGCACAGTATCGCCCAATTAGTTGGTTCAATAAACGAATTATCGATTCGAAATACAAGGAGTAAACAACTTTAAAATTTCTCGGCAGACTTTCGGAAAAATCTTCAAATATGACATTTCATGAAAATCCATCCAGTGGGGGCCGAACAGTTCCATGCCGACAACCAGACATCACAAAGCTAATAGTCGATTTTCGCAATTTTGAGAACGCATCGATAAATGCAACTTTTATCACGGTTTATTTTCATTTTGCAAAAATTATGGCCTACAAAATGGGTATGCCAAAGGCATGTGACAACAAATGAATCGCTGGAGCCAGAAACGTGACATATTGTAGTACGCACACAGATCACAAACATGGACATATCCACAAAGCCCTTTACACGTTAATGACCACGGACATGGCCAACCGCACAAAAATCTGACATTAAATATGACAAAATAACGTAATGGACATCTGCAAACGGCCCTAGTTGTTCACAAAACGCATAGTTTTATCAATGCACAGTCCCTGATACAATCACGATTTAGATTCAAACACGCAACTATGTAAAGAAAAATGTTTCCAAATTCTAACCGTAAACTGTCAGTAGGCTTGCCCGCGGTACAAACCCGGCGTCAAAATCTACCGCTAACAGTGTCTGTTACAAAACAAGTAACTCAGACACAGTGTCACTGATAAACAACCATGAAAACCGTGACGGCCTTGAGTTTCCATCGTTATACATTGCTTAGGTTACGAAAAAATTATATTCCATAATGAAGCAGATGTATTAAAACTAATAAACTTTTTTTTATTTGGCGCAACAGCCCCCCCGTGGGCCAGGGCCTTCTCATTCACGAGGATTCTAGATCACACTCAACGACGCAACACAGTCGGTAGGACTCCTCTGGACGAGTGATTAGCTTGTCGCGAGACCTCTACCACACAACACTCACAACAGACAGACATCAATGCCCCCGGTGGGGTTCGAACCCACAATCTCAGCAGGCGAGCGGCCGCAGATCTACGCCTTAGACCGCGCGGCCACTGGGACCGGCAAAACGAATTACTCTGGGCTCAAAATTTCCAACGCCCAACGCAAAGAGTTTGTCAAAAAAAACTAGTGGCTCTACTGTGATTTATATGAAATAATCTGCGGTGTCTCAAACTATGGTACACGTACCACCAGTGGTACTCCAACCACTGTTTACTGACGTGACCTTAATGAAAAAACTCCGGAATAAAAAAAGGATAAAAATTTTTAAAATGAATAAAACACAAACCACACATATTTGCTAATATGCAGCACTGGTCGCAACATTATATAACCATCTCCGCTGTCAGCCAGTCTGTTCAATTTAATTTTTTATTTAAATATAAAACTGGTGGTACAATGAAACTGTTAAATTCATGCAATTATAGGAAAAGCGAAGAAGTATGAAAACCCCTGGAATAATCCTGAACTACAAACAGACATCCGAAACAAATAAATCATAATTAGACCAAACATTTTCGTGTATATCTTCTGACCATTCTCAGTTACAATTTTACAATTTTTAACTAACCATTCCCGCAATCTACCAGACACTACATTGTACCACGTGCACTGTACCTCGAATGTACGTGTATCTGATCCCTATCAACATCAAATATCACGTGTGCATTACGGAGTCATCTATGGGGAAATGTTAATACTATGGAACACAATGCCACGGCGAATTTCGGAGGGCGTTCCACGAAAAATAGTATTTCGAAAAATTAGGTATAGCTTCCGCGTCTTTACTGTATATACAAAACAGAGAGACGGAGGGCAGAAAATATACCAGAAAATGTATAAAAGAAAAGTAAGAAGAAAATAAAGATGAAAAGAGGGTACTTTCGATAACTCAACAACGGCACACCTGTAAGTACGCAATACTTACCTGCCCAACGCAACTCGCCTGCCTGTAAGTTACGTGCCAATATTCCGACTACATACATGAGTACATAACGACAAGGGAATAGAATTACGTCTCTCTGTGAGTCTCGGCTTTCCTCTGCAGGTGATCTCAACACACATTCTTAATCTTGGTATTAAGATTTAATGAACGGCTGATGTCGCGAACGGTCGCTTTACGCCAGGGAAATTCACCAGTATCCTTTTCACGTAACGCTGGACGGCACAATGGGGTAGATCTGAACGTGATCTGAACCTCCACCCCTGGCAGGAGTCGAACCTGATTTCGGTGGATGTCCAGCCCATAGCCAAATCTCTATACACATTGATCAATCAGAATCATACATACAGCAACGGCAATATGGATGTGAAACTTCAAGTTCACACGGCGGTGATTATCAAGTTTGCTGACTTACGGACGCCAGGTAGGACGTGACCAGTGTGTCGATTTTTCAGACGATCCTACAGCCTCCAACATCAAGACATAAAACACGAACGCTGCTAAAGATGTGGCTAAGTTATTCCTGAATTTCGGTACATTTATACCAAACCATACGCGTTACACCGATCTTCATACACATGTAAATCTGATGTGTTCGACATTTCTAAGCGTCCATGTCCTGCATCGACAACAAGAAGCCGAAATTATGAGGGTGACGTCACAACTCCGCATCGTACTAGCACCTCACATAACCAGTCAGTGGCACGACAATTGGCACGGCACTCGGTGATCTGATGAGAGTCTGGAAAGCTACCAACATTGTCAAGTGACTCACTCAGCTCCTAGTATGGGCAACCAGCGCTACACCCGAGACTGTTGGGCTGCCTTACTCCCAGGCTCTCGGCATGCCAGTCTCATAAACACAACTCTACTCAGACGAGTACTCAAACGTTAACAGTCGCTCATGCAGTAAAGAAATTCCCCAGTTACTGCGGCCTGCACGATCACTGCAGTGTCACAACAGCTCACCACATGTCCCACTACTCAGCCAAATGAATTCAACCACACACCCCGCCATGCTATTAATTTAATAACATTTCCAACATTACTATCACATCTACGCTCGGTCTCCCAAATGACCTCCTTTGAAATGTGTGTACACATTTTTCGTCTTATCCACGCCTGCTACACGCGCTGCTCACCTCATCCGCCTGGACTTCATCACCATTCATACTTGGTGAAGAATACAAATTACGGAAAGCTCCGCACTATGCATATTTCTCTATGTCCCTGTTACTTACCCTTCAAAGGATCAAATCCACAGTCAGCACATTTCTTCAACCACCCTCAGTTTATAGTCTTCCTTGAATATGACAGACCAAGTATCAACCAACACAAAAGGTAAAATTGATATCTGGATAATCTTGACGTTTCCATATGTCACACGGGAAGACGCAACATTCTGAACTGAATGGTAACAAGCATTCTCCTCTGGAATTCCTTGTTCATACAATTTTGACATTTCAGTGTCGTTTGGAAATATCTGAAATTTTCCACACTTCGCTTGCCTTTATAATCCGAACTTCATTCATTTTAAATAAACTCTTCCCAAACCGAGAAACCAACATTTCACCAGATTGAAACGAAGAAGAAAGTGTGGCAGTAACCAGCATCCTCACTTTTAGGAATTCGTAAAAGGCAGGGCACTTAAAATTCATTGCATCAACGTACCTGTTCACTCAAGGTGATGCGATTAACTACGACTCTCCTAATTAACTGACTTCTTTGACAGCAGCAACATCATGGCTCAAAATCCTTCATTATACACGATCCTCATCCAGTTCTGGCCACCTCTCAGGATCACACTATTTCCTTAAGAACCTCCAACTATCAATTAACTCCGTGTTAGCAGAACCCGAAATTTCAAGGCCGCTAATACTGAAATTCACCCCCGGAGACGATCCTGAACAAGTTACATCCAAGTATCACTTCCCTACATCAGATTTGACATTATTCGCTCGTCTGGGTCTGGCCTCCAAGTAGGAACCCTCACATACAGTGCTCTAAAAAAAACTCTATACTCATTTGTTTTCAACCATCCTAGTTCGATCCGAAGACCTAGGCGAAGACGAGAGATTAATATTAAAATTGATCTTCAAAAAGCAGGATAGGAGGGTGCGGACTGAACTGTTATGGCTCATGATAGGGAGCAAGTGGCTGTATCTTGCATTCACGGTAACGAACCTTCGAGTTCCATATAATTTGAGGAAAATCTTGACTATCTGAGAAACTATCAGCTTCTCAAGGACTCTTATCTACGAATTTAGCATGTGTAGCCGATCATTTTTAGTATAGTTGTTTCTTAGGATTGCTGGCGTCAGTTACGGACGGCTCATGGCAAGCGTTGTAAGTTAATCTGTCAACGTATATTCAGGACCATTGGTGACAGGTAGGAGAGGAGAGATTTAAATGTGATAACGTTAGCAGCGGACAACGGACGCTAGCAGGCCAGTGCGAATTCAGTCGCGTACGAGTGTGGTGTAAGCGGGAGTACAGAGAAGTGACTGTGTCAGTTTCCTAGAAATGATCTAGTTGTTTTACTGGATATAGCGCTCAATTATTTTATATCAAAAATAAATTGAGTAAATAAAACAAGTAAAAGAAGAAATAAAACTATACGTGATTCGGTGAACCGCACCCGTTTCCCGAAAGAGGATCACCTACCAGACTGAGCGCGTCGGGACAACAAAGTTACGAAGGATGATCGTGTAGATAGGATTTGACTATTCTAACAACGTATGACGTGAAAAGTTCCTTGTTACGTAATACCGTTCAATCTAGCCATCAACGAACCAAGAAAGTATGAATCAACCAACAAACCAACCAACCAAACAACCACGTATTTTTTATCTACTGTCCCCGTATCGGCTAAAATATAAAATTCGAACGCTGCATAGCAGACGCAAATAACTCTGACAGTTGATACGGTGTGATGCACTCCTGGGCGGGGACCTGAGATGAGTTGCCGCTGCTCCGGGAAAGGAGAGAGCTGCTTCAGATTGGCAAAACTGTCAATCCGATGTCGTTGGTTGTAGGTATTGATTTTGTTACAGGGTGCATTGGCTCTACACATCACATCTCTTGACACAGTTTTCGAGTTCAACCCACGTTAACATTCTACCTGTAACATAATTACCTGAACCCCAAAAATGTATCTCCGTCTTCATAAGTGACCTTCACTTTGCTAACTGACTCACATCCTGTCCCCATCACACCTTACTTCTCCACGATGCGTCAAAATGAAACACTCCCATCTATGCCCAGATCTCCAAAGAGACCCTCTTCCCTTCAGAATTTTCGACCAAAACGTTCCTGCATTTCTCATGTCTGTCCATGCGTGCTAGGTACCCCGTCAAATATTTACCCATCATTTCCTCTATGCAGTTATAATGAATGAAGCTCATGGCTATGGAAATTTCTCCAATATTCTCTTCCTCTTTCAGAGACCCTAACGCACTCGTCGCTTTGTGACGAGATTTTACAAACACTCTGTAAAATTGTAGTTTGAATTTCACGTGACAGAAGGATCTCACTAAGAGAATGACCGTCCTATGAGATGTCACGCTGTGCAATGTGACAGAAGTGTACCGACGTTTCGGATGAACCCGTCTCCATTATTCACCCACATGATAGGGGCATAAGATTCCTCTGAAATGTCGGTACACTTCTACCAGGCTGCACGGCGTAACGTACCACAGGTGTCGTGTTTAATGTTCATATTTTCTGACGGGCAAGGTACGGTAATTTCTTATACGTAGCTAAAATGTAAAAATGTAAACTTCTCCCTGTACAAGCCATGAAGGTGTACCGTACGCGTAGAGGTACAGTTCCACTCATTCTGAAGCTCGTAGCCAGATGCAGGTAAGTGGTAAACGTGACGCCCAAGCCCCTTTACCCCCGGCAAAGAACGCAGGAATCCGTTGAATAAGAGGCGGGGTGGGCCCTTGAGCCGGCTTGGACGTTCTGGAGAAAAGACAAAATTTTTACACCCGCCGGGAATCAAACCCAGGGTCGTCCAGTCCCTAGCGCAGTCACCATACCGCGTACGCAATCCCAGCTCCCTTTTCATACCCGGGGTCTAGATGACCACACTAGAAACTAACCGAAGAGAGCAGAGTTTGCGTTTCTTCCGCGTGGTACACTTTGGCAGTGTTCATGGCGGTAAAGTTTCGAACCGTGGTCTTCTGGGTCATATCATGTATTCTACACACCAGATGCGGCGGTGTCATATTTCATACAAGAATTATCTACATCTTCATGACAAAAATAAATAAATAAATTCCCATATTCAGCCGAGAATTACAACACATTAAGAGATCTCGGACCGCAGTAATGCGAAACAGCAAAAGAGCATTCTTTCAGCAAAAACTGAAGCAAAGGCAATAGGTTGTATCCTATCAACAAGCAGCGATAAATGATACAACAAAACATCAACCTGCCCTGTAGCTACCTGACAATTACAAGTTCAAATCTCCCCACACGCAGGCACATTAATTACTACAACTTTTTACTTTCATGGCGATTCATTGTCGATTTTGTATCTGTTTTTGTGTGTCGGCGCCGTATAGAAGTAAGAGTCGTCACCAACGTTTCGGAGCAATATAACTTTACCGTCTTCAGGGGTATATTAACCCAGACCCGGCGCAGTTCCTCCCCCGTTTCGTTAGTCTGAGTGACAACTTCCCCACAACGTGTAAATTACATCGTTACCCTATTAACTTCCAGTCTTGTTACATGGCAGCGAAACTTGGACTATTAAAGCAAGTGACGCCAGAAGAATAACAGCAGAAGAGATGAAATACATGATAAGAACAGCAGGATACAATTGGACAGATTATAGAACAAATGCACAAAGTGCAAAGGAGTTAAAAATAACACCAATTTTGGACAAATTACTGGAATACAAGAGAAACTGGATACAACATGTAAATAGAATGCCTCGAAATAGATTACCCTGGGTAATGAAATACTACTCCCCAACTGGCAGGAGGAATCATGGTAGACCTTTGAAGACACTTCTGGATACGTGAGACCGGAACGGGTCAACAAGTGGCCCAACTCCATGAAAGATATATGATGATGATGATGATGAACTTCGACTCTGAATTTGGAGGCAGCGTCTTTGCCGAAAGGTCAACAACATCCTAAACCGGAACCAGCATAAATGCTGTAGCTACTACCTGACAATTACTAGTTCAAATCACCGCCAAACAGGCACAGTATTACAACTTTTTACTTTCACGGTGATTCAGTGTCGATTTTTATCTGTTTCTGTGTGTCGGCGCCGTATAGAAGTAAGGGTCGTCACCAACGTTTCGTAGCAATATAACGTCACCATCTTCAAAGGTCTATTAACCCAGACTCGGCGCAGTTCCTCCCCCGTTCCGTTGGTCTGTGTGACCACTTCCCTACAACCTGTAAATTATATCGTTACCTTGTTAACTTCGACTCGGAATTTGGAGGCAGCGTGTTTGCCGAAACGTCAAGAACATCCTAAGCCGGAACCAACGTAAATGCATGTTTAAGTTTCAAAAAATTATAATTTGAAGGGCCGAGGTTACAATTTCCAGTAGACCACGGCTAAAATGCCAAGCCCATTCCCACCACTAGTCTTTGACAACGTTGGGCCATTCGCCATTATGTTCGGTAACAACAAGACGTCATTGGACCTAAAGAGGATAATGGGAACACCACATGCCCTAATGTCCACTTTGTTTGGGAAGAGATGGAAGGGCAGGAGGGGCACAATCATTGAACACCGTGTCACCCTCGAAAATAACAGCGACCGGTGGAAACATCCTGGACAACAATAAACTAGTGGTATTCAAAACGCTTTAATATCCGTGAAGCCCCTGTGACTAAATATGAATTTTCGTGGAACCCATGAAAAGTAAAAGTGTACTTATGGCGTGCATAAATTCAACAAAATTTATCATAACAGATGCTTATTTCAAAAATAAAATATTTATGTACGTTTACGGAAAGTATAGCTGATAAACGGTGATAGGGGTAACATGAGGTCGTAACCCATATGATCACAACAAGCTGCCCTATTTGTTGGTGACCTACAACGGTATCATAGTGACAAGACAGGCCTCGCAGTGTTATCAAGTTTTATATGTATAAGAGTCACATATTCTCAAGTTGGCCTATAAGCCCGGATTATCATTTTATTAGGGATTAGTTATTGAACAAATCAAATAAAGATAACCCTAACACGCTATATGAAGTCGTCCAACCGTGTTTATAAAAATAGCATTTCAGAAATGCCTTATTCTGTTCCACACTAGCAAAAATATCCTACTTTAATACCGTTAAAATGTGGGTGATAAAGGTACTAAAGCCTGACGCAACAAGTGCATTTTATTTAATGTGATTATTTAGTTACCTATTGTTAACTTTACTGTTTCTGACTCAGCCTATTAGACAGTCCAGTGGGTTAGGCGACCAGTGAATATCGAAACAAAAATGCTGTAGAAGGAAGCTGCAGAATGGGGCAAATTTATTTATTTTTTTCATAGAAGAAAAGCCCCAAGTAGGTCTCGACCTCCTCACTGTTGAGGTTTCGACATCACCCTCAGACACACCACAACTCGGTAGGACTCCTCTGGACGAGTGACCGGACCGTCGCAGAAAACTCTACTTGGCAACACACACACTGACAAGAGACAGACACCCACGCCCCCGGCGGGATTCGTACCTGCAATCCCCGCAACCGAGCGGCCACCGGCACCGTCGACGTAAATTTATTTCTGTGCTTAATTAAGGACACCCTAACGATGTTTGGAGGGTGATGGTAACGCTCTACGCATAACCAATCTCGGTAATTGAGGAAGGTCATTATCAGCTTCACGCACCGGCCGCTTACCCACCCCGGGCCCAATGAGTAGGCCCCAGAGCCGTGACGGACGCTGTGGAGGTGACAATCGCTGCCCTTCCAAAGAACCGACCGCCGATTCCTCGGTCGTGCAAGCTGTTGCCTGGTCACTATACGGAGCCTCCCCAGCCCCTGAAAGGAAACGGCCGAGGCCAAACTTAACGTGCTTAAATTGACATCCGCCTGCAAGGACTGCAGAAAATACTGAACATCAGGACAAGCAATCTGCGAGCTGAGATTTGATTCCGGAGCCCCCCGAATAGTAAACAATATCAATAATCACTCATGACATTCGATTTCACCATCGTGAGATCTTAAAGTACTTGTCTACTTAATCGAGTTGCACGCCAATAAAGTACATCTCTGAAATATCCAATAAATACACAGCACTTCACCGTACCTTAAAACGTACTATCTATACAATTACTGCTTTAACACAACATTTCTCCAGGTCGCATATTAACCCCTTACACGCTATGAACGATATACTTCGACTTGAAACCAAGCTCTCCTACCACGTGCGTCTCTCGTGTAGTAGCAAGTAACACCTCTCCTGCCACCTGTTGATACGTCAAGCTAACTGCGACATTTGAGGTTCTCGCAGCGGTGTTATTTCAGATACAAGACTTCTGGGACATTCCACCGAGTTTATTGGTAAAGTTATCGACGTTTCGGATGAGTCTGCTGCTTCCATCCTCAGGGGTTTTCAAGATTTCAAACAACTCAGCGCGGTAAACGAGCCACCACTGCTCTCGGTTCCCGATTATGAATATCTGTGAAGTACTCACTTCAATCCCCCCTACAGACCGTGTGACCAGTACCTCAATGTAGCTCTTTTTGCGCGATTCTATAAGGAAGCATTTTTGAGTGCACGAAAATTGGTTCAGCGGGCACCGGGACAAATTTTGTACCAAAACATCGTAAAGACAGTTGTCACTCCACAACAAATACCCATGCCTTGTATATGTACAACCTTAGAACGTAACTTAAAGGTGCAAGCAGTTGCGCGCGCGCACACACACACACAACATACTGGATAATATACTGGAATACCAGTTTCGAATCCACCAAGGAACACAAAACTTTGTCCACAGGCACTCCTACGTTCCCATTCTCGATGTGGTTATTCTTAGTTCCTCCGCCCAAAACGGGGAACACTACAAGCAAGCCAAGACCAAGAGAAGCGCTCTTCCGGGTTATTATGCAGCAAGTAGTGGTAATTCCTTGCCGACGTTTCGCGACAACCTTCGGTCCCATCCTCAAGGCTCGAGAATCCAAACAGAAATCACGGAGGCCGAGAGCAAGCCTTTCCGCACAGGACGTTCTAGTTCATCACATCGCAACCAGATGCAACGGCGACATTGAATAAACATGAAAAAATCGTACAACAGCCGCAGGATGCCATTTTTTTCTCAAAAAGGGGGCTCTTTGTACAGAAGTTCGTACGTGAAATAAATGCAATGTAATTAGGATGCACACCCACAAAAATATCCCGTATAGTCAATAAGAATATACATATTTTTAACTTCTGGCTGTAATTTAGGGTAGATCTATGTTGCAATAACAGATTCAGGCCAAAAAATCATGCCAGTGCCTAAAAATCGCCTTTGTTACAATTACATCTTAACCAATTGCAGCATTAAGTTAAATGAACCCTACAAAGGCTAAGATTAACCTAAATTACATTGAAGGATTCAGTCCGTACCGCGCAGTAAACACGCTCCTTCTAGGTTATAAAATAAATCAATTACTGCCGTACAGGAAAATACCTGCCACTTGTTCGGAGATTCATAGAAAACACATAATTGCACTTTGCAGGCAGAATGTTGAATGCGTGAATTTTAATCCTGGTGGTACATAAAACAACCACTACACTTTAAAAGATTAATATTGTTTAAAATTCAGTTACAGCCTCAAAGAAAACATTCTGCGTTTCCATTACAAAGACCACTCAGTTAAAACCTTGTTAGGGGGTATGATGAACACAACAACGACAATGTCAGAGCAAAATGCCTAGTGCTTGCATGTTAAAAGGGGCGGTACATACAGTAAACACCGCACCTAAATTGGTTACAACGATGCCCATCTTGGATTGCTTCAAATCATAACAACGGGCGGGAAGGGCCATGCTTGTTCGGGGGTAGTGTGAGGGGGAGAATGTCACCAAGGACTGAGGGCCGGTGCGAGTGCGTGATTAAAATCAATTCGTGTGAATAGCGACGACAAACAACAGCGCCGCAAGAACAAACGAGCGTTATTCGATATTTTGCACCAACTAACACACCCCCCGCCCCAGTGGTCTTTTCAGTTACTGCAGACACAAAAGTTATCATACTGAAGATACCACGCAGCATATGGTCAAGGCTAGTTCTTTTTTTTTGGGGGGGGGGGAGGGATTTAATTAACACTTCAGTACATGGAGATAACTATGTATACCACCTACGTGCCCTTTCTCCACACATCGCATTTATGGTATTTAGTATGTTTATTTAAGGACGCTGTACGAATATCAGGCTATACAGCATAGGAAGATACGACGATCAGTGAGTGATGGACCGAAAATAAAGAAAAAACGTAATTTTCCTGGAAGAACTGTTGAAAACCATGGAAAATGTGGATCAGTCGGTCTCCAGGTTTTAACACAGGAGCTTCTAAACACGAAGCAGAAGTGCCAACCGCTCGATGCGATTCTCACTATAAAAAACTACGATATCTTTCGGAAAACCAGCCAGGTGATCTTTGTAATGGGGTGGTTGTGTTTTCTGTTAAGACAACAACAAAAACGCTTAACACAATCGCAAGCGGGAAGTTGCCAAATGCACCTACTGGCTTCGCCATGTATACCGATGTCTATCCTTCCGTACCCATGTATAAATCGAGAAACTCCAAACGGGGGGGGGTTATTAAATTTGATATCTCAGTGATTTACTGAAATTTATAAAGGAAGCTTCATATTAACACTTGCACGCGATACTGCGCGCATGTCGCATGTAACGCGCTGAGTAACAATCGGAGTGCAAAATATTTATGACAAACACTGTTGTGCCGAAAAAATTAACACGGCTTATGTTCAAAAATTAAATCCATATCTGTCCAAACACAAATAAGTTAAATTGATTGTACAGAACATGTTTCGACGTATCTCAGGTCATCCTCAGGTGTGGGTGTTTTGGGAACTGTGTGGGTGTTTTGGTAATAGTGTGTGTTTTCGTAATAGTGTGTGTTTTGGTAATATGTGTGTGTTTTGGTAATTGTGTGGGTGTTTTGGTAATATGTGTACTTGTATTTACTGTGTTTTGTATTGTTTGTACTATGCTGATGTATAGTTTCGTTTATGTATATTTATTCTTATTTGTTACTAGTGTAGGGACTACTGCCACCGAGTGAAAACTCAATTGCTGTAAATTATTATTATTATTATTATCATCATCTCCTTTATGCAGGGTATTTATATTTATAATCCTGACACAAACTGTGTCCCTAGGGAATACAGTGTTCTGCCGTTCTGTTGTTACAATTCATGTTGCTTATATCTTTAGTTTCAGTGTGAATCTATTGTACATTTACTTTAGTACTTTCCGAAGTATGTGTGCAGTGCCCAACATGGCTGTTTTCTGGAGTTACTTGACTTCATGTTTTCCTGGTATGTTGCTCACGTATTTTCTGAGTGACTTTAAAACAGTCCCAGTCGCCCCTAGTATTACTGGTATCACCTTTGCTTTTACATTTCACATGTGCTGTATTTCTATTGTAAGGTCTTAATATTTCAGAATTTCTCGGCTTCTTTTTTAATCACATTTCTGTCTCCTGAGATTGAAAAGTCTATTAACATACATGTTCCCTTTTCATTATCACGGTTAGTTGTTGGGGATAGTTAAGTCAGTTTCTATTTGTTGGTTCCGCAATATTGTTACCTTGCCTCCTTGACTTGTTTCTACTGATTTTGGCACATGTTCATACCAGTGTTTTTTGTCCAATTGTATCCCTGTTTCCTTGCATATGTTGAAGTGTAGTTGTGCACGCACTCTATCATGTCTTTTTATGTACTTTTCTTTTGCCAGTATTGGGTATGCTGATATTATGTGGTCTATTGTCTCGTCAAATTGTTGGCAAATTCTGCACTTGCTACCTGTCTGTGTTAAAGATTATTATTATTATTATTATTATTATTCACAGTCGGTATATAAAAATACTGCCTGAGATAGATCGAAACATGCAGTTCTATATAATAAACATACAGAGTGGGCCACAAGTAGGTATACAGTATATAGTATAACATCCTCTGTATACCTACTTTTGGCCCACTCTGTATTTAGTCGTGTTAGACAGATATTGGATTAATTTTTATATTACCAACAACACAACGAAATGGCACTCGTTAAAATTAACAACCAATGTTCAATACACTTTTCCCGTAAGCGTCTGAAATGAACGTCATACACAACAGCTAAGCTATTTTATATACTTTAAACACTCAGCCGCTTTTATTTAAAAAAAAAAAGCCTAAACTTTGATTTCAGTATCAAATGAAGTAAAAAAGGTACAGCTGTTCCTATGCTTCACGAAGCTTCTACGCCATGAAGACGAATGAGTGGATGATCACAGCGCCACACGCTACTAATATAGGCATGAGGTGAGGGTGAGTAGTCAGCTATACACTCCATGAAGCAGGACCATGAACAACAACTATAATCTTCAAGTGCGATCAAACTCAAAACTTTAACGCAAATCAGTTTTATGATTTCACAGAGTACGCGGAAATACAACGCGTTTTATCCCCCAGCATCATCTTCGTACCAAAGGCAGATCAGAATTACTACGAAACAGCAAAGAACTAACTTTCAAATCGCCCAATTCGATCAGTCGCGGGTCGCAGGACGGGAATATGCAACCCCTCTCGAGATTCTGTTTCTTTATATTAGGGAATAAATAAAAAATCAAACCACAATACAATGTTCTATGTAAATAATGGATAATAACTGAAACATGTGGCCTGGCCTGTGTCTGATCTCCCATTCGGGGTAACCATGGACCGACAACTACTGTCTTGCCTGAATGCAAGGTTTCGTGAGTTTTGTAGTATCCATTTTAATACAGCCATTCCATCTAGGACTTGGTATATTAAACAATCGCCTCCTTGGACGGATAGCAATTGCAGCTGCATACACATCGCTCAGTCCCCTTTCCCCGACTCGTGATACATAGTACGTCCAAATCAGTAACGAAATCAGCTAAACAGTTAAAATTCTGAAGCACCTCTTTCTGCAATCTCCTGCACCGTCTTCTATCAGCGTCCTCTCCCTCAGGATAACAACAGATCACGTTTCACACTCATACAAAAACAACAGGTTATAATATACTTCTCCAATTTTTATCTGCAGTCTTCGAACAGAAGACCAGAAAATACAACACAGGAACGTTAACAAATACTTCGCGAATTCAGTGTGTTCTCGGTTCCACCATGAACAACATTTCAGATTTGCTACTGTCATTTCCAAGCACTTTCTGCCACGCTGTCATAGGATTTATTTGGTGCTCTTACATTACGACTTCGTTCTAGACATGAACATATAATGAGATCCTTTCTGCGTATATTTCTATAGCAACCTACTTATTGCCTTCTAAGAGAGAAAAGCTGGTCCATTACGTAAAATCAATTCAATCTATGTGGAAGAAAACGAGCATCTGAAGCTCATAACAAAACATACACTCAATGGAAACATTATAGCATCTTGCCTTGCTTAGCATGACCTTTCAGAGACGTGTGTTTGGCCCTGGCGACAAGCGAGCATCGATCGGCCGCAACAAGACATGTCGGCTCGGCGGCCAAGCCAGTCCCCCTCCCTCCACCTTCACTCTCTTTACATATTGGCGAAAATCAGGTCTCCCAGATGTTTAACGGTGAGTTCATCTCAACTGATGCTTACGTGACAGATGAAAGCTATGGGGCGTAGCCTGAACCAGTAGATGATAACATGCACTCTCTAGCGGGAAACACTGAAACCTACAGAGACAAACGTTTCTTTATTTAGACTCAATTTCCGGATACAGCGTTATATGTCAGTACTGAACATACATTTGGCGACATCCCACCATAAAAACGGAACTGTTTTAACCATTGAAACCCTGAAACTGATCTCAATAACATACAAAAATTCAGTTTCTATCTCACAAAAAAACACTCCCGTCTCCACTACAAAACTAGCCGGTTAATGTTGTTTAGAGGTACACCTATTTGCTGCACGAATATCATGAAAAAAACATAAATACAGATATGCGTCACTTAACGACGGGGATACGTTCTGAGAAATGCGTCGTTAGGCGAACGTGTACTTAAACAACCTAGATAGTACAGTATAGCCTACAACACACCTAGGCTGTATTACAGCCTCTTGCTCCTAGGCTACACACCTGTACAGCATGTTACCGTACTGAACACTGTAGGCAATTGCAACACAATGGTATTATAATATTACAATCGTATGGGACCACCGTCGTATATGCGGTCCGTCGTTGACCGAAACGTCGTTATGCGGCGCATACCTATACATCTTATACGAAAAACGCAATTTCCGATTCATATAAGTACGCAGTTCATACAGTAAGCACATTACATTCTTAACAAACGGCTACGTTCATGAAGTAGCTTAGGAACGATGACAATATAGCCCGTGGCACCTAACGGCCATTTCATTACATTAAATCAACATCTAAGCAAGACAAAGAAATAAAATAATCTGAAAAAAAGGAAGGTACGTAGGAGTGAGCAATAAATGTTACGGAGTTACGAAGCAATGCATGAAACCTGAACCCATACGCCCTCTAGTACTGAAACGAACTCACTACATCGTATCTTTTTTCGCACAGATGTTACGCTGCGCTTATACATGCCACCCAAAGCTCCAAGCTACCGACACTCGTGGGTGATCCCCTAGCGGGAAAAATTGAAGGTTCACTCTGCTTCTTCATGTATTCAGGTCATATTCCGGTGCACAATACACGCCACTACTATGCGTATGAATACACTGCTACTTGTAACCTGAAAAATGTCGAGGATGACTTCGTTACGCTCACCACAATGCAGCATGTGTACACTTCATGACGCTTGGCACGGGGGCTACTACAGTCTACACACCACCCACTGTAACATTAAGAGTCAGCTTTTCCCACACAATCCATTAATGGGTCTCTCATAATTATCACAACAAATGGAATTTATTTCCCTAACAAAATTAACGGCTGATCTCTGTAAAGCAGACACCGTCAGTTCTCTGCGGGGGGGGGGGGGGGGTTAAATTTTAATAAAATTTTAAAAAAAAAAAAAAAAAAAAAAAAAAAAAAAAAAAAAAAAAAAAAGAAATGTTATTGTTAA
>Ga0131853_10004655_pt1 | contig 24590 bp, 18 predicted proteins | sample TergutLab28metaG_FD_92764 | JGI IMG/M metagenome (GOLD analysis project Ga0131853, IMG submission 92764) | Labiotermes labralis P1 segment gut microbial communities from Petit-Saut dam, French Guiana - Lab288 P1 (version 2) (version 2) | ecosystem: Host-associated > Arthropoda: Insects >...
GCTGAGTGGACCCCGTTCCAGACCCACTACTGCTCAGAAAATCTGGTAGCGCCGGGGATCGAACCCGGGACCTCTGTATCTGTAGCCAGAAACTCTGACCACTAGACCACAGAGGCGGTCATACATACATATATATATATATATATATATATATATATATATATATATGTGTGTGTGTGTGTGTGTGTGTGTGTGAATTTACAAATACATAGAAAACGTAGGCCTACGTACCGAGTACCCCAAAAATCAGTTAACCGAAAATATTGCCTCGTATAACAGCAACGTTCAGTGTTAAGACTGCTGCCTTACGTCTGTCAATTCACGACAAAACAGACTTTTGAATGACAAAATAAACATGAAGGACGTCATTTCTAAAATTAATTTAAACTAAATAATTAAGTAATAAGGAATTTACAAATATAAATCAGTGTATATCTCTATATCCACGTATTCTGTAGAGCCTCAAAAACAAATATGAGTAAAAGCATAGGAGGAAAAAGTCGCGATCTATTCAAAAACTTACTTAGAATTTCTAAGAGTTAATACTTATCTGAATTATATGCAAATTTTCGATTTTTACCTCGCTGAGAACACAATTCGTGTCCGTTATAAATGCCAATATGTAAAGATGTTTAGGGAAAAACTGCTGTCTGTTTTGGGACAAAAACGTGCGCCTAAACACCTTGTGTACCAAAATTAAGTTTCTTCATTTTGAAACGTGTGAGAGATATATTAGAACAGCAGTTACAGTGGGTTTTAAAGGTTCGTCAGGGATTAGGAAACAGAGGAAACGCAGCACACTCCCTCTTTTGGCTGGAAATACGCCTAAATAAGTCCCTAGGAGGCTGTTGCAGGTGACCGTGCGGTCTAAGGCGTGGGTCTGCAACTAACTGCTTGACTGTTGGAATTGCAGGTTCGAATCCTACTGAAAGCATGAATATTCTTCCATTGTGTTTGTTGTGAGTTATGAAGCGGCCTCTGCGACGAGCTGGTCACTGTTTTCGAGGAGTGCTACCGGGTGTGTTTCGTAACTGCCTGTGATACTGAAACCTCAAAATGAGGCGTCCTAGGCCCAATTTGGGCTGTGGCGCCAGAGAAAGAAAAGTTTCTCAGAGCATACAAAAAAAAAAAAAACACACACACACACAGGTTGCCCTTAATATGAAGTTCATAGGGGTGAATAAATGAATACTTCTATTGAATAAAAGTAGAAAAACCTGATGAAAGAAATACTTCTGTAATACTTAGGAGTACATGAACTAAAAATGCTTCAGTGGATTCTTGATGAAGGGGATATGATGACAAAAACTGACAGTATCTCGCACAGGGTAGGACAAAAGTTGGGAATTTTTGAATATGGTAATAAGTTTCAGGCCGGTCCCAGTGACAGCGCGGTCTAAGGCGTAGGTCTTCTGCCGCTCGCCTGCTGAGAATATGGGTTTGAATCCCGCGTGGGACATGGATGTCTGTCTATTGTGAGTGTTTTGTTTAGTCAGGTATAGGTCTCTGCGACGAGCTGATCGCTCGTCTAGAGGATGCTTACCTAGTGTTTTGCGTGATCTAGAAACCTCGTAACTGAGGAAGCAATAGCCCGCGTTGAGCCACATTGCCAAAATAAATGAGTTACAGTTTCTGTAACACGCAGAATATTTCTTCACTATTTGAGTTACCTTTCTCAAGAGTGTTTTTGCTCCATGGATTTAGTTAAAATGCGTATAGTTAGGTTTACGATGCAAGCTTTAAAGAACAGAAATACTAAAAAATTTTTAGGATACTGAGAACGTATATACAACGAATATTACTTCGAAGTTGTGGTTTTTATTTTGTTTCTACTGTAATTTATATAAAAAAAATAAAAACTCGTCCGTGTAAAGTCGCAGCTGCCAGTCTTCGCATAACTTAGTTATTTGCAAAAATACTGTTAAATTGTGCGAAATACGACCAACAAGTGCATATACAGATATTAATATTTATTGTATTATACACAGCTTATCCTCTTACATGTTTCGGCCACCTATTGTGACCATCTTCAGGGAGATGATTTTGAATGATGTATTACATAGAACGTCAAACAATATAAAAATATAACATGTTAGGTTTAAAAGAAAAGGTTTAATAGCGATGTTAAAATATAAAACATTGATAAAAGTATTTGAGATCATTGAATATTCATATGTTGTGTATATGCTGACAATGTCCAAGCACAATTGGTGGCCATGTTGTGTCTGCTGGTCTCGCTGTAAAGACCACAGAAGAAAATTTTGATATCATTTTCGCTCAATTGCCTTCTACGAAAAGTAGAAATTCGGTAGCTTCATATCCGTCTGTCCGTTTGCGTGCTTGTCTCTTTCCCAGGTATGACGCATAAGAAGACAGAGTAATTTTTGAATGAAGACATCACGAAGTGCTTGGATACTTACTGTAATACTAAATTCTACGTCAGCACAACTGTTTTTATTACACAAGGTAATATGTAGGCTACATGTTTCGACTAATAAATAGTCATCTTAAGGCCTATTCATTACAGGTTAAGTCAGAGGATGCTGTGCACGCATTGGGATCCCAATGCTTACACAGCATCCTGTGACTTAACCTGTAAAGAATAGGCCTGAAGATGACTATTTATTAGTCGAAACATGTAGCCTACATATTACCTTGCATAATAAAAACAGTTGTACTGACGTACAAATTAGTATTACAAGATAGAGTAAAGCTAATTCTGTGTTCAACCTTTTATTTAACGGCTAAGAATATTAAATTAATTTCTAATGATAATGCAACAAATATAAATCACAATCAGGTAAAGAGTTTCTTAAAATTATGCGAGATATGAGACCCTCATTTCGATGACAAGAAGACTCTTATCCTCTGGGATTTGGCGCTATATAATTTAAGAGGAACGTACAAATATTTCGCAGAAACTTTTCGTTGTTTCTTCAGGGTGAGAAGATAGCAATATTTCGAAGGAAATTTTGTTTTTCCGATGGAAAGAACAGATCGCTCCAAAAATTTCGAGTGCACATATAAAATTGAATGCTGTCATTTTCTACGACCCGAAAGCCTAAGCACATTTTAAATAAATGGAATTATAGACAGCTATATGAACAACACAAATCATTTTATTGCCCAACACACCTTCTGTGTTTATAGAAATGATTGAAATATAAATTATTAATATTTTTAATAAAATTGTATACAGTACGTTTTAAATATTTTATATTGTTGGCCTCAAGATGATGATTTTGTGTCTAAATGCGTTGCCTGCGTAACGTATATAATATATATCAGCTCATCTTGACGGTAATTAATTCCTTCATTGAAGAATGAATACTGTGGATCATGGGCCTAAAAGGGACAAGGTAGCAGGAAAATAGAGGAGATTTCATAATGAGGAACTTCACGATCTTCACCACCCCCCCCCCCACCAAATTTTTCGAGTGATCAAATCAACAAGCATAAGATGGGCAGAGCATGTAGTACGTATGAAAGAAAAGAAAGTACAAAAAGGGATTTGGAGAGGAAACTTGAGGGAAGGAGAACAATTGGAAGACCGTGGTGTAAGGATATAATATTAAAATGGGTCTTCAAGAAATAGGACGGCGAAGTGTTGCTGAATTTATCCCTCCTTCTGCAACACATCTTGTGGGGTGAAAATTCATGTGCCTTATGATACAGGTGAGTCGGCAACACAAATAGTCACCTGTTTCCTGCAGGTACAAAACTCTAGCCGGGAAGATCCAGGCCGTAATACCTGTTGTATGCGACAATAAAACTGAATTAAAGTTTGTTGAAAGTTGAAGGCAATAATGCTCGAAACTGATGTACGTATTACAGGGCAGCAATAAGTGCAGGTATTAGTCAATAACACAACAATTTATATTCTAAAGATGTTTAAAAGAAGGATGATAGTTACTACATGTTCCTGCCTATTCCGGCCATCATCAGGTATTCATCCGAAAGTACGGTGGTAGTGCTTCATATGATTGTTGTGGTTATGTCACGATGGTGAGATCTCATCATCTGTGATATTTTTTATTGTTAAGAGATGTGGCGGAGGGGATTGGGTTCAGTGATGTGCGCTAGCTTGGAGTGCAAAGCTCGAGTAAGTGTTTACTCGCTGCTGTTCTGTGTGGGTCTCCAGCTGTTGTCTGTCCTTTTTCGATGTCTAATGCTGAAGAGCATTGGCTATGGCTTCTGTGGATTGGAGAAAAAGAACTATCATCCTTTATTAAACATCTTTAGAAAATAATTTGTTGTGTTTTTGACTAATACCTGCACCTATTGTTTATATACACACAAAGGGGGTGGCTCATTTTAGAATTACAGGGCGGATTCAGTAAAAGTAGAATATTTAGATTGAAATTTTGTTTTATTTTATTGCTTGTAACTTTAAAATCGTAGGACAGAAATCTAAACTTTTACGGTGATTTTGCAATACAGTTACTCAAGTTTCCAAGTCTTGACACCAGAGGTATGAAAAATACGTGTGGAACTTGGCGCCTCAAGTTCAGTAATTTTAGATCGTGCTCTGGTATTGTAACCGAATTATATGGAATTTCACATGACGATTTTACAAGAAGAAGTACATAATGGCATGCTATTTCAGCAGGAAAAGCCACCGTCTCGAATTTCCTACATTGTAGAACAGGACTTCTTGTTTTCATAAGGGCCCTATGATTTGGTTACCTCGTTTCCTAATTTTACACCCTGTGATTTCTTCTTCACGAGGCAAAAAAAGGAGGCTGTTTACATTTTTCCATTGTCCTAACATATGCCGAAACTTGCTGCCAAGGTAAGACTAGTTGCTGCTACACATACACCTTCCAGGATAACAAATGTATGGCACTAGATACATCAGAAGTACAGAACTAATCATGGCACCCACATCCAATGTCTTAAACCTGTGAAGTGCAGGTCGGAAATCTTTGATTATATAACCAGTAGAAATATGTCACTTTTCAATTCAGTTCCTCTTATTGCTTGAGAAATATTACATTAAAACCACACTGCAAATCATGTGTCCGTATTGTATATAACAAGACAGGCAATGTAGGAATAACGTAACATTGAGACGACTTCGTGCAGACATTGTTGCTGTTGAAAATGAGTAAGTATTACATATTGTGAGTGCGTGTCTGTAGATTTAGTTATCCAGCGTGGAATGCGCATGCGCCACATTGGCATCAGCGGCCTGTCCGGCTCGACAATATTTATCCACATTATCTCCCTAGACATGGGCTTCGAAAGAATGTCATTGAACATAAAGTTTGTTTTGATTTTCTCTACAAAGTTGTCCGAAATATTTCTCATTCTAAGAAGAACTGAGAGAGATAAGATCAAAAATGCATATTTTTCTTCATTAATTATTATTATTATTATTATTATTATTGTCCTATTTTTTTTAATAAAACTTGAAATTTCTCGACAGATTTTCGAAAAATTTAAATCAACAAATTTCATGAAAATCTGTCGTGTGGGGGCCCAGTTGTCCTATGCGGACTCACAAAAACACGCAGATAGCAAAATAACGAGGCTAAAAGTAGCTTTTTGCAATTACGCAAAAGCGCCTAAAAATGAAAATTTTTTCTTAAATAAGTTTACTTTTTTGTTATAAAAACCAAATGAGGTGTTTCAGAATATGGATTGTCAAATGACTTGCTGATAATTAATATGTTAGAAAGTAGTGGAAGGAGACGTCGATGCTTACTCTAAACTATTAATCTACAAAGTGTTGGAAGACCTACAGAACACCACTAATTGCCTCAATCAGGGCAGGCGGTGTCCCTACTGCAATTCTAGCCATGTACTCCCTCCCTAAGTATTTCAGATATATTATCGCTTGAATCCACATTCTTGGGTTTTATGTAACTTCCGCCAATTTATACGTTACCAACTGTGTTTTCACGCGTCATATATTTGGTACTTACTACCGTCCGTAATGGACGAGGGTAGCTTTAACTTCGGCAATGTGTTCAGGTTCTCAAATCTACGTGCTAAAGTTGCAGACAAAACATGTAGATCCTTATAAAAGCGTGTCTGTATCACTGCATCTATTGCTTCCCACCTGTCGCCATTTGGTTGGTGACCAGTTTCTAAAAACCAAAAGTGAAAATTGGACCAAATATCACCAGAAAAAAAAAACCTGTACACATAAAACATAATTATATTTCGGCCCAATATATTTTAACTGGGTGGGCCGGGATAGCTCGGTCGGTACGATGACTTTTTATGGGCTGGAGAGTACGGAGATCGAACCCCGAAGAAGGCGAGTTTTCTGCACCCGTCCAGACCCGCCCTGGGGCCCACCCATCCTCCTATACAAAGGATGCAGGTTCTCATTCCCGGGGGGTAAAGCGACCGTGGTTGTGGCGTTGATCACCTACTCCAACTAGCGCCGAGGTTAAAGAAAGAGTAGAGCCCTTTCGTGGCCTGTTTTAGGGCGAACTTCACTTTCACTTTACTTCACATTTTAACTGCAAAACTTAGGCCACTGATCACACATAAAAAGTTTTTACTTACTCAGACTATCCACTTCAAAGTTCAAAGCTGTTCTCTTGTGGTGGTAACAGGTTGTGCTACACAAAAGACATTGAAGAGTATTACCCTGGCGTATGTCTTTTCAGGTACTAAGTTGTTGTGCACATTCATAATTTTAAATGGCTTCGTCTCAATTGGTTGACACACAGGTAAGTGAAGAAGTTAACTAAAGGCGGTATGTAGCGTCTAAGATTTAGAGGTACAAATAACTAACTGTACAAAGTTCGATACAGTGTTCAATACATTTATGTAGAAGTATCGCTTCTCCATGTAAGAAGAACCAGCAGAGAAACTTAAGAAAACTGGAGATATATTTTTCCTTGTCTGGAAGTTCGACTCCTCCTATTCCCCTTTTTATTGTTCTTCTTGCTTTATCTGGATTCGACTGTGGTCCACTCTGTTTTAAAGATTTTTAGTTACGATTAAGGCAACAATTGGAAAATCCACACGGATCAGGATATATGAATAAAGAGAGACAATCTTCATGTCACTTGCTTCTTTATTTCATTATTTAACGCTCAACATGTTTCAGATGTTAATACATCCATCCTCAGGAGCTTGCGACTTATTTGTTGAGTTATTTCTTGGGTTGTATTGTTCTGGTTCGATGTGTGTTGGTGTTACTTTGTGGTTTGGCTGGGGTGGTGTGGTATCCGGATGCAGGCTGAAGCAATAGTTCAGCCTGCATACTGCTTCACCCCAGCCAAACCACACCGTAACACCAACACACATCGAGCCAGAGCAATACAACCCAAGAAATAACCCAACAAATAAGTCGCAAGCTCCTGAGGATGGATGTATTAACATCTGAAACATGTTGAGCATTAAACAATGAAATAAAGAAGCAAGTGGCGTCAAGTTGGTCTCTCTTTATTCAAATATCAAGATGATGCACGGTCCAGTACACATAAGGATCAGGATATATTTAGCCTTGAAAATATAAGAGAATACAGGCACCATTATATTCCCGAGAGGGATTGAAGTCAGCAATCTCTTTGTAAGAATGACAGAAAATATGCACGTCCTTCATCGAGCACCCAGCCAGATCAACATTCGAATATCAAGATTTTAAAGTACATAGTCTGCAACACGAAATAATCTTCCGTGGGAAATAATTCAGAACTTAATGCTAAAAGCGCGCAGTTTACTAGCATAATCTTAGTTCGAAAATAAAATTTCGAAGTTTAAAATATTGGTATAAGCTGGTATAATGTAAACTAATTTGGAACACCCGTGTAGTGTAGACATTGCATTCCCGTAGTTGCCTTTCAGACAGACAAATGGGTTAAACCTGGCGACATCCTCTGTTCTGTGAAGACAGGCGTAGGACGGAGAGTCAACACATTTCCGAGAAAACTCTATAGGGTTCTATGACAACAGAAACCCTCTGGGTTTACAAGTCACAAAAGACTTCAAGGTATAAAAGCAAACAAAAAGAAAATCCCATTAACACGTTCAAAGAAACATAGGCTCTACTAGTGTTCCATCATCAAGATGAAACAACAGAAGTCGTTTGGTTGGGATTTGCGTGGAATTAGTTCGACAGCTTTGTGTTCTCCCAGAATTTAATTGGATAAATTTTATCATTCAATTAATATTTAATACAATTTACTATGAAACAAGTTTACAGCATTCAAAACATACTGACAAACTCAGTTTTACGTGTCCTTAAATGTTTCCTTAAACAAAATGTAAATATTAAATCCCAGCATAAGTGGGAGAGATTTTATATCCATTTTCCATTGTCAGAATCTTTTAAATTAAAGCAAGAATAAAAATATCTGTAAGATCCGCGACACATTTTGGACAAAATCGCAGATAAGTTACAGTCAAAAAATGTGATTAATTATAAACTAAATTATGTATAACTTTTGATATTGTACTACAGTTACATGGAATAAAGTCTTTCGTTTTTTTTCGCCTTCTGTCATTGATCAAAATGTCCGTTGCTGGATGGAAGCAAATTATGACAGTGAAGTGAAAATTTACTGTCTGGACATTAATATATTTTGATATTGATTTACGAAGACTTAGTTATTGGGGAAGTAAGTGATATTAATTAAGGGCTACAATTTTCTTCGTAAGAAAAGCTATAGATTATGATAGAAAAGAAAACAAAATGTGGCTAAATTACGTGAACTCAGCTTATTTCAAAGGAATGTCCTATGCAGCAGTACGCAAAGTTGCATAGTCAGGAATAAGAAGGAAGCAATTTTAAAAATACAGGACGAAAACTCTATGAGTGACATCCTAAGCTAAGGGCATTGCTGCAGTATGCAATATGCAATAAAAAGCAATGTAAGCATAGAAGGGGGCAGTTAAATCTGGACTACATATTTCTCCCTTCTTTGTGTAAAATATTGTAGCTTTGAAAATTGTAATTTTTAGTAAGATTATTTTGTCATTTACGCGTACATTACGATAGACTATCACTCTTTAAAACCATAACACTTATTGGTCTCATGAAATTAAAATATTAGTTTCTTTGCAAAATTAATATAACTAATTCCTACAATCGCAAAAAAAAAATCATTTGGCTGGAAAATGCATTCTCGGAAAATACGGAGACTTTTATTTTAATTCATAGGAACAGGCTTACAATGACCGAAACAAGTGACACTCAGACTGAACTTAAATAATGTGACATATACAAATGACACTGAGAAGGAAATGAACTAACCTCAGCAAATGATACTCAAAATTAAACGAAATAAATTACCCAAACTTATGATACCGAGAAATAAATGAAATTAACTGACCTAAACAACTGATACTCAGATAGAACTGACATAAACCGACCCAAGTGACTGATAATCACACCAAACTGAAATAAAATGACCTCAAAAAATTGATATTTTTGCTGAACTTAAATAAACTAACCTAAATTGACGCACCGTGATGAAATATTGAAAACATGTCGCAGACTTGTTCTGATATGTGACTTTAGTATTATAATACCATTATCAAAATTATCGTCTTTTTTGACATAGGAATTTATCATCTTTTCTCCATCTATTTCTTCAGAATCTTCTTATTTCTTCACACATGTACTTACGTCGGTTTTAAGTTTAGGTATCCTTATGCATCACTTAAAAGAACTTTATCAATCGGAACATGATGGCTAAAATTATGAAAGGTTTCGGTCCAGGATATAGGCCTTACCTTTCCTGCAGGTCAACAATTTATGAATTTTAAATGTGGTACTGCTAATGATATCAGGTTTGCGGCCATTGATATGTATCATTCAATTAGTAAATATGTAAAACCTTGGAGAATAACAAGTCACAGAAACTTTCTTATGGTAATTGTGATTTCGTTCGTAGTTTTCTCTGTTTTACACCACAAAGCAAATCTAGACCTAGGGCTGTTCTCTGTTTTTCTATGCTGACGATCCTTGACAGCTCAACAAAATTTCGTCGCGTGTGGTAGTCCTGAACATTTACTTTCATTAGTATCCTTCCTTGTACATGGAACACGTCTCTCTGTATTTCCGCTGTAATATCGACAATATCAGTACCTCAGATAAGAAGGCGTCAAAATCGTCCTGTCATAGCTCAGGCGTCAGTAGTCGGGTTCTTACCGCAGAGGTTATTCGATTTAGGATTTGTGGAGAATGGAGTGGTAACAGAAAAATTTACTCCAATTATCCAACTTTTGCGTTGTCAAAATTGTCGTTTCACCAATCCTCCATACTTACTTATCTCATCATAATCATGTTCCTGAAGGGTTAGGCGTGTTTCCTGTTCCATGATCCTCAAGATGAAGTTGGTCCCTCCATCTCTTCCTCCTTCGTCCTATGTTCCTTCGTCCTTTTGGTTTATATTGTAGTGCTTTTTTTTGATAGTCTGTTTGTGTCCATCCTCTGTGCATGTTGTAGCCACTTATTCATCTGTCTTCCTAAATGGTAAAAGGGGCAACTTAGTTCCGCATTTTGGTAAGCCCACTCTCCGCAATCAACGAAATTAATTAAAATATACCAACGATATCCAAGTCGATACCGCGAACAGTGAATGTGAAAGAGAACTGTCAGGGTCTGAATTCAGGTACTATCTGTTTTCGAGAGAGGTAGAATGAGGAAAATAAAACTACCACGATATCCAGTTTGTGGGCCAAAATCCGAAACTCTTACTCCAAAATGACGAAAGTGTGCTAAACACCAAGAGGGAGAGATGAAATAAAATCTTGTGGGATCTGAGGATCTCTCAGACTGGTATATGGACACCTACATACCAGTCAGTACGGCTTATTGTCCAAGACAACTGGAATCTTCACCAGACAATATCTTGTTTCCTTCAGTTTGCATAATTTATCTTCATTAAATATTTATTAGCGACATAGGGATTAGTGAGTCTTAATTAATTACGAATTACTAGGGATGAGAGGGGTAACGTCTGCTGAGGTATATCAGCATCTGTCTTGAAAAGCAGTGTAAACAGCAGCATTCTGTTAGGTACCCCGCACTATCCGCAATGTCAGAAAACACGAGCATAATAGTAAATGCTATGGTACAGGGTGTCCTCAGCATTTCTGGTGTTAACTGTAGTATACAGAGAACATGACACTTTTTGCTATTAGTATAGCTGATCGCGAACTGTAATTAACTCCGTAGAGCAAAATTATAACCAGGATTTCTCTCCATCTTTTACAAATACGAAAGATCATTGCTGTGCCCTATACTGAACCCAATGAATCCAGTCTATATTTTCATGTCATTTCTTTCAGCCTATTGCAGTAATAATTTTGCTGTATTTATTACATCCATTCTGTACGCTAAAATTTCTTCCCATGTAGTAATTTGTTATTTGATCGTCTTTAAAAATGGAGCGAAATTTAGAACTATAAAATTATTTCCTTACGTTGACGATTCCTCCTTCTTGAAATAAGGACAATTATATAATTTATATATATGAATAGGACTTTCGACCCTGACGAAATTAACGGATTCACTTAAACATATATTCTTAGCTGTATAGTAAGAGAGTAGGATAGTTTCAAAACAATATAATTGCCACATTGTCAGCAATATTGTTAGCAAGAAATAATGTTATGGAAGAATAATATTTATGGTTTAGTTGTTTGTTCGCTGATTTTTACTCACAGTTTTTGTAGACGACGACCGTTAAAATCCCAATAGTTTTGAGAATCGCAATTAAAATTAGCCTACTCGTAATTTATTACCTTCGACAGGTTACCGTTCTAAATTCTAACTTGCCACTTGCCATGAACTCCTAAACGTCTGCGGTGCTCCCTAACCGCGAAGCGTGAAGTTCTTTGATAGAAATGGGCAAGAATCCATTTGTTATTAAATATTACTTTGTAAATTTAATACTAGTGTACTTATGTTTAAAAAATTCAAAAATATAATTATATATGTTATATAAAAGACACGGCGTGAATGAATACTTTATCAAGTAGTATAAAAATGTGCATATTTAAAAAAATTAGTTTCTTTACTGCGTTCTTCACTGATGAGCTCCAAATTTCAAACATTTTGTGTACATATTCCTTTCAAAGAATTAGCAACAGCCACTTCAAAAATATAATACGCACTCTTTCGTGTTTCTGATATCACGTAAACCTAATTTACATCAATGGCCTCGAACGGCTTGGAGAGTATCCCGGGGGGATTTAAACTTGTGGAGCTTGGCTGCTAAGTCTGATACGTGTATGTTAAACATTCACACGTACATAAATACGGAAAGGCACTTGGTAATCCTGTTACCTTCTCATGAGTGATCTAATCCAGCTTACAAAACTCCACACTAACCTATGCCTGTGAAGGTTCTGTATGAGATAGCAAATTGTAGATCTCAAACAGAAACCCCTGCATAGTGCCAATAGCTAAAAGCGCTGATAGTGTTGTAGATATAGAGTGGTGAAAATAAAATAAAAATCCTGAACGCTACGAAGGCGAGCTTAGAGAGTACAGTTTGTGCAAACGGTGGGGAAAAAAGGAGGCTTATTCTACATAACATTCTTGTTACTGTATTCTCAATTTGCAACACTACATGCATTCAGGAGGCACCGGCATTAGTTCTCGACAATAATACTGAATAAATAATATATTCAGCATTCATAATCATCTTTTCAACTCAATCAACGTGACATGATCCATTAAATGAAAGCATCACAATAATGTATGTACAATTGCATCACCATTAATTTCTTCGGTTTTTAGCAGCAGTCTCTGCAAACCACGAGTTCTAAGGGTGTTTTCTTTAAATGACCATATTTTGAATTTAACTGACTAAAATATCCCGTTGTGGAGTCTAATATTCTTTATTAAGTGTCTCCCATTTAAACGTGAAAAGTCTGTTCGTCTACAGACTGCAGAATGTCTTGCAAAAAATTAAACCATGGAATACAATATAACTGTAAACACTCATATAATTTTTTTCAGTGTTATTTTACCATACAGTCTGTTCGGTGGCTAACATAGATTAGGAAAAAACATAAGGTCTCCAAATTCAGGTGTATGTCCACCGCAATCTTTGTAAATTGTAACATACTGTGTGGGGTAAGTATCTTTGATCTCCGTCCATAATCATGGATAGCGATTTTTATGTTTTCATCAGTTAGACTTTACAATTGTCTACCTTCGATTTGAAAAACTTCAACCGAATGTACGTCATAAACGCATTTAATACAAACACAGTTAAAACTCGATTACACACGTGTGCATCAGTTACAGTGACACTCAACATACTATTTTACAAAAGGGCAATTGCGGTACCTAGCGGGGCAAGGCTGAATTACACTCCGCGTGGCCACTCTCGAAAATTAAGCTCACACCTCGTATAGGGATACATAAATGACTTACACTGCGATTGTATCCTTCTAAACAACTGTCATTTTCAACTTCAGTGCCTAAACGTATCATCCTTTCACACTTTACAGCAGACAGCATCATCTAATATTCGTCGATGTACGACAGACAGGCGACAATAATTTTTAACACAAAACAAATCTAGAGAAAAAAAATAAGGCTGTGAAACAGAAATAACTCTAAAATAAATGCACGAATTAAGGACAAATTAACTATAAAGAATCAGAAAGAATAAAAGAAAGTAATACAGAAAAGAGGCAATGAGATTATAAATCGGCTTAGTATCTCACATTCGTAAAACTTAAAACGTCTTTTCAGTACTAAACCAGAAAGTGAATTGTCCTAAACTTTTGAATTAGGTTTATGATTAGTATTTATTTATAAAACGTGACGAATATTGCCATAAAATGGCATAAATTTAAATTTCTCTTCGTGAGTACTACGTATTTAGAAAACTTACAGTTAATCAACACATCATGCTATGAAAAATAAAGTATCTCGCTTTGTTAGTACATTTTCGGACTAAATGACCATGGTACTGGTAATTTAGCATACGGCGGAGATTTTCCTGCTTCACAAAAAAGTGCACTTTCTTGCAATAGTAACTGAATTTAATAGAAAGTGTTCCGTTTCAAAACAATAAAAAGTATTAAATTACACACAGTTTCTTCTACCACCTGCAACAACATTTACCTGATGGGATTACGTTTAATGGAGCGCGCGTGTGTGCGTAGAAGATCAGAGTCGTTTTCTAACGCAACGGTGGGAACATGTTCTCATTTCCATTTAATCCTAGGGATTTCTCTCTCGTTACAAATCTTCCAGGATTGAAACACAGTGTAATTGTGCTGAATACCTTTGGTAGTGATATTATATTTTCTAATATTTGTCTGGATTCAGGCTCATGGCCGCGAGCAGTGAAACTGAAAACAACTCACCATAACAACTTTCATCGGTACGCAAATATATATAAAACACAAAGTAAATTTGAAAGCGAAATGTTTCATATTTTCTTCTTTTTATTCCAACTAAATGCACATATTATGTTAAATACATTTATTTATCATCTATTACCTCCTAAATGTTTCGGTGTTCGTTACACCATCTTCAGGGAGACCATTGCTTTATTTGTTTAAGAACTATGCTTTTTGCAATGTTGTTTCATAGGCTGTGGTATAAATTATAAAGTAAAACCTGGTTTTACAATAGCTGTTACAATGTTAAAACAATATTTATTTCGTTCTTCTGTACGTTACGAATCTTTATATTTTATAGCACAACCTATTTAACAACATAGCAAAAAGCTTATAATTCTTGAGCAAATAATTCAATGATCCCCCTGAAGATGGTGTAACAAACACCGAAACACGTAGCAGGTAACTGGCGATAAATATATGTATTTAGAATAAAATGGGCATTTAGTTGGAATAAAAAGAAGAAACGGACTGCAAGAATGAAGATAGCTGAAACTTTAAAAATTGTTTGATTGATATGTGTTAATATATCGTATTTTTTATTTGAATACATCAACGTTTTCTGTATGGATGTTAATTTCACTTCTGTCATTCTGTCTTCTCTTCATTTAAAGTATTCGGGTGTAATGTAAGAAGAAATTTATGTTTTTTCTTTATTTTTTCATCGTATTGTATCATTACCGAAAACGTAAGAAAGAAATTCCTGCTCTAAAAATATTTTTTAAACCTGTATTTATAGATACCACCCCTTTAAATAGCACAGTACAGAAATGCATTCGTACACGCACGTGGAGTGACGTTGTGTTACTTCCATGACTGAGAACACTCCAAAATACACGCCATTTTTATTGGCGTAACACCGAAAATGTCACCGAGGAAAATATCATCATGATCGTCATATTTATTTAGTATTTACTGCATTAATAAGCAACATATAATTGTAACAGCAGGAAATAACGCAGGCAGTAGAGTGTTATAATGTTAACTGAACAGCTGGGATTCCATCCCCGATGTAGGTAAGATTTCTTGTTTGTAAAGAATTTTATATTGAATATGTGGTCTATCAAGCTTATTGCTTAAGACAGAATTTTGAATGTTATTCCATCGTTATTTAGTCCCGCCCTTACTGCGTGGAATTTTAATGCTACTCCCCCAGTAATTTTTCGTTTTCTGATACTTAGACACTCCTTATAGAGTTCCTTAATAATGAAATAGAGAGCGTCTCCGAAAAACATTAAGGCCAAGAACATCTTCCACAGAAGTTAGAGCGACGTGCTGTTAGTACCGAACAACTTCCTGCATGTTACATTATATGTATGAAAGTTGGAAATTACTGTAATCTGGAATGTGACTCCGTATATTCTGGTGGAAGCAGCTGAAGTCCTAGAGGGGCTTGTTATTTCTTAAGCTAGTACCTGATGATGTATGCAGCAGACTGCTTCGAAATGTTGTTAAATAATCAAGATATTAAAAGACATCACGTTTCAGGAGACGATGACGTTCACAAGTACCGTCTTGTAACGCAGGTGCACGGAAGGTTGTTTTGGACATGCTACAACCTTGAAAAATGTGTCATTATTTCCCATTATTTTTCAAAACAGATGAATATATATTATTATTATATATTGTATGTATTACGTATCGGAAGAAATTAAGAGCAGATTGAGGTCAGGAAATGCTTGCTATCATTCGGTGCAGAATGTTTTGTCTTCCAGGTTGCTATCCAAAAATTTAAAGGTTAAGATATATAGAACTATAATTTTGCCTGTTGTTTTATAAGGGTGTGAAACTTGGTCACTGACATTGCGGGAGGAAAGGAAGCTGAGGGTGTTTGAGAACATGGTGTTGAGGAGAATATTTGGACCTAGGATGGACGATGTAACGGGGGAATGGAGGATATTGCATAACGAAGAGCTAAATGATTTGTACACCTCACCCAATATTGTGCGGATGATAAAATCGAGAAGGATGAGATGGGCTGGGCATGTGGCTAGTATGGGTGAGGAGAGGGGGTGTATAGGGTCTTGGTGGGGAAACCGGAGGGAGAGTGACCACTGGAAAGACCTAGGCGTAGATGGGAGGATAATATTAGAACGGATCTCCAGGACGTGGGATGTGGGTATATGGACTGGATTGGGCTGGCCCAGGATAGAGACAGGTGGCGGACTCTTGTGAGCGCGGTAATGAGCCTTCGGGTTCCGTGAAATGCGGGGAATTTCTTGACTAACTGCAAACCAGTTAGCTTCTCAAGAAGGACTCTGCACCATGGAGTAAGTAAGTATGTTTTACATATATATCATAAGCAGCAATAAATGTACTTATTTCAGAATTTTATACACGTATAGTCCCTACATTAATATTAAAAATATTTAAAACTTCTTTAACCAGGTTCGTTCTAAACAGCGCACGACTCACACACAAAAACACGACATGCTGCCACAGCACCAAAGTTAACAGAACGAAGTAATTCACTGAATGTTTTTAATTATAACTTTAGCAATGAAAAATATAAGCTTCCTGAAGATGATAGTGTAATCGAAATATGTACGAGCGTTTTAAACGTTTTAATGTAAATTTTAGACTTCTTAAATAATATATATGTGCGTGTGTTGGTTTGTGTAATTAAATTATAATACGGAGTTCCATTTTGGCTCCAATAAGGCAGTATCTCTGGAAAGAAAAATACCAAGAAAACTTTATCGAGTTAGGTGTTGGCAGGTCATTTCTGCTGAAGGCCACGCGCGTAGCTGTTGCCTAGAAACAAAAATTTAGGAAATTCTTCTTACACATATCATTGAAACGAAAATGTGCAAATTTTTGGTTCAGGTTCCATAATATTTTAAACGGGGAAGATAAACAAAATTCGAAGGAAGTATCTGAAACAGCATTATATTTCTCCAGTTCTGCATTATAAATCAGAATAAATTATATCTTAATATCTTACAAACATATATCCAATCTCAATCAATATGTTCGAAGTTTGCGACAAACTGGTTTATCAAAAAGTTGTCGCGTATTTTTAAAAGTATTCTGAAATATTACGCTATGTCGCCGGACAATATTCCGGTACGTTTCGAAGGACTGTGGTACCTTCACCTTCTGTTCATATCAGACCATAAACGTCTAGATCCTTTTGGAATTCTGGGCGCTGAAAATGAAAGGAATACGATACTTGAAACGTCAGAAAATCCTCAGCGAATAACAGAGCATAACAACCCAGAGGACATGCATCGTGGCTCGGATTTATGTAGCCGACCCACTGAATTCCGTCCACGAACAACTGCTTTCATCCTTCAATGTTCAATTAATAAAATAATGTCCTACTTAATAGGGTTCACATCGTTACGGATATGCGAAACAATGTTTAGCTTTTCAATTTATGTATTAGACCAAAAATTGCATAATATTAATAATATAATAATACGAATAATATATGATAAAGAAAATTTAACCACTGCATTTGTTGGCCTACTACATAAATTCAAATGTATCTTACCTTTAATGCAGGTATATGGAACATTTAATTTTATTAATACCCAACAGGCAAAATTATTTCATCTGTACAGGAATAAAGGTAAAGGTAAAGTGATCCTGTTACAGGCCAGGTGTGGCCCAGTGGGTGGGTAGAGCTATAGCTCTACTCTTCCATGACCGCGACACTAGAAGGGGGTGAGTGGTCAGCAACACGGCCCGGCTTCACTGTACCCCCGGGAAAGACCCGGTACCCATTTTACAGGAGGCTGGGTGGGCCCCAGGGCCGGTCTGGACGGGCGGGAATAAAAAAATTAATAATATACGATAAATCGTATTTTAACAGTGCATATGTGGTCTACTACGTAAATTGAAACATTCCTTTAACGCAGTATATGGAACATATTACGTTAATGTTTGCTGGAAAAGGTATGTAGTCTAACACAACTATGTTAATTAAGATGTTTTAATGACTATACTACACAACTACATGTTTCGGTCCCTAAAGGCCGTCTTCAGGTTGTCTTCAAGACGGCCAGTAGGGGCCGAAACATGTAGTTGTCTAGTATAGTCATTAAAACTTCTTAATTGACGTAGCTGTGTTTGACTACATACGCTTCCAATTTTTCACACAAACACACAACTTGAATGACACACTTCCAAGATTTATGTTAACGTTTATTCTGTTTCATTAACTGAGTGTACTTGCGAGTGCCTTCATAAATTTGTAAAACTAAGGAATGTCTCAATAAAAAGTCACTACATTTTCGCTGCAAAACAACACATGAAAGAAAATAATCTAAAATTGCATCAACAAAAAAATATTCTATTCTAATGTAGTCCGGAACAGGTTAATCACATCTCTGAAATCGCCCTGACCACTTTACGTCATATAACATTTTTCTTCTATTTTCTACTCTTTGAAACCAGGCGGTTCCCTTCGCCAGAAATACCTTCTTCTGTATTACTTTTACAGAACAGTGAATGCCACCACTGCCGAATGCTCATGACTCACTTCGTCCTTATAATTTACTATATTATACAACATTTTTTGTATTAGTATTTTGTTTCAGTGTATATACACTTGTATATCTGCCTTTAACTTTATGATATCTTTCTTGCAAACAGAAGTACTCCGAAGCTCATAAAAAGGGAGCTTCTGTTATCTCAGAAAGATGTTTGACTTCCAGACAAGCAAACAGGCCTTACTAAACAGACGACAAGAAAAACGATCAGAAGGTACAAAAAGTAAGTAGCTCTATATAAAAATTGCAACTATTTACTACGAGTTTGAATATTAAATGAAAATTTGTGATGCAAGGAATTTGCTCTCACACGTAAAAGAAAATAAAGCAAATATTAATTCTTAGCTAGTTACATATTAGCCTCTGTCCTTACTAAAGGAACTTACAATACCATTAAGTCGACTTAGTCCTTTCTTTCAAGTACAGTATACTAAACAGTATGTTCCCTCATGAAGACAATGCACAATCTTGCTCAAGTGCTACACACCAGTAGCACTCAATTGTTCGTTGCACGATATCATTGTTGAACTTCCATTTCCTGTACTATGAAATGCAGATTACGCGAAAAAGTCAAGGACTACTGCGAAATTTTGTTATTCATATCGCATTTTTTGTAAATTAACCAGCTTTCATCTTTCAGTGTATTGTGTTAAAAGTTGCAATGGGTTATTCCACATTTAACCTCCCACTTTGAATGAGTTTTATCATGTGTTTCCATACAGCAACTTGGGCAATAAATTTTAACACGTGCAATAAGCATTTTGCTTAGCACTAGGCACCATACAAACAAGAAAGAATACCTGTTCTTCTTTTGGGTAGCGTAATGGAAAACAAATAACTTTCTTCATTAATACATATTACGAATATAAACGTAATTTGTGCAGGAGTTAAGAAAGAGCTGATTATTTTTTTGGTTATATTTATGCGGTGTTTTTATGTAATATATTTAGCTCTGCTACACAGTGCTGCAGAACGGGCTGTCGGAAGTATCTAGAATTTAAAAAAATAAAACAAAAAAAATTAAAACAAAACAAACGTATATTCAGAATTTCGAAAAGTTGTGACAGCGTTCAATGCTTGATCCCTTTTTCCTGCACGTAACGAAGTGTAGCAAGAAGACATAATTTATCTCTTTCAATATGGATAGAAGTAACTAGATATCACAGGTGTGCCAGGTTCGTAATTTCTGTGTTGTGTTTTTTAAAGTGTTGAGACGGGTGGAAATTATCCAAAGGTGCGGTATTTTTGGAGTTATAATGAAAGTGAATATTTACCCGATCGTTTACAGAATTCCTATGAATGAGATTCTGTTAAAAACGTATGCGAAATTCACGAAATTTCATAAACATTTTTAGAAACCTGAAATAAAGTGAAAATGTCAACTTGATGCAACTGGGCAATTTTATTGATGTATTCTTAGCTGGAAATGTTTCGGGTACATGCGCCCATCATCAGGATCAATGGATGTTGAGTTGCAGCATACGGTTTTCTGCACCGAGTTTTGGGTGCGTGGTGGTCTTGAGAGCCGCTGCGTAGGTCGTGTGTACGGTGCGTATGGTGCCGAACGAGCTAAGAATACATCAATAAAATTACCTAGTTGCAACAAGTTGGCATTTCACTTTATTTCATGAGGAAGGTGCACGGTCAAACAATCCTCAAATTTTAGAAATTTGTATTTTCTTTCTTTTCGAGTACCCAATTCATTAACTGAACTCTATCATTTTTATTGGGGGAGGGGCTTATTAAACAAGAGTAGCTATGACGCTGGCTAGTTGATTTTATATGAAATTAAAATTACTATGATTAGCATAAATGATTAAGCTTACTCAAAAGAAAATATCCTAGCGGAATTACGGACAGCGATTAGTGACATCCGAGAGATATCCGCTTAAATCCAGACCAGGTATGGGATACGCTCAATAAGATATTCGTTATCTTCAGTGTCAGAGGGACGGTATGTCTACCACGGCAAGCTACGATAGCTTCATCCGATGTCTGGACCGAGGAATAATTCCAGTTTACGTAACCATACAACAGTAGGCTTTGTATTACATTTGCACTTGGCACGCACACTAAAACAACCGAACGACACCTACGAACGAACGAGTCAAAATAGTGAACATATGCTTATGTTGTAAGGAGGCAAGGAATATTTAGTGGTGGCTTATTTGAAGTTACTATTCTGGCTTTCCGGGACACAGTGGTGCAGTTGCTTCAGCTACTACTCTACCAGCCGGAAGGTGGAGGGTTCGATTTCCAGTGGGGTAATTGCTGTTCCTCATTGACTTAATCCTTCCGTCTGGATTATGGCCCCGGAGTCGAGTAAGCCTCTAACAGAAACGACTACCAAGGGTATATTGTGGGAGGTAAAGGAGGCCGGTGCATAGGGCTGACATCCTTGTCACCTTCATGTGCTTCAAGTTGCGGGAGCCCTACGGGTCTGGCCAGGCCTCTATTGGGATTGCATGTACAAGAACTGAAGAAAGTTTTGAAGTAATCGCAGTGGATGTAACCGGTTCAATACTTTACGATACCTAACATACATATATATTTATATTTATATATATTCTTATTCATACTCATATTTATGTGTTCGTATATACACATACATATTTTGTGTTACTTGAAATGTTAACAGTCGCTTGGCTTCGCAACATATTTCCTGCTTGTAGGAAAACAAGCGCTTGGTACATCGTCTTCATAAAATTCAGCCATTTTGTTCAGTCTTCAGACAGGTAAAACCAACTTACTTCGTCGTGTATTCTTTTCCCGTTTGTCCATTTCAATATTACTATAGCGCTTAATTTATAATAATAAAATAATAATAATAATTATTATTATTATTATTATCGAATTTCTCACTTCTCAGCTTTGGCTGGAAATTATTCACCTATCCTGGGATGTAGTAATCAACAGGATTAGACTCGATGGTCTTATTTGTAGTTTAAGAAGTTTCTTACAACTGAACCTGTGACAAGAATTACAGATTTTTTTCACTTGTATATATGTATTGGGGTGCAGGTTAAGTCTTGATAGACTTTGTGATAGTGACTTTGGAATTACTCCCGTAGATGATATTACTAACGGGATCACTTGTGCTGCCTTTTGCTTCCACATTGCACATATTTCATTCGCCAGTTCTTGGTACTTATTTTGTTTTTCATTTATTGTTTTGGCGAGATTATGTTTATTTGGGACAGCTATGTCTATCAAAAAGTTGTTCTTTATTTTCTTATTCATAAAAGTTGTCAGGTCGATTAAAATGTTTATTATTATTATCATTATTATTATTGGTTTTCCTACCAATATTTTATACGCATTTCTTATTACCCTTGCGTGCTGTGTGACCGCCCACTTCGTCTTTATTGGATGAAACACGGGAACAGTAGTACCAACAAACAAAGAAATTCTTCTCGAATAATTGCCTCGATCTTCCCGTCTTTTTGCCTTTTTTTTCTAACCAGATATTCTGATTCCTACCAGAACTTTTTTGTAATGTATATAAACTGTATTAACACAAGGCATTAAAAGTTATTGGACAAGGTGTACTTTAATGTGTGAATAGGTTCGAGGGACTGCCGAAGTCAAAGGAAAATAAACTCTTACAGGAACTGTGGGCAGTCAAAGCCATGGAAAGGAAAGAGGGGGAAAATTTCAGTGTATAAAGATCCGTTTTGATGGAACGCGTGTATATTTGATAGTAGATAACTGATGTTTCTCGTTTGGCAGTTGAGGAAACGAAAATAAAGAAACATGCTCTAAGACATGCAAGACATGGCAAAACACTGAGCGTAGAAAGAAGCATTCTGCAAGATGGCTTCTTCATGTATCAAAATGAAAGTAACTGTCGGGATAAAAAGAAAGATAGATTGGCAGCACAGTAGAAAGTAACTCTAAAGTTAGATGACGCCATAATAGAAGAGAGTATTTTACTTTATAATTGATAACGTTGCAGCAACTTCGACTTTGGCAGACGACACAAAACGAAAAACACTCTAAGCCGATATATGAAAGGGTGAACGGCAACAAAAAGCCGGAAGAAACCGATAAAAAGGTGATGTCTGTTAAGGTCACTTAAAGTTAATGAATTAAAATTAAGAAGGAATATAAATAAATAAACATAAGATTCTTCAAATACGTTAAATTTTAGGCGGGTTGGAAAAATTGTGAAAACAACTATTGGCTTCGTTATGTCTGTCTATCTGTCTGTCCGTACGCACGGAATAACTCCGCTCCCACTGGACGCATTGTCACGAAATTTGATATTTCAGTACTTTTGCAAACTCTGTCAACAAAATTCAACTTTCATTAAAATCTGACGAGCATAAAGGGTACTTTACATGAAGACCAATACACATTTATTATCATATCTCGCTCACTTTTCCTTAAAATTAGAAATGTTTCAAATAAAACTTGTAGAGAAAATCAAAACACATATTTTACATTTAATGAGTTTTTTAAATCGTGCCCCTGTGATACAGCCGGACAGACCACGGTTGACAATATTGCCCATCCACATTGTTTACTGGACAACTAAGGGTAGAAACACGCACTCAGGTTACGTAACAATTTTTGTCTTTGCACTGCAAAAATGGTTGCACGATAGAGCATTAATGTTACCTAATACAAAGATTACTCTTCTTGTTTTATTGTAACTTTATAAGTTGATTAAATCTGTAGCGATTTACAGGGTCGTGTCGAGCCCCCAAAACGACAGCCATCTTCCTACAGTGGAGGATGATGACCATATGTCGAAGGCATGTAGAGGAGGAGGAGGAGGAGGAAGAAGAAGAAGAAGAAAAGAAATTGATGTTTTCAGTTAGATATGGTACCAAAAAATAGATAAAACTGGTGATTCCACTTTCCGTTTAGTGTCCTGGAAAATAAAGCAATTCAAATTATAGTTGTATGTTGAATATCAAGTACATTTCTTCGGATATTCTTAACACCAGGATTTTGCCAGTCAATAACTACCAATATAAATTATTCCATTAATGAATTACTTCCATTTACTTCGCTTCCGGTCCTTCTTCTTCTGAAAGCTGCGCGGATTTTCTACTGGTTATTCCCATTTATATTTCATTGAAGCTACCAGTAGTATATTACTAAGAAGGATGTTACATGTATACCGAAATACATGACATCGTATTCGAAAACAACCGGGATAGATGGTGGTAATTATCAAAATTATATTAGACTGCAAGAAAGAAAACCGTAGACATCCCTTTAACTGGTTAGGATTTAAAAAAATCCAAAAAGAGTGTAATGCTGAAAGTCACCGGCGTAGCAATAATAACGTTAAAAGGTATCAGTGGCGGGTCGTGGGAATTTCTTATGATACAGCCGGAACGAACTTTATTAAATGGTTAATGAAAAGACCCAATACGGTATTTCTTTAGCACAGTTACTCATCCACCTAGGTTTAGAGTATATAGCAAGGTTAAATTTTTCACACACAAATAAGTGTTCTGCTTGACTATATCTGAGAAATAACTAGGAAAAGGTACGTAGTCAAACACAACTGTGTCACTGAGGTGTATTTAATGACTATATGATGGAACAACTATATGTTTCGGCCTGTATTGGCCATCGTCAGGTTGTCTCGGAGAACTTAAGAACTAGCTATTACATGCATATAGCTAGTTCTTAAGTTCCCCAAGACAACCTGACGATGGCCAATACAGGCCGAAACTTGTAGTTGTTCCTTCATATAATCATTAAATACACCTCAGTGACACAGTTGTGTTTCACTGCATA
>Ga0131853_10004656_pt1 | contig 24589 bp, 16 predicted proteins | sample TergutLab28metaG_FD_92764 | JGI IMG/M metagenome (GOLD analysis project Ga0131853, IMG submission 92764) | Labiotermes labralis P1 segment gut microbial communities from Petit-Saut dam, French Guiana - Lab288 P1 (version 2) (version 2) | ecosystem: Host-associated > Arthropoda: Insects >...
ATGTTTATTATCAACACTTTCCCAACATGTTTCGGGCATAATGATGCCCGAAACATGTTGAGAAAGTGTTGATAATAAACATCTAACTGTTGCATCTTGTTGGTTTTCTCTCTCACTTCACAATTTGGTCACAATGCACGGTCACAGAAACCTAAAGCTTAAAAAATGAAATGGATCTTAAACATAGTTTCAGGTTCTACCAGGTAAAAATCAAGCTGTTTCTTTGTACTGCATGAAGCCACAGAGGTGGAGCAGAGGTACAGCTGCACTCATTCTTAACCTTACCACTATATGAATGGTCAATATCACACCCTGGTCATTTTATCCCAGGGAAAGTACCCCAGTACCCATTTAATACAACACTAGGTGGGCGAAACAGCCAGTCTGGGAGCTTGGAAGATGGCAGATTTCTCCTGCCCCCGCCGGGATTCGAACCCTGGACCGCCCAGCCTGCAGCCTAGTTGCTATTCCTACTGCCTCAGATTCTACAAGGGTCAGTCAAATGATGAACTAAAAACTGTGGGCAAAAAATCGAGACCCTACAGTGTGTAGCTGTAGGCACAAGTCATAGCATGAGTTAGAAATATGTACTGTGCATGGCAGATTTGGAACTGTGCTGATATCTGCAATGCATTAGCTAGTAAAACATTTTTAAGGTTTTCATTTGAATTACCTATGTACCAAAGGTGGGAGATGTCACTACTGAAGCAACTATCAGTTCCTTGAGGACTCTACCCCAAGCAGTTGGTATAAATCGTCACATATTTTATGAGAATATACCCACTCACACATTTGCAACTTTTCTTAGGCAATAATCCATCACATTTTGACGTACATAAAATATGCACAATGTCACTGGGCCGCTGTCATTCAGGTTGTTTGAAGACCAAATTATGTGTCACAAATACTTAGTACTGAACAGGAAAATCTGCATTACAGCTAAATATACCATTTCTCACCCGTTCTAATAAGGATAAAGTTGCTTTCAAAGAACCTTCCGGTCTCCCAAATGGAAAGCAGTACCTAGGAAAATGAACACAATCAGAAACTGGAATTGTGCAACCATAAACACATCCTAACACAAAAACAGTACACAAGTGACTGATAACTAAAATGAGAAGAGAGGCAGCATAACAAGTTAACAGCAGTGCACTTCAGACAGTCCACAAATTGTGGATGATGTAACATCCGACATCATAATGTACTGAAGTGAAATGTATGACACTGAGACATTTTATAACAAACTTAAAAGCACTGTGCACAATTTATTTCACCTCCACACTTGTTTATATATGAGAGTTCTAAAAGTCTGCAACACTATCAAACGTCATAATACCTTTCTGTTTCCTCATCTGAGGATGGTCACCTGACTACTAACTGACAGCAACATCCACTTACTGGTTCCACTGCATTTAATTCTACAGTGCTGACTTTACAGTTACACACAGCACTGCAGGTAACGCAAAACAACAGACAATCTCACAAAAAGTCTTCGTTTGTGGCTCTGACTCTACGTAACAGCAGTTTTGCACGCGTGATGTCACACTTTCACAGTGGTTGCTGAGGATTCAAATCTTCTGGGATGTGGTGGTGTGTCATGGGCGTGGAGTTCTGTCAGAATATATCAGTCCAAGAAGAATGACGCTGACGGCACAATGATCCTTCAAGGCACTGGAACTATTCGTCAAATGAAACAGTGTCACATCCCAGAAGGCTCAAATCATCAGTTCCTTTACATGTGGCACCTTATAATGTAAACATCTTTCATAAGATATAAAGATGTCACTTTCACTAAGAGTTTCAGGAGAACTCCCATTTCATGGTTACGTTTCTCTGTCACTTTAAGCACCAGTAAAAAGTGAGTAACATTGAAGTACTGTACAAACTAAAATGTCTCAACAGTCAGCAACATACACACAGTGCTGGTGAATCTGACTGAATACTGTGTGGCATTGTTACAGTACTGTGTCAAGCAGACCTGGCTCTAGAGGTGGCCAAGCTGAATGGAGCAGCAAATATGCAGAGGAATTTCATAAAAAACTGCTAACATTTTCATTTTCTGCCTGAAGCAAAATGTGAAATCTGCGATGCGGTGTTTAACGTTGATTTGATGGTTGGCAACCGACATAAGCCAGTGTTGTACCATAACAAGCCCTATCCAGGGAAAGAGACATTATTTTATCTGACAACTGTTGCCAGCCTCTTCCCACACGAATGAACTCAAAATACTATGCCAGACAGGTGTCTAGCAAGTTGCCAGATAAAGAGAGGTAGTGTGGTTCGCCAGGTTTTGGGTTCAGGTATGGGGCTGACAACCCAATCCTGGTAAAAAAACCTCATACTGTGTCAGATGGACAGAAACAACTTAGATGACATAGCAAATACACTGAAACTAGAAACATGGAATGTACTTTCATAGCACAGGAGTGGTATGAGTATACACCGTTTATTCACTGAAATCCAGGCTGTCATTGATTGTGACAGAAGTTACACAAATCCGTGGTATCAAGGGTTGGAAAATCAAAGTGCCATATAGGGACCAAGAGAGGGGCATGGTTGAGACAGTTGAGGCCTGAGTCAGGCTGCAGTACCACAGAAGACAGAACACACAACACTTAACATGTAACACTGCGCATTACTAGAATGATGTATATTTATATAAATCTGACTGCTTGATGAAGAACATACAAATGCAAGACATTAAATGTTTCTAAAGGTTAAAAGTTATAATTTTTAATTGTGTTTAATGAAAATCATTAAAAATATATCACCGAGTCTGTATCAAGCACCACAGAGTTTCAACCATCAACATACTGGTGATAAATGAACTAATGTCCAAGATTTGTAAATACCTTCATGTCAGAAATGTAAACATTTACAGTGTTATCACTGCTACTGTCAAATTTTTGGGTTCAAGCATTACCCACATACAAAATGACGATGAAAGAAAAAGAACAGATTGGTGATGAATTTTAAGATAATGATATGAAGGGTTCCATTTTGAAAGAGTGGTGAGTACAAGCACGTACATCACTCTCTGATGGCATGACACATACAGTAAATATGGTCTCATGTCAAACACTAAGTATAGCACAATAAATATTAATTCATGGGTTAAGCATCATTAATGTAGGAAGCTGCTAGTGTCTTATCCCAAAGCGACATGAGTCAGATACTCTTAGGCAGTGACGAAACAGGACGCATGTGCATAAGGTCAGAGGTTCAAACAACAGCGCTGAACATTCCGGTCTGCTGGGATGCTGCACCTTGCTGATTGGTAAACAGAATCAACATTTGGCAGCTTGATCCTGAAGATAAAGGCACAAGGCTCCTTCAGAACATCAGTAACTATTTACCAGTTGTAACACCTCAGAAGGCCCACACTTTCAGAACGCATTTACCTGAAAACTGATTATTAAGTCTAAAGTTTACATACATATATAATTTATATATGAATAACTTTGGTACTTGGGTTCCAATATTCTAGAAGGATTTAAATGTTCAGTGTGTGATAATGTGCCTGCTGTTGTAAAGGGGTGTGAGACTTGGTCACTAAAAGTCAGCACACAACACAGGCTGAGGGTGTTCAAGAACAGGACACTAATGAGGGTGTTCAAGAACAGGACACTAAAGTAGAAACTTGCAGGGAGGAAGTAACAGGAGACTGGGAAAAATCGCAGCACAAGAAGTTTCATAACTTGTATTCCTCATCAAATATCATTTGGCTGACAAAATCAAGGAGGATGAGACTGGGGGTTGGGGGGCAGCAAGAGGAACAAGAGAAACGCCTACAGGATGTTGGTGGGGAAAACTAAGGGAAAGAGACCGCCTGTAGACCTTGGCATAGATGAGAAAATAATATTCAAACGGATCTTACAGAAATAGGATGGGGAGTCATGGACTGGATTGGCCTGGGGCAGGACATTGTGAATATGGGTGAACCTGTGGGATCCATAAAATGCAGGAAAATTATTGGACTGAGGAAATGTCAGGTTCCCAAGAAGAGCTTTGTGCCATGGAGTTAGTTAGTTAGTTAGTCAAAAAGTTAGTTTTAACGTATGTGTAGTCTTGTAGATTCAACTGTCAAAAATGACTAGATACAGTAACAAAACCAACACATGCATACAAACGTTTAACAATACCTTACATTATATATTATATCCGCAAACCCTGAACTTCCCACCAAATCTCACACCCATCTCCACAACATATCAACACCCTTTCAAATTCAGCCTATAAAATTCTTTGCTCAGAAACATTGGTGTTGCACATACAGCACATACTGAAGAGCTTAAACTAGGGTTCCAGCCTACATTACCTGAAATTTGTGATTTGATTTTCCAACAATATTCTCAGCCTTTCTTTGATTTCTTGGAATTTTTCTTTTTCTTCATGTGTAACTGTTCCCACTCCATCTGGTCTGAAATTGCAGTGCATACACTGTGAATTCAAAGTACAGAGCTGACAACACAATGAACAGTGGAGGAGCTACTATAAGCTAAGTACTATATAAACTGATCACAGACAAACAAGTTACATGATATGTATATTAACTCATCAAGTTCAACATTACTTAAATCACTGTCATAAAACACATATTCTTTTCTTTTTTGCATAAAAGTTTAAGAATATACATAGGAAGAATTACAATGCAACAAAATAGAAATGTTCTGTTTTCAGGCAAACACTTGCTGATGTGACAAAGAAACAAACAGAGAAGAGTTAAAATCTGTGCATCATCAGCCACCCTGCAGCTCTAATTTCTAGTCTGGGAGCAGAAATACAAATGATTGCTGCATTCACCACATACAGGTAACTACTGATATCACTGCTTGGGTCAGTATTACAGTTCAGATCTGGAAAATGTAATTAACAATTTCACTTCTCCCAGGAAGTGGAACCTCAACTGTGATTACAGAGTGGGCCACTGATAACAATATTGCATGTAGTCTGGTAGTTGTGACCTACTAACTGGACAGTCAGCACACTGCTCCTCTAGTAAGTCCCACTGAATTAACGGAGTGCAGTAATTCCGACTGACTGGACAGTCTGCACATCCACTCTGCAGTAATTCCCACAGACCAGACAGTATGCACAAGTAATGTGCAGTAATTCCCACTGAATGGAGTCTGCACAACCACTGTGCAGAAATTCCCATAGACTGGAAGGTCTGCAAAACCACTGTGCAGTAATACCCATAGAATGGACAGTCTGCACAACCACTGTGCAGTAATTCCCATACACTGGACAGTCTGCACAACCACTGTGCAGGATTAAGCTTAGACTGGATGGTCTGCACACACACACACACACACACACACACACACACACACACACACACACACACACCATGCAGTAATTCCCACCAAATGGACAGTATGCACAACCATTGTGCAGTAATTCACACTGACTGGACAGTCTGCAAACTAATGTACAGTAATTCCCACAGACTGGACAGTCTGCACAAACCCTGTGCAGTAATACCCATAGACTGTTCAGTCTGCACAACCACTGTGCAGTAATTCCCACTGACTGGAGTCTGCACAACCACTGTGAAGCAATTCCCACTGACTGGAGTCTGCATAACCACTGTGCAGTAATTCCCATAGACTGGAAAGTCTGCACAACCACTGTGCAGGAATACCCATAGCCTGGACAGTCTACACAACCACTGTGCAGTAATTTCCAATGACTGGAGCCTGCACAACCAATGGGTAGTAATTCCCACTGACTGGAGTCTGCATAACAACTGTGCAGTAATTCCCATAGACTGGAGAGTCTGCACAACCACTAGGCAGTAATACCCATAGCTTGGACAGTCTACACAACCAATGTGCAATAATCCCCACTGACTGGAGTCTGCACAACCACTGTGCAGTAATTCCCATAGACTGGACAGTCTGCGCAACCACAGTGCAGTAATATCCACAGCCTGGACAGTCTGCACAACCAATGTGCACTAATTTCCACTGACAGGAGTCTGCACAACCACTGGGTAGTAATTCCCACTGACTGGAGTCTGCAAAACCACTGTGCAGTAATTGCCACTGACTGGAGTCTGCACAACCACTGTGCAGTAATTCCCATAGACTGCAGACTCTGCACAACCGGTGTGCAGTAATACCAATAGAATGGACAGTCTGCACTACTAATGTGCAATAATTTCCACTGCCTGGAGTCTGCACAACCACTGTACAGTAATTCCCATAGACTGGACAGTCTGCACAAACACTGTGCAGTAATTTCCACTGACTGGAGTCTGCACAACAACTAGGCAGTAATTCCCACTGACTGGAGTCTGCAAACCTACTGTGCAGGATTAAGCATAGACTGGACGGTCTGCACACACACACACACACACACCATGCAGTAATTCCCACCAAATGGACAGTATGCACAACCACTGTGCAGTAATTCACACTGACTGGACAGACTGCACAAATGATGTGCAGTAATTCCCACAGACTGGACAGTCTGCACAAACCCTGTGCATTAATACCCATAGACTGTACAGTCTGCACTACCACTGTGCAGTAATTTCCAATGACTGGAGTATGCACAACCAATGGGTATTAATTCCCACTGACTGGAGTCTGCATAAAAACTGTGCAGTAATTCCCATAGACTGGAGAGTCTGCACAACCACCAGGCAGTAATACCCATAGCTTGGACAGTCTACACAACCACTGTGCAATAATCCCCACTGACTGGAGTCTGCACAAACACTGTGAAGTAATTCCCATAGACTGGACAGGCTGCACAACCACTATGCAGTAATACCCATAGCCTGGACAGTCTACAGAACCACTGTGCACTAATTTCCATTGACAGGAGTCTACACAACCACTATGCAGTAATTCCCAATGACTGGAGTCTGCACAACCACTGTGCAGTAATTCCCATAGACTGAACAGTCTGCACAGCTGCTGTGCAGTAATACCCATAGACTGGACAGTCTGCACAACCACTGTGCAATAATTTCCACTGACTGGAATCTGCACAACCACTGTGCAGTAATTCCCATAGACTGGTCAGTCTGCACAACCACTGTACAGTAATTTCCATTGATTGGAGTCTGCAAAAACCACTGTGCAGTAATTCCCACTGACTGGGGTCTGCACAACCACTGTGCAGTAATTCCCATAGCCTGGACCATCTACACAACCACTGTGCAGTAATTCCCACTGACTGGAGTGTGCACAATCACACTGCAGTAATTCCCACAGACTGGACAGTCTGCACAACCACTGTGCAGTAATACCCATAGCCTGGACAGTCTGCACTACCACTGTGCAGTAATACCCATAGTCTGGACAGTCTGCACTACCGCTGTGCAGTAATTTCCACTGACTGGATTATGCACAACCACTGTGCAGTAATTCCCATTGACTGGAGTCTGCACAACCACTGTGCACCAATTCCCACTGATTGGAGTCTGCCAACCACTATGCAGTAAAACCCAGAGACTGGACAGTCTGCACAATCATTGTGCAGTAATACCCATAGCCTGGACCATCTACACAACCACTGTGCAGTAATTCCCACTAACTGGAGTGTGCACAACCACTGTGCAGTAATTCCCATAGACTGGTCAGTCTGCACAACCACTGTGCAGTAATACCCATAGCCTGGACAGTCTGCACTACCACTGTGCAATAATTTCCACTGACTGGAGTCTACACAACCACTGTGCAGTAATTCCCACTGACTGGAGTCTGCACAACCACTTTGCAGTAATTCCCACTGACTGGAGTCTGCCAACCACTGTGTAGTAATTCTCAAATACTGGACAGTCTGCACAACCACTGTGCAGTAAAACCCAGAGCCTGGACAGTCTGCACAAAAATTGTGGAATAATAAGCATAGACTGGACAGTCTGCACACCCACTGTGCAGTAATTCCCACCAACTGGACAGTCTGCACACCCCTCTCGTAGCAATTCACAGTGGACACCCTACTCCTATTAATTCACTGCTATCGGTCTCATTATTAGAGAATATTAAGTCACCAGATTCAACATAAACAAAATACGAACAAAAGTATCTACACAGGGCTTGCTGCAACATCCCTCTCTTTGTTTACATCACTGCCAGAAGGAAAACTACCCTACCCTGCACATCCAACATGTTCACATTATATAAGCTACATAGTTTCAGTTGTACCAACAGAGAGTAGTAATTTGCCACATTCATGTGAGATTTTAAGTTCTGAGGAATCAGGTACTCTGGCATGGAAATTCTGTTGGATCAGTGTTTCCAACGATTCACGTACTCTGGCATGTGAGGCTGTGTTGGATCAGCCTTTCTGATGATTCAGATACTCTGGGATGTGAGGCTGTGTTGCATCAGTGTTTCTGATGATTCAGGTACTCTGGGATGTGAGGCTGTTTTGGATCAGTGTTTCCAATGGTTCAGGTGTCCTGGACCGTGAAGGTACGTTAGGTGAGTGATTTTTAACGTTTCAAAGATACTGCAATCCTGCAAAATGTTGTTCACTGACTCAGTATCATATTCCAGAGGATCCGAATTGTCACTGCATTCAAGTGATGGTAAGAGACTTTCAAGAACCAAGTTAATGATCACACAAGGATCAATATCTGGCGAAGCATTACGCTTGAGGGGTTTATGATCCAAAGATTGTGGAATTTCAAACTCAGCTTATGTAAACTTAAACATACCACACGTAACATAAATAACTCAGTTGTAATAATTTGTAACAGGAGACAGGCGAGATCAACTAGTATTGTGACTAAGTTACAGGCTGAATGAAAAGGAACTGGGGTCTGATTTCAGGAAAAGACAACAGACGTTTTCTACTCCACAGCACCCAGATTGGCTCTGTGACCCTCTCAGCATCCTGCCTAATGTGTATCTGGGGCTCTTACTCTCCCTGATGCTTTAGCAGCTACACCATGAAGCTGTACCCTTATTGCCACAAAGTGTTTAATTAAACATGTTCACATTTAAAACTGAAATAAGTTAAAGGCACATCAGTGACTGAGTAACTCCAACTGTGAAACAGCATAATTTTGGCAACCCTCATTGACATTTATACTGGATGGTCAGTTTTACTGAAATGGTGAGTAACACAGGGGACAGTAAATTCTGGGTGCAGCAAATTCTGTAAGTTTTATTGAAACAATGATAGAACTTTTAACTCCACATTTTTCAAGTTTCATTTCATAGGTAACCTTCTCTAGCTCAGAAAATTGACAGGCCCTCTTTAAAATATTATTACCACAGGGTAATGCACTGTACTGACACTGATGCCACAATGGCCAATATTAATACAATATTCGAAGGTAAAAGGTGAAGTGATACCTGTGCACACACTAGATGGAGGTAAGTGACGAGTGTCACGCCCCGGCTACATGACCCCCCTGAGTAAAATGCCTCAATACACACTGACCAGAAGGCTGAGTGGGCCTCAGAGCTGGACTGGACGTTTTGAGAAAGAAAAATGTTGCCCCTGCTGGGAATTGAACCATGATTCCTTGGTCGAATTTGACATTTAAACATAAAAATAAAAGTAAATTTAATTTAGGGCTGTATTTTCTTAAGAAACCCCAAAATTTAATTTTAAAATACATACAGGTGGAGTTTGATTAAAATATTTATATAGAAGGACAATGAGATGAAGTTAACGTGCACTCACTGATGACACACAAATAAGAAATAATACTGTTAGGGTACACAGTCAAATATTTTAAGGAATTTTTTGAGCAAAGGACATTATGAATTAAAAGCTTGTTATTTCACCACAAAATCACCAAAAACAAAACCAGGAAATTGGCAGCTTTTTATTTTCACACTAAATTGAACCTAAATAATTGCACTTATGTGGCAGGAGAGTTACTAGTGCATTTGTACTGCAAGGAATTATTTTCAGTCGTAGAAATCTTGGAGCAGCCCACAATTAAATAATAACTGCTGTGTGGGATAATTTTCTTCATCAGGCATGTACAAATGTCATATTGAAAGGCTGATGCCCACAAGTGCAGCGTACTGCACTTGTTGTAAGGTAGTCTTACCGTAACATTACAACAAGGACCCACTGGATAAAGTGTTATTTGTCACAAACAAAATAAATGCCTAATACTTCAACAAAAATTCCTTATTAAATGGATTTCTTGACTTTTAAGAAGAATGTTAAAGAAAACATATAGATGGCTTCTTGCAAGGAAAGCTGATGTGCAGCCATATTTACACACAAATCGAAACCAAAGACTTGAAAGTACGGGGGTTTTCACAGTGCAGTGATGTCATGTAAAAGTTACCATGAGCAAGATTTTATATTTCAGTAATAATTCTGCTGCACATTCAACTGTTACAGCTGCAGACCCAAGTCTATGTGCACATTGCAATTCTTCCTTCTGCCATCTGTCTCATCACTTGTAGACATTTCATATGCCATTCGACTAATATCAGTTCAGACAATGAAACAAATTGAAGTATCATACTTAGAATAAATGGTGTTACTGGCGATAAATGCATGCATCAGTTCTACTGTTGGTGTGCTGGCTCCTCCAGCTGTAACTGTGTGCATGTCAGTACTTGTGGTGGTTGTGTACATGTGCACAGTGACAATGTGGGTTTGCATGTGAAGTGACAGTGTTCTGTGTGTAGATACAGAACATGTGATCAGCATCTAGGAGTGATGTGTGTTCTTGAGGAACACAGAAACCATAATGTTATAAACACTATTATCACACTGCTAATGTTACACTTTTGCTTTTTAAAATAGTTCACTGTACTGGCCACACACACACACAATCAAACCTGGAAGGTTTTGACATTGTACTACTGAGCATACTGCAGTACACTCGTTACTACACTAGGGATTACAACAGGTTTTAAAATTTGTAAAACATTCTTTACAATGTAACTTTTAGCAATATTATGATACTGCTATTATAATACTGGACAGCATTATGAAAACTTATGCAATTATTTTTATTAATTTGTGCAATTGAAGTTAAGTATTTTGTGGTCATGGTTGTGGTGTCACGCGCACGCACACACACACATTTCCTCTCTCTCTCACTTTCTCTCTCTCTCTCTGTGTCTGGCATACACAATCTCTCTGAGAGGCAGATGTACATGTGCACATGCACACACATACACATAGATTCATAAATGTGTGTATGTACACATAGTATCAGGTCAGTAATTAGGAGCAGACAAAAGGACAGCTCTGCCATACACAAAACAACATGAGGTGTATGCTCCATGTCATGTGCATCTGCTGAACAACATTCTATAATATTTACGGATTGCTAAATCTAGTTTTCCCACAGAACCTTCCAGCTTTGTGCATAACCATCCTATTACTACTCCCTCATGCTTTCTACATGCAACAGTGTCACTGCCACAACGCAGCACATTGAATATCTGCACAGCTACTACTATTACCAGCAATGCACATGTTACTATCAGAAACGTATGAATCAGTATCACAATGCATGTTACTCTCAGCGATGAATGCATTACTATCAGCAAGTGCACAATCATACTCCATTACTCCCTCCACACATTCATGGTCACCCCTGGCAATTTTGTCATGCCACACATGCTAGTAACAACTTCATACATACTTACAGGCATAACAGAAGCAAGCACAGATTCTGGAGTGTGTGTTTTATTTAATTGTTATGCACAGGGAAATGATACATTTAGAGGCCAATAAGTACCACTGAGCTATATTTCTGAGCAATGTACTGTCAATTAGAACACCCACACCTGAATTACGAGATGTTTCGTTTTGCCCACAGAATTTAAGTGCAGGTATAAAACAGGGATTTTAATATAAATGAATAATTAACATTCATAACATGAACTTTACACTTTCAGAGAATATTACAGCACCAAAGTGCATAAACAGAATCCACCTGAAGAGATAATAAGCCAAAAGTTGATATACAAAATACAAAAAAATAATAATAATAATAATAATAATTTTTTATAACAATTTCTTATTCTAATGATACATATTTAAATTTTATTGCAATTTCATATTTTCATTTTGGAAGAAATTTTAGAGTGGCAAATAATTAAAAACAGTTGCAGATTCTTTCAATATTTGTTACTGAAGGAAGCTATGAGCACATTCAACAGCACGCAGACATAACAAAACACATGCAAAACAGCACACATAATCAAGCCTTTATAAACTGAGGTATTACAGTGTAACTACGCACGTCTAATTAATTTTGATACAGCTTCCACATCCACAACAGAATATAAACTGCAATACTACTGACAATCATTAATTTCAGTTGCTTGGTGAAAGGACACAAAATTCTTAACTGAGGCAATATGTCGTGATATTAGGCAGATGTGATGCTTGTAAGGCTGACGCAACAGACGGAGGTACAGGTATGGGGTTCTTATCTGTGTCTTGGAATCTAGAATGTTCCAAAAACTGGCTGTGTTCCAGAACAAATAAATTTAAAATTAGCATAAACTAATTCCAGTGCTGGCAATTTGTTCTGATTTGTTCTTGACAGTGTGTCTTGTAAAGATGCCATATAACTGATGTTAAGTAACCCAACACACTTTCACTCTGTAAGTAGGAATGTTTCAATGTGTTCTAGTAAACTTTCGGTACAGTGCTAAAAATTACAGCAAATCCCCTTATGAAAACCCCCCTCCAAGTCCCAATCAATCTGGACAGAAGGTCCCACAACTGTACCACACGTACGAAATTAAATAATTTTGTTGTTGTCTACTCTTAGTCCTACAAGAAGGACCCAAATAGTGTAGGCTGCTACTAAGTGCATACAAAGCCTGAAAAAACCAAAACACACTGCAATCACATGCAGAATGCAGAGAGTAGTGTTCAAGTGTTTACAAACCTGGCCACAGAGGTATCTTCAAGCACCTCCGTGCTAAGTAAAGGATGGTTAAGCATTAGAGTGGGGGACTGGCCGTTAGGTACACTGCAATGCATACCTGCAGCTAAAGCTTCCTCATTTAAAACAACATTTGTAAACACAATGTATTCATCCCTTGTAACACACATATGTAAAACAGTACAGAGTTAGTTAGTGTGTGTGATCAAGCAACAGGAACTGTGCATGATAAGGGAATTAAATCATGGCATGGATTTGAGATTCAAATCTCATTTCTCTTAGCTAAATTAGTCATGTCATATAACCTGAGGTTTGTATTACTTTATGCAGCATTTTGCAAGCAAAGGCACTTTTTGACAATTGTAACTATTCATTTTATCTCACTGAAATATTATCCAAATGGGACCTGTTTGACAGGTGCGCAGATCTTTCAGAGCAACTGGCCTGCAGTTTGAGTGTTACAGTAATGCAAGGAAATTTGAAAAAATAAGGTAATAGACACTCTGATGATGACAACTTGATTCACAACTTCGATGTTGACATGACATACAGGTAGCTGACGGAACACATCAGACTTTAACATAGTTATCATTGACATATAAGCACCTGGCTGGAAAGTGAGTTGCAGCAGATACTGACATGAAGCAAGCTGTCACCTCTTGGCCACAGACGGTTGACAGCAAATTATTCTACACCATGATATTATCTTCATGCCACAATGGGAGAAGTGGGACTGCAACTGCGAGGAGGGTGGTCCATAACATCCGATCTGCAGTGCCATTGCCAGCCACAAGTCTGGTTGGCAGTATTTCCACACCTTTGTACCCCACAAGAAGCACACAGATGGCAAGTGACTTGCTACAGATGCCACTGTAAAACAATCTGTCACCTCCTGGCTACAGACATGTGACACTGAATTCATTCTACGCCGGTATACAAGCCGTGGTGTCACAGTGGGCCAATGCTTAAATGTAAAAGGTTACTATGCAAAGGTCTGGTGTGTACCATCTGCTACACTTGTGCCATGTACAGATCGAAGTCAGAATAAAGTTACTGGCATCACATTGCTTGTTACTTTTCTTTTCAAATCATTGCTTTATTTAAAAACAAAAGAGTTTATGACAAGACACCTATTTTTAAAAAGGTGACTACCTTTTGCCACACACTGTTGAGGACTTTGCAATCCGAGTAATAATACCTGTACTCTTTCAGAGTGTTCATAAGTGGAACCCTGATCTTTATCTTTATCTTTCTCATACATAATCCCAAACTGCAGACAGCTCTTGCTCAGGCACCTCCAAAGATAGGAGTGCTGGTTACTATGTGACTTATGTGCTGGCCACTCTCTTCTACTATTCAAAAAGAAACCTATAATAATTCAGCTGACAGTACTCAGCACATTGCTCTGGGTCACTGTTTTCCAGTAACTGAATACCTGTACAAGGTACAGAGATATTTACTGCAGTTAGGATAAAGAGCACTGATGTGGACAGGAGATTCATTCTTCTAATTGTTCTTGGATGGTGCTGAAGACTAACTTATTAGCATGAAACCCCCCCCCCCGACGTTCTAGGTTTCAAGTTAAACGTTAATACTAACACTAAAGTTGGTATCAGACAAAGATTTCTTTTACATGTAGTGTGATTCTACTCAGACAATGATTCTTATCATTACATTTTACAAACTTGTGAGATGAGCAGAGTAATAACCATTGTCTACATGGCCATTTAAATTTGAACAGTGTAATGAGCTGGGAGGCACATTCAACTGAACAGCTGCACTACCACAGAAATGTACTGCATTATTTTCTGATAAAATACCAATGGTTGGAATCCAGACACATCCAGAGCACTTTGGACACTCCAAGTAATAAAAAGAGAAAAACAAATTTTATCCCCAATTTACAATTCCTTTTATAGCCACATGCTCAGTATGCTGGTGAACAGCAACATGTAACACACAGGCAATAATGATATCAATAGGATTTGATGAGGGAACCAAATAACCATTACTGTAAACAATTTTACACTTGAACAATTAGGACAGAAATAATTGTGCATTATGATAGTACACAGATGAGTGCAAAATGGCAGGTGAATTAGAATGAACAACACCAAACATACACTTTCATTTGTACCAATTTTATGAGGGCATGATTTTTAATTTCTTCAAAATATGGTGGTTAATGATTGGACACACTGAACATATTGCTACAAGGGCTCTTGAATTTTAGCACAGAAATGTAAGCATCGCTGGTGTTTGATTACAGGTAGAGGAATGGATAAACTGTAGGCCCATTTGTCACCCAGACACAAAAAGAGGATATAAAAATATTAATATCAGGAATATGATTATGCTGTCACACCAATTACACAGTTAAAATCATGCTAGAGTTACGGCCACACAGAAATAAAACACAAAACATCCACCCCCCCCTCCCCAGTCAACAAATACTTACAGGGTCACAATACAGGATACAAGCTACTGGCTGCAGGTTTACAGTGCATTTTGAAACACAGACTACGGTAATGTAATGACACAAACTTCTGACATGGACCTGACAGTAGGATGCCATGCACTGCTGCTCAAAGTTACAGCATCACATGAAATTACTGTGTTTAATTCAGGTAACTGGGCAAGAGTTACAAGAAAGAAATCAATGAAAAACAACAGACATTTTGTGAAACATGCAGCTGAAGTACAATGGAGAAGACAGTAGTAGGTAGGAGTTTCTGAAGAGACTGTGTTGCTTTAGACTAACACATCTGATGTCGCATAGCTCCACTCCAGAAAGTTTGTGTTTGTTAAGAAGACGAAGAAAAAAAAATGATTAGAAACAGGTGAACATGAAAAATAGTAATGTTATGTTGTGCATTAAAATCCAACAGCCAAATGTTGTCACTTGTATCTGATAATCTGTAATCAGACTCTGTGAATGTGTTGTCATTACTTTAGTGTCTGCAGGGCTGGTAATATTATTACAGAACACAAGTTTAATCAGCGAAGTAGCAAATGTTATTTGTCAAAAAAGTCGCATGAATATGTACACATACTGCTAACACAGAAAATGTAATGTGGTACAAATATTCCTACCACAGAATGTACTTTAAGTTGGCAAGATATATTTCACTGAATATTATGAAATTCCTTCTTACAAATATAAATGAACAAGTGACAGTTATTCATACGAATATGCATTACGAAGTTACACACACTCAAGACCTTAATTATGTCACTATATATACCAGTCTGATGATGTTAACTGGAAACACAGAACAAGCATTTTAAATGCAATAATGCCTCCATGATAAAGAAATACATCCAGCATATTCTGTGTATAATCACCCCCCACCCCACCCCACCCAACTGCTAACCAGAGGGACTCAATGCATCTGTGCCCATCACAACAAGACATAAGTGAAGTCAGCGCAGCATTTTGCTAGCAGTATGCAGGACAGCACTTCCTTGAGCAGGTGGAACTGTGTGTGTTACCAGTGTTTAAACTGCAAGGACAAGATATCAACCAGTAGGTGTCACAAGATTTGAGGTTCTCACAGCAGCACTGCTGAGCATCAGGTTTTCTGGTATGTGACATTGTGTTGTTGGCTGATAGTAGTGGTTTCTGTGTTTCAAAGATCACGCTGCCCCCATCTGCATGGTCATGCAGTAAAAGAAGTCTGGACTGCTTGATCCTCAAGACAAAGGCACCACGATCCTTTGAAACACCGGAAACCACACAATCAATGACACAACAGCTTATCTCAGAAGACCAGAATCCTCATAAAATTTCGTACTGAGGTTCAAAATTGTTTTTATTATGTCCCTCCATTTCCACTTAAACTGTTGTGCAAGCAGGTCTGACATGCTAAGAACAGGAACTGAGTGATGTGATAAACAGAGATGGCACATGGCCACATTTCAATTTTAAGTAACTTGAAATGATAAGATCCCGTTTATGTGCGGCTTTTTAATAGAAACATAAACTTTCCTATTATAATCTGAGTGTCTGAAACCATAATTACAATTCAGCAAATAGAATACAACCTGTGCCATAAGGAGAATGATGAGTTTCTCAGTTCCTTCAATGTTGCTACTGGTGATTTAAATTGATCAATGAAAAGTATCAATTACAGTACGAGTAGAACACTGGAGTTAGTAGGGTGACCAAGGATAATGTTACCATTTGTATAGCCACTAAATAAATTACAGACATTTCCACTTTTACTCAAAGGAATTCTGTAAGGTCCAGTGTACAAAACCTGCCAATTGCCACATTTCACCACACAATGACTGCTGCCTCCTTTAACCCTTTTGCTACCTAATTAAATCTCATACCGAGTCTCAGCTGGCTGTCATTTCATCACCACATTAAAAAATTAATTTTTTGTTTTTACAAATGTTTTTTCAGTATCTTCAGATGTAATATTTTCCACACATCCCAGAAATACCCCAAGATATTCGTTACATTGAAAGAAAATTGATGAAGTATACTTAAAAACTCCAAAAATGGGAGAAACATTTTGTAAATAGCACATAATACGTTCCAAGTCAGTCTACAACCAATGACTCTAGTTATTTACTGGAGATTCTAATACTATAAACCACAGTACACTTTTGCATTACAGAACTATTTGAATTACTTCTCTTGCTTTCACTCTTGTCCCTCTCATATCAGCAGTCTGACTGCTGTTCAGAGATGGCAGCACCAACTGAATGTACTAAGTAATGCGGAAGTTCCTGTCACAAAAGGAAAAGCTTTACTGAAAAAGCAGTGTAATGAACTCTGCGGAGAAATCTGCTATTACAATGAACATGGCACTAAACAAAGTGCCAGATAAATGAACTGTTACTGTACTTTTTCAATATTTTCAACTTCTCTCTCTGATTTATGCGTATCTCCTCACCATACTGTGTTGTATACAGCTAATTGTACTGCAGTGTATTAGGACAAGACCACATAATTAACATCACTCAAAAGCCAGTGGCCTAAGTCACTTCTCAACAGATATTCTGCAGCAAAATTCCAATGTCAGCTTCTCAGAAAATACTAGGAAGCTGTACTAATACAAATTCTGGCTGTGTTTTATTCTAAATGCATAAGTTAAGCACCTTGTGCCATGAGTCCCTCTGTGCCTCCAACACATGTACAAACAGAAACACACACAACAAATTACATTACTCACCTGTTCCCATGTACATGGCTGGCACAGAAGGCAAAGCTGTAATGGATTAGTGTGGGATCTATCATGATGCCCTTCTCAGCTCTATCCAGTAAATCACTCAGATAACACAGGTGGCGATAACATCCACGGACTCCGTACCTGGCACAGTACTCGTCCAGTACAAACACCTGCCCTGGACTAAACCAGCCCTGTACAGACATCACAGAATATCATTTAAAGGAACACCATGTTATTAGGTGTACATGAGATCTGAGGTTCTCACAGCAGAGTTGCTGAGGAATGAGACTTCTGGGGTGTGGCAGTGTGTTGAGAGTTTAGTGGCTCATGACATTTCAAAAGGTTGTGCTGTCTTAATCTTCCAGGGTCAAGCAGTCCAACTGCCTGACCCTGGAAGATGTAGGCAAAACAACCCGTAAAGTATCAGGTTCCATTTCTCCATTCACATTTGTCACATCCCAGAATGTTGTTGCTATATCCAAATTTTGAAATAATCTGACAGCACTTCACAAATTATTTCTGCTATGCACTCATAACATTTAGAGTTGTCAATGTAAACGGCAGATACTGTCACAGTATAAAAATCGTTCATTTAATTGAAAATGATGAATATTAAGTAAACTATGTTGACAAACAAAAACACATCACCACTAAGTCATGGGCATTGCCTAATATTTTAGTCTGAAAGATTTTTAGTGCAAGATTTTGGGAATGAATTAGATGAAAACTACAGAAATAAAAACTGTTTTAATTAGACAATGTGCTATGCATGTCTGCAACTACAGTGCTCACAATACAAAGGATTCCAGTATCTTTCAGCACAGGCTGATTTTATCTCTCATTTGGAAGCTGCTCAAACTGCCTCCTGTACCTCTGACAGATTTTAAACTGCTGAAATGGAACAAAACTGGAACATGAGATTACTCACTAGGTTGACATTTACATCAAATCATTCATCATACACAAAAAAAGACTTCGTTTCATTAAACTTGAGGCTTATAGATTTGATGGGCAGTAGTTATCAGGCATGATGGTTACAAGACAGACAGACAGACAGACAGACAATGTGTCATGACACTCTGCGCGTATCTACCTGTGTTATTTAATACTACAGCAGGCTCCAAAAAACATGTCACCATCAGGACTGGGCTGATGCCAGAGTGTTAGGAATGCCTTTAAATCTCCAATTTCTCTGTCACTGCCTTTGGTACTTGCCTTATTTTTCACACCTCTGCTACCACCACCACCACCACCACCACCACCTTAATTTGCCTTTCACACCATTATACAATTGCAGTGGTATGAACATTTGAAATGCAAGTAAGAAAACAGCCCGAAAAATACAAACACTTCTGATCATGAAAGAAAAATGGTGGACTGGAATACACGAGATACTGACAAGCTGATGTGACTGCACTCAGTATGGCTCAGTTCAGCTGCCGCCACCGTGACTTGTTTCTTTATCAAAGCTCACTCACTGGCACTTGCCAGTTTTTATGTTGAACCATCAGCAGTGCCAAATAATTAGATTCCAGACCGCTGGAGCCTTACTGCACCTTCATTGCTCACTGTCAATCAGATATTGACAGGTGCCACTTAAATTTTCTTGGACAGAAAACTCACCAGCCAACGAAACAACCGACCAACTAACTAACTCAATAACTAGACCTACATGGAGGACAGTTGAAGGACACTCCTTCTTGTCAAGCTGCTAGTTCATCAGCTATTCAGTATGTCCAGTCAACAGTATATTTGCACTGTTGTAAAATGAGTGATACATTTAGAAGAAGCAAGTCAGTGAAAAACTTCCAAAGAGTCTACAGCTAGTCTCATCATATTACCATACCAGGGAACAGTATGGGTCATTCAGTCTGTAATCCAGTGTCTGCGTCTGTAGCATTTTGAAGAGGGATGCATGGTCAAATTTACAAGGGTCAGCAGAAATGAACTCCTCCATCCCATGTTTCCTTGCCCTGTCAGCATCTGGAAAATAACAGAAGTTAGTACATTCAATTACGATTATTAGAAACCAAAGCAATAACAGGCACTTACTCCAAACACAGTAGTTACCAGCATCCCAGCACAACAGATTACATGAGTTTTAACACACACTGTAAATTCAATGGCCAATCCTTTATGTTGTCACATACATTTCTGTACTTTTATACTTCTCCTGTATTTTGTTTCCCACCACAGGTGTTACCAAATATGACAAAGACACTAACAGTAGCAGCAATGCTGTATTTGGTTCTCCCAGAAATGACATTCAGACATACACACACATACTGTTGTCAACGCACAAGATCACCTTTGGCATAGGGTCCCTTATTTCCTGGACATCCTTGCAATGAAAGCATACAGGTTCTGTCAAAAATGTCTCTGTTGTCGCATCTACTGCTTTTCGCTGGTTGCCATTTACCAAGTGTTTAGTTTATATCATGCCTAAATTCAAATTTATACACAGGTCTAACCAGAAAGAATACAACAGACAATAAAAGTATTAACTTGCATTGATAGGACACAGCTGCACCCCAGCCCAATGTGTTTAACTGGATTACACATATTACTGCCAGAAACATCTAACATTCCGACATCCCCTTGTGTCACCAGTGCCAAGGTCAAGGTCCTGTGCATTAGTTTAAACTGTATATAAGAACTGCACTCTTCTGGGAACTTAAGTAGCATAGTGGTAATTCCAAACTGATGTTTCGAAATTTGTCTTGGTCTACCTGACCCTTGACAATGGGATTGATAATAGGTTGTCCTGAAACATCGGGAAGGATTTACCACTCTATGCTGCAAAAGATCCCAGAAGAGAGCAATCTCTCTTACACTGCAGCAGAAGCCTGAAGTTACAAACTGTATATAAATTCCCATCATCCTGAGACTGTATGATTAAAAACTTGCACTGAGCTCACCCATCTGTGGCCATAACTGACACCTACAAAATTGGCATTGGATTATAAATATGCTTCTTACCACCCTGTATTTTGGAAATTGTGGAATTCTTGCCAGCTGGAGTTACGGGTGGTGTAGGTTTGTGTGACTGTCCAGTTGCTCGGTACATTGCCATCACCCACAAGTGGCATTCATTTTCATCATCACTTGCATACAAAATACTGTCACCTTCCTTTACAGCATTGAAGAAGAAACGACCTCCTTCCAAATCTGAAAACAGAAAAAAGTATAAAAACAAAGAAGATATGCAGTATGTGAAAACAAATGCCTAACATTCCAAGTTAATCTTATAATACTGCAATTTTGACTGGTAGCAAACTGACAGTCAGTAACGATACAATCACCAAAGTACAAAGGAGTTGTAAACCACAACTGAATTTTATTTACCCTCCAACATGTTTGTACTTAAGCAGCCATCGTCAGCACACTAAAATGCCAATAATGGGAAATGCCCAGGTTTACATTTATACAGGATTATGGATAAAAAACGATGACACACATTACTACAGCATCCTGTATATACTGTATATATAGTATACATCAAGAGAATACATCTGTTTTCCACTCCTGACTCTACAATCCATTGATTAATGGTGACACAAATTCCAAATAATTTTAAATAATTACAGTATACATTCACCGTTTATCATATCAATACATACTTTAACGACAATTCTACATATACGTAAACCTGTTACCTCCCATTAACATTTCAGTGTTCTCCCACAGATGGCCATGGAGACGAACAAAACATGCTTACAGCATCTGTGTACTTTGTTGGTGATACCATTACTCATGCCAAGCAAAGGGTTCTCTCCATCAGTTCAGGTCGCACTGTGAACTTAACATCTCAGTACTAACACACATCCTCATTCTCTCTGTATTCTGCTACCAAAAATGCGGACAACATGCATTGCCTACATATCTGTGACATTAAGAACACAGAATGGGAAAACATCAGCAGTTGTTACATTCTTATACACATACATCCAGTATTCATAATATGTGCATCTCAGGAATAAGCAATGTACATAAGAAGTGCAGCACACTTCACACCAAAAGGCTGGAACTGTGTTACTTAATTTTTTCCTTTGGTCTCAAAAATGATGCTCAGAAAGTAAAGTACATACTGTATTTACGATGCATACAAACTGAGTATATTTAACAGATCACAAGGAAACCACCTGTCTACAGAAAACTGAGTATTTTTAACCTCCGCCTGTAAAAAATTTTTGAAACTGTCATTCCCACCATAACGCTCAATTTCACCAGTGACATCTGTTAGATGTTCAGTTAGTTTTCTGGTAGTTCATAAAATGCATGAAGGATTTATCCTAAAAGAGAGAGGTGTAAAATTAACATTTTTGTGAAAACACAAACACAAATCTGGCATTACAGTTTGTTGACTCAATTTTGTTTCACCATGAATTCAATACTTTTAAATCAAATTTAAATGCATAATTCTCCTTTTCAGAATATGGCAGCAGAGATAATATGAAATGACAGATAGTGTCAAGCAAGTGTCCACACAAAACGTTTTCAATTATATTCATATCAGGCATATTACAATGATAATTTTCAAACTTATTACACGCTTTTAAACATTTTACACACTTGAAAATCTGTCAGCACAAGTACGACTGTGAGACAGGGTATGTTCTGCAGGAGGTTGAGGCGCTTGGGAGGTCACCTAAAAGCCGTATTTCTCCTCTCATGCTGGAAGAATGTCCTCTAGTTCAGTCTTAACAGTTCCATGCTACTAACTGCAGATGAACATGCGGTGTGACTGCAAATCTCCTGTAAGGCCGGTAATGCATCTGAGGACGAAGACAATGTGAAGTGCTGCAAGATGGGCCTCATGGCTCTTACAGGCAACAGACGCTGGGTATTCTACAGGGTGTTTACACAAACACAAAAAACACTCATGTTTTGTGGGACAGGCCAATCTAACAGGAAACATGCGGCTTTCTTGTGTGAGTGAGCACTTGCAGAAATCCACACAGAATCTTACTTACTGGGTACATGGCGATAGCCCACAGTCATTATATAATGAACACTGGGAGCATAATGCATCATTATCACACAGCTCATTCATACAAAAGGAAAGTTATGGCAACAGGGATTTGAAATATGAACAGCTACATTCCGTGGCCTACAAACTGACAGTAGCACACAGTATAAAATACACACTGTATGTATAATCAGTGAAGCAAGTGCAGCATGAGGGCTCAAGTGTTCTGAGATGTAACGCTGTGTCACAGGGTTAGTGTTTCCTCCTGTTATGGACGAATGTCAGGAAACATCGTCAGGGGTGAAGGGGTAAAAGAAGACTTTGGACCCCCCCCCCCGATCCTTGAAGGCGAGGGAATTACATTACTTTAAAAGATCAGAATATGCTAATCCATTAACCCAGCATCACTTCCAAGAAGACATGAGTCCTCAAAATAACAAATGTGGCAATCTAAAATCTTGCATAGGTGCAGCAAGCTCTGGATCTCTGTCCTGCGCAGTCACATAGCTCATGAATATGGATGCTGCTGAATTAGTGTTTTGCTTATCTTCATACAGCTGTGTTGGTAGTGCTCTGGAAACCCAACAGACAGCAACAATACATCAGACTAATGGCAGGTAGGAATTACAAGGTCAACCTTGTATGGAATTACTGAAGAACTGTAACACACTTCCTCCTTCTGGCAAATTTTCATTCTCATTACAGTCATTCATTATGGACAATATGCCAAAGTTTCACACAAATTTAGACATGCACACTGTAAACACAAAGCATAAACATGATCTTCATGTGCCAAATGCAAACCTCAACAGATATGAAAAAGCAGTGCAGTGTACAGCAATGCACTTCTTCAACAGCTGAAATTTGCCATTAAAAGTTACACGTAACTAATACGTATTACAGGTAAAACTAATCCTGCCAGTTATTTCCACATAGACACTTATTTATTAGAAATATGAGGTAAATAACACTAACAACACAATTAATGCATGCATACCATTATACAGCATGAGTCAGGGGGACCTCACAAAATTTTTTAAATTTAAATTTTAAAAATTTTCAGGTTCCTGTGACTCACCGTGTAAGTATCATCACTAAAAACACCAGAGTATATGTGTCAGAGAACTTACCCATTCCAACCATGAGATTTGCTGGAAGAAATAAAAATGCTTTAACAACTGTTTGTAACCTCATATTCTTTGATTGTGGTACTGCAGTATAAAGCAAATTGGACTAAATCATTGTTGTTGTTGTTGTTGTTGCTATTGGACCTAAGAGGGAGGTAGTAACAGGAGATGGGGGAGAATTGCATAATGAGGAGCTTCACTGTTTGTACTGCTCACTGAGTATCAGTCAAGTGTTAATGTCTAGGAGGATGAGAAGTGTGGGGCACAGCACATATGGCACGTGTGGAGGGAGAAGTGTGGGGCGCAGGGCATGTGGCACGTGAGGGGGAGAAGTGTGGGGCACAGGGCATATGGCATGTGTGGGGGGAGAAGTGTGGGGCACAGGGCATGTGGCACGTGTGGAGGGAGAAGTGTGGGGCACAGGGCATATGGCATGTGTGGGGGGAGAAGTGTGGGGCACAGG
>Ga0131853_10004659_pt1 | contig 24584 bp, 13 predicted proteins | sample TergutLab28metaG_FD_92764 | JGI IMG/M metagenome (GOLD analysis project Ga0131853, IMG submission 92764) | Labiotermes labralis P1 segment gut microbial communities from Petit-Saut dam, French Guiana - Lab288 P1 (version 2) (version 2) | ecosystem: Host-associated > Arthropoda: Insects >...
AATGAGTACCAAGAGTATTTCCTGGGGGTAAAGGCGGCCGGTGCGTAAGGCTGACAACCTACCACCATCCTGTGCCGTTGTCACGAAATCTGGGAACCTTAACTTCCTGGAACCCTCTGGGCCCTTCCGGGTCTGTAACGGGACTGATTTAACCAATTTATTGACATAGACTTCACCAACAGACCTGCAGTTTTCAACTACGCTTTTTTACGATATAGACCAAATCCCACACGGGTAGCTCAAGTGCGATGTTCGTAACCAATAACATACAAAAAAAAATTCAGGTAGCATTTTTGAAGTACATGTGATCGACTGCCACGCAAGATTTGACGTGTCTAGTTACGATAGTTCCACTTGTTGCAGTCATTAAAAAGAAAGCCAAACACAAATTTCACTCTATTGTCATGTATCAGTCCCTAAAGAAAATAACTAACTTGACAGAAATTGGTAAATTTTTGAATAACTGTTATGATATAAAATTACAGGAGTCTATGTTAAAACATACTAACAAATATCGCCTTCGGAATTTAGCACTGATGGTGGGACTGGCGACAGGAATTTTAAGATAGGAATACAAGTAGAGGAGTGTGACCTCCAGTTAATACCTAATGTGATCAGGGTTTAACGTTTTCCAAAATGTTATTATAGAGTGCCTACACACTGGCATGATGACACAATAGGCTATTGTTATATAACATAAAGAAAGCAGGATGACACTTCCCAGAGTTTACAAATGAAAGGAACAGATCTATCAATATGACCTGATCATTCTTCAACAGATCATTTTTCTTTCCCGGATCAGTTTACACGTCGCCTGCCGACGGCGAAACCAGTCTGACCCTCCGCAGGTCACATTGTTGTCATCTACGACGCACTTCGCCATAGTATACAGCAGGGTATGTTGTTTCCGCGAAACTTTTATAAAATTTTCAAAGCAGAAGTTACAGTTTGTATTTATTATAGGAGGGAAAACTTTTCAAGGAAAGGTTCACTCAAAAGTGGGGGGGGGGGGGAATAAATGCCCCAAAAATGAAGAGTTAAGACGGCACTTTGATATTCTCCAATACCATACTGGAGCTTGCTGGTATTTTAATCCTTAAGCAAACCCCTCTTTCGGAAATATAGGATAGTTTAGTCTAAAGAAGCATTCTGCGTAAAATCAAGACGTTCTCAAGCCTCAAAGAATATTTCCATTTACTTTCTAACGTAACAGTCCTGCTTCTATGAATTTTCGATCTGTACATAGAATCTCATTCATTCCAAGTTCCATTTCAACCTAAAAACACGTTTAAAAGGACTTAAGAATTTTACGTAACGGCATAAGGCTGGGCTAATAGACATCGTGTACTGTACAGTACATTCGTGGTACCTTTAGACTTCGCCATCCTTAAGAATGGCTGTATAAAATGCATATAGGCCTAATTCTTAATTCCTTCAATCAAGTGGGAGAGGGGAGATTAATCATTTCTCCTTCCTATGTCAAGTTTGTTAGTTGCTAGAGAACCTGGCACAGAAAAAGAACAAAAAAGTCATCCCTGTGAAGGCCGTGAAGACGTATGGGGGAATACAGGTATACTTCCACTCATTATTAATCTTAGAACTAGATGGAAGTGGGTAATCAGATTCACGCTCCAGCCGCTTTACGACCGGAAAGTGTCCCTAGTACCCAATGAACAGGTGTCAAGGCGGAACCCAGACCCGGTCTGGACGCTTTGGGGAAGTGAAAAATCTCTTGTAGCTGCCGAGAATCGTGGTTCGATTCCCAGGCAGGGACACTGTGCTAAACTGTGATATCACGGTTCTTACGGAAGATACCAGAATTTATACTGATATACTGGATTTCCTAAGAATGAAATACATTAAGTTGGAACTTGTATGGTTTGAATGCACAGACTCCACTGAATAAAGGAAAAAGCCATGTATGTAAGATAAAACAGTAATAAATAAATATTTCCAAACAAAAATATTTAATGTATCCTTATTCTTCTTCGGTGCTACAGTTTAGGACATCTGGGAGAACCACGGATTTACACAAGCAGTTAGTAAATTTCATACAAGCATGTTACTTTCAATGACATCAACAATTTACAAAGACTTTTATGACCACATCTGGAGACCAAAATCCAAAACTGTATGGGACCGCTGCACCACAGTTTACTCTGATATGTTTGAGAATTTACGCTGTTCTGTGTTCTCGAGAGGCCGGTTCAGTGAACTCAGTAACTCGGCATCGTATTATTTGTTTGTTTTGGAAATGTTTCCTGTTTTAATAACAGTCTGTAGGCAGATGGCTGCTGCCGGTCTATTACATATTTCAGAGATAACTTCTCGTGGTTTAAGTATTTCGGTTAAACGTCGTTTTACTACCACTGATTTCTTGGTCTTTATTAATTTTCAAGTACTGACACGTTTCAAAATCTGTACACTTTAGGCCCGTTCGCAGAATTGCGAAAAAAGACGATTAGCTTTATCATGTCCGTCTGTCTGTTCACGTGAAAAAACTCTGCTCCCACTTTTCGGATTTTTCATGAAATTTTATATTCGAGAATTTTTAAAAAATATGTCGAGAAAATTCAAATTTCCGGTTTATCTTCAGGCATACATTCAAAAAATGACGGTGACGTCACCACAAACATTTTAGACGAAACAATCATCCATTATTCAAAGAGATAAAGTGATAAATTTGGGACTCTTGGCTGTGAGTTTTGTAAACTCGGAATTTACGTTATCAGTTTCAGATAATGTGATCAAACTAATTAATCCCCAGAATGTAACCTTCAAGAAACTACAGCTGTTTTGTTTACGTGTAAAATAACCACTGCCACCAGGTAACAACCCAACTGCAGTAAATAAATAAATACAAAATATATAAATATAGAAGTTTTTATTAGAACACCGATCCTCTGGCTGTATTAAGGGGCGTCCAGACTACTCATTCTTGGGCTCATGGTCGTACTCGGACTTGTGTGGACGGTTTCACGAGCCCGAGCCTAAACACCGCTTTCAAAGGGCGCCCTCGTCTCGAGTGGCTAAGCCCAGATGCAGTACTTCGAAAGAGGCTCGCCAAGGCGTACTGCATTGTGCGTATATTTCAAAGCGGACGAGCAGTCCACACACACACACACACACACACACACACACACACAAAGCGCGGCCTTGACGAGCACGAGTATTTTGAACGCATGTTAATGAGTAACTAGCTTTAACATTTATCTCAGTAACTAACGAACTTGATGCACAAAATTTTGTGCATCAAGTTGGTTAATTACTGAGACAAATATACTGAGATGCACGGTCAGCAAAACGCAAAAAAAAAATAGCTGTAACAATTTAAAGCAAGGTGGTTACTACATACATATACACCACATGCTTCAAATTTAAAAACAATGCAATTTGCAAACAGAACATACGAATGCATTTCGTAAGATTCTGAACGTAAATAGCGACTACTTCCCTAAACAGTAACGGGCTTTGTCTCCGCAATGGCGAAACAGAGTTCAGCGTGTAGCTGATACTATATTAAGCATCAAATGAATTAACTTCTTGCTCCAGATGAGCACAAAAATAACAAAGATAGCATTTAAAATACACAAGGAAGCACGATAAATGAAATGCGAACAGCCTGGTGTAGCGGAAATAAGGTAGGTGGCCTGTTCGAACGCAAAAATACTAGAAACCTGCGATCTTAATGCAGGCGAGCCTGCCATATATTAATTTCTCTTGATTTTAATCAAGTTCCGTAAAGTTACTAATGTTTTTCTTTTCACTTCGAGTTTCACAGCCAGGAACGAAAGCTGAAAAATCTTAACATTCCAGGCACTGTCAGAGACTTGCAGCTGGGACGATTACTACTTACGCTATAGTTGGGAAGGAAAAGTCTTGGCGGAATGTAAAGACCTCGAGTTTACTGACAGGAGAACATGATATACGTTCTTCGTTGTCGGACACTAGTTACGAGGATCCTGACTGGATTCGGGGATTTCTTTCTTACTTTAATAGCCGAACATTTATCTTAATGTATACAAAACGTACAAGATAAAAGGTACACATTACAATTCCAGCTATTATTTTATGGACGGTGTGAAGTGAGTTCTTTTTACAAGACAATACCTCAGATTTACAACATTCGAGAGTAGGGTACTAAGGAGAATATTTGGGCCTAAGAGAATGGAAGTGACTGGGTAATGTAAAAAGTCTAAGTTCACCCTATAACCTGCCATGAAGACACAGAGAGGAGTAGAGGTATAGCTTTACTCTTCCTTTAACGGCGGCGCTAGGGGGTGGGTGGTCAATGGCACGCCACCACTGCTTTACCCCCGGAAATGACACGGTATCCACTGTATAGGAGGATGGGAGGGCGCCAGGGTCGGTCTGGACGAGTGCGAGAAATGTCAACACTAGCGGAATTCGATCGCCGGACCGTCCAGCCCGTAGCGAGTCGCTATAAGGACTGAGCTATCCCAGTCCACAGACAGTAACGGGGGATGCATAAAATTACACGTTGGAATTTCAGCATGCATTCTGCACCAAATGTTAATAGGGCCATTTCTCACAGACAGGAGACATAAGAAATTAGTACATAATTTTAATTAGAATACATGAAAGAATGTTTGGGAAATTATGGCGTAGGTGGGGGGGAGGGGAATATACTAAAGTAGAACTTAAAAGGAACAGATATAGAACATGTTGGGTTGGTTCATCCGGTACAGGTAAAATGGCAGGTACTTTTCAACATCGTGACGAACATCTGGGTTAATTTCCTAACCGACCGGGCCACCGTGCACAGAGCACAGGAGATATAGACACGGTGTTCAGTTTCTTGATCAGGACTGAGGGTGCAACCCAGCCAGACACCGTTTTAGACCGACTTTACTGCATGACATTGCTAATTAAGCCATGTCCCAAAACGTAGGTCTACAACGGCACAAGGCAGTCTTGCGAAAATGCACGACGTAGCCTAATGGCGCTCCACTAAATCAGCGCAAATGAGCAGCAGCGGCTCATGTAACTTTATCATTACACGTCGTCTGTCTATTCGTAGGCATGGATATAATGAATAGCCCGATCTCTATCATCAACACAAGGCTAATTATGAGATTAACGTGCGTAAGGACACACACGTGCGAAACGATATATGGAATACAGTTTCAAAAAGCACTGTAAAATGAGCTTACAACGAAAATGTAAGGTATCCGAACACATTTCCCAACACGTTAGGTTTCCGTTTCAGACAGGTGGGCCGGGTATAAAAGTATATCACGATCAAATTGCGCGTAGTTTTCCCTCCGCTCAATTAAACACGACGCCACAGGAGAAGGAAGGTGGAAGGTAGCTGAAAATGTATTTAATGAGAGTCCGGAGAGTCGAGAAGGAATTAATTTTCTGTCTGAGGGTTGGCTTGGGAATAACAATCCCTCGCCTTAAAAAAGTGTTATTTTTAGGTAAGGTAAAGGTAAAGCAGTCCCGTTACAGGCCTGGAGTGGCCCAGTGGGTTCCAGGAAATTAAGGTTCCCAGATTTCATGACAACGGCAAGGTTGTCAACCTTACGCACCGGCCGCCTTTACACCCAGCAAGTGCTCCTGGTACTCATTTCTGTTACAGGCTGAGTCGACCACAGAGCCATAGTGCGATCGGAAGGATTTTATGTCAATGAAAAATTCCAATGACACCAGCTGGGATCGAACCATCGACCTTCCGATTTGTAGCACAGCACCTTAACCACTGTGCTACTGCGGTCCCCGTTATTTTTAGGTACATTCGCAAAATTGCGAAAAGCGACTTTTAGCTTCCTCGTGTGTCCGTCCGTCCGGATGGAACAACTCGGCTGCCACTGGACGGAATTTTATAGCATTTGATATTTGAGTAAATTTCACAACTCTGTAGAGAAACGTCAAGTTTAATTAAAATCTGACACGAATAACGGGTACTCTACACGCATATCTATGTACATGTATGATACCTCGCTGAATTCTTCTTAGAATTAGAAATGTTTCAGACAAAAGTTGTAGATAAAATCAAAACACACATAAATTTTTCGCCAAAACCGTGCCGTTTATAAGACCATGTGAAAAAATGTGGTACAGCCGTATAGGCCACATATGGAAACGTAATACGGCTCATGCGCTTTGCATGCAAATAACTAAGGCCACGCACTCAGAATACATAATACTTATGCCCTTTCCACGGAGACAATGGTTACGCTAACGCGCCTGAATGTTACATTTACATGTACACTACCTCTCTTGTTTAAATTTAGCACAAGACTTGGGATAGAAATGTTTTTTTCAAAGTTTCCGAAAATGTATGAAAACAATAAATATTCTAGCAGAAGAGTTTCCTCACCTACAAGAAAAAACTTTCTTCTTGCGTCCTCACAATAGCTAAATTTTCCAGGGAAATGTCAATTTCTTCTCAATTAATGGCCCCTTTCTGATAATTAGGCTGTTTTACTGACGTATGGATTCAGTGCCAAACCAAGGAAAGAAACAGGTTTGATTGGCATCAGGGAAGGCACGGTTTGAAATCTCGGGATCAGGATATGCTGCAGATTTTTCTCGATCCGTCCAGAAGAGTGTCCGATTTACAGTCTACAGTGCAATCCCGATATATTGCCACTGTCCGTTTCATCGAAATATATGGCGGGATATCGAGGTTGGCGGTAAATCGAAGTACAGCATAACACGGAATTTCTGTTCAGAGACTTGCAAGAGAGCTAAATAAGTGTGGCGCTGTAATGCAGAACGCAACATCGGTTTGACGGTACTTCAAAATTTTGGCTTCCAGCTCTCCTCCCATTCAAAGAAGCATAATTGTTGTAGCAAATACTGATCAATAAAATAACTTTGGCAAATACAACAGAAAACACGCCTACATAATAAGTAGTAAGAAGTACAAACGGCCATTGAATAATCTACTTATCAGCATTTTGAATCGGTTTTTTGGGACTGAGAGAGTGTACAGGAATAAACATTTTCCGGCGTTTCGGCGTATGTTGCAGTTGCCACCTGCGTGGTGAACGAATCTGCGGACCACGATCAATCAGACCGCCACCTCCGACACCCCACCGCCTTCTTGGATGTTGCGCTGTGTCGTCTGGTAAACAGTTACCGACGTTTTCAATATAACAGCACCTTCATGTTCATGCTCCAGCACTCCCTTGAATGTGACGATACATCGGAACACCTAAGAAGACTTAATCTTCCTTCTTAGAATCAATAACGTAAACGCTTTGATAAGGAGACAAATAGGTATTCAAGAAAGATTATATTGAGGTAATGATAGTAGGAGATGGGGATCAAGTGCCCGTCCTCAACACATCACCATCGTCCACGTGGCACTGTCAGAAAAAACCCAAGTGCTGCCTGGAACGTATGATGAACAATGAGCTGTGCAAGCAAGCTGTCTACTGTGCCAGCCAATCAACTGAAACATTAGGCGTCTTAAAATTACAGCGGTATCAAACAGAAACTGTGGATGCGTAGCTACGTACATGACTATACATCGAAATTTTCCAGCATTTAATACGCTGACTTCTACACAGCGGAAATTAAAACACTACAAGACCTGACTTCAACTCTTAATTCATAATTCATGACACAAAAACAGCAAGCTGATAAAAAACGGTACCCATTCCACTCTTCAAGTTACGCTGTACTGCAATTTAAGCTCTGCTGCTCTGTCAAAAGCCTCCAAGCACCGGCAGTAAATATCATTTAACTTTTGCTGGGGGAGGCATGGAAAATAGTACGTCACGATATTATACCGTTGCCAAAATGGTTTTTCATACCAAGTCATCCCAGCACAATTACCCACGACACGAGTCTAAGTAGTTATTGCTGAAGGGTACAAACACACAGCTACGAAAGCGTAAAAACATTTAGGTAAAGTAAAAGGTAAGGGTCGATCCTGACGGCCGTGCGGTCTAAAGCGTGAGTCTGGGGTCGCTTGATTTCTGGAATCACGGGTTCGAATCCCGCTGAAGGCACCGCTGTTCGTCCCTGTGTTTGCTGCTTGCTGCGTAGGCAACGGCCTCTCAGACGAGCTGATCAATGATACAGAGAGGGCCTGCTGGTTGTGTCTGTGTCTGATCCAGAATCTTTAATAATGAGGCGGTCTAGGCCCGAGATGGGCTCTAGCGCCACAGTAAAGGAAGGAAGTGTAAAGGTAAAGCTGTCCATGTTCACGCCACGGCGGCAAATAGGGGGAGCAGAGATAAAGCGCCACTCATTCTTAACTTGGGCACTAGATGGTGGTGAGTGGGCGAATTCACGCCCTGACCATTTTATCCCCCAGGTAAATAACCCGAGTAGCCACTGAATAGGAAACTAGGTTCTAAGGGATAAATCACTTGCCCACAAATAAGGCAATATAAAATAAAACCACGTTGTGGTTTTTCCAACTATGGTAGGCGTACCACCACTGCTATTCCAGCCATTGGTCACTGGTGCACGGCCTTAACAAGAAAATCGAAATAAACCAGGTAAGTCACGTACCTTTGCCAGTACGCTGCATTACTGACAACATTACAAAACCCATTCCCGCTGCCAGCCCGTCTTTCCAATTTCAGCCTTTTTATATAAATACAAAAACAGTAGTGGTTGTACACTGATGTTTTTAAACTTCATTTAATGGTAGGCAATCCAAAAAAGTCTGAGAACCCCCGGTCTACTTGAAATAAAATCGCCCTTTCACAACCACTGCTCTGAACAGTAGCTAAGTCGTTAACTTGGCGCTCAAGTCTTGTTACCTTCGAGAGAAAAAAAAAACCTGCGATACCTAACGGACAGAAAACTGGGTGGGACCCCACAGCTGGCCAGGACGTATTTCAAACCCCGTCAAACGAAGGTTATAAATAATTTGGGCCTGTAATCCAACAATCCTAAACTTATCTTATTTATAGATAAGTTTAGGATTGTTGGATTACAGGCTTTATGTACATAATTCATAACTAAAAATAAAATTTTATACATATAAGATGAAAAATTACCAATAAATCTATTTATTGGCAGCTTTCCATCTTATTTTCCTACAGGGAATCGCACCCCGGTTTCTGAGCGTTTACGGAATCATTTTACCGAACTTCATCTAAAAGATAAGGATTTCAATAACTGATGGTAAAACGCCAAGGAAGTATACCGTCAAACACAACACATTATACGGGGTGCTGATAAGTCCTTAGCCCGACCTACTTCCCGATATCGTAGTACGGAATCGATAGTGCCGTTGGAAGCTAATATACTGCTGAGATCAAATAATATATGCTAGCTGCAGACTCTCAAGAACCTTTAGAGTGATGAAAGGCAACTTATATATTTAATTTTCACGTAAGAATTATCAATTCGGGCTAAGGACTTATCAGCACCCTTGTACTACCACACAACACTGTTACATGTTTCGGCCCATCAGAACCGCCATCAGGCTCTTTTAATACAAAAACTTAACAAACCAACTCCATATGCAACATGCAATTTCTTCGTTAGTTAGAGCTCACTAATATAAGATTATTTATTAAAATAATTAATATATGTCACGTTTATAGCCTAAGACAACTTCGTACATTATATATTTATTATTTGAATAAATAAATATATATTAGTGAGATCGCGTAGATGGGTGGATATTAGGATGGATCTCCAGGAGGTGGGATGTGGGTATATGGACTGGATTGGGCTGGCCCAGGATAGAGAGAGGTGCGGACGCTTGTGGGTGCGGTAATGAACCTTCGGGTTCCGTGAAATGCGGGGAATTTCTTGACTAGCTGCAAACCAGTTAGCTTCTCAGGAAGGACTCTGCACCATGGAGTAAGTACTAGTGAGATCTCACTAACGAAAAAATTGCAAGTTGTATATGGACTTGGGTTTTTTAAACTTTTGTAATAAATTCATCTTATCTAACCAACTTTTCGTGCAGAAAAAGTACACACAATACACAGTTTCCTTGCTACACATTTCGGCATCCCGGGAGTGCCTAAATGTGTAGCAAGAAAACTGTGTATCGCATGTGTTTGATTTTGTTGCACGAAAAGTTGGTAAGGTAAGTTGAATTTGACATCATGCACGGTACATACCATAATAAGATTTTGTAGTAAAGGTGCCCGATGATGGTTCTGATGAATCGAAACATGTAGCACATTGGTGTATAGTATTAAAGTGTTGTGTTTGACTACACACGTCTTTGTATTTCAATTACAGGAAACACAACGCGATGAGTCTAAATAAATTTGATCATATATATAATTTTGGTCGACTGGCTAAGGGCTGGACGGTCCGGGGAGCGAATCCCGGTGGGCGGCGAGATTTTCCGCACCTGTCCAGACCGGCCCTGGGGCCCACCCAGCCTCCTGTACAATGGGTACCGGGTCTTTCCCGGGAATAAAGAGCGGCCGGGCCGTGACGCTGACCCCTCACCCCCTTCTAGTGCCGTGGTCAAGAAAGAGTAGAGCTATACCTCTACTCCCCCTATGGGCCGTACGGCCTGTACAGAGCCCAGTGCCTGTACAAGGGTGCATTTTACTTTATATCCTTTTGGTGGTTTATTTCCCGAAGCTGTAAGCATTTAACAGTATGTACATTTATAGCGTCGCTGGCAAGGTGATTACGAATCATGTATGGGAAAGGATCTGGAAGGAAGCAGTCATTGGTCTACTATCCGGACGTTTGCCTTGGAGTGGGGCGGGTTGAGAAAAACCGCAAGAAACGTACAGATAGCCGACGTCCTAGCTGAGGTTCGAATAGGCTTCACCTCAACAAGAAGTCCAGGGCGATGTTTTCATGTCCTCACAGCGCTACTGATAAGGATTCAAGTTTTCTGAGACGTTACGCCGTTTCGACTGGTAAATACTTGCAGTTACCAGTCGACTTGGCGAAACGTCTATGAAGATTAAGATCTTCCAGGGGCCTAGAGCGCTACTTGCACTTTAACCTCTAACCTCTACACCATGGCTTCAACCCAGGGTCCATGGAATATATTTGTAAAATATGTACCCTCGCTACAAAACGTAAACAATTTAGGTGTCTAGGTACACCACTTAAAGCGAGTTTTACACATTCGGCCTGCGAACCAATAACGGTTGTGGTCCATAGCCAGAAGAAGAAAAAATTTGGACAACACTGCTGGATAACAATCTGAGATATTCAAGTACATTTGTATAGCGATATATAACATGTGTGTAAGCAGCACTGTTTATATCAATAATACTGGGCGAGAAGGTCCTACCATCAGAAGGCACATCGACGACATAATCTTCTATCTACCAATAAGGAGGTCATGAGAGCTTTGATCCCGACAGCGATAATACTTCAGTGTCATGTTGAATAACCGAAATCGGTGCCTACAAACCGCAGTAATGTTTCGTCGGTCCGAAGGTCTATTTGTCATTGATAAATAGAGAGACGAGATAAAACGTGTACATGACGCTCTTTCAGCGAGTGACGGTATCTGTGTGATTGTGCCTACCTCATTCGTATTAATTTTCCTTAGTGAATAAATAATTTTTGTGTCCATACAATTCAAAACCCTTAAAAACGTTTAAAATAAAAACGGTAAATCTTGATGATATCTAAAGATGCGTTTTTAATATTTTTTTTGTATGGAAACTTCTTTTTTTAAGACCACGTGTAACAATTTCGTGACATACTGGTCTTTCACATAGGTACAACGGGATTTTAGTTCCCTCCCAATCCCAAAGCTGAAGGACCACCCCTTTTCCTTCTGCCAGGTACTGCTCAGTTAATAAATTAGCAGATACACCGCGTATCCGCTCCATCCGCAACAAAAAGGACAATACCTTCTAAACAAGGATCAATGCAGCCAACATTCAAAACCTGATGATATTCAAAGTAAGCTTCTTGTAATTTAGATGGTTTAACTGAAGGATAAACAAAGTCATCAGTCAAATTTTAATACGTATTTTAATTACTTAAACACCTGTACCGTGTATCTTTTATTATTTTGTAAATAACCAACCAATGTACATTTAACTGACAAATTATCACACTCCTACTACATGTTTCGACACTTTTGTGTCATCCTCAGGAAGCTCGTAGTATCTTTCCAAGTTTCACAAGTATGTCAATGCAATTGTTGCTAACACAATGTAAAATTTCACATATGTTTTATGCTGTTGAATCTCAATGTTTAAAATAATTACAATATTAAAATTGTCCTATTTACGATAAAATGGTTAAAATCATGTTGTTGTTATAATTCACATACAGTCCTGTTTGGTGGCTGTATATACAATTTGTATGTTGATGCTGTCGTCGTGCTGGCCCGGTATGTACTGAGTCGGAGTGTGTGTGTCGAGTTGTGTGACATGTTTCGTTATTACAAATAGGGCAATTTTAATGTTTTGATGATTTTAAACACTGAGATTCAACAGCATAAAATGAAATTTTACATTGTATTACCAACAAATGCTCCGACATAACTGTGTAACTTAAAGGTAAATCAGCCCCATTACATGCCCGAAATGCCCAGAGGGTTCCAGGAAGTTAAGGTTCCCCGATTTAATGACAGTGGCATAGGATGGTGGTAAGGTTGTCAGCCTTAGGCACCGGCCGCTTTTACCCCCAGGAAACACTCCTGGTACTCATTTCTGTTAAAGGCTGAGTCGACCCCAGGGCCATAGTGCGATCGGAAGGATTGTGTCAATGAAAAATTCCAATGACACCATCTGGAATCGAACCAGCGACCTTCCGATTTGTAGCGCAGCACCTTAACCACTGTGCTACCGCGGTGCCCACTTGTGTAACTTAGCAAGGTACTAACTACGAGCTCCCTGAGGATGACAAAATAGTGTCGAAACATGTAGGATCAGTATGATGTCAATTAATTGTGCATTGGTTATCGTACAAAATAAAAAAAAATTAATACCTACTTCTCAGACCAAATTTTATCGAAATATATTACGTAGTCTCACATACGCAACACATGACAGAATTGACAAACACGACTTAACAATTATGCGTCACATAAATACACATACATACACACACACACACATATACAGACAGACATATGTAAGGACATTACAGCATCTGACTACTCGCGTCACTATTTCACTACAACCGTTTCGCCTGAGATCAGGCACCGCAGCGCTCGCAGCTATTCCAGCTCGCAGTGAGTCGAGGTCCATGCGTTTTGCACTACATGTTGCAGTTTATACCGGAATTTCACTAACTATATTTAGTGCAAGGTGCTGGAAATATTTTCCTTCGACCCGCATACATGCGTCACATCTAACAAACACGTTGTTCACCGAACATGGACATTATATAAATTATGCGAGCCAACTGGAAGGGATTAGAGGCAGTTGTCATATAAAATAACGTCCTCACCCTCTCACACTCTGTATGTGTGAGTGTACATGCAGTGGACATGCAGTAAGGTCGTGGGTGGACGGTGTTACGAAGTAACCTAACCTGGGCGCTGGACGTTCTTTGGCTCTGTGACGTCATTCCGATAAACCGAGTGACGAACTCAAGGAATACGTTCGGAAGAGTGCGGGAGGAAAAAAAAGCTGTACTGAACAACCTCCGTACGCAACACGATTTAACATGATGTCTTCTGTGAACGCGTAAAATATCTGTTTTCTCGCAGGATGCACGAATTCCAAGTAATGACATCTGATCAACGCGCACGTCATCTGAGTAACGTAAAACCTGCCCAGCTTCAACGAAAACAGAATTAAATACATAACCTGTAACTTACATGTAAACTGTATAACAAAGAAACGAAAGAAAAGGAAGTTTCCTGCCTCCGTCTACTCAGAAACGGAAATTTCCGCCAAACTCGTACATGAAGTCACTTCCCAGCAGACACTGCGGTGAGAACGTCTGATCTTACATGGTGATATTTATTATTTTTCGGGTACGCCTGTCTGGAATGGTAAAGTGTTCAAACCTCGTGCAAATCCGTTTGTAGCACTGTGCAATATACGATACTTCCGCTTTCGTTTACGCGTTACAGAAATACGTTCGAGTTTTCAGTCATCCTGACAGATTTTTCGGTACGTCTGTTCGTACGACTTAAAAATGGCCACGGCCACTTCATTTTTTATCCTTTACCTTCTCACTGTCTAATTTTCCGAAATACAATTGCAAGATAAATAAAATCGCAACAACTGATAAGAGTCTGGGTGAATGACCCAACTGGATGCACAATTATGTTATATAATACGTTTATTATTATAATCGTCTACATGTTTCGAGCAACACTGTCCGGTGTGCAAGTTGAGAAGAAACCATTTCCTTCTCAACCTGCACACCGAACGGCCACTTACAGAGAATAATATACCAGATGCTGTATTAATACAATCTGACCTCCTGATGATGAGCACAGAGTTGCTCGAAACATGTACAGGACTATAGTAATAAAAGTTTCATATAACTTAATTGTGCATCCAGTTGGTCATTTACCCAGAGTCGTACCAGGACGCACTGTCAGCAAAACATAAAATTCAGCTGATAAGAGTGTTACTGAAAAACGAATAACGTTTATGTGATTCAACATGTTGTGTAATACATACAAAGAGACCAATAAATATCCGTCAAACACAAAACTTGTTTGTTACAACCTGAAAGAAGCAACATGTTTCGTCTCGTATTAAGCAAAGGGCCACACCGGTTAACGCGGTTGGTTCGCGAGCCCCACGTTGACAAATATCAGTAAGTGTCACATCTAATCGCCCAAATTATTGTGTAATTTTTAGAGTACATACATACATATGTGCTCCACATTATCTCATAAACAGTATGATTTCCGGAAAAAGGTTACTGAACATAAGATGTGCCTTTTGATTTTCTCTACAACTTCTGTTCGAAACATTTCTCATTTTCAGAGAATCGAGCGAGATATTATAGAAATGTACATAGGTCTACACGAATACCAGTTACTCTTCTCAGATTTTAATCAAACATGAATTGTAGAAACAATACTCAAATGTCAGACTGCATGAAAAACAGTCCAGTGAGAGCCGAGTTGTTCCATGCGGCAAGACAGACCGACAGACAGACACGACGAAATAGTCGCTTTTCGAAATTTTGCGAACGCGACTAATGCATTTAAATAATTTTAAATGAATGAGCATGAAACCTGGTCTACCGCATTAACAGAAGAATAATGGTTATGTAAAACGAGGTTCTGAGGCTAAAATTTGGATATAGAGCGAACAGGTAGGAACAACAGAAGGATGCAGAAGAATGGACAATGATATAAGTTGTGCTCTTCACCAGGTATCATTACACTGATCTGATAAGTGGGTCACGTAGCATGTATGGAGGAGATGATAAGTTACACACGAAACTTCTATCTCAAAACGTCAAGAGAAAAAAACCACTTGGGAAACCTAGATGTAGATTAAATCGACTCGTAATAAATAGACCTGATTAAACTGGCTCACGACAGGATCCACTGGCAGACTCCTTTGAATATAGTAATGAAGGTTCGGTTTCGTAATTCCTCGGCTAACTCAGCCCACTAACAATATCTGGCGAAGGACGTACCCCAAAGGAGTAAAGTTCCGATAGCGAAACATAAAAGAATAATCTTACTAATTTTACACACGTACCTACAGTAGTGTTTAAAAATACCTTTATTTTCCTTGTTGATAAGAGGCTGAAAGTTTATAAACAGCAGTAACAGATTTGTTCAAAACAAATCCAGTAGTTCAGGAGATGAAACACTCCGATGAAGCGAGGCACGGACAAAAAAAAAACAGCACTCCATTATAAGATAAATTTATGTGCTAGAAATGTATACAAATTGTGGTAATATTTCGTCTACTTTAGCACTTTTATAGACGAGCTTTAAAGCTCAGAAATGTTTGAAATTTTTTGATACAAGGCAGTTTTTTTTTTCTAGTACATCATATTTTAGTTCAATTGGTGAGCAGACCCACCAAGAACTTCCGACCACGCTAAGTTATAAATTCTACTCATTTTTGCCACAGTTACGTCATCTGGAGGATCAAGACGCATATGGCAGGATAACATCAGGAGAGTGATAAGGTATACTGTACACACTTTCCAGATGCGTTCTTCCCCATCTGCCAACAGGTATTATGTGCTTTACTATATCATGCGGCAAATGCAATTCAAGCCCCTTTTTTCATTACAATAAAACCGACACAGTACTCAATATAGCACAAAATACAATAAACCAGATTAATGTTTGTCCCTAAATGTCTCTCGGCCTGTGGATTAGTGGCAATGTATCAGCAATGCAAAGGCTTCTGTATCTTCCAGGATGGATAGATTGAGGATTGCCAGGATTGGTCGAAACATGTGGGGGGAAAACATCAGTACTGCTTTATTGTTATTTAATACTGCAACAGTCCTTCGGTCATCCGGACTAAAGGGGGAAGGGGTGGTCCGGATTACCCAGGAATCTGGAGCACCGAGGGAAAACTCCGTGGTGTGGGTAACAAAAAAAATCACTGGATGCTAAAGTACATACCCTTAAAGGGAAATACTGTACCTAAAAGTATATGATAATAATAATGTACTGTAATAATATTTTAATAGGCATACTGCTCTATATTAGGCCCAAAATTGCCCGGACTACCCGGAGGACCGGGACACCTGTATGTAGCATACCATGTGCGCTTCATTGTAATATATAATGCGGGTGGTAGGCGCTCAAAATGTACTACGAAGTCAAGCCCTCTTATGTGGCTTACAAGATGTGGACCTCTAATCTGTGTTCACATTCTGACAGGAATTTTGTAAAGACATGATGGTCGAATGACAAGTATCTAGGGTTAAGTTCCAAACTTCTCGTACCGTTCATCAATGATGATGAACTGGCAATGTTAATGTGACTGTCCATCACCCACCACTACTGATGTCGGACACAAAAAGTACTTCATTGTTAGCCGTATGATTAGGTAATTACATGCAACCTGAAGGGTCTTGTTAGTAAGATCCTGTACTTACATGCTTCCGCATTACTAACGAACTAAGACAACGAATTCCACGCAATCAATAACGACGCTTTCTTTCCTTGTAATGTGACACTGCAAGGAACCACAATAAATAATTATACAACGTGGGGGGTCTAATTCTGTGCAGTTCACAGTTAATACTTGCCCTCTTCCTGTGGTTTTCCATTAAAAAACAAAGATTTCAAGGCTCCACATTTTGGCAAATGCAACCTTCTTTTAATGCAAAAAAGGTTGGCTAACAAGATTACTATGTCTGTGCGCGCGGGTATGCTTGTGCCCCTCTCAGCTTTTCAACAAATTGAACGATTTTCACGAAATTTGGTACAAACGTTTTGCCTTTCGAGGATACCCATCTTTTTTTTTTTTAATTTCCTACAATTAATAACACTGGGAATGCGCGAATAAACCAACAAGTTGGTCGTGCAAAAATTTCTGTTTCCAATGTTATAGCGCCCGAATATCAGTAAAGATATCAGAAATGTACCTATCCATTTGGAATTAAACATTCATTGTAACTCAGCACTTGCAAACATGGCGACGATGCGAAAGATTCACGTTATTTAGAATTAAACGAACACACACACTGAATTTATGTAGTGACAGCTTTACAAATATAAAATAAAATGGCAGTAGTGGTAGTAAAAACAGGAATAACAGAGTAACAGCAGTAGCATATTACAGATACAAAGAACTAGAAATCTACGCAATAGGGAAGCAGGCATCATGAGTCCTGCCACGAATGCCTCGCACAGAAACTATAAAAAGTTTCGTCCCTACGACGGCGAAATTTTATCGTTCATTAACAAGTGAATGAAAGGTCAAATTAATTGCATTACATATAAATATTCGTTCGAACACCACAGAAAACACTGTGCTTCAATCAGACAGAAGAGTCAGTGAATGCTCCGTAGGAAATCATGGCTGTTTGAAGAAAAACACGAAACAAAAACAGAACGTACGCGTAAAATGCAGGGTTTTTTTAACGTTACACCTTCTTCTTCTTCTTCTTCTTCCATTGGCACTACAGCCCACTGCGGGCTTTGGCCTGTCGAACAATGTCCTTCCATGTTTTCCTATCTGCCACCAACTCTCTCCATCTTCACTCCAAGCACTTGAAGATCTCTTTCTACTTCCTCTTTCCATCTTTCCCTGGGTCTTCCTCTTCTTCTCGTCCTTTCCAGCTCTTGATTGAAGATATTTTTGGGCATCCTATCCTCCTCCATTCTCTCTAGGTGACCTAACCAGCTTATACTTTGCCCTTTTATCCATTGTACTATATTTTCTCCTTTGCTCATCTCTTCTAGTTCTCGATTCGTCCGACTTTTCCATTCCTCCGTTTTCATATTTAGGACCATATATTCTGGTGGGACAAATAATTAGCAATGGGCTTCGAAGGGTTAAGAGCAAGTAAACTTCAGAACAATACCACATGCCCACATGTTTTATACAGAAGGGAGAAAAAGACTTCACTTCCTAACAGAAGTGTGTCATCTGTCACGCAACAAGGTGGAGTATCTTTATTCTGCTGGTCGTTCGCAGGATCTGGGCTCCGCGTATGTTCTTCATTTCCCTAGAGAAACCCGTAAACACAGACACCTGATGTGCGAATAATTTCATGAGAACTTATGAGACGGCAGAGGGGAGAGAAACTTATTGGACCGAAAGACCGGTACGTCACACCGATATTTTAGGAGCGTTGGCATACTAGCGAAAAGCGCCCATTAGCTTCGTCATATCCGTCGGTATGTCCATCTGCAAGTACCAGCGCGGCTCCCATTGGATGGAGTTCCGTGAAATTTGGTATTCCTGAATTTTATGGAAATCTGTCCGAAAAAAATTCAAATTTGGTTGAAATCGGGCAAAAATATCGGGCCCTTTAAGTGAAGACATAAGTATTTTCTACTGCTGCCGGCGACGTAAAATCGCTCTATGCGAAGGAAATGGTATCAGGTTGTTAGTATATCCAAGGAGGTGTGAACACTACGCGAACGCGCCACTATGTTACGTTATAAGTACACTGTATATCTTTATAGTTCTGCTTGTGTGACCACAGCTAATCTGCGTTATTCATATTGTTTCCTTCAAACTGGAATATATAACGTGTAAAATATGGAATAACTGACCAGACTGTGATTATTAGAGATACGTACGAGAATATCAATCATAGAGAAATTCTTCCTTGGGCGTTAATTTTCGTTCCAAATTTTTGTGGAAAAAGCAAGGACAGAGGCGTGCTCCACAAAAGAGTGTTGTGGAGCGTACTAAAGCACAGAGCAGATAACGTATAACAGAACAATGGACAGTTGTATAAAAGGTGTACTTCCTGAATGTACGAAGAATATCATCTCAAACTGGATTAGATTTCAGATGACCGCTCCCAGACCGTGGGTCGTATTTTGCCCAACCCTGCACTGCAATCATGGTGGCTCGTTAACTGGTGGCGTCCGAGAGAGCAAAGTGTGCGCTTCTTCGCAGCGTACTAACCACAGATCTGTTTAGCTGCAGGAAACACGGTTCAGAAGCTGTGAAAGGAAGTGTTACTCTGTGTTACAGGATCCATACGATATGCATCTGCAGAGCCACGTCACTTATCAGAGTAACCACATAACGTAAATCGGGGTTGCGGAATTTTTGTCTGGGTAGGCAAGAAGTGTTGGACTTGTTAATTACGGCCACACTCTCACCTTGTCACTAAAATTCTTGTTTGTATACAAGACAAGCAATTGTACGTATAAAAGTGGCCTAACATCTAGGAGCGTTCGTGCAACCACTGTTGCCGGGGAAAAACAAGAAGTATTACATATTCCGAGTGTGTGTCTGTAGCCTTAGTTATCCAGCACAAGAAGCGCATGCGCCGTTTTACACTGTTACCTGTAGCCTGGTCGGCTCAACCATGTGTCTCCAAATTATCACAAAAACAGCATAACTTTTGAAAAAAAAAAGTTATTGAACACAAAATGTGCTTTTTGATTTCCTCTGCAACTTTTACTTGAAACATTTCTCATTCTAAGAAGAACTGAGCGAGATATCATAAATGTACATTGGTCTTCGCGAAAAGTGCCTGTTATTCTTGGCAGATTTTAATGAAACCTGGATTTTTCGACAGATTTTCGAAAAATATTCAAATATCAGATTTCACTAAAATCCATCCAGTGGGAGCTGAGTTGTTCCGTGCGGACGGACGGACACAGACGGACAGACATGACGAAGCTAAAAGTCGCATTTGCAATTTTGCAAACCCGCCTAAAAATAACACAACATAACAGCGTTCCACTCTTATGACGTCTACAGCAATTTACACATTTTCATGACACTGGGTAAAAAAATTAAGCGATTTGGAATTTATTTCACTACTTTTTGTTTTCCATAATCTGTAACATTCCCAGATGGTGTCATTGGAATTTTTCATTGACAAAAAATCCTTCCGATCGCACTATGGCCCTGGGGTCGACTCAGCCTGTAACAGAAATGAGTACCAGGAGCATTTCCTGGGGGTAAAGTCGGCCAGTGCGTAAGGCTGACAACCTTACCACCATCCTGTGCCGTTGTCATGAAATCTGGGAAACTTAACTTCCTGGAACCCTCTGGGCCACTCCAGGCCTGTAACGGGACTACTTTACCTTTTATAATCTGTAACATTATGGTGACCGAACGAAATTCTGAGACGTGAGTAACAGTCGGGGGTCACGGAATGTTGCACGGTAACAGATATCGGAAAAAGATACGGCTTTCCTTCATTTTTTAATAATGTGAACAATCGCACAGTACAACGCCTGACGAGTACGCAATATTCCGACACGGTCCTCATTCAGACACTCACCTCTACTGGCTATACCACTGACATTTACGGATAAGGTTGGTAGCAATTCGTGAGAAATCTTCAGAAACACAGAGACAGTGATGGTCTCGTCTATCTGGCAGTGGCTGTTTCGGATTCAGTTTAAGTTGTTTTCGGGTTTGTCATCAGTTGTGGAGTAACCCGTAATTTATACTCATTTTACATCAAACTATGAGACAGTAACTCTTACTATATACATGTTATGAGGGTAATTAACACGAATTTAACGGATTTAAGTTACATCAATCCCAACTGGGCAACGAATTTGCATCTGATCTGTTAGATGTCAGAAAAAAAACGGCATTAGTGTACGTATCTCTGTTATGTGGGTGGTTACTTTAAATTTCGGTCACCAAGCAACACTTACGGTGACTTCTGAAATTTCAATCCTAGCTACAGAGTGTACAGCTGAACACGGAACACGCTGACAGAATCTACAACCGCATTCATAGCTGCACTGCTGCATAGCGACCGATGACGGACCCTTCACAGCTGCACTCAGTTCCGTATCAAGGTGGGATTGCGCGCCGTAGAGCGGACAACATCAATTGCTGCAGAGGGACCGACGACGGACCCTTCACAGCTGCACTCAGTTCCGTGTCAAGGTGGGATTGCGCCGTAGAGCGGACGACATCAATTGATGCACAGGGACCGATGAGGGGCCCTGCACTGCTGCACTCATTTCCGTGTCAAGATGGGATTGCTCGCCGTAGAGCGGACGACATCGATTGTTGCATAGCGACCGATGACGGGCCCTGCACTGCTGCACTCATTTCCGCGTCAAGGTGGGATTACGCGCCATAGAGCGGACGATATGAATCGCAAAGCGGCTGGTGACGGCCGCCGCCCTGCTGGACTCAGTTCCCCATTTAAAAAAGAAAACTATTTGTACAGTACATTAACGGAGCACATTTTAATAGTCTACCTACTTTATTCCAGATAACGGGCAAGCACGAGCTTATGTTCCGACAGATGTGATGGAACCGGCTTTAGGGATTAGTAACGGGCTGCGTATCTCTCAATAAAACTACTACACTCTCACATACCGCTGTAACAACAAACCACACAGGAACAATATCAATTATTCTCATCTTTCAAGCACTGAACAAGAATCAGAAATGTATCATCGCAAATTTTGGCTAGTAGAAATTAGTACGCTAGTTACTAGTAACCGTCTGAGAAGTGTCCATAAGTATCGCGAATAAAATGTAGTAACAATGAGCGATTACATTAGCTAGCAGAAAGAGAAACTGTATCTGAGAAGGCATCCGGGCGTGTAAAACAAGAAGGCTGAGGCCATGGACCAAAGGAAAGTAGTGAAAAAAATAATGTAATCCGAACAGATTGCTTTGAAACAATGAAATCTGGCACGGTGGGATATGGGTTTAAGACAACCATGAAAACATTTACAACACTAACGAAAAGTCGTGTAGGCTGTCTCACAGCCGCATACAGGAAGTTCATCCGGCATAACATGTCGAAAGATTGCATCCGACAACTCCAAAACATGGCAATGCGCTACGTCAAGCGATGCCTCAGACAAGAGTGCTTTACAAACAAGAAAGTCGTCAAGCAAAGTGGAGTTATGAAATGATCCCGAGATCAGGCATCGAAATGGTAGACGGCCAATGCCTTTCCAGGACTTCTATAAATGAAGAGCCCCTTTTGCTCCACGCAAATCTACGGTCGAAGTATCAGAAGATGTCGATGGTGCCAATTTCGTCTTTGTGACAACAATATTGTTTTGTTGGCCCAGAAACTGCGCGAAAAAATTACGGCCACTGTATCAATCAGTTGTCAGTACTTCTGAGGCACACTATGATCCACCTTTACGTTTGTCTTCAAAGATTTCCAAGTTCATGCCATGAAGGCATGTGGGGAGAGTAGTTAAAACTCCATTCGTATCCTCGGCGCCAGATGGAAGTCAGTGGTCAATTTCATTTCCCGGAGGCTTTACCCCTCCCCCGGGAAATAGCCCCAGCACCCAATAAATACGAGGCTAGGTGGCCCCCAGAGCTGGTCCGGAGGTTTTGGGGAAAAAAAAATTTTGTCACCTTATCGAGATATGAACCCTGGACCGTCAAGCTCCTAGCTCCATTTCTTTTACGTCCGTCTTACGAGAAACATTTCAAGCTCCTGTGAATAAAGCGCGAAACTCTTCCGCTTTATGTACCACACAGACGCACCACAGAGCTTCACTTGGGCAAGTACTTAAGCCTGCACTTTTTATAAGCAATAAGACAGTACGGTGGAGACGGATTTGTCGTCCGCGAATTATTTATCGTAAAGGAGGTATGACGAGAACTGAACCGGTTGGATCGCACGAGCGAAACACGTGAGCTTCTTCGAGTAGGAACATGTCGACATGGGACGTGTAATCACTCCAGAAGGATCACAAACTGGGCAAAGTGTCATTCGTATTACTGGAGGCACATTTGATACCAGGAAATGTTACAGAATATTGTGTGCCTATGGAAAAACTGCTTACGCATCACATCCCAAGACATGGCGTTCCTTTCGGTGTGGTACCGCTACCAACTGCTTCAGAAGACGTATGAAGCCGCCAAATGATGAGATATCAGGCAAGATTTCTTTAACAACGTATTCAGGAATATAGAATGCTCTTGACAGTGACATTCTGGGTTATGACATGGTGTAGTCCAGTAGACTGGTAAACTTATAACGTTTCAGAAGGACCTGTTGCCTTTAAGGTTTTACTACCGCCTACCAGGTGACATGATGTCATTAGCCAGATCATACTTGAAATTTTCACGGCACAGAACACAACATACATCGAACACAACGATGTACAAATCATGGGCACCATGTCACAATAGCAACAAAATTTTTTACAGCGGCGCCTAGAATTTTGAGGTGGCTTGTATATTTATATAAAAATTGTGCACCCTCCAATCAAACACATAAGTGGTCGTCAGTTCAGCTTAACTTACTTCCCTAATTTCAGCTTTTTAAAAATTAAGTTTTAGTGTGTTGTAAATGATCATTAACACCACCTAGTAATGACTACTAGTATTTTCTTCCATTTTAAGCACAATTAAATTCCACCAGTGACTGTACAAATGCCACTAAGACATTCTTTACCCGCTCACAACACCCTCAAAATCATAACACGAAAAAACAGAAACTTTGGTCAGATTTAAATATCGGTCTATTGTGATAACATCCGGGCTGCAAAAGAACATAACGATTTATCAGATAACGGCCAAGGCAGCAGTACAGGGCCTGCATTTTATCTGGCAACTATTTTTCGTCATTTACGTCAATACGATAACCGAGCCCCACATAAAATAATGACCCCAAAATAACATAAACAGTCTTATATGTTCATGGCATCCTGCCACAGCAACGACCACAAACTCCACGCCACGTGCCTCCAGTCTCCACTGACAGACATGTCCCTTGTGCCCTTGACAGCAGATTATACCACTTCAAATATTGCCTTATACTGTCACGAGGTACGTACAGTCCGCTGGGATTCAACAACAAAATACAAGTCAATAACAATATTTCACGCATCATAGTTGTCAAACATAACTGCGAAGTTTCTCCACACCGTCAGGTTTGTGACGGGCCTACATGAATTATAGAGATGATCACAAGAACTTTACGGATACGCTTTGTGCATGGTTTTTAATGCAGAAACTTGTGTGCTATAATACTTACATGACAGCATTTGGGGGGGGGGGGGATTGTCTAATTTAAATTAAAAAAGGCCACTTTTTTAAAGGTTTGGAAAAAGAAATTTAGTTAAAACAAAGGAAAACTACGGGAGCCCTTAAAGG
>Ga0131853_10004661_pt1 | contig 24581 bp, 16 predicted proteins | sample TergutLab28metaG_FD_92764 | JGI IMG/M metagenome (GOLD analysis project Ga0131853, IMG submission 92764) | Labiotermes labralis P1 segment gut microbial communities from Petit-Saut dam, French Guiana - Lab288 P1 (version 2) (version 2) | ecosystem: Host-associated > Arthropoda: Insects >...
ACTACTACTAACTACTGCTGCTGCTGCTGCTACTTCTACTACTACTAATAACCCCACCACTACCAACAGTAGTAGTAGTAGGAAAGTATTTAATGTTTTTGAAGTCAGTTTTTAGGTTAAAAAATTACCATGCATTCACACATCACTAATAACATGTTACCCTCTGTACCGTATAAAGAATGAGGAGCTTGTAGTAACATAATGCTTATGCATCTGTATGTTCTTTACATCTCAATAATTGTTTAATCAAGTTATTGATTTTCTCAGAATTTTTTTTTTTTTAAATAAAATTCATGCTGTTCATGTCACTGAGTCCCTTGGTTAGCCCCCATAAGCAGTACCAGGCTGGTGGTCATGTAATGGTTTGAATGAAAATAGTGTTACTTAAAGCAAGAAATTGGAAATTCATGTGGTGACAGATAATTGAACAGTACTTGTATTGGTAAAAAAAAAAAACCTTTTAGCAGAGATTAAATTAGTAATGTAATGGAGAATTGCTTGGAATCTGTGTGCATTCTTGCATTTGCTGAGAATATGTAACATACAGTGGGCCTGCAAATATTACTTTTTTGTGTGCTGAAAATTATAAACAGTGTGAAAATGTGAAATTTTGAATGTAATGTCTGACAAACTTTATGCACTGTTAGCTAACACTAATGGAAGATTTGTGCAAAGATAGTCACCAAGTTATACAGGTATTAACGTCTAAAATCTGCTTACCACTGGATAGTGATTGTAGCAATTAAAGGACCATAGGTGCTGTAGGTTCTCACAATAACTTCTTAGTTTATTTAGATGAAAGCTTGTAGTGGTAAGGTGTTTATCACAGTATGATACACTACATAAAGACTGTACTGTATATTGATATTAACTTTGTCATAGTTCACTCATAATGTGAGTATTAATTGACATCCTGTTGTAAGGTTTTGGGTTTATTTAATGGGTTGTTTCCAGCTAGTTATAGCTGTTAACATAAATATATATGATTTAAGTATCTACAAGAAAAACTAATACTTTCTAAATGAGTGTAGTTAATACACGGTTTCAAACAAGGAGATGCTTTTTCACTATTACTTTTCAACTTTGTTTTAGAATATGCCATTAGGTGGGTTCAGGTATACCATAAGAGCTTGAAATTAAATGGTACTCATCAGCTTTTGGTATATGCTGATGATGTATATACAGGTATGCACTGCATAAAGAAGTGTTGGTCGATGGACTGCATATACGATGGTGGACCCATAAGATTATAATGTTATAATACTTATAATTGTGTTACAATTGCCTCCAGTATTCAGTACAGTAACATGCTGTACAGGATTGTAGCCTAGGAGCAATAGGCTATACCATATAGCCATGGTGTGTAGTAGGTTATACTATCTAGGTTTGTGTAAGTATACTCAATGACTTTTGCACAATGACGAAATTGCCTAACGCTGCATTTCTCAGAACATATCCCCGTCATTAAGCAATGCATATCAGTAAACAGGCGGAAGCATACATACAATAGAGAAAAATGATGAAGCTTTAGTTGCTAGTATTGGAGACTGGGCTAGAAGTAAATGCTGATAAGACTAAGTACATGGTCACGTCTCGAGATCAGGATGCAGGACGAAGTCTCAATATAAACATTGATAATAGTTCCTTTGAAAGGGTGGAAGAGTTCAAATATTTGGGAACAACCTTAACAATCAAAATTCTATTCAGGAAGGAACTAAGAGCAGATTGAAGTCAGGGTATGCTTGCTATCATTCGATGCAGAATATTTTGTCATCCAATCTGATAACCAAAAATTTTAAGATTAAGATACATAGAACTATTATTTTGCCAGTTGTTTTGTATGGGTGTGAAACTTGGTCGCTTATATTGAGGGAGGAAAATAGGCTAAGGGTGTTGGAGAAGAGGGTGTTGAGGAGAATATTTGGGTCTCAGAGGGATGAGTTAATAAAGTACAGGAAACTACATAATGAGGTGCTTAATGGTCTGTGCTCCTCACCCAACATTGTTCAGGTGATTAAATCGAGAAGAATGAGATGGGCGGGGCATGTACCATGTATGGGGAAGAGGAGGGGCATATACAGGGTTTTGGTGGGGAAACCTGCGGGAAAGAGACCACTTGGAAGACCCAGACATAGATGGGAGGATAATGTTAAGAGGGGTCTTCAGGAAGTGGGATGTGGGGGCATGGACAGGATCAAGCTGGCTCAGGATAGGGACAGGTGTCGGGCATGTGTGAATGTAGTAATGAACCTTCAGGTTCCATAGAATGCATGGAATTTCTTGAATAGCTGAGAACCAGTTGGCTTCTCATGAAGGGCTCTGCTGCATGGAGTAAGTAACTAAGTAAGTAAGTAAAGAAGTAAGTAAATTAGTTAATACATATAATGCTAAAGTCCTGTGACAAATTTTTATGTACATACTATACCAAAAGAGCACAAAATGTTTTCTTCATTACATCACTGAATTGTCTTAGAACTACATGGCTGTGTGTTTCTTGCAGACCGACTTTCAAAGTCAGTCATTTCAAAAGACAAGCATGAGCAGGACTTTGATGAAACAAAGTACATTGGAGAGGAGAAAGCTGTGGAAGAAGAGCGAAGGACGGTGGCTCAACTCAAGGAAATATTTGCTCAGGACAAACGTGATCGACAATATGAACGACAGCCACCCATATCAGAACAGTTACCTACAGCACCTCCTGTCAAACCCAAAAAAGAAAAAGTGTCACCCCAATCCATGTTAGAGGACACCTATAAAGTGTCAGCAACTGGAGACTCAATAGAGGGCACACTACCTGTGCAGGAGGAGGTGTCATTGATAAGTAAGTCATCACTTGAGGGTGGAATATCCACATTAGAAAAAGACACATCAAAGAAACAGCCTTCACCACCACCATCTGTCAGGACAGAAGCTGATCAGCGCCGTGATTCAGAACTCTTCCAAGGTGTTACAGAGGAGCTGGTACGTCTGGAGACAACCTGCAAGGTGATTCCTGCTGCAGAAGGTAAGGCCCTGCCCTTTTATGTAATACTATTTATGTTGTAAATGTATTGTGAAATTGGTTTGAGACTGATAAAAATTATTCAGTAGCTCTTCCCTTGGGTTTTGTGAATCAAGTGCTTTGATTTGTTGCTGATCCACCTTTCTCTCAGATGCTTTCTTGAGCTCATATATCTCTTCCATTTACATATTTTTAAGACAGGCTGGGTTACAAAACTTTTGACTTTTTACACTTTGACACCTGTTCTGTATGACAGGGGGTGGAATTTCAATTATCCACATGCACATATGAAGCTGATGTCACAGTATTCCCCCACCCTGTACCCAGCCTCACAGTGAAGACATATGGGAGGGTGAAGTGTGTTACTATTAAATTCCCAAAAATATGGCTTCAAAACATAGATGTACTGATGTTAGTGCAAAAGGTACTGGAACATTAATGATTTTAGATAAGAAAATTGGTGTGTTTGGTAGGGTGTGCAAAAAGTGTAGCTGCTGGAAAGAATTTTCTTATCAGTGAATCTTCTCTCAGTGACGATGAGGGTGAACTGGACGGCAAGTGAACAAAGAAGTTGATATTCAAGAATGCTACTGAACTGTTAGTTAAAAAGGGATCCTCTAATGACAAGGTGTCTTGAAGTGAAGAAAGGACTGAGATTATTGCTGTTTTTTTTAAGAAGTGCGGAAAGATCTGAAAAAAAAACATGAAGCAACCATCTGTTATGACCTACTTCTTTGTGACACTGTCAATATGTAGCCAGGCCACTGTCAGGCTCACACACCTAAATCTACAGGGGATGAATATAAATCTGTGGCTGTACAGATATTATTATTATGTTTGCCACATTTATTTCACTGTATAATGCCAAGTTTCTGACCTACTCCTATGAATTTCTCACACTCCTAACTATCTGGTGCTGTAAAAAACCTGCAATGGATGTGTGGACCCATGTGTCACAAAATAATGCTGTTGAATAAATGTGAAAGATATCAAAGTATGGGCACTTAGAGATGCACATAATCCTTCAAATACAGGAATCTATTCTGATATACTGAAGATCATGTGAGAAATGGCATGAGAGAAATGTGACTTACTGCACTTACAGACATGCTACTTGCTTGGAATTAGTATTTGTGGGAGGTATTCAGTTGACCAACAAAATAAGTATGTGTACATATTTCTCATTTTAGTGAATACATTACTCCAACTACCAATTTAATGAGGTGTCAGTGTACTTGTTTGGTGTGAAATGCAGTTCAGCTTGTGTTGACATGCTGAGGTTCCAAGTAGATATGCACACACTTGAATCCTGCTAACTAACTAATCAACTAACTAACTAAATAACTAACTCCTGAAGAAAGAGCCTCAGTACCCATTGAATAGGAATCTGGAGGGGCCCAGAGCTGCTCAGTACTTTGAACCACAATTCCTTGGCAGTTCAGCTCATAGCCTAAGCATTATGCCAGCTCAGCTGCCCCAGTTCCTCATTACTGAGTGTAGGAAACTTCAAAGTGCAAGTTTTAGGTGGCCTGTGACTGCATAATGTGCATACCAAATTTTATGGAAATTGGTTGTTTCTGTTGAAGGGGGGATACATAACCAGACAATGTGGTGATATCAGCAGCTGAGGTTTTATAGATTCCTTTCTTGTCTTGATTAAGAAAAGAGGTCAAAATTATGAGATCATGAAGCTGTGTTGGTAAGTTGTTAAGTCTGCATGCCTGCATTTATCATACCTATATGTTAAAAACCAGTGATTTTGGTAAAATTTGTTATAAAACCTCCACCCAAGGACACTCCAACCAACCAATATTTAATTTTATACAATCTATTATTATTATTATTATTATGTGATAGATAGTATGGAAGTGGGAGCACACTAATGCCACTAGTTTCATGAAATTAGACACTTCTGTCAACATTTGGCATAGCAATATTAAATTTTGTCAGAAATGGAGTATAAATAAGGCTACATATCATATGAGCAATGCTGTATATAAGCAGGGGTGAAAATATCTGTTCGGGGCTACGTTGATGCTCAAGCATCAGTTGGAATTACCAGAGAATGATGAACACATATTGTAATGGGAACTGGTACAATTTTTGTCATTAGAGGCTTAGTTCGAGTTTCATATTTTTGTAGCTTAGGTTATTTAATCAGAGATTAGGGACGGAATGTGTAAATTGTTTGGATGTGGAAACAGTAAGTGTATACAGATATGTGGTTAATGAATCTTCGGTATAGTGACTGAAAGGCTCAGATACAGATGGAAGCATCATAAACTTATATGGATCACAAGGAGACAGGTTGTCATGGTGGAAAGTGGACTGATTTGACTGGTGATATGTTCTAATTGCGGTTTTCTGTGTAACAGTGTTTAATATTTAGTTTCAGGTACCAGGGACTGAATTAACTTATCTATAAATCTGAAACAGCAGTTGTAATTATTTTTTTCCTCTTTTCCAGAGCTTCTGTCACCCAAGGTGTCCAAAACTCCACCCCCCAGTCCTGCAGAGTTGAGAGACAGCACAGGTAAGTGATGCTCTTTACTGAACATGCTTAATTGTATATGCTGCCATTGTCACAGCAGCATTATGCTGTTATGCTTGAAAACTGTATGAAGAATGCCTAGTCCAATGGTTCTCAAACTGTGGTGTGGGTATTTTGTGATCTAACACAAAATGTATCACGAGATTATGAAGAAGCATTGTGCACTGACGAAAATTTTGATTGTGAGAATTATATGAAGGTAAAGTTACACAAGTACTGTTTAGATGTTGTAGTCTATTCTGATTACATGGTAAGCCTGTTGTTGAGATGTACAATTTTTGTCTATGAGGCAGTGCTCAAATTGGACTGGACTGCACCAGAATATGGTTATTACAGGAAAAATCAGCAGTATTCCAATTGATACAGACTCACTAATTTAAAGCTTCATGAAAAATTCTGGTTGTTCAAATGCTGAAATTCAAGCATTGTTGGAAAGAAAGTGATTTGTGAAAAACAGTGTAAAATTTTAGCTGCATGATGATGTGATGAAGTTAATGCCTTGAAGATGTGCATTAAGACACCTTACTGGCATGTTGAGGATCATACTGTCTTCATCTTCACAGAAGATAGGAGCATGTTCCTTCACAATGTTGGTAAATTTCTATCAGAGAAAACAGCTTCACATCTCAGAAGACAGTATTTGTCTGTCATTTGTAGTGTGTTAGTTAATCAGTAAGTGTTGTATTGTTGCTCTTGTGTTTACGTACTACTTTGTGCCTAAGTTTTATATAAGCTATGTAGTTACGCTTCCCTGCTGGTGTAAATAATTGTTCATTTTGGTATAATGTCAGTATGTCAATAAATAATGTCTAGATTAAATTCTTCAAATTCAGAATTGATGCATGAAATGGAAAAATTATTAACAGACAGTCAAATGCCATTGTGGACTGATACACTAAGATTCCAAGAAAAACAAAAGATTTTAATTACATTTACCCAAATTGTGATGCTACATTTTAGTGGGGATCATCTTACAAATTAGCCCTCAGAAAATAGAAACAGGTGGCAGAAAAGGAGGATGGATTACATTAAAATAGATCTTAAAGAAATATAACATAAGGGCATTAACTGAAATCAGCTGGTACAGGTTTGGGGATTGGTGCTTGTGATTTTGAGCTTGTGGATTTTGTTACAATAGAGACAGTCAGAGAGTCAGTTAGCTTACTTTTTATCATTGACTAATTTAAGTGAAGTAGTGAATATACCATGATCTAGCAAGATAAGTCACTTAGTATAGCTTAGAATCACAGAGCTTATCACCAAGTTACATTAACTTTAAGCACAGACTTCCATGCATATGGAGTAAAGTTAAATAATGTAATTTATTCTGAGCTTACAAGAAAAGGTCAATAACATAACAAAGGAAGACTTGCTTAGAAGTCACCTAGCTGTCCCCTTTATCTGCTCAAAGCCCTGCCTCATGTTTGCCAGGTTCTGCAACTTGGCAACAAGGTGATATCCTGAGCACTACTGAAAAGCCATTACCTGCACAAGGTAGGGTTGCAGTTTTTCTTATTTTATGTGTGTCTGCATTGTAATGTTTCTGGATTGCTTTTTATGGAAGTTTATAGCAGAAACTTGGCATATCACGTTGCACTGGCATGTGAATGATTGTTGGTTTGTGGGAGTAGAATTGCAGTAAGAATTCCATCTTACAAACTGTCAATACACTGCAGTGGTCACAGAATTAAGTTGCCATAGTATACGATAGTGTTTATTTTAGATTATTAGATTGTTTGTGAATACTGGAGAGTGGGAAGATGCGGTAGCGGTTCACTGTTTGGGCCAGAGCATATTGTCTAAAAAAAGAAGAGGTGATATACATTACAAGATAAATTAAAGAAATGAAGAAGTTGTGTGAAGACTTAAAGTGTTTGATTTTTTAAATGTTTAATTCTATATGGTGAGGCTACAAAAATTCAAAATTTTACAGTTTTGTGATCATTTTCTGTACATAATTTTTCTAGTAAAGATTCAGGTTGTCATAGCAGAGATAAAAATTTCAAATTGTCACCATTCTTTATCGCCCTATATAAAATACTGTCAGTATGAGTTAATGAAAGAGTGGAATACTCAGGTTGATAACAAGTGATAGTAATTTGTAAGTCAGCAGTTGCTATGGTTACAATACAGGCTGAGAGGGATTTTGTTCTCTGTGAGCTGTGTGCAGAGGTCTAGAAAATGGTTGGGTAATGACTGTGTTCTCTGTTATGTATGAGCTGATTAAACAGGATGGCAGCACTCCACTAGATGAAACTGATGCTCAATTTGCTTTGAGAGTAAAGAAATGATGGCTGGAAGCAGCCAGAGGGTAGCATGTGAATATTATGGCAGCTGGTCACTTGACGATCACATGGTTAGTTAATGTACAAGAACGCTTGTTTAATGAAACTTGTAAGCATATTTATCATTTGTCTGTATACACAATTTCACACGCGTTACAGATATTATATTTCACTGGGTGTTACCACCAGACTGGAAATTAGATGTGTAATTGTGGTGGCTGCCATGTTATTGTCCTACATTTTACAAATACATGACCCTTGCAAAAGTTTTATACCTTATAAAAAACAGTTATCAGGCAAAATAAGAAGGCCTTACATTACATGTCATTTCCATCTCAGAAGTTACTCTTACAGCTTAATCTGTCACACCAAGGGAAGTGCAAAGGCTAAGGCTGTTTGAGAATAGAGTGATGAGGAACATGTTTGGGTCCAAGTGGGCGACTTAACAGGAGAGTGGAGGAGGTTAGATAATGAACCTCATGGTCTGTACTCTGCACCGACTATTATTTGGGTGATCAAATCAAAACAAATGACCTCAGCTGGTCATGTGGCACAAAAAGTGGAGTAGAGAGGTGCATACAGGGTTTTAGTGGGAAAATTTGAGGGAAAGAAGCTAGTTGGGACCTATATGTAGATGGAAGAAGAGTATTAAAATGGATTTGCAAGAAGTAAGTTAGGGGGGTATGAAATGGTTTGATATGGCACTGGATAGGAGAATTAGCCTGTGGAGAAGGACTCTGCTCCATGGTGCTTGTTTGTTTGTTGGCTGGTTGGTTAGCCTAAACTTAGAAATGAACTTCTGGGTTTGCATCTGGTTGTTTAGCCTAAACTTAGAAATGAACTTCTGGGTTTGCATCTTATCTTCCACATTTGATATACACCGTTTCAAAATCTGTTCTAATGAAACTGGTCAGAAAGGGATAACAAAGCTGTTGTCATAACCATATTCAAGATAGGACCCTGGTGCATTCTAATTCAGAAGGAGTCAGTCCATCATCTAGGAATTGTAATTCTCTACTTTTAAGTGACAGATAATTTCAAAGCATACAATGTATAGTGGCAGGCACTCCTTTGCATTTGACAGATCTCTGATTTGAATCTTGGCAGAAGGCTGAATAACCTGACTGAGTTACTACAGCTGCTTCAAGAAAATGCTGGGATAAATAGACAACAATTGCCTTCTGTCCAATACAATTAAGGAGTTTTGTTTTAAAATTGCATATGAACACTTTGGCAAGAATGAAGTTTTCTGGGAGTAAACATGCATGGCATGGACTTCTTGTACTGGGAAAACTGTTGAAGTCAGGGTCACTTGGTCCTGGCACTGTACGTTAGATATATTTTGCCTCCGTTCATATGTTTACCTGTCAGTGTCATGTAATCAATTCAATTCATGTCATATCGGACATACACGTTGTTGAAAATAAGCTTCTCAAATACCATGTATCAGGTGAAGAATGTGTACAGCCTTCACTTCTGTGAACACTCCTCTCTTTTATTTGTTACCCAGCTTTAATATTTTATTTCCTGTTCAGTGGGTTTTGGTATCTCCATTTTGGCAGCTGTCGCAAAGAAATCTTATTGTCTACACCAGCACTGTTTTTTACTTTAGAACATAAAGATTGAGACATGGCATTTTCAAATGAATAGCTGTTCATGCAATAATACATAATTAGAGGCTTGTTAAAATTGTCTGCTGAAGATTTTTTTCTCCCTCCCCATCTTTTAACCTACTCTATTTACCCTCTTTAAGTCTTATAAATTTTTTTTGTCATATACATGATAGTCCTCCAAACCTCTGATTGCTGAGGTCACACTTAGATATTTAGGTTGTATTTCTTTCAGAATTACTCACTTATTCCACTTGTGTTCTTTTCAGTTATATTTTTAACAGATGCCTGCTGTCTGTGTACTACTGTGCCCAGCATTTGATCCTGATCAAACTCATTTTTGCATTTGTCAGCTGTTACTGGACTCATGTTGGCATTTATAACTTTGGATATGCTTTGCTGTAACCTTACAGAACTGAAATTTTATCTGCCTAAACATGCATGTAGTAATAAGGATCCTGTTTAGGGTAAAGGCACCATGTACAATTTGGCTGTATTGTCAACATTTACAGGATTCACACTGTCTCCATTTTCAAGGCAAGGTGATGGACACATCATGTTCAAAATGTTAGTGATATGGATTACCTTCACCTGATGTCATTACCCAAAAACATGGTTGATTTTGGCTTAAACCACCATGTATGACTGATATCAGATTATATAATGTATATGAAAAAGGCGGGAAATACTTGCAAAGAAAAAACCCACAGTTATTTTACAAGGAAAAATACAAACTTTTAAGAAGGTTACAATTGATTCATGTCGGAGGTGGCTGTCCAGTGTCCCCTCGAGCTGCCATGTCTACAAAAATAAGTATGAAACCTTGTAAGTGATAGCGTGTCCTAAGGTTTCTTTTGTAACGTGGTGAAGTTTATATTTGTTATGCTTGTATGAGTTAGGGGTGTCAATCCATGCTGTACACTAAGTATCATGTTCTGCTTCGTGACGTATGCTGGATTTCAGTCTTTTCACATATTACAATATATTGCTTCAGTTCACATCACTGTTCTACAGACTAAATATTTTGTACCCTTTGGTCAAATATACACATACATACATACAGACAGTCCATGGTTCCATTAGTTTATTATAAAGACAAGTCATAAATACACAAATATACAAATTTAGTGTAACATACTATAAACATTTTATAAAAATATAATAAATCATCTTTACACATAAAAAATGCATCTACAGAGTAAAAGCAGTGTGTATGTAGGTATTTTCTTAAGGCTGTTAAAAATTTTTCCTTGTCATTCTTGAGGATTGTCACTAGGTGAAAACTTTTGAAAATGTATGCCAGCATGAAATGTACTTTTTTGAGAACAAGATAGATTGGCACTTGGTCTATGAAGAAGATGTTTATTCCATGCATTAATATTGTGCATAGATGAATTTCTTCAAAATATTTCCTGATTACTGATAATGAAGTTCATTAATGAAAGAATATACTGGCATGAAACAGGTAAAAATCTCTTAAATGCTTAAACAGACTTCTACAAGAGGTTCTGGGTTGTGCTCCAGCCATAATTTTGATGATTTTCTTTTGTGAAGTTAAAATATTTCCACTGTTGGAAGAGTTGCCCCCAAAAATTATTCCATATTTTATAAAAGAATGAAAGTATGCATAGTAAACTGATTTGACAGCATTAATGTTACTGACATGGATCATGAACCTAACAGCATGACATGCTCCACTAAAATTACGAATCATTTCCGCAATATGGTTCTTCCAATTTATGTAGTTATTAATTTGTAAACCAAGAAATTTTGTATTCACAGTCTCTTCAACATACTTTTATTTAAAACCAATACATAATGTAGAATGTGATGAATTCTATGTTATGAATTTCATTATATTCAATTTATCTAAATTTAGCACTAAATTATTATGAGCAAACCATTTCATAATGTGAGAGAACTAAATCTGACACTGAACAGAAATCTTTCAAATTTCCACTTGGAATTATGACACTAGTATCATTATGAAACAGAATTTGTTCACAGGGGAAGGTCATTTATATACATTATGAACAACAATTGGTTTATCAGCAGTGCAGACTTGTAATGAAGAGGTATTTTAAGAGACAGTTGTGGTGAATGGTGGTAAAATGCTCCTCCAAAAGCCTGTAGATTTAATGTCCATTATTATAGATTAGTTTTAATGTTAATTCATTTAGTTATTCTGTTTAAGAATTATTCACATATGTGTTGTTAGTAAAATAGTCCTACAGGACACTTACTTCCAAGAACAAAGTGATGGTGTGGTCTTTTCATGCTTGCTTTACATGTGTGAAGTTCTTGGTTGAATCTAGGCCTATTGGCTGGCTTCTTTGACTGCTTATATTTACAGTCATGCATGCCAAGCAAATGATTGGATAGCAAACTTACATTAAATTCAATCATGACTGTTTCCTTCCACATCATCACATTATCATTCATAATCATGCTCTCATTTGGTTGTATCAAACCTGCACAATTGATAAAATATTGAGTTATGAAGCAAACATCTACCTTAGAAGAAATATGAAACGTTAGTTGGGTTTTTAATTTTTGAATTCGATAATCTAGACAGACTTCACACTTGCCATTGTCTGTTTCATAACAAAATTGAGTATCTGTGTCATCAACATCAGGAGTGCTGTTTTTATTCTTTGTTTATGCTCATCCCATAAGTATGTACTTCAGGAAAGAGGACCAGGCATTCATTGTTGCTGTTGGGCTGTTATTGGCTTCCCCCCCCCCCCCTCATACCATAAAAGTTTGGTTACTCCTTTTCAAGGATTATATCAATGCATAGCACATCACAAAACTTGATGATGAGCAGACTGCTGTTGGATTGCCAGTAGAGTGTGCATGTATGACATGTAGGTGCTATTTCTGTCACCTTCTTTCATTTTGTAAGGTTTATAATTGAAATACAATGAGTAGGAGAAAGTTGGAAGAGCGAGGCAGGATGCAGTTCAGTCAGTTTAGTACTTCTCTCACATTGTTTCTATAAATTTTCCATTTGTATCCAGTTGTCCTTAGTATAGATGTTAACGTTATTATTCACACAATAGTTATTTCTTTCTTTTACATTTTTCATGTCAGTAAATTTGCATAGGACTACTCAGCTTTTGGACTTCCTCCATCATCTATCATTCGGAACACACCAAAGAGTAAAAACAGCTTTTTGGAAACTATCTCTGTTTCTATCCTGAGGTGGGCTGGTGGGTGACAGGCAGCTACTCGGCTGGGTACATCAGACACAGCAATTCTCAATCTTTGGGCAATCCCTGTCAGTTCATCTACCACAATGTACATAGGACGTCCAGCAAGTAAAAACACAAAAGCATTTAATTTTTAAAAAATATTTATCAACGAAATAGATTGAACAAATTCCTAACACATACCTTTATATATTTCACAACATAATCACCACCTTTGTCACGGCATTTGTTTCGCCTAGGTATTTGTTTCTGTATTACAATGTCATACAACTCCGCCGCCAACGCACGCAACCAAGTAGGGACTTCGTTTTTCACCTCTTCGTTTTCGTGTAACTTCTGGCCGGCCAGATGTTTCTTTAAATGCAAAAACAAATGGAAATCGCTGGGAGCGAGGTCTAGGCTGTGCAACAACTGCTTCGTTGCTCTTGCAGTGTGCACCCCTGCGTTGTCATGCAGCAAGTAAATGCTGCGTGTTGGCATCTCTCTTCTTCTGTTCTAAATTTCACGTCTAAGCCTTGTCAGTGTTTCAAAATATGCCGCAGCGTTTGTGGTGATCCCATTTGGCATAAAATTAACCAGAATCCCCTTTCGGTCTCGAAGACATTTGGTAGGATTTTCTTGCTAGTGGGTGATGTTTTGCGTTTCTTGTTCGTGGGAGAATAAGTATGGCGCCACTCCATCGACTGTTTGCTCTCAGGTATGTGGTGAAACACCTACGTTTCGTCTCCTGTCACTATGGAGCCGAGGAAATCATCACCTTGTTCCGAGTAGCGTGTGAGAAACGTTAGCGCACAGCACCCATCAGGTTTTTCTTGTGGCTTTCAATCAACATTTCTGGTACCCACCGCGCACACAGCTTACGGTAGTCTAACCTATCTCTCACAATCTCATGAACCGGCGATTTGGACACTTACGGGATCACTTCATGCAGTCCACTGATCGTCACACGCCTATCAGCACGAATGTTTTCTTCGACTTTTTGAATGAGACTGTCGTTTGTCAAAGACTGCCTACCAGTCCTTGGTTAATCATGAACGATGTTCTTCCTGCATGAAATTCACACCACTTTAACACTGCCTGTTCATAACATCGCCATAAATACTAACTATATTACGACAAATTTCAGCTTCAGCTTCTCTCATCGCGTTGCGAAATCGAATGACAGAACGCACTTCACACTTGGTGGAATTTGGAATTTATACGTCCACTTTTAACTGGCAGAACACACAAACATACTGCTCAAAACGAGCGCAATGACTACAACGAAGTGAGCGGGAGCATGGAAAACACGAGTGAAGCCACCTTCACATCAGTGATTTCCCTTTCCCTCCCAACCGTATTGTATCGATAATTTCCGGATAACCCTTGTATATGTCACGGACAGGCAAGTTGTGATAGTATAACTGACATACCCCCTGTCAGGAGATGAAAAAGAGCTTCGTCTGGCTTGCTCAACCGAGTAGCTGCGCTTCCACCCCTCGTTACTTTTTTTACGTGAACATGGACACAGAACACCAAAACAGGTCAGTTAATGTAATATTGTGGGTTTTTAAAAGAACATTAGATGATAGAGTCAAAAAGCTGAATGTTCGTACATGCTGTGCACCATAGAATACTGTGGGATTGAACTAAATTCATGGAATTGTGTTAATGCAGTTCACCTCATGGACATAAGTATTTAACAGTGGTAGAGAGACCAGTTACAGCAAACACTTGAAAGAAAATTTTATATAGAAATAAATATTATGCAGTATTTGATTTAATTCACTGCAGTCAGTATTAGAATTTTACTGGCCATGTTAAAGGATTCTGCTGGAAGTGGTTTGCAGTGTGTTTGCCGATGTAATGTATGCAGTATTTGGTTTAATTCACTGCAGGCAGTATTAGAATATCCCTGGCTGTGTTAAAGGATTCTTCTGGAAATGATTTGCAATGTGTGCTGTTGTAATGTTTTACCCCCCAAAAAAGGGCATGTAGCTTCTTTTAATCCGACAAGTGTTCCAAACATGGTATCAGATGTGTGCTGCATATCAGCGTGAATTTAATAGTTTATGTGGGTTGTATGACACTTGGCTTTGACCATGAAATGTACACACTGTATGCAGAGAACTGTTTTGTGCGCTGTAACTAGGTTTGTGTGTGTGTGTATGTGTGTGATGGAATGAGTTTTGATTTACTTGTAGGTTATAATCATTATTTTGCACTTATGTCTCAACATATGATGCAAAGGCTATTCATTTAAAACTGTGGTTGCGAAACTATCATTTCAAACTCCTTGGGCATACGTGAAATATTTCAGGCAGTTCTTTAGAAATCGATATCTTGCCATTGTTATTTTAAGGCATTTCGTTAAAGGCAAATAATGATTATGTACTTGTTTTTGTGGCATGTTAACTTTTATAGTCTTCTAATTGTATAGTTGAGGTTGATTATTTCACAGGCTTATGTTGTGCTTTTGGCTCCTGTAGTCTGTTAGGTTGATGCCATCATTTTAGACATCTGTACTGCTTCCATCTTTATGTTAGAACTATCAGAACATAGGTTGAAGTGAGTCAAGATGAGAAAATGCCTGGTTACACATAAGCTGGATGAAAGAAAGAAGTGGTCAGTCAGATCCTGTAGAATTTTGCTGCTTGGGGAATTGAGCCATGTGAAGTACATGCATACAAGAAACAGATAGGTAAGAGAGAAATATGGGGTGAGAAATATCTCTGTAGAGAGGGACTGTTGATTCTTGTGCTTGAAGAAACAGGTTTGTGGAGTGATTGAGAATCATTAATCATTAGTTTGGTGTAGAATTGCTTGGTACCACTTGCAGTGTTTTTTATTTTTATTTATTTATTTAAGTTTTCAAGGTTGTTAGGTACTGAATACACATGTGTGATATGTCAAGTTTCATTGCTGTTGTGCAGTTTTGTATTATTATATAGGTACATTGAACCAAACAAGTTGTGTCAGCTTGCAACCCATGTAGAATTACCCTCTTGTACCTTCTCCTTTTCTTGCCATTTTAACAACAGTTAACATTATGATTTGCAGATGTGATGTAAAATTATATAGGTTATGTTGGACATGATTTTGAGTTACTGATCAAACTGTGCAAAGTCTGTTTTCATGAATGCATTCAGTTCTTGATATTTTTCACACATGCAGTTTGCTTTCTGATGTTTTGCAGACATTATGAAACCCTTATCTGTGTGACAACACATTTATTGTGGCTTTCTCTGTTGTGTAAGAACACGATATCGTAGCCTAGTGTGCCAGATATGTACATTTTGTTGGAATGAGGCTCTTCTTAAACATTAAGAGTGCTCCATCTTATGTTTAGAGGCACTTCGTTAGGTTAGCATATTTAAATTCATAAACATAATCAGGTATATGATAGTCTTGACAACACAGCTGTATACAATGTAACAGCAGAGAAGAAAACTGATGGAAGAAATCTAAGGATGCAAATTCACAGAAACAAAGTTAAAAAAACGTTCTTTGTTTTGGGCTTTTCGGGTGTTTGTACACCAGGTATATTATGTTATTTTTAGATGATCCACTGATGTTTTTTGTAAGCCTACATTTGAAGGAGTATCTTTTGCAAAGTGAAGGTGATACATGGTTTGAGATCTGCACTCTTCTGGGATGTTACACAGAGTAGAGAGGTCAAAGAATTCTTGACACTTGCAGACAGGACCGATTGTCACAAAACGGCAGTCCGGAATTACCACTCTATGCTACATACTATCCCAGAAGAGCACATCTCATCTACCTCGCAGCGGAAGCTTGAATTCATGCATGATACATTATATGTTCTGGGAGAAACATTGCTTTCTTCTTCTTGTGTCATAAGTGTCTGAAAACGCAGGATGTATTCAGTGCCATAAGTTGAAATTTGTAATGCTTAAGTGCTAAAACACATCAGCTAGATTGTAGATGGGAAATGCTCACAGTAGCTTTCTTTACCTGTTTGAAGATTAACCAAAGTAATCTTTCAGCTGGTGGCCAGTTAGTGCCTCTGTCTTTGTGTCGTACCCCCATTAGAGCTCTTGATCAGATTTTAGTTTTTGTTTTGTCAATTGCTGTTTTGGTTTTCCTGGAGTGTCATCTCTGACAAGATGGTGGGTCTGTCTGTTGTCAAAAGTCTTGGTCCTCCTGTGTTCTTTGGATTTTACAATCTATGTTTCCACAAGTGCAGTACATCTGCAAGTTCTTTTAAATTATATATAACATTTAAGTTTTTCCTCACTGAGAGCAAACTTTTCTGCACTGCGAATACCAAACTGTGCTATTTAGGGTAATAATCAGTGGTTGTGAGAATCATATGAAACATCAGTACACTGTGTGTGGGGAGAAAGCAGAGATTTTTTTAATGTTACAGCAGGCAGTACTGGGCCTGAAACAGTTAATTTTTAACAATTTAATGACATTTCTTGGACACTTAACTGTCACAACGTGTGTTGATGCTAATGTAGTGAAAATTTTCCAGCTATGTAGTTGGAAATGCATTCCATATTTTTCATGCAGTAAACAGTCACTCTAATCACGCAAGCTTCTGGACAGGGTTGACAAAAAGCAGTGAATTACAGAGTTGTAGAATAGAAGTATTTTGGGATCACAGATTTGTTTAATATCTCCCATATGTTTGACCGACTCAGCTATCTTCATGGATACCATTTAATACTATAAAAAGGTCCTGAAGAATTATGTGTTTTGACTACCATAATAGCAGTAAGTACAAGAAATAAATAGAATATACCCTGATGCAGCTAAGACAGTGTAGTAGTAAAAACACCTTCACATGTAAATTATATGTTCCATTAAAATACATCCTTATTTGACATCTGTAGCATGCTGCAAATGTTAAAAAATGACATATCCCCTGATTTGCACATCACATCCCCCGATTTGCACGTGAAGTTTTTTTTAAATTTTACTCAGTTTACTATTTTCCTGCTTTTAGTTGTATCAAGATACTTGACATTTATTTCTTTTACTTGTTGTCATTGCAATAAAAACAAGTAATAGTCTTGAGGACCTTCTTATAGTATTACATGGTGTCCCTGAAGATGCCTGAGAAGGCCGAAACTCAGAGGAGGTATTACATACATTTGTGATACATGAATATGTACCTTGTTGGTTTTATTATTTGATGCAACTGGTGTACACAGTAAAAATGTATTACAGATTATGTTCTAGATTTTTTGGCATTCCCTGTTTCCTTATAAGTTCCACTGGCATATGCTAGTAATGACTACTTATTAAAAAATGTTATTTATGTCTCTGGGAAGGATAACACAACATGAATAATTGACAAAAAACATGCACACGTATTCAACAATGTTGTGGCACATACAGGGGAGAAGAGAATTGTGTACAGGTTTTTTGTGAAGAAAGTTGAAGGAGAGAGGCCACTTAGAACACCTAGGCATAGATATGGGATAATATTAAAGTAAATCTTAAATTTGTGGTATGGAAGGGTATGGACTGAATTGATCTTGCTCAGGATTGGGGTGGATGGCAGTGTGAATACAGTAAAAACCTTCAGGTTCCATGAAATACAAAGGACATCTTAATTAACTGTGGAACTGCTGGCTTATCAGGAATGACTCCGCTCCATGGAGTTTGTTGTTTAATTAATTAAGGGAAAGAGGCATGTATTGCTGAAGGATCATGAAGGCTGTTCATAGGTTACGCAGTGCAAATACATGTGGCAAGAACATTCATTTTGTCTGCTATCCCACAAAACCAGAATTTTAGTCTGACATAACACATGAAGATAATGTGTGAGGTTGTATACAGTGTGTTTGTCATTACTACTGTATGAGAAGAAAGGTTGTGTCACAAAAGCCATTTATTCCCCTGAAGTTCTGTTTGCCATACAGGTCATTTAAAGGACACCTTTTAGTGGCTAGTAGAATGTGAAAACACAATAGCAAGTAAAATTTTGGTGCATGAAGTTCCTTAGGTCAGAGCAGGACTCTGACAAGCCATACAACCATTCCTGACATGGCACCTTGCTCATGCTTTGTTTTTGTTGTTGGGCAGTTGTCAGTCTTCTGTCACCTACAACTGTAAGGGCAAGACCATCAGCAACCAGTTTCCTTGTAACCTCATTAGTTTAATCCTGGCCGCTTGCTCACATACACTTTGCAGGCATACATAAGTGCTCCATCAGCTGCATGGCTTTCATGTGTGTGAAACATGGCTGTGAAAGAGCGAATGAGAGGTGTGTGTAAGAGTGGCTCATGAGACATGCAGCATGTGGTGAATGTTAAGGTGGCTCATGTGTGAAAATTTGTAGGTGGAAGTAACCTCATATTATTAACAATGTATTAACATATCAGAACTTATTAATATTTGAAATTTGTGTTTTATGTAAGAACTAAATGTATTTAGAATGATGGACCTACTGAATATTGTGGTCAAGTGGTTAGTATTCATGTTCTGGATGTATGGGTTTCAAATCTAGACTCTAAGATGGCTGTCCTGACTGAAGTTTATCGTTTTGTTCTTCAGTCCCTTCAAGAAATTGCTAGATTAGTAACTGCAGTTGGATCACAACTTCTTCCTTGCAAGTCTTCAAGTTATTATTCACTGATCATCCTTCCATATCACTCTTTATAATCCGAACAACTTTCAGTCCCTTTATGTATGTATAATGCTGTATCAAAACCAAAAATTTGTTGACTTTATAAATGTATTAATACTGGCCAATAAGTAGCTTTATAATTTACTGTACTTTCGTTTTTTGATTGTTCTTAAAATATTCACTTTTTTGTGCAAGGCCTTCTTTAATGCTGTCTGTCTCGGACACCATATTCCTCATTGGTACTGGGGAAGAGCCACCTTAATAAGTCATACAGAATATTGAAGTTTGTTCCTGTCCACCTGATGGTGGTGGGTTACTGGTGCTTGGCTTTGCTTGAAGAGCTTTGTGCTAAGTGTTCTTAGTATAAACCATCATGCTGTGGTATTCACACCTATGGCATCAGGCAGCCCTCATCTTTGCCCTTTGTGTTGGTGACATTGATAGTCTCAAATATTGTAAGTAACAAATGTTGTGCCACATATCTGCTTTCATTTATGAAAGTAATAAATAATAAAAAAAAAAATTAAAAACAAAATAGTGTGTTGTGTGTCCATCACTGTTGGCAGCTGTTAATCCATCAGATATTGAAATCATTTGATTATGCGTTGTTTACAGTCGGTAATCCGTGAATTTATTTCAGGCTGGTTATATAAAAGTGTGAAAAAATTTTATATTTTGTGCTGTACATAATGCAGCCATAGCTGTAAAACACAGTTTCTTATTGAAATTGCATAAGATGTGGAAATTACAGAGATGTGTATGACATAAAAATTAATTCCTTAAAAATTGTTTTCTGACATGTTATCAGTGGCATTGATTTTTTTTCCATTTTTGTGATGACTGACATTTTTAAGCATTCCTCTTTAATAAAGATGTTCACTAACAAGATCTGTAGGAGATATTGCATCTCAGATGTTTATCTTCTTGATTACACCTTGCTTTTAACAAGTCTAGGGTTATGTGGAAAATGTAATGAAAATTGAATAGAAGGTGTTAAAAAAAACCAATAAAAGTAATGAGTGTACATTTTTTAATTATTTTTTTATTTTATTTTATTTTTGTTCTCATGCATCTATACAAGTGCACTAAGTTATTGTGGCAAAGTTGCTTTTTTAATTCAAAGTAAGTCTGGGGATGGCATCTTATAATTAGTGTTACTGCATTTCTGGACTGTGTTGTCTTAGTATTCTGAAGAGAACGTAACAGAACAGAGCATTTCAGATAAAAGATATGTGTCCCTCCAAATGTGAAAAGTGGGGGATTTGCATACTCAGTTTGGTCATTATACTAAACTAAGAGAATATTAATTTTTTGATGGGAATATTGATATTTATTTATTGCTAATGTACTATGGCATTTCGTGGAGAATGGTCATGCCTGGTCAGTCACAGGAATACAGTTTGATAACCCCATTCTTAGGTCCATTATTGGAGCAATGCAACATAACAAGAAAGTTAATTCCTAGTACTGAGTTTTTCTCTGAAGAATTTGAATTCCCATAACAAAATTGACCACAGCCACATTACACATCACGTGATTCAAGAGTAATTTTTTTTTTGGAATAAATTGATTTCTTTAAAAAAAAAAAATAATACTTTGGCATGAAAGTATGATGATAAATGTCACCATGAACTTCAACATTATAGAATGACTTTCTGTTTCACTGCACAAGGTTAAGTGAAATTAATCACTGTCTTAGAGCTGTTGTATTCAAAACTTAAGCCAATAAAGAGATTTAACAAGACAGGCAGTGTATGTAAACAGGATGTTATGACATGTTTGTGTAACCAGTGTTGCAATGGGAACACAGCAGTACATTTTGTGTGTATTGTTGAGATACTTGTCACTCTTAACAAAATAACAATATTTGATATTGCACAAAAATTATTCTATGGTTAATTTCTGTTGCTGGCAATGGTAAAGCATTCTTAGGTCGACATGTGAAGTGTTTGATGTTTTTATTGGATTTTAAGCAAGTTTGAAATTTCATAACAACTTTTCATGCAAGTCCCCATTATCAATTTTCACAGAAATCTGTCCAGTGGGAGCTGCACTGTTACATGGACAGACATACAGGCATACATAACAAAGCTACCAGGCAGTTTTTGCAATTATGCAAACACATCTACAACTAAGCACAACTAGCTGTAACATATTGCTCTACCTCTGAAATATTCTTGAGGTATGTGACTGTCTGTTGACACATTCTGCAAAGGATCACACAAGTGCAGAGTTGTGAAATGTTGTGGTAAAGAATGATGTAGCCTAGTGGAAGTAATAAAATTATTGCTATCAAATGGGTGAAACAGCAGCCTTTAAAAACGGTAGCAATATCCAAAAGATAGTACTTGAGATGGTAGGAAAAGACAAGCAGGATGATTTTGGAAGTGTGTAGAGGGATAAACAGCTGGCCAAATGATTTGTGAATTTGGAAGATTACTGGAAAGTGTTCCTGTTTGTTGCATGTTGTATTTAATACTAGGTTAATTTGCATTTATGGAAGGTATGTTTCTGAAAATTTTTATTAATCTTTCTTTCAAAAATAGATAACATTATACTATATTGTAGGGAAGTACAGAAGACTATAAAATTAAACTTTCATAGGTTAGAGTGATGACAGCAAACCTTTAAAGTGTGCAATGATGTGGTCTTTTTCATGCCATTCAATGTTTTGATCCTATATCAGGGAGAGTTAGACGTGGCCAAATGGTTATGAAAATCTTACTTTTGTGGTAAAGGCCATTTAGACTGTTTGTGGCAAAGTGGGCTCAAAATTGTGTGTGTCTTTCTTCATTACTGCACTGCCTGTATTTTTTCTTCATGTTATGGAAGCAAAGAACTGTGAATGTACAAAATTACTGGGTTGGTGATGGGATGATCTTTAATTCTCCTAAATAGAACTTTGATGAGATTGTGCATCACACCTCCTCGATTAAGGCAGTGGCTGCAGTGGTTGTAACACAAAGATGCCCTTTTTTTTTTGTTACATGTTTACAATCACTATAGTAAGTAAATAAACAAGCGTGGGAATGAAAGGTATATAGATTATGAATGTGAATAATCTGATGTAATAAATGTAATAAAAAAAACTATCTAAACAGTTTTGTGACACTAAAGTTAACAGAGCCATTTGAATGAACAGTTTCATGCAGATATTAGGATACATAACATTTTCTTTTAAAGGAATGCTCTCTATTAAGGTCCATACTTTTCAGATTGGAGGGACAACCTGCCATTTTTAATACATACTGTGGCATATTTATTTTATGTATATGTGAAAGGTGCACCAAACTGTGCACGAGGTTTGCATTTTAAGAGATTTGAAAGTAGGGAACTTAACAGAAGACCAAGACATTTTTGGGGTTTGAAAATATTTCTTAAGTAATTATTGCAAAAGACAATAGGATGCCAAGCATTTAATTCTTGTTCCTGATGCACAGTATGCCAGACAGGGCAGCTCAGTCAATATTTTGCCCAGGCTACCAGTTGGACGATCAGGTTTCAATTTTGAGCTGGGGCTGAGGTTTCTGTAATTTCTGCAGCAATCAGACTGGCTCTGGGATCTGCTAGCCTCTTATCCCAATGTTACTGGGGACTATTTCCCAGAGGTAAAGTGGTTGGGGCATGAAGCTGACCAGTCACCTCTTTCTAATGCCAAGATTAATGATTTGTGGGTCTATACCTTCACTGTGCTATACTTCTTCAAGGTTTGGTGCTTGTTTAAGTGCAGGGACACCATTATTTATGTCACCTTAACCACTGGAATCGAAGTCCAGGTTTTGGAGACATATGGCAGAGTAAGTTGTGATGAAAGGTGCAATCATACATCCATGCTGTCAGTGGAATTTGAACTCTTGGTTAAAACATTCGCCTCTCCTAATACTATTTACACTTTACATCACATGGCCACTGCAGTTTAGAAATTAAAATATTTTTTAAGTACCATAACTGTACAAAATCATATGACATAACATACAGTTATTTATAAGAACTTAGTGAAGTCTAACTGACCAGCCTGAAGGTTAAACTGTATTAATACCACTGCTTGCCATTGGACACAATTCTGAGCCAGTTTCATTCACATTTTAGTCTTACAACCTCTTTGCTGAATGTTCATCCTAATGTTACCCTTTCATCTTGTTGGTCTTCTAAATGAAGATTGTCCAAGATATTTGTACACTAAAATTTTTTATTCATACCTAGTCACATACCCAGTATGGTGTAACCTACTGGATATTACTATTGCAACAAAATTGTGTGACTGTCTTAATATCAAAACCCTTTTTCTCTGATATTATGAATTGTTTACTTCATGCGTCATAGGCCCAAATGTTTTCCTGAACTCTTTGTTTTCAAATAGTTGTATGTACTCTTCTGAAACATAACCAAAAAAACTTCTGTCTAAACTGTTGTTTTGTATATTCTGAGCATTTTTGAAAGCGTATATCCTGATAACATTTTTCACAATAAATGACAAAGTCTCCAGAATTGTGCAGAGCTATGGGCATTTAAATTGATGGACAATGATTTCCTTCTACGTTGGGATTCTCAAGGGAAGTGGACAGCGTTTATGAACATTACCAGCTAAACCATTAGGTGTAGGTAATATGTGTAGCTGTTACATGGTACACACAGTCATTAATGCAAACAGAATTAAATGTCAGTTACCATAATGTGTATACAGAATTACGTCTTCCATTCTTCATGCTCAATGGTTGGCATTACTGTGACTGTGTACTGTTGCAAATAGTTTTGAGATTGTTATGAATGTTACCAGCAGCTTGCATGATTATGCTGACAAATTGATGTCATTTGTGAATTTTGTTGGTACACACAGTCACAGGTGCAAAATCACGTTTTAGTCTTATTCTTACTTGTCCACAGAGGAATATCACATACAAGGAACCACTTTGTCCCTTGGAAACATCAGGTATTGATCAGTTTTTTAGGACATCAGTGTGATAAAATAGTGTCCAATTACATTGCATTGAATGCTGACTATTTCTGTATGCTTGTGTGGATCATCATTCAGTGAAGTAAAACAGATGTGGACTTTATTTATCCTGTGTCAAAAACTCATTCTTCATCTCTAATACCCTCTGTTTTAGCTATATATGTGCCATCACCCAATGGTTTAAATTAATGCAAGTGGCATAATCAAATTGCAGAGCTTAAAAATGTATGAAGTCCCGGTGTAAAGTTCACCAGTTCAACCAGCATGGTTGACCACTACATTGGGAAGTCATTACACACTTCTCTCTACTGTATGCAGAACTCCACCCACCCCCCCCCCCCCCCACCCCCACCGCACCCGACCCCCCGGCCCCTTGCCCCTGCATGCT
>Ga0131853_10004662_pt1 | contig 24580 bp, 12 predicted proteins | sample TergutLab28metaG_FD_92764 | JGI IMG/M metagenome (GOLD analysis project Ga0131853, IMG submission 92764) | Labiotermes labralis P1 segment gut microbial communities from Petit-Saut dam, French Guiana - Lab288 P1 (version 2) (version 2) | ecosystem: Host-associated > Arthropoda: Insects >...
AAAACCACATTATTGGATTAAAATGGATTTAAAATATCTCCTACGTGTTTCAATCCCTCTATGGGATCATCCTCAGGGAGCATAAAATAATGTAGGACTAAAGTTACTAAGATCGACTGTATAAGAGGTTATCTGGTGGCATGCTGTTTTGTTTATGTTATGTCCGTCTGGTTCGGCCTGTGTTCCTCCCCCGCTGTGAGTGCTAAATGGTTTGACAAGTATGTGCAATTAGTTGGTTTTAATAAATATTGTTATCACATTGCACGGTAATAAAATAAAAATAAAAAAAAGCAGCTTACACTTACAACCCACCCAGCTATTCAATCGATCGGCATGGCTTTCTCTCAGGGAATCTAAGTGGTGGAACAGTCACTATTAATATTATTTCCCGATGTTGACATATACAGATCTGTGTGATGTATGGATGCGCCCCTGAAAAAAATGTATTCACTGCTAGCTTTGTTACTCATACATAACTTTTCACTTCCAAGGTATAAACCAGACTCTTCTTGCGTTAGGTTTTCCAAAACTCGTAAGTTTCAAGTTCATCCCCTTTTAAATTTTCTTACTATACCCGATCGGCCAAATGTTAAATTTCGCTGCTCCCTAATAGGTCCAAAAATCAGAATTTTGAATACGTTAACCCCATTGGCTTTCATCTATGTAACGTTGTTCCATTGTCGTCGCTCGTGTGAACTCCTTCACACGTCTTACTGATTTCTTTTAGTGTCCAAGCGTGCCTAACATTGTAAATCTTCCCAGCAAGATTTAAGATGTCCCAAAAGCTGTCAATGTTTACAAAGTCAGTTTTTTTAAAACCTTCCCCAATCCATCAATTTTGACACTGACAAACATCGAAATTGTTAGCTCGCTACACCCGCCATAAAACTCTCCGTCCCTGTAAGATGTAATACTGAATATCTACAATTTCTCTTCCATCATAAACCAAACCAACAATTTAAACATTTCTGACCTATCTACCAATGTACAGTTTTGACCCTTAGTAAAGGACTTACTCCCTATATCGGATATACCCTTGTGTGCTGTTGAGCCTACAGCTTGAGAATGAACAGCACAGAGTCGTTGCATACTGTGCCTGAAAGAATCCGCGGCTAATCATTGAGGTTTCGTAAACAATAGATTTCTTCCACCCTCAGTTCTTCGTTAGATATAGACAGACATTCGAAATGCAAAAATGAAATAAAAGTTTTTAGTCAAATTGAATAATTTTGGGGTTTCCTTTATATTATGTCTAAATATTGCATGTTCTGTAGAATGTAACAACAGCTTAAAGTGCAGAGTGGTGTTCAGTGAAGTGGACAAAGCTCTAAAGGTTTTCGAGGAAATAAAGAATTGTAGGTGTTAGAATTTCTATTTCTGGTGGTGGTGGTGGTGTTGGTGGTGGTGTTGTTGGTGATGGTGTTGGTGGTGGTGATGGTGTTGGTGGTGGTGGTATTGGTGGTGGTGGTGTTGGTGGTGTTGGTGTTGGTGGTGTTGGTGGTGGTGGTGGTGTTGGTGGTGGTGGTGTTGGTGGTGTTGGTGATGGTGTTGGTGGTGGTGTTGGTGGTGGTGGTGATGGTGGTAGTGTTATTCCCTGCAGCGTTAGACCCAGCAGTCATAAATTTGAAATAATAAACGTTGTCAATTCCTTTAGTCTTCACTCACAGTAACGTACAAATCTGAAAGAAAGTACATGAAAAATTATGCAAAGAATGGCTTATTTTTGCAAGGGTGTTGGATTTAAGAAAGAGATAACTTGCTATTGCGAGCTTAGCAAATAATCGTGAAAAATCAAGATCTTGTTGTTTGCAAACAGTGTGTGTTCTATACGTCCTCCAAATGAACTGCAAAGGATAACAAATGAATTCAGAAATTCTAGTGGCATAAATTCCCTGTTATTTGATGTTAGTACGGTTATCCAATGACATAACTTAGGATTGTGTATGGTGAAAAATATTTTCTGAATACAAAATTTTATTTAGGCAAATTTAAGTTTTGAATATAAGAATAAGAGTAAAACTTACCATAGTTTTATATGAAGGAAACTGATTAATTTTCAATAACTGTAAGTTTAAGTCCAACTTTCATGGTTACATGTTCGATAGCATGCGGACCAGTAGTTCAACAACTGGTGTTAAAATGTACATGGTCTATTCTTCTATGTTACCAAAACTTTCCATGGTAATGAATCTAATGGATTTGACCTTCAAAACTATCACTATTCTTTTGTCTTATTCTATTTGTCTTGGGTCATTTACAGATACCGTATGTTCTGCAAGATTAAGCAACATCGATCTCTCCTCTTACATTCTTAATCCTCACAATGAGGTACGCATCACTGCCTGGCAATTCACTAGACCGGAATATTGTATAAATTCTCCTTTGATCATAACCTTTACATATAGCGATGTTCACTGAATTGTGCAAAGTGTGAGGCAAGGCAGTAACAGCAGAAAATTAAAAGATATGCTAGCACTGGTTGTGATTGCCGTTTATTGCCAGTCTCGGCTCGACCGTTTTTAATGAGGCAATTTTGGTCTTTGTACAAGTAAACAGAGCAGAAATTTTATGTAAGACTGAATAGACGTGAAAACTGAAAGTGAAAGATTAAGAAAAAAGATGGTATGTTAGACTTTACTGTAGGAGCTCTTTGATTGGTGAACTAAGGGAAGTGGCTGACTTTATCAATAGATTTTAAAATTTATGCACGTACGTGTAACAAAGAAACATTTATGCATAAGTGTAAATAAATAAATAAATAAATACAATGTATACAAATTACTTATATGTAGGCGTCATGTTATATGCACAGTACAATAAAGCCTTACACCTAAAGAGATCCGGATTTCAGTTAATAGAAAAGTAGATCCTATTTTAAAAAAATTGAAACTTTCACTCAATTTCACAGAGCAAGATCCTTCTTGAGAAGCTGAGGTCGATCCAGCAGTCAATAAATTCCCTCTCTTGTATGAAACGTAATAATTTATTACAGATACTCTAACTACGCATGTATGTAAGATTGAAAGCTTGTGTGTGTGTGTGTGTGTGTGTGTGTGAGTGAGTGTGTGGTAACTTTGCATTTTTGGAAGAATGCGCGACAACACAAATTAAAGTAGCCGAATGCATTAAAAGGATGATTTTGAGCGGTGACCTGAAAAAGGTGTAGAAACAGTAGAAATGTAAACACGGACGGACGAAAAAATAACGAGTATTTTACAGCATTACAACCTGCATGGTAAGTAAATGACTTAATTAACTAAATAACCTCGTCGTGCATGAATTCTGAGGTCGCCAACCAATAAACTGCTTAGATTTGTGGAATTATATGTATCATTATTGAATGACGAAAACTTTCACTTTACGCTGTTCTTTGCCAGTAGAAGCCATTCTCCAAATTGACGCCCTGTTCCCAGTTTCCCTCTTCAATATTATCATCAAATCTACAGGTGGTTGTCAATTGTCGTCTCTCTCATTAATGTTTTATAATTAAACACCTTATTTTAAATAGGCTAAAATAAATTACTTTTTGGGTTGAATATCTAATATTTTTCACCCTACCTCAATCAGGTTTGCCGGTATAAGATAAGTAACTAATGACATATTGGTCTGTAGCCTACATAACAGCTTTTCGGCAGGGCTTTTAATGGTTTTAATCAAGGCTCATTTACTGAGGAATCAGCTGTATGCAAGCTTAAAATGTCTTCCGTATCGTATTAACGCTTCAAAGGGCGAGGTTTGTCTAATTACGTGCAGGCAAGTCTACATAAAAATTTATTCATACTTCACAGCAAATGTTGCCCGTGTCCTTCAAAAGGAAGAACCTGTTAATATTATTTGGGGAAATAAAAATTTTTTGTTTTGAAGGTTATATGAATCACAAACGAACTATGATGAGATCCAATTTCTAAATGTTCCAGAAAGTGGCATGTACATTTACCATTGCGCTTTAAGTAAAGAAGCCCATGTACATGTAGCTACTCCTTGAGTTAGCTCTACTGCTTATTCACAATATTAAGCAAATCTGTCGGTAGGTCACAGCTCTAATCGTTCACGAGTCAATTTCATTTCTGTAACCTAAAATTAATTCGGTGAAAGACTAGAAGAAACAACTTAAAGATTTTGTCACTATATTGGGTTCTCGAAAATGTCCAATCAGAATGTGGGGTCGTTCCAGCCTCTTCATCAACGGATCCCGGGGTTATGACCCTGAGGGAAAGTGGCCGGGTATTGAAGTAAACCACTCGTATATATATATATATATATAGTGCCACGTTAAAAGTGAGTGTGGCTTTAACTGTAGACCCCAGTGGGTTTCCATAGCGTGGTCACAGAAAACTTACTATTTTTAGGCTGTCATTGCGGCCTTTATGTTCTTTGGAACGTAGTTTAAAGGTGGCCAGAACAAGAGATGAGATAGGGCTAGGTGAGTAATGAGATAGGGCTAGGTGAGTAATTCATAACATTTTCTGACTGTTGGTTTTGAAGGAAAGAGGTTTTTTTTGAGTCGCAGGCTTACATGGCCAGATTACATACATAAGAAAAATTTCGTCATCAAAGGGGTTGTGGGGTACGTGAGCTGAATTCATCTGTATCGGGATGAGGTCAATGACATTTCGAGTTCCATAAATCACGCAAAATTTTCCTCTCAGCTTCCCAGAATATATTTTGCTCCAAGTAGTTGATTGGAAATATCTAAAAACCGTGTTCGTTTCTGCTTCTACCTTCAAAGAAGTGAGTTTAGATTCTTTCGGTATGATCTGATACGCGATTTGTTATTTTACCACAGAACTCTGTAATTCAAATAAAGAAAAAAGGTGCTGTAAAATGTTGCTCAAGTGATGCCGGTAGAAGTGGAGAGAGTGTGAGATTTGGGGGAATGAATCAATGCGCCATCAGTCTGATGTGAGGGGAGAGGAAGACCATTGCTGTAACACGAGAGTGAGAGGAGCGTGAAGGAAGTGAGACGGATAGGCCTGGCTCCATCAGGAAAAAGACGAAAGTGGTCTAGCTTCTCGATCTCCCAAGGGAACCATTGTATCAGCAGTGACGGGCCTCCAACTCCTCTTTCTCGAGATGGACTCGCATCGCGCAAGCCCCGGCGCCATGATTGATACCATCCACTTTCCCAACCCTTAAAAGTCCTTTTGCTCTCTACCAAACTCCATCATTCGACCTTCTTGGAGCGGCGGAATGTTTCCCTACCTCCCACTCTTTTTAAAATAAACGCTCACATAAGCTTGCTAGATCCTGAATGTAGTGCACGGATCGCGATGTTGAATTCATAAATAGTATCTCCTGTACCATAAGAGGAAACAGTAGGAATGGTAAGACATTAGCCAGTCCGAATACAAGGATATTGCTAGTCGGGGGGTGGGGGACTGAAACCAGCAACGTTTTTAAAGTTCTTGTGACGTGATATTACTTGGAGATGTAGAAAGGAAGAAACTGGTTGGGAGACCTTGAAATTGGTATAAATGCAACACGGATTAAATGTGATAGCGGTGTTTATGTAGTTTTATGTCTAATACAGTACAGCACAATGCAATAAGGCCCTAGCACACTACCCCCGGGACTTCTACGATATAAAGCTGTACGTTCATAATTTCATGATAGAATAATACCTGTTTCGACACATACCTTTTATTACGCACTTCACTTTCATCCCACCCATGTTTTCAGACCATTTTCTATTAATTTTCCCAGGTACCACATTTCACTCTCTTCTGAAATATATAATTTTTAATTTTATACAATAAACTATCGCAATAAAATTTTCTGTGAATAAATTCTTTACATCAAACTTAGACGTCTCTTCGGTATTGTACATTTTCAATTATATGCGTTTTTAAATTATTATTTTTACAACAATAGTTTAAGAGCTTTTATTGGCATTTTAAGCCTGCATTTGTTCAACTATTAAATTTGGAATTTGTAGTATAAAGAACCCTTAAATATTAATATAATAGAGAAGGTTTTCCGCAATAAAATCTCAGAAGCCCACATTAGAAGCAAGCAATTAATTATATTCACACCAAAATTACGGGAAGGCAATAAAGTTTTACAGCATGCATACAGTAACTTATTACTTTGCCGTAGTTTTGCGAGTCATTTCCTAAACTAAGAGCTAATTATCTATTGAGGTTTCTATTTTTAAACCTGTATTGTTGTAGTAGACATCGTGAAAGAAATATAACAATAAAATCAACAATGATAGAATTTCTTTTATACACACGTTTAATACAATATTAACGGACATTTACACATAGAGACAAACCATTTTAGCAAAAAGGAGAGTAGAATGTTTTCTATTACCGTAAAACTTCTAAAGTAGATTGGATTCCTTGCCTTTTTCTAGATTTAAAAAATGTGCACATATTTCTTCATATTTATATCAAGACAACACAGTCGCGAAGTCATCCTTCTCACATCCCAAATAGTTGTACATGAAATAACATATTTACATTCATATTTACAATTAACATCAAGTAGGCATTTGCTCCTGCAAATTTCTCAGCTCGAGCCCGGTTTATGGGACGCTTGTATGTAACTTCATAAAGCCCTTCAAACCACAAATCACCAAATGTCTTTTAAGATAAAATAAATATTAATTTTCTGTTTCGTATAGTCTTTCGGAAAGGAAATTATTGAAGTAAAACTTTGTGCCAAGGAACGGGACACCGGCCTTCCATCTGATATACGTTCGCAATGGATAAAATATGTCAGTCAAACACAACAATACTAAATTCAAGACATATAATGTGCCAGCAGGGCTACATATTTCGACTCTCACTGAGTCATCTTCAGGCCCTCATGATACAGATCCAAACAGAGAATGTACTATGGATTGTGGGATCCCCAACGCTCACAATATCTGTAGTGAATGACAAACAGTTATTCATATTCACTCTCATTGTCATTTACTACAGATGACTCAGTGAGAGCCGAAACATATAGCCCTGCTGTAACATTATATGTTTTGTATTTAGTGTTGTTGTGTTTGACTGACATATTTTATCCATTGTGTTCTATAAACACTTCGGGATGGAAAACATCAGATTTAAATGATATACGTTCAGTTTATCTTGTACGATGGCCCACTGAGTTCTTCACCTACACACGTCTCTGAACGGTAAGAAAGCCGATCAAGCTAATACTGCTGCTAAAGATAAATACCAATAGATCCATACTCCGCATATCTCCAACGAAAAGTGATGTTTCTTCCTCCAGTCCTATTCCCGGTAGTCGTCTAACCATTCTGCGTAAGCGGCTGTTCATATCGACAATTCAAGCGCACTGAGTTGTTTTTTAAAAGTCGCAGGAGGATAAGAGTAAACAGAAGAGCGAGCGCAACGAAATAACCTCAAGCTGTGTCATCCCCACCATGTTTATGGTTTCTTTCCGTCGTCTTAGTATAGAATTTAATTTTTTATTTCTGAAAAAAATATCCTGTTCCCTTTCTGCAAAATTCGTCAGATTTGGGGATTTAGCCTAGAGCAGATGCCTGCTCGAGTGTTGTGAAGTGCAACGACTACAAAAGTAGACTTTCTGTGGTACTACGTTAGAAGTATAAATAGTCATTAAAAAAAATAAATTAAATTCAAGTGGTTTTTCCTTTATCATGTGGAGGAATATTATTTTTATTTCAACATTGTAGTGTTACACTCCGAGGAATTAGACTATTTGTCTATTTTGTGATTCAATCGAATATTCAGAACAGTAATTTTTAATTCACATCTCCCTTGGACCGACGATTTTCACACTTAAATTATTTCTATACATAGTTCCACATGTGAACACAGGCTTAGAGAGACCTTGAAGTGTTAAGTTGAGCACAGCGAGCCTTGTAGATGTTATAAGTGTATAATCATAGTCAAAGATTTCACACATTATTGAAATATGAGTAAATATATGAGATCACAAATTGTGAGAACTGTGAATAGTAACACTGCTGCAGTCTGGTGAATGATTTTCATAATTTTCGGAAAAGCGTTCCATCCAACTTTGGATGGTGGCAACAGTCAGCTTTGGAGAGTTGTTAAGAGCAAAGCTTGCCACACGGAACTACACTCCAGAAGATACAGTTTTAATAATATTATCTTTATTATAACTTTAAAGAGGACAATATCACCGTGGCCATTAAAATTCAAAACACCAAACACTTGAAGAGTTTTTTTTTGTGTAGATGGTAAACGTGATCTTCAGAAGCAATATTATTACGCTTAAGTCCAAAAAAAAAAGAATTATATCTGTATTATTTATTATTGGCACTTCAAAATCAATTATTCTTTTGGATTTGTTGTAAGCCCCTATTTTAGGCGTTATAAGAAGTTACATGGTGTCATTTACAACGCCTTGTACATCAACCTCAAATCCACCTTCATTTAGTATAGTACAGGTATCATGTAAGTCAATAAAAACAACAAAAAATCACAAAGTATTTTAAAAACGTACTAAACCCTTTAAAGACGAAGGGCAGACTTCTTTATTTAAAGAACCAGTTCGTACCGCGCAGAAAAAAAATTTTCATCTCGGTTATAATAACCAATCAGTGTATGATGTAAGTGGCGCAAGTCGCTGTTTTTTCTCAGCTAAGCACAAAACACAAATACAGTGTGGGCAGAGCGCACAGTTGTTGAATGTTAAACTTTTTGGTGCATCACTTAACCAGTAGGCTTTAAAAGGTTTAAAATCAATAACGTTTTTTATACTAACTCGAACATATAATAAAATGTTGTCAGGCTAGCAGCAGCATCAAGTGGCTGAATGACGAGTAAACCAAAGTTTCGAAGACCATCTTTGTCCTTATAATCAGGGAACTGACGACTTCCGAAATCTGTAGTCATTTCCTTGATGACGAGAAGAGAGATGGTCCCCAAAACGTTGGTTTACTTGCCATCCAAATATCTGAGGTGGCTGCTAACCCGAAAAAAATTCATTGAGTTTGGTAGCCGTGAAATTTTTAAATTGCATGACTAGGATTTTATTAGGTTCGTATCGCCGAAACCCGGAGTCTTTCCCCGGGGCCAATCCTCTGTTGTTTGTGCCAGACAAAGTGATATTCCGGCAGAATTTTTCAAGTTATCACTTCACCAACGCTACGTACTCCTCTCTCGTCATTTTTTTCTCAGGCCGAAATGTCAGGGATTCAGTCTCACCCTGCAGCTATTAGCTAAATATTTCACTTTGTAATCCTTACAAATATCTAACCTTTTTAATCCATCTGAACTCGCTCCTATATGCAGTGAAGTAATTTATGCCTACATCTTAATTTTTTTTACTCCGTGCTCATTTTTCTTGTTAAATGCTCAATTAATAATTTCATATTAGATGTAGAAAAATATCATTCTAATGGCGAATATGGTGGTCGCGGTGCTCACGCTCTTATCATGACATCTACATGCTAGATTTGAATATCGCTTGAAGCATGGGGCTTGTGCTTTTGTGACGCATATTCTGCGTGGTCCTGCGAAGGTGACAATTGTGCGGTATACCTAGTCCCCACCTATGGGGTCCTGTCTCACACGTGAACATTCCGAAATGTTTACGTGTACAAAAATCAAGGCGGAAATTGAAACAAGTTACAGTTTTAAAGACAAGACGTAATTTAAAACATAATATGCTACTTTATGGTTAGCTGATATTTAACCTTTTGGCGCCGGAATTATTTTTTTTAATTTTAGCACACCCTGTTTATAAAATGTGAATAATACAGGAACCAAATATGTTAGAATTATAAAAAAAATTGCATTTTGAAGAAAAAAAAAGGAGAGTATATACCATGTTTAAAATATTCAGTACATATATTTGTTGAATAAATATATAAAATGCAACTGTAGAGGTTAGCGGTGGGGTACGACCACTATAGTTGACATTAGTCTTCAAAAGGTTAAATGTCTTTGAGAGTTTGTTGAAAATATTCAGTTTTTGAACGGCGGATTTTTAACCATTAATTCTACTGTAAAGAAAATAATATAAAAAAAAATTTAGGCTAAATTGTAACTGATGTAACATTCTTAGTTCCTTCCGGTGTAATTCAGTAGTACTTATATTCTTATGTCCGACATAAAATCTTTCCAAGTCTGCTGTGATTAATAAATTATGTTTATATTTAATTTGTAGTACGGATCACAATTTTCGGCGTACCGTAAAACTAGCACCAACTTGTGGTTCAAATACGTATTGCAATCAGGCATGAGGCAGGAATGCATGCAAAATCAAGCCGGAGTATCAACCACAGATGGGAGAAACTAATCTCAACAAATGTAATGTACAGACCATCCTGAAACAAAAGTGTCTCTCGGAAGGGCATATAACTTCCATTTATATTTAATTACAATGGATCTTCCTTCAAAATATGCTGATAGTTCATATGCAAAAAATGTCTTTGTATATAAGAAACCCAATATCTATTTTCGATAAATGTGTTACAGCTCCTTGAGCGTAAAAAACTCATCATTAAGGCTTTTTAAGCGGCATGGAGGGATACCTCCTTATCTCCTATATTTTGGGACAAAAAATTGATGTTCACATTCACGCGTCCTTCATCTCACTAACAGCTCTAATTTCGTAGAAAACTGGGTGCGGCCCAGGGCCTGTCTTTTTGATTTTACAAAAAAAAAATCCTTCTGTTGGGTTTCGAAAGTACGTCTTTCGATCAGTAGCCAGCTACTCGATAGACAGAACTATTCCGGCCCATTTGTTACCTGAAATTCATTTTAATATTATATTCTCATTTAAACCTAGGAGTTGTAACGTTTATCTTCTGCTGATATTCTATGATCGTAATTTTTTTCTGTCTCGTTTCCTCGTTTCATGCTAAAGGTCTCACCTAATGTGTTCTTTTTTGTTTAATAATCTCGACAATTTTTGGAGAAGAATACTGATAATGAAATACATCTTAACGTAATTCTCTCCAGTCCTCTGTTATTTTACCTCTCCCAAGTCCTAAATTCTTTCTTAGCACAGGGTTTCAAAACCCCTAATTATGTTCTTTCCTTACAGTCAAACAACAACCTTTATACCCATGCACAAGCAATACTATTACACTTATTTCAACGTGGTGTTTGTGAAAGGTCAAAGAAAGTAGCTTCGCCCTGTATAGGAAATCAACTTTCAGTTCTTGTACATGTCACAGAGAACCTTCTCCATTGGAGTGTTTCCTATGGTACGTTGGAAGAAAATCTGTTCGATGCGTCCTGTGGTAACGTGCCGAAGCAATGGCAGCATCAGGAGCAACCTGCCGAAACGTGCGGCCTGTCCAGGGTATTGTCCCCTAGTGTGCTGACCCAGCATCACTTGTGCCTGATCCTGTAAGTTCTCTACCTGCGCCGGATCCTTCAGTCCCCTGGTCTCTGCAACACAAATCAGACGGTTACTAAGATTGTTTATTAGAAATAGCGCAATTAATAAAATCAGTTAACTCAGTAGGCTAATAAGCTTCTTTTACCAAAACCTTCCAGTGGACAGGATTGCAATCCAGTTCAGTCTAAATAACATTCTCCCAGCCGATTATATTGCAGCCAATTTTAATCATATCCCCCAGCTCATTTTGTGTCATCCAAGTGGCGGATTACCAACAGATAGACCTACCTCATAAATATAAATTTCTTTCTCTTTTTTCTTCTTTTCCTAAGAAATCCTTTACCGACAGAACGAAGAAACATGGCTCGGATAAAAATAAGAGCAAATAAGAGAATAATATTATCTGCAGATTCGGAAGAACAGTAATTAAAACTCTAAGAGGCTCATGATGATACTAATGGCGACAGTCTCTCTAAGAACAATTATTTTGTTAGAATTCAGTCATCTCATTCACGGTCTTTCAGGTTAAACATTGCACCAAGTTTAACAACTAAAATATGAATTTTTTTTTATTCTAACAGTGTGTAAACTCCTATCAGTGCCATGGATTTGGTCATTCCACATGAAACGGGTTTTTAGTTTAAGTGTTTATTAAATAAGTTCAATGGTTTGTGGTAACACCCTGCGTGTCTTAATATACAGTGGAAATTTTTCATAATTTTATGTTAGTTGCTCCTGTACGTGCTAGATATTTATCATGTATCAGCCTTCAGGATCCTCATTTGAACCCGCAGGTCGTGATCGAGTGCCCGGAAATCCTGTTCCATACTCATAGGATCCTATGTTCAAACATGGCACAGCGAATAGCTGACCTGATCTATATGAATAACTAACTCGAATTAGGTTACCCTGTCATCACTTTTTAATCATCTGAAAATTGTACCTTACAGAAGTAGGCAAAGCTACTGAGAACGTCGTTCAACAAACAATAAATATATCTCACCAGAACGAAAGAGGACGATTGCTTTCAGGCAGGCAAACTCAGCAGGATCAACCCCGACCGCCTTAAACCGCAGCAGTGTGTCATTCAGGATACGGATGTCTGTAGCGACCTGGCTGTCCTTGCCATTTGGCACCCCAGCAGCATGATCAGACACAGAGAAGAGAGGACTGGACTCCAGAGGCATGCACCACTGAACGGCGTTCAGCAGGAAGAGCTCGGCCCACGCTTCCTCCAGAAGGATCACCTGAAAGGAACGAAATAGAATCGAAATGACGTCCACTTTTATCCGAAGAAGTCGCCGATTCTAAGGACACCATGTAGCAAACTCAGCAACTACTAGTATCTCCTTGGAGAAAGATGCTTCTTCAAGAGATAATACCTTATCACTCCACCTTGCATGGAAACAGAAATTTTACTACCCAGAACATTATTCTAGGTCAAAAGAGTAGTGGATCAACTTTACATCATTAAGACATAACATGATGTTTTAAAATACAATTTTACTTGTTATTCCAAATGGTGTCTTCCTTCAAGATTTTCAACCAAACTTTCTTGTAATTTCCTCTTACATTCCTGATACATAACCCACATGTCTGATCTTTCTTCATTTTTTGAATCCTGAAATTGAAAAATATATTATAACGCCCCTCATTCCTTTCAGCTTCCGGTTACTGATCGTCTCTTAAGTTTAAATCAGAATTTCAGCATTCTTTCTAAAATAATCTCAATATATACCCTTCCTCTAATATCAACGATGCAGTTTCAAATCACAATGAACCAAGTGTATGGGAAAAGTTAAGATTTTGAACATCTCAATTTTACATTCTTAGATCGAGCATTCTCTAAAATCCGAAATACCTAGGCCTATATTCCTAGTAAAAAAATTATGAGTAATAATTTAACAGTAAAATTATTTCTAAATAATTTATATATTGCATGTACTTGGATGAAAAAATAAAGGAGTATGAAATTGGAGGGGGATGTTGGAAACAAAGCAGAGATAAGAAACGATACAAGATTTCAGTAGGTAGAACTCTAGAAAGAGAAACTATGGATTTAAAATATTATGGAGGATTTTATTAAAATGAATCCTAAAAAATAAGATGGCAGATTGTGAAATAGATTTCAGTGATCTCAAGATGGACTCTTGTTATCACTGTAAAGAACCGTATGTTTCAATCAAATGTCAAGATCTTCTTGACTAACTGCATAAATATCATTTTATAGACGGCCCTGTTGCGTGGTAATATTTAGTTGTTTAGTTGATTGGTTAGTTCGTTTGTTAGTAATAACATTCTGATCATAAAATTGTTCCGTTCCATCGGCAAATACGTATTTGTGACAAATTTAATAGCTTTACGATCACAGGCAACCTGCATCATCCTTGATTTGATCTCATATGAATATAAGTAACAGTCAAAGGTCAAGTTAATCTACCATGAAGGTTCAGAGGAAGAGTAGATGTATAACTCCACTCTTTCTTTAACCTTGGCGTAGTATGGGGGTGGGTGGTTAATGCCACGCCTCGTCCAATCTACCCGCAGGAATATGAATATCAGCATGGAATATAAATATTGAATTTCTTGTTATTACATTTTCTTTATTGTCTTTTAATTTACCATGGTTAAGTCCAAAAATTTCCTCGTTTTATTACTCCCAAGCATACAAATTTTATGCAGGATTTAAAACTCTTACGGTGGTGAAGATTCATATCCTAATATCGAGAGTCAAAGTTATGGTTTTGTCCGGTTGTTGGGTAGCAAAGGGATGGAAATATACGGCGATCATCTTCAGGCTTAAAGTTTTCGCTCACCTGAAGTTTTAAAATTCTATTAATAGCACAAAAAACTACAGCACTCATCTTAATGTTCAATATATGTTATCAGAGCGACCAAGTTTTACCTCCATGTAAAAGAACACAAAGAATATTATATTTAATCATATTTATACATTACTATACTTACTTACTCCATGGTGCAGAGTCCTTCTTGAGAAACTAACTGGTTTGCAGCTAGTCAAGGAATTCCCCGCATTTCACGGAATCCGAAAGTTCATTACCGCACTCACAAGCGTCCGCCACCTGTCTCTATCCTGGGCCAGCCCAGTCCAGTCCATATACCCACATCCTACCTCCTGGAGATCCATCTAAATGTTATCCACCCATCTACGCCTAGGTCTCCCCATTAGTTTCCTTCCCTCCGGTTTCCCCACCAAGACCCTATACACACCCCTCTCCTCATCCATACGCGCCACATGCCCAGCCCATCCCATTCTTCTCGATTTTATCACCCGCACAATATTGGGTGAGGAGTACAAATCATTTAGCTCCACATTACTATACTACTTAATACAAATATATTACTACTTACTTATATTTTCTTATCATTGACGCATATAACTTAGGAAAGTTTTGAAACACCTTCTACAAATTTCTAAATAAATTTTTACACTTTTCTACCCGTTTGACTTCTTAACATTCCTCACACCACTTTCCAGTTATAGTCCATAAATTATAGTATAATTTATCACTAAATACCGACATAATGTGTGTGAGTACGCGTATAAAATTTATTCAGAAATATGTATTACTCGTAATAGTGAAGAAGAGGAGCAGAAAATGGCAAAAATAGAAACCGTTTGAGGAATATAAGTCTTAAACCTTCTCGAAAAAGATCCATAGAGCTCATGTTAATTTAACTTGATTTTAAAATGCCCCTAAAGGATTGAGTATTTGTGCCTATACGTACTCCCGTCTATGGTCAATTTATATCTAGTTCCAGAGAGCCATCAAAGAACATGTCAAAAGAAAGCCTAGGACTAGTTTAGTCACGTTAACCAATGGCTTTGTGGTCTTATGGCAAGGTTATCGGTTACTACTACACGTGTTTCCAGGGCTCCCCTGTTATCAGCACAAGGACCATCATGAGAATGAAAACTTCTCTATGACAATTCTGTGTCGAAGTTTTCGTACTGACTAGATATATTTAAAACTTTCGTCTGGAATTTAATATTCAATCAGTGGATGAGTTATTTGTGGAAACAGTAGCTTGGGACAGGATTTTACAAGTTTTACAGTTTTATTTTCAATGAATGTATCAGTATGGAGATATTGCTAAGAGAGCAGCAAAGCCATGCAGAGTTTCAAGAGATGGAGCTTATGTGTGTATTACCTGATCCCGGAACGGAAGCCTAGCAAACGAGGGCAGATTCTTAGCCCATTTTACAGCCATGAAGAGCAGTCGAGCCGACGTTTCGTACACTGTCTCTTGGATCGGCGGGTAGATGGCCGCCGGTTCTACAGGACGCTGCTGAGAAGCCAGAGAAGAAACTGTGGGCGTCGGTGCCGAGCAGGTTAATGTACGAGGAGTAGGGGGCAAAGTCTCCTCGTTGGTTACATCTATACTGTCCTCTGAAAGAAAACATTTTTTAAACTCTTAACAAGTAAATCATTCAAATGGGAATAGTTACACATTTGAGATTCGAAGAGGGTGGTAGTGGACCCTGCCAGAATCGTTGGCGTTGTGCCAAACAAATTTGAGCAACAGAGAGGTACAAACAATAAAGGCAGAAACAGAAAGGGTGGGAGGGAAATAAATCAAAAAAAAATGCGCAAGAGAAAGAAGGCAGTATGTAAAATACATATATTCCTTGTGAAGCAAGGTCCAAATTGTTGCCATTGGTGGTTTTGTTTACTTCTCCGAGGCAAATTTCGGAATAGTAACTTCCACATTCATTCCAAATTACCATCAACCAGACATTCGATGCTATATAATCTGAGGTACTAAGAGCACCTTCAAATAATCTACAAATATATACAGGGTCTTTCTTCGGTTTAACGAGGCGAAGACGTGAAGCCACTCATTTCCGTCTAGTTCCGATGTTAAGAACAGGTGGAACAAATCTCCATTCCTGCGTATGCCTTCCTGCTGTGCACTCAGACACCTCTGCCTTTACGATTTTACTTAATATTTCCATAATACCAAGCACCAAGCCTAAAAAGACCGGAGAAAATTTTCGGTTTTGCTAGCTAGTGTCATTGCGTACTACATTAGAACTGCAGTGTCAGAATTTCGATGTTAAAAGGCATAAATATTCTGCGATTAAAGGTTTTTAAAAAATACGTCGTATTAATAACATTCTTAACGAGTGTATTTTATTTGTAATTGCTCAACTTAGTCGGTATGGATACAGAACAGTGAAACTAAGAGGTCCTTCAGATTAGAAGTTTATCTTAAGACAGAAGCAGTGCCGAATTCCGAAAGTAGTACTTTATTAACATTAAGACGATGGACAAAGTCCAAAGAAAGAAAATTACTTCACTAAGTTATACACCAAATTCAGGGTCTAATAGGGTGGAATTATGGCTGAATTGCTTGAAAAGACAGTTCGATTTTCAGCGGATATTTTATTAAAAAACGCTGATTCCATACTGATTCTGGTGTTCTCATTTACTCCTATCCTACGCGCAATGTGGTCTTTTTCCTCTGTAGCAAAAAGTCCAGGGCCTGAACACGATGGCCTACATCCACGTACTACAGAAGATACGAATGAATGGTGGTATAAGCCTACAACCCATTACCCAAATGGTATCGTGTTTAATTAAACACAAGGACATTTTTATCTTTAATTTATCTTAGTACTTATATATTTGTTACCTCAATTTATGTTGTACAGTGAATAATTCAGTAACATTAACAAATAAATTCTGGTGGCCTAAAGGTCACCTGAGGCTCAGGATGCTCCAGAATTAACTGTACATCCCTCAAACTGTCCGTGCCCCTAGTTTTCCTCTTACGTACGTCCACACCGTAAAGGCCTACCCTTCAGTTTTCAATGATGGCATTTTCTAGATATTTAGAGTTCCATCTGATGCGATTGCTTTCCCCGGTACCCTTTCCTTTTCGTACTGCAGAGGATTCCCTTAGTTACATTATTCATCCCCCAAGGAACAACAATTAAATACCTGGTAATTCACCTGGATCGTCGGCTGATATGGAAACCACATATTCAAAATAAACGCAAGCAATTGGGTCTACTGTTGCAAAGGATGTACTGGATTATAGGACGTAAATCCAAGCTCTCCCTGACCAACAAATTACTTATATACAAAATCATACTAAAACCCATTTGGACTTACGGTGTACAATTATGGGGAACAGCATCCCAATCAAACATTGAAATATTACAAAGACTACAGAACAAAATTCTCAGGATGGCGACCGACCCACCGTGGTAAATACCCAACTATATGCTACACACTGATCTTCAAAAACCAACTATAAGGGAAGAAATCACACGGCTTAGTACCAACTATAAAGCCAAAACAGAGATGCACCAAAATAACCTCACGACCTCCCTCCTCGCGAAGCAAGGCCCAGGCAGACTACGCCGTTACTCGCCGTTTGATCTGCCTAACAGATTCATAACTTAAAAGTTCCTCTTAACTGAGGGTATTCACTGGAATACCCCTCAACATGACTCTGTACCTGACTGTTGTACTAATTTCTCCACACAAGTACTAAAGGTCTACTACAGAACGAGAGTATAAATAAAGGGTTTATAAAAAAAATGTTACATTATAGGCCTATGCCAAATTATGTTTGGTTATAAAGAGCGTTATTACGCATCCTCACATCGAATTTATGAAATGTAGAACTTTAGATATTCGGGTGCCATCACAATCAGACTGACCTGAATTCCATACCCACCTAATCTAATGGTTAACAGCAGCCCTCTTACCAGTGGTGCAGTGCTCTAAACGCGATAAAGAAGTTTAACTACAAATTAGTGATGAGATCACAAATTCCTGGAATTTAGTTTCTACGTCCCTATACAATTTAAGGACACATGCTTAGGCACAGATGCTACTGACCTATTACCTTATATAAAAGAGCAGATGGGGTTATTGTCAGCTCTTCCTTAGAGTGCAGAATCAAACCCAACTACAATGTAAACGGGCCGACCAACAGTGTAACCCAGTTCGCCCCACGCGAGCGCTTTCTATAAATTCACTATTAAATGCAGAATTTTTTTGCGAAGAAGATGGCAACTGTTTGTAAAGAATATAAAATATTCACAGAGTAAAGTTTAAACGACTAGACATTAATTCTCTTTCTTCTTCCACTTCTAAATTTTGAGAACAAGGATGAGAAGGCTTATGTTGTTCCTGGAGAACAAAACTGTAACTTTTTGTTTCAGCGTTATATCGTGACAGGAGCTTCCATAGCGTGAAATGAAATCACTTTCTTAATTAATTTTAGTTCCATCGGGAGTTGACACCAATTAGTCATTTTAATCTAGCGTATTTTTCCCCCTGGCCCTGTTCTTTCTCGTGTTTATATTAATCATATCAGGGGAGATATTCATCTGTCAGAAGAGCCCCTTGCAAGAACCAAACGAGGTCGCTGTCACACATAGCAAGATGGGGAAGAAAGTCTCTTGCTGTGGTTATTACACCTGCTTCCTATTAGAAGAGTTTCGGGTTCAGTTCTTGGGGCAGATTCTATCTATTCTACACAAAGTATTTTATACAATCAATCATCCACTAAAAAAAATTTTTTTATGTTACCTTAAAACAGAAAACGACAGTTAGTTTCAACACTCAGTTCACAATCATATTTTCCCGAAACTATGACGTAGTTGAGAAAGTTAAAATCGTTAACCCTTTAAGGACGAAACTGGATCTGTCTGATTTGAAGATCCAGATTATACCGCACAGTAAACCCTCTCCGCCTAAGTTATAAAAACCCGACCAATCAGTAATGTATAGAGAAATAATCGATGTTTGTTCCGAGATCCACAAAAACACATACATGCGTTGTTGCCAGGACATCGAATTTTTACATTTTAAACATGTTGGTACAGAAACTGACCACTAGGCTTTAAATGGGTGGCAAGCAAAAAGCGCAACATCGCCAGGTTTATCGCAGCCGACGAAGGTGTTACTGACAAACACCATCATCATCATCAACCAAATCACCACCATCGTCATCATCGTCAGTACTATCATTATATCATCGTAATCGTCTTCATTATGGATTAAATAATTAGTCTTTCTCCAACATATTCTGACTGTTTAAGCCTATAAATCAGAGTTCAAATTCTTTTCAAAAACAATAAGCATTTTTGATAGCTCTAATACGTAGTAATGTTTAGATCGGTTATTTCTAGTCCGATTCCTTTATAAAGTTCATAATCCTCAGATTCTATCCATAGATTATTTGAGGAAATTAACTATACCCATATTTCGATCGGCAAGAGCGATGTTTTTTTTATGAAGTAGAGAAAATTCTTTGGCCAGGATATTAATATTGTTAGAACATGTAGCCTTATCACCAAATAGCATCAGGTTCCTACAATAATGTCCCTAGGTTTGCTTCTACCTGAAATTTTCGGCTTGCTAGCTGATGATATTGTCAATAGTAGGAATTTAAAGTAAGAAATTTTTGGACCATTTTATGGCATTTTATTCAGACTAAGCTTTATGATGATAAAATATATTTGAATAAAACGCATGCACTGATACACATGTACACGTGTAATACATTGGAAATATACAAAGGCTATACCCACACACATGGGTCACGTGTGTACATACACATGTTACACACATGCATGAAAATATAGGCTTGTATAAGGGCCTATATATTCACGTGATGGGATCTTAACTATAGCATATATTTCTTTCAAGCAAGTAATGAATCAAAATAGAATATAATAATTACATGAAAATAAGAAAAGTTGTCTGTACGATTATTCATTAAGTTATTCTTCACATTGTGTTTATTTTAAGCATTAAATGTTTGAACAATATAAAGCAGACTAGTGTGCACCACATTCATTAAGAACACTTTATTAGTATACCCAATATTTTGCCACACTCTACGTATTTTTCCAATGATTCTCAAAATAAACAGCTAATAGGGCTATTTGGCTAAATAACAAAAATCGATTTGTCTCATAATGGAGGTTTAGCATGAATTGTGTGAAATACGAAATGAATTTGTGAGTACTATTTTGATGAAATTCAGGATTCAAAGACTTAAACTGACAAGCCTGTCGACTATGGTCTATACACATTACTTCAAAGGGTTAATTCTGTCTAAAGCTCTCCGCAGGAGTAAAATAGTTATACAAAGGAAAGATAATTAAACGCGAGGTGTATATACTCTTTGTTGTTGTGCGTAGTGTGAAGGAACGCGAGACAGTTGATCGATGTGACCCCAGGTTCAACCGATCGGTCGCCAGCTCAGCTCAGCGTCACATCAATGTCCCGGCTACAGAGGACAGGTCCCGCAGGACGCCAGCATCACAGCTCGTACCTGGAAAACTCACTGCTTTGTTTTGTTGATGGGTTTGCTCAAGGAAAATGGTTTCACCCGCAGTACAGAGTTAGGTGTAATGCTTAAGACGAATCATGAATATAAAATGGACCGATAAGATTACGAACGAAGATCTATGGAGAATCACCCATCAGAAGTCAATAAAAAATCAGATAAAAAGAAGAAAATGGAATTGGATTGGACACACATTACGTGAGGAAACAGGAGCAGTAGAGAAAACTGCATTAGATTGGAATCCTTAGGGATATAGAAGGAGATGTAGGCCGAAGAGAACGTGACGATGGGCAATAGAGGATGAGATAAGAAACACAAGAAGATCATGGAATGAGGTCAAGGGAATAGATGGAGACCGCAATGTCTGGTTGCTCTTCATGGATGCCCTATGGTCCACAAGGAGTAAAAGGATTTGATGATGATGACAGAGTTATGTGTATGGCCGAGAGAATTGCACGCTTGATCATGATTTGTAATCGGTAGATCAGTGGTTCGGGTTTGGTAACCAGCAAGTTTGTATGGTGATAAGGCTTTGAAGCTATGGTCGGAAGGGACCGGGTTCTAGCCGCGAATCAGTTACAGCTTATACTGGGTTCGAGTGTGTGTTTTCTATTATTTCATCTATTGAAGGTCAAAATACGTCTTTAATTTTCAGTAAGCCTAAGTTCGCTGCAGATTGAATATCTGTTATTAGGCCTATCGTGACACTGTACTTCTTCTTTCGAAGTTGTATAAAATTTTTGCATGATAAAACGCTGTCGAAGAATGTTAGAAGCGATAGAATATCTGCTTGGATGCAGCTAAAACGACTGATGTCATTTTTCTCAGTCCCCTACTTATTTATACAAGACAAATTCCTACCGAATCTTCCCCAACTCATTATCCATAATCGTTCTGCAACTGTGCGTATAGAATTTTGTTTTTAGTTGTCTCATAGTCTGCTGGTAATAAATTAGGGGCCTATCACTATTTTCATACAGACTTGGACACTGAAATCATGTTTTCTTACACTTCTGGAGTTCTGAATGTACGCTTCTTTCTCTGTTTGTGCCGTCAAATGAAGTTATAGGCCATGCAAACGACAGTTCATCTAACTACCAAGTCCTATCAAATATCTATCAATATTTATTAACATAGAGAACTATGGATATTCTCTTCTCGCTGTGGAAGGGAGCGTTCATGTGAAGTTCAGGAGACGGAACGTTTCACTCAGAATTGTGATTATAACATCGGCTGAATATTTTGACAAAAGAGGCTCGATTTTCGATAAAGGCATGGATGCATTTTGTTCTCCACAAAGACCACCCCGAATCTAATCATACTTTCCAGCCAGTAGGTTTCATCACTTCTGTCCACTGGAAAAAAGTGGACGTGGCGCGAAATTTAAAAATCATCCCTCTCTAGCACTGATGATAAAATGCGTGGGGCAGGACTTAAACTAAGTCATACGTCTTCGTGACGTGGCATTTAATTAAGAAAATGAGCAATTTTAACTTAAGCGTTAAATCAAGGGTTACACTACGCTCTCAATAACACCCACCGCTGCTCTTCTGGTAGGAAATGAATATTGTTGAGTGAGAAATTTAAACAAAGAAACGAAGGCATTCGTACGGGGGGGGACAAATATTATTTAAGGTCATTAAGGATTGCCGCTACGTGAATGTATGTAACCCCTAGATGGTTCTCCAAACCTTTTATTGCAAAGGATCCCAGCCGTTAGTGTGGGATGTTTCGCGGACCGCATGTGGAAAAATAGCAGCAAGTAGTGCGCCTAAATGCTTAAATTATCGTGGAAATTTTATAGTACAATCACAGTTTACGAATCTGGCCGCTGGCTGTGGATTGGAGATCCATGGCCTAGTATTTTCCTTTTCGAAAAATGTATTAAATGCCGAATTTATTACCGATATCCGGAAGATGCACGATACAGGCTTTACATTGAATGCTCTTAAAATCATTTCTTAAAACTGTGTCTCTGAATACGAAGTCCAAAGCAATAAATGTTTGGCCAAACCTTTTATTTCTATTTTCGTTTACATGCCTTTATCTCAATTTTGAGGATAAATTACAATTAAACATTTTTTTGTGAGCCTAAGCAACTCAATATTAAGATGAGTAGACGGAATGAAGGTAAACCTCAGTGCTTACTGATTTTCCGCACTGGACTGAAGTGAGCAGTCATCTTTGCTCTACGACTCCTTTACTTCCGAAAGAACATGTGTTTTGCCAGAGAAGAGGAAAAAAACAGCGACATTGCAGAAAATAGAACATTTGTTTCGGATTAGTAGCTATTAAATAAACCAAGAAAAAAGCTCAGTCACTCACAGCAAGCTTACAATGCTACAGATAGCAGCATGACCGTAAATAGTGAAGTAGAAAGAAATATTACGAAGATATCTCGCGGCTCTTTTTAAGTTTCCCTAAATATCACGTTTTACTGAAGGTAATGACGTACACCAAAAAGAGGCTCAGATATAATAACTGGTATCCATACCGAGATTATGAACCTGGACTTAACGAACATGAAGGCGATAGGGTCATAGTTTAATTAACCTTTTGGCGCCGGAATTATTTTCTTAATTTTTAGCACATTCTGTAGATTAAATGTGAATAATACAGGAACCAAATACGTTTGAATTATGAAACAAACTGCATTTTGAAGGAAAAACGGAGAGTATATACCATGTTTAAAATATTCAATACCTAAATTTGTTGAACAAATGTATAAAATGCAACTTTAGAGGTTAGCGGTGCGGTACGACCACTATAGTTGACATTAGGCGTCAAAAGGTTAAGTAGCACGCTTCAGTCGAACGGGAAAGAAATTGTCGAGTGCGGTGGAAGACAAAATTTGTGATCTTATGCAGTGTGATCCATTGTAGCCTTATGCGTAGACACAAACGTATTGGTGAAGCTTTCTCCACTTGTGTTCAGAGACAATGCTCTGAAGATGGAGACAAAATATCTTCGAAACTTTCGCAGGATTACTTATAACCAGACTGCTTGGCATCACGTCCCAAGCACCTGTATTATTAATACACCTTCTGCCAAAACATCAAATGTTATACAAAGAAGGAAGGAGAAAAATACAGAGTTGTAAAAAGTTATCGTGGCCCGAAGATACTTGGTAAAAATCGAGAAAAAAAGAAATTAGTGTAATTCGTTGACATTCGAATCAATTTCCCTACGAAGAGGAGTCTAAATTTTTATCACTATCCAAATGTTTCTTTCCTCAATTGAAGCGGAAGGATCAAAAACGCTTACGACTTATGCAATATCGTAGTTAAAAGCATCAATTATACAGCAACGTTAAATGAACGCTGAATATTTTAAACAGTGAAAGTTCGGTAAACAAATCAAGAGGCCGAAAAATATTATTGCAGACGTTTGGGATTAGGCAGTGTGAGTGGGTACATGGCACACCACTACAGCATCAAATTCAATATCTCAGCTCTCGAATGCCGCTGCCTTTTACCATCAAATCGAACTGCGCCCTGCTGCACGTATAAAAGCTACCGACGTCACAAGCGGATTTGGTTCCGCTTTCAGAGTCGGAAGTAGAAGCAATATTGAAAGCCAGAGAGAGATGGAAAAACTAATCTGTAGAAGAAATTTCGGCCGCGATCATCACAGCTCATGAACAAATACGGTTACCTGCTACTTCTATCTTATTTATTTCTGCAATTCAACTCTTCGTTTAAATAAGAATGTGTGTCAGCTCCATTTGAATTTTATTTTGCTGGACGCATTGGTAGACTACAAGGTGACGTAAATTCAGTCAAAAACACAACTATAAATATATGGCTAAATGATGGTGTTTATTACTTACTCCATGGTGCAGAGTCCTTCTTGAGAAGCTAACTGGTTTGCAGCTAGTCAAGAAATTCCCCGCATTTCACGGAACCCGAAGGTTCATTACCGCACTCACAAGCGTCCGCCA